>Ga0326727_10024239_pt1 | contig 11496 bp, 7 predicted proteins | sample MB2enrmetagenome_FD_207643 | JGI IMG/M metagenome (GOLD analysis project Ga0326727, IMG submission 207643) | Lab enriched peat soil microbial communities from McLean, Ithaca, NY, United States - MB29MY | ecosystem: Environmental > Terrestrial > Soil > Wetlands > Peat | place: USA: New York... | reverse complement strand
GTTTTTTTTGCGCAGTTTGCACGCGAGACCGCGGATGCAGCGCGCATCCGGCATTCCCCGCGCCCTCTGATTTCCGAGGGAGTGGAAGTTTTTTCGACAAAACTCGCGCGAAAACACGCGGCGAGATCGCGGAGTCATATATTGCCGTCATTGCGAGCCAACGGGTCGCGCGAATGCGCGCCCGCTGACAGGCTCCGCGAAGCAATCCATAGCGCGGCATAGCGGAACGATGGATTGCTTCGTCGCGAGGGCTCCTCGCAATGATGGCTGGGGCAGCTTCGCCAAGATTTGCGCATCACTCGATTTCCAGAGGAAACACTACTGACATTCCGCGCTACCGACGCTATATCAACCCCGCCCGGCACGTCCGGGCTTTTGGCGTTTGGATTGGAATCACCGGATATGACGGGCACGACACGATCGAGCAGTGGCCTTGATGATCGGCGCAAGCGGCTGTTGTTTCGCAGCTGGCATCGCGGCACCCGCGAGATGGATCTCATTCTCGGCCGGTTTGCCGACGCCGGGATCGCCGACCTGAGCGACGATGAACTGGCGGAGTTCGAGCGCCTGCTCGAGGTGCCCGAGCCCGATCTCTATGCCGCGCTGACCGGCAAACTTCCGCCGTCGCCGGAAATCGCGTGCGGCCTGTTCGATCGCATCAAGGCGTTTCGGCCCGGGGATCATGACGCATGAAGGCGCCCATGCAATCGCCGGCCTCACTGCTCGCGCCCGGCCGTGCGTTGACGTTTGCCAATGTCGCCGAAGGTGCCGAGGGCCTGGTGGTTTCCGACCTGGCGCGCGCGGTCGCAGGCCGCCCAAAGCCTTCAGCTGTCAGCCTCGCGGTGGTTTGCCGCGACGGGGCGCGCATGCAGCAACTTGCCCGGGCGCTGGAATTCTTTGCACCCGATTTGCCGGTCCTGCTCTTCCGGGCCTGGGACTGCCAGCCCTATGACCGCGTATCGCCGCATGGCGGCATCCTGGCGCAGCGGTTGACCACCTTGGCGCGCTTGTCCAGGCTCAAGGGCAGCGACAAGCCGCTGATCGTGCTCACTACCGTCAACGCGATCGCACAGCGGGTGCCGGCGCGCGAGGCCATGGCGGCGCAGGCGCTATCAGTCGCGCCCGGTCACGTCGTGCCGATGGCCTCGATCGTGTCGTGGCTGGAGCATAACGGCTACAACCGCTCTTCCACGGTGCGCGAGCCCGGCGAATACGCGGTGCGCGGCGGCATCCTCGATCTCTATCCGGCCGGGCTCGATCAACCAGTCCGGTTCGATTTCTTCGGCGAAGCGCTGGAATCGATCCGCTCGTTCGATGCCGAAACCCAGCGCACGCATCTCGACATGCGCTCGCTCGACCTGGTTCCGATCTCGGAATTCCAGCTGGTGACGGAGACCATCCGCCGCTTCCGGATGGGCTATGTCGCAGCCTTCGGCGCGCCGGAGCGCGACGATCCCCTTTATGAGGCCGTCAGCGAGGGCCGCCGCCATCCCGGCATGGAACATTGGTTACCGCTGTTTTCCGAACGGATGGATACGCTGTTCGATTACCTCGATGGCGCGCCGGTCGCGCTCGAACCGCAAAGCGAGGACGCAGCAAGCGAACGCTTCAAGCAGATTGCCGACTATTACGAGGCGCGGCGCGAGGCATTGGAGATTCCCGGCGGCGGCGCGATCTACAAGCCGTTGCCGCCGGACCGGCTTTATCTGACGGAGGCCGAGTGGAATAAACGCCTCGATGAGACGGCTCTAGTGCGGTTCACGCCGTTCGCGGTGCCCGAGGGAAGTGCGGCCACGGTCGATGCCGGCGCCCGCCAGGGCCGTAACTTCGCGCCGGAACGTGCGGATACGTCGATCAACGTGTTCGAGGCCGTCGTCGCGCACGTGCAGGCGTTGCAGGCCGCCCGCAAGAAGGTCGTGATCGCGCTGTGGAGCGAGGGCTCGCGTGATCGCATGGGCAGCATGCTGCGGGATCACAAGCTGCTCAACCTCACCAGCGTCAACAGCTGGCGCACCGTGCAGGCCACCCCGCGCAACGAGGCCATGCTGGCGGTGGTCGGCATGGAATCCGGCTTCGAGACCGAGCAGGTCGCGCTCATCAGCGAACAGGACATTCTCGGCGACCGGCTGGTGCGCCCGCGCAAGGCCAGCCGCAAGCTCGACAATTTCATCTCGGAGGTCACGAGTTTGGCTGCCGGCGATCTCGTCGTCCATGTCGAGCACGGCATCGGCCGCTTCGTCGGCCTGCAGACGTTAGAGGTTGCCGGCGCGCCGCACGACTGCCTGGAGCTGCACTACGCCGCCGACACGAAACTGTTCCTGCCGGTCGAGAATATCGAACTGCTGTCGCGCTACGGCTCCGACACCGCCCATGTCGAACTGGACCGGCTCGGCGGCGGCGGCTGGCAAGTGCGCAAGGCAAAACTGAAAAACCGGATCCGCGAGATCGCGGGCGAACTCATCAAGATCGCCGCCGAGCGGCACCTGCACGAGGCGCCGAAAATGCCGGTGCAACCCCATGCCTATGACGAGTTCTGCGCACGCTTTCCCTATGAGGAAACCGAAGACCAGCTTAGCGCGATAAATGCGACGTTGAAGGACCTCGAGAGCGGCCGGCCGATGGATCGCCTGATCTGCGGCGACGTCGGATTCGGCAAGACCGAGGTGGCACTACGGGCCGCGTTCGCGGTCGCGCTTGACGGCAAGCAGGTCGCGGTCGTGGTACCGACCACGCTGCTGGCGCGACAGCACAGCCGGACTTTTGCGGAACGGTTTCGCGGATTTCCTGTCAATGTCGCGCAGGCCTCGCGGCTGGTCGCGCCGAAGGAATTGTCGCAGGTCAAGAAGGGCCTCACCGATGGTTCGGTCGATATCGTCGTCGGCACCCACGCACTGCTCGGCAAGTCGATCAAATTCAGGGACCTCGGCTTGTTGATCGTCGACGAGGAGCAGCATTTCGGCGTCAGCCACAAGGAGCGGCTGAAGCAGTTGCGCGCGGAGGTTCACGTCCTGACGCTGAGCGCCACGCCGATCCCACGCACGCTGCAACTGGCGCTCACGGGGGTGCGCGATCTCTCCATCATCGCCTCGCCCCCGGTCGACCGCCTGGCGGTGCGAACCTTCGTGGCGCCCCACGACCCGCTGATGATCCGCGAGGCGCTGTTGCGCGAGCGCTACCGCGGCGGACAGGCGTTTTACGTGGTGCCAAGAATCGAGGATCTCGCGAGCGTGAAGGATTTCCTCGACAAGAACGTGCCGGAAATGAAGGTCGCGGTCGCGCACGGGCAGATGCCGCCGACGGTGATCGAGGACATCATGTCGGCATTCTACGACGGCAAATACGATATCCTGCTTTCGACTACCATCATCGAGTCCGGTCTCGATATCCCGACCGCCAATACCCTGATCGTGCACCGCGCCGACATGTTCGGGCTGGCGCAGCTCTATCAATTGCGCGGACGGGTAGGGCGCTCGAAGCTGCGCGCCTATTCGCTGTTCACGCTGCCGGCCCAGCAGAAGATCACCGCCCAGGCCGAGCGGCGACTGAAAGTGTTGCAGTCGCTGGAAACGCTGGGCGCCGGATTCCAGCTGGCCTCCCATGATCTCGATATTCGCGGCGCCGGCAATCTGCTCGGCGAGGAGCAATCCGGCCACATCAAGGAGGTCGGTTTCGAGCTTTACCAGTCCATGCTCGAAGAGGCGATCCTCAACCTCAAGGCCGGTGTCGTCGAACCCGTGGCCGACCGTTGGTCGCCGCAAATCACCATCGGCATGCCCGTGCTGATTCCGGAGGATTACGTGGCCGATCTCGCGGTGCGGCTGTCGCTGTACCGGCGGCTGGCCGATCTCGACACCGACGATGCGATCGACAATTTCGCCGCCGAACTGCGCGACCGCTTCGGCGTATTGCCGGACGAGGTGCGTTATCTCTTTAAGGTCGCTGCCATCAAGGCCTATTGCCGTAGAGCCAATGTCGAAAAAGTCGATGCCGGACCGAAGGGCGCGGTGATCACGTTCCGCGACAACAAGTTCGCGCAGCCGGATCGGCTGGTCTATTTCATCCGCCAGCACGGTCAGGCGGCCAAGGTGCGCCCCGACATGAAGGTGGTCTTCTTCCAGGAATGGGAAACGCCTGAGGAGCGTCTGATGGGCACGACCGAAATCCTGCGCCAGCTCGCCAATCTCGCCGAGGATCGCAAGGCGGCATGAATACGAACGATTTACGAGGCGGCGCGGCGGCGCTCGTCGTACAGCCGCCCCAGCAGCGATTTCATGGTGTCGGTCGGCATCAGGGTCGCGAGCGTAACTTCCGGGGCGCTCCTGGTGTCGCGGCTGCCATTGCTGGTATGCCGCATCACGCTGGAGACCCGCCGCGCGATCATGTGGGCGGTGCGCAAATCGGTCTCAATGAACGCCACCAGGATCGATCCGTCTTCCTGAACGGCGCCGAAATCCATCTGCCGCATCAGCCGGCTTAAAATCCGCGCACCGTCGAGCAGGGCTCGCTCGCCTGGGGGATCGAAGGTAAAGCGCGCCACGGACAGACCTCCGCCGCGCGATAGCGCCTCATCGAGGGCGGTCGCGAAATCGCGCTGGAACGCAGCCGAAGTCAAAAGGCCGGTACGTGGATCGAGCAGGCCACCCGCATCGATCGAGCGCAGCGTCCGGCTGAGATGGGCCTCGAAGGCATGCTGGCGGATCAGCGGCAAGGCGTTGGCGGCAATTCGCTCAGGGTCGCCGGAGATGATTTCGAGGTTCGACAGCTCATAGGCCGGCGCCAGGCCGTCCGACGTCACCACAATGGGCAGGCTGCGGAAGCGCGCATCCTCCGACAGCACCGTCAGGAAGGCATCCATCACGCGCGGGCTGAAGCCCTCGGCGAGCACGATGCCGTCGATGTCGCGCACGTTGAGGTGCTTGGCGGCGGCCTCAATACTGAGCGCGCCGACCACCCCGATGCGCTCACCGAGCGCTACCGACAGCGCGGGATATGCGGCACCGCGGCCGATCAATAGCACGGTGGCGTCGCGCGCAGGATTTGGGTCCGGCAGCTTCGCTCCCACCACCGGTTCATCGGCGAGCCGCCGCATCACGGTGGCATGCAGGGTTCGGATCCGCAGAGCGGCGCGCAGACGCGCGATCAGACGGTCGCAGGTGGTATCCGTCGGCGAAAACGGAATGGCGTTTTCGGGCAGCGACGCGGTGGGCTCGACCGCGATCAGCGGAAGATAGGGCTTGCTCGCGGCGATCTCTTTCGCAAGCATCTCGAAACCCGTCTTGGGAGCTTGCGACATTGCGACAAGAACCGCGGCCGGCTGCAGTTGCGCGACGGCGCGCGAGGCGTCAGCCCAGGTCGCGTCAATGACCGGAAACAGCTTCGCCTCGCCAAGGGCGGAGGCGAGCGGCGACCGCCCGGCATGGGATACGACGATGATCGGGCCTTGCTGGGACATCGGGATGCGGGTTTTCGCGATCGATGGAAGGCTCGATCCTAGTTTGCCGCCCTTAATGCCGCGTCAACGAAAGTCCCGCCACACCATCAAGCCGGGCCCGACCGGTCGCGAAAGGCTTCCACCATCAGGGGGTTAAGGCCCAATCCGGCGAGCGCTTCGCGGGCGCGGGCGTTATCCTGGGCGCGACCGGCGAGACGGTAACCGCTCAGGCGATCCGGCAGCGCGGTCAAGAGCGCGCCCTGCCCAAGCCGCCGCGCCCACTCCTGCAGACCCTGCGACAGGAACCGGTACCCGCCGACCGCCATGACGCCTGAGGGCGGCGCAGTAATGCAGATCGCTCCGGTTGAACGGTCGAGCCGTGCCGAATAATCGGTGTCGACAAAATCACGCGGCGGCTGCGCAACCAGCGTATCGCTCGGCGGCGGCGGTGGCGCGTATGCCGCCACCGCAACCATCGGACCTCGCAAGGCCAGCGTTCCTCGCGAGGTCAGAAGGGTTTCGCCGGCGATCGAGGAGCCCGGAACGTCGCGCGGCGCGCCATGCGGTCCCGGCATGATCGGTACCGGCGCGCCGTCGGCTGCGCGGCGGGCGCCGAACAATCCGGCTTCGCCGAACAGGTAGACGTCGGTCAACGTGGCGTGTGTTGCGGTCCAGAGCGGACTCGATGCGATCTGCTCCGGCGCCCGCCACAGTCCGATGACATTGCGCAAGCTCGATAACCGCGACGACATTTCGTTTTCCGCCAACCGCAACATCAATTGCGCTGGCGCGATCAGCGTATCGCAGCTGTCATCGTTGATTTGCTGTTCGAGGACGTCGCCGTCAAACGGGTGATGCAGTGCGAGAGTTCCACCGGCCAAGAGCCAGATCATAAGGGACGAGGTCAGACCTGCGAAGGATGACGGCGCGAATGCCGACATCAGGGTAGCACCCTGCGGCACGTCGGCCTCGAGGAAGATGGCGAGCCCGCCGGCGATCAGGTTGAGATGCGTGCGCGGAACCGCACGAAACCCGTCGGCTGTCACGTCGAACGAGATGATGGCTGCCTTGCGGCCATCCTGGGCGAGGGTGTGCGGGCGAGCCGATTGATCGGCAAAGGCGAAATCGAGCGACGCCATGCCTTCGGGAAGCTCGCTTCCGAAGCCGCAGACATGGCGGATCGAAAACGCCTCCGCCGCGGCGTTCATGGCGAGGTCGGCGTGGCTCACGCCATCGATCCTGGCTGCGGTAACGATCGCGCGCGCGCCGGTGCGATTGAGCGCGACCGTCAACTCGGCATGACGCCACAGCAACGGGAGCAGGGCGACCACCAGACCGGCACGATGCGCCGCCAGCACCGTCAGCATGAATTCGACAGTATTCGGAAGTTGCACTGCGATCACGGAATTGGCAGGCAGTCCCGCTTCCATGAAATGGGTTGCAAGTGCCGAGATCACCCGATCGGCCTGCACGAATGTCAGCCGTCTTGGCGGCTGACCGGTGACGCGCGGTTTGTTGGCCGGATCGAGCAGCGCGAGCGCGTCCGGCTGCCGTGCCAGTACCCGTTGAAACAACCCGTCAAGCGTCGGCGATATGTTGGTCTGGATCACAGGATCATTTCGGTTGAAGTTCCGGCTTTTGCCACCAGGTTTCCGGCAGATAACCGGCCAACGAGATAGCTGCGGGTCGTTCTATCCGATTCCAGCGGGCAATCCATTGCTCCGGAACGTTAAACAGCGGGATAGCGTAAAATCCCGAAATTAGAGCCCGGTCCAGCGCACGCACCGCCGAGACGAAAGCGGGACGCTCGCGCGCCTCCAGCATCGCCGCGATCATGGCATCGATGGCGGGGTCTTTGGCGCCCATGTAATTGCGCGTGCCCTGGTGGTCGGCGGCAGCGCTTCCCCAGTAAAACCACTGCTCGTTGCCCGGCGACAGTGATTGATCCCACCGGTTCTGGATCATGTCGAAGTCGAAACCGAGCCGGCGCTGATCGAATTGGACGCCGTCGACGACGCGCACCGAGACCTCGATGCCGGCGCGCTTCAGATCGCGCGCATAGGCCAGCGCGATCCGCTCCTGATCACGCGTCGCCGCCAGGATTTCGAACCCGAAGGGCGTCCCGGTCGTGCGCTGCCGCAATACGGTGCCGTCGAGTTCATAGCCCGCCTGCGACAGCAACTGCAGCGCGCTGCGAAGCGTTGCGCGGTCGCGACCGGAGCCGTCCGTGACGGGAAGGCGGTAGCTGCCATCGAGAATGTCGGGGAGCATCTGCGAGGCGAACGGTTTCAAAAGCTCGCGCTCCTGATCGTCCGGGGCGCGGCCATAAGCCGACAGCTCCGAGCCGGCAAAGAAGCCGGCCGCGCGGCCATAGAGTCCGAAGAAATAATTGCGGTTGATCCACTCGAAATCAAACAGGAGCGTCAACGACTGGCGCACCCGGATATCGGCGAAAACCGGACGCCTGGTATTGAACACCAGGTACTCGGAAGGCTGCGGCATTCCGGTCTTGATGGTATCGCGGATCACTTCGCCGTTGCGGGCCGCCGGAAAATCGTATCCCTCATGCCAGCGCAGCGGTTCGGCCTCGACGCGAAAGTCGTAAAGGCCGCGCTTGAAGGCCTCGAACTCGGCGTTGGCCTCGCGATAGAAGTCGAGCCTGATCTCATCGAAGTTCCACATGCCGCGATTGAGCGGCAGGTCTCGGCCCCAATAATCGGGATTGCGCCTGAACGTGACGCTGGCGCCGGGCTTGACCTCGGTGATGCGATAGGGGCCAGAGCCGATCGGCGGAGACATCGACGTCTGCTCGAAGGTCGCAACGTCGGTCGCGTGCTTCGGCAGGATCGGCATCAAACCGAGGATCAGCGGCAGTTCGCGGTCACTGGCGTCGCCAAAATCGAACCGCACCGTGAGTGGGTCTGGCGCATCGGCCCTCGCGACCTTGGAATAAAACTGGCGATGATTGGGGCGGCCATGATCGCGGAGCAAGGTCCATGAAAACAGCACATCCTCGGCGCGCACCGGTTGTCCGTCCGAGAAGCGCGCCAAAGGATTGATGTGAAAGGTGACGAAACTCCTGTCATCGTCGGTTTCCAGGCTCTTGGCCAACAGCCCGTAAAGCGTGAAGGCCTCGTCATCGCCCCGCGCCATCAGGCTTTCGATGACATAACCTCTTTCCCACCCGTAGGGCCTGATCTGCTGCACCGGGATGCCTCTGACAATCAGCGGGTTGAGGCTGTCGAAGGTCCCGAGAACGCTCTGCACGAGCCGGCCGCCTTTCGGCGCATCGGGATTAGCGTAGGGCATGTGGGTGAAATCGGCCGGCAGGGCGGGCGCGCCGTGCATGGCTATCGCGTAGCTCTCCGCCGCACAGGCCTTGTCGATATTGATCGCCGCTGGGATGCCGAATGCGAGGAAAATGAACGCGCGAGCGCAGCCAAGCCGCAAGGTTCGCACCGTTCCACGCTGATTTGATTCGGTATCGCTCACCGGCAGATTCTAGCATAGCCGCTGGCATCGGATCGCGGTCTCGCCAAACGCGATTGCCGGCATTGATCTTTTCGTCTGTCACTGTATGAAGGCGAGCAATTGACCAAGACGGCAGGGCCTGTCACGTAACCGCCTCAATTGGCAAGGAGACAGCCGCCCAAACGGCTGGTCGAAGACTTTGTGGCGGTTTCGGGCGCTCCCGTTCAGAAAGGGTTTTCCGCAATGAATTTCGGTATCTTGGCGACGCCGGCCCGGCCGCGTGGGCGGTTTTTCGCCTTGCTGACGGCGACGGCGTTGACGACCCTGTTGCTGGCTCCGCAGGCACACGCCCAGCAACCGGCGCCTCCGGCGCCGGCCGCGCCCAAAGCCAAGAAGGCCGCCCCCAAGGCTGCGCCCGCCGCGGCTCCGGCACCTGCAGCCACGCCGACTGCGCAACAGGCCCCGCCGCCCGCAGCGGCGGGCGCTCCGGCGCCTGCCGGTCAGCCCGCCGACCAGCAAATTCAACTGATTTATGCGCCCTGGACGAAGTTCTGCCTGAAGGGCCAGGATGCCAACGCCAAGCAGGTTTGCTTCACCGGAAAGGATGGGCGCATCGAGTCCGGTCAGCCTGTCATCGCCGCCGTGATCATCGAGCCGGAGGGCGAGCCAAAGAAGATCCTGCGCGTGACGTTGCCGCTGGGGATGCAGCTGGTGCACGGGACCCGCGTCATTGTCGACAACAACCCTCCGGCGCAGAGTCCGTATGTGATTTGTTTCGCTAACGGCTGCATGTCGGATTACGAGGTGACCCCGGAGCTGCTCGCGAACTTGAAGAAGGGGCAGAATTTGGTGGTTCAGGCGATCAACTCCAACGGCGCTCCGCTGACCTTGCCGTTGCCGCTGGCTGATTTCGCCAAGGCCTATGACGGCCCGCCGACCGATCCGAAAGAGTTCGAGGCAGCCCAGAAGAAGCTTCAGGAAGAGCTGCAGAAACGCGCCGAGGAGGCGCGCAAGAAACTTGAGGCCAATCCGCCTGCCGGCACTGCGCCGGCGGCACCTGCGAAATAACGATCAGACCGCTTTTAAGCGGCGAAACAAAAGGCGCTCGGATCGAGCGCCTTTTTGCCGATCGGATTTCGAGCGCGAGGCTAATTTAGCGACGGATTGCGCGGGCGATAGCCGCCCGATTTGTCCTTCACGAAAATCTCGGCGACCTGCGAATGCCGGATCGGCTCACCGGTGTCGTCCGGCAACAGGTTCTGTTCGGACACGTAGGCGACGTATTCGGATTCCGAATTCTCGGCGAGCAGATGGTAAAATGGTTGATCCTTGTGAGGCCGGACGTCCTCGGGGATCGCCAACCACCATTCCTCGGTATTATTGAACTCCGGATCGATGTCGAAAATCACGCCCCGGAACGAAAAGATCCGGTGGCGGACGATCTGCCCGATCTGAAATTTGGCGGTCCGCGCTTTTATCATATCTCGTCGAATAGACCATGATTGAGGCCGATGCTAGAGGCAAAAGGCGATTTAACCTTCGCCCTGGCGGTCCGGTCCAGACCGCCCGGCTGACGTTTCCGTGACAACTAACCGGCCTGCCGAGGCGCCCGCCAGGAGGGCGCCAGTCCCTCGCGAATGGCCAACCGCCGCAGCGGGCCGATCGAGCCGATCATATGCAGGCCGGCCGCACGCAAGGACTGCATCGGCAACAAATCGCTGAGCAGGGAACGGTTGGCGACATCGATGACGAAGGTCCGGCTGACGACGTCGGCACGGCGGGCGGATTCGTAACGCTTGAGTATCGCAGGTGAACCCGGATCTTCGCCCGACTTGATTGCGTAGGCAACGACGTCAGCGATATCGGCGGCGTCGCGCAGCCCCATGTTCAAGCCTTGCGCGCCGATCGGCGGCACCACATGGGCGGCCTCGCCGACCAGCGCGATGCGGTTTCGGGCGAACTGCCCGGGTTGCTCGATCGCAAGCGGAAACATATGCCGTCCCGGCTCGACCCGGATCCGTCCTAGAATGGAATGCGACTGCTTCTCAGCGGCCTCGGCCAGTTCATCGTCGCTCAACGCCATCAGCCGTTCGGCTTGCTTCGGCTCCCCCACCCACACCACGCTGCAACGGTCGCCGGGAAGCGGCACAAATACGCAGGGGCCGTGCGGCGTATGGAATTCGGTGGAGATATTTCGATGCGGTCGCGAATGGCCCACGTTGAAGGTCACCGCCGACTGACCAAGCGGACGGCGCGCGACCACGATGCCGGCCGCTTCGCGGCAGAGCGACTGACGCCCGTCGGCGCCAACGATCAGGCGCGCGGATATGGTATTTCCTTCCAGGGTACGGATCGCGGCAACCGCTTGGTCTGGACGGATTGTCTCTGCCTCATCGTCGAACCGCGTCAGCCCGGCCAGTTCGGTGGCGCGTTGCTCCAGCGCGGCCACCAGAACGCGGTTATCAATGTTGTAGCCAAATGCGTCGAGACCGATTTCGTCGCTTGAGAAACGGACCTCGGGCGCTCGGATCAGACGCCCGGTATCGTCGACCAGACGCATGGCCTGCAACGCGGCAGCCTTGTCCTCGCAGCGC
>Ga0326727_10024238_pt1 | contig 11496 bp, 9 predicted proteins | sample MB2enrmetagenome_FD_207643 | JGI IMG/M metagenome (GOLD analysis project Ga0326727, IMG submission 207643) | Lab enriched peat soil microbial communities from McLean, Ithaca, NY, United States - MB29MY | ecosystem: Environmental > Terrestrial > Soil > Wetlands > Peat | place: USA: New York... | reverse complement strand
GCTGATTCGCGAGCAGTGCAGGATTGTGGTGGCGGAGAACGCGATGAAGTGGGGCGCGCTGCGGCCAAGCGCGGACGGATTCAACTTCGACCAGGCCGACGCGCTGGTGGCGTTCGCGGAGAGCAACCGGATGAAGATCCGCGGACACAATCTGGTGTGGCACCAGAGCAATCCGAAGTGGCTGGAGGCCACGGCGACGAAGGAGAATGCGCGGGATCTGCTGGTGACGCATATCGAGACAGTGGCAGGACGGTACGCGGGACGGATGCACTCGTGGGACGTGGTGAACGAGGCGATCCATGTGGAAGAGGGGAGGCCGGATGGGTTGAGGAACTCGCTCTGGCTGCGACTGATCGGCGAGGAGTACATCGAACTGGCGTTCAAGACGGCGCGCGAGGCCGACCCGCAGGCGCTGCTGACGTATAACGAGTACGGGATCGAGGAGGAGACGCGCGCAGGCGAGCAGAAGTGCGCGGCGGTGATCGAGATGCTGCGGCGCATGGCGGCGCGACGCGTCCCGGTGGATGCGGTTGGGGTGCAGTCGCACATCGCGGCTGGCACGACGGGCGTGGCGTACGGGGCGGGACTGATGCGGTTTATCGCGGCGGCGCGGGAGTTGGGATTGCAGGTCTTTATCACGGAGATGGATGTGAACGACCGCGCGCTGGCTGCGGACGAGCCTGGGCGCGACGCGGCGGTGGCCGCGGCGTACAAGCAGTATCTGGAGCTGGCGCTGGGCGATCCGGCGGTGCGCGCGGTGCTGACGTGGGGGATTACGGACCGATACACATGGCTCGACCATGAGGATGGCCGCGTGGATGGGAAGCCGGAACGGCCGCTGCTGTTCGATACGGAGGGGAAGGCCAAGGCGGCGGTTTTTGCGGTGCGGGAGGCGTTCGATCAGCGCGGGCAAAAATCGTACCTCAGCGGCTAAAGCCGCCGTGCAAGTGTGGCACTTGTGTCACGGGTAAACCCGTGCCCTTAAGCAAGACGGTTTCTTCGCAGTCTGTGAAGCCGTGCCCTTACGCAAAACTGTTTCTCCGCAGCCTGTTACTCCGATCGGTGTTGAGACATTTAGGGGTTGGGTCGAATTGCGGCGCTCTCGCTTCGGGTGCTATCCTTTACGGAGACACTAAGGCCACGAGTGAACTAGAGATCAGGAGCACTAACTGCTGTGCTGGAATCGGTAAAGAAGACAGGAATTATTGAGAAGTTTCGCACCCACGACTCGGACACCGGAAGTCCGGAGGTCCAGATCGCCCTCCTGAGCGAGCGCATTGGCGAGTTGACCGAGCACTTCAAGACGCACAAGAAGGACCATGGCTCCCGCCGCGGACTTCTGATGCTGGTGAGTAAGCGGCGCGGTCTGCTCGATTATCTGAAGAAGTGCGACTCGGACCGCTACCGCGAGGTCATCACGAAGCTTGGCATTCGCAAGTAGGCGCCACTGGGACAACCCCCATCATGGACGAACGCAAGACCCTACCCCACCTCGGCAGTCAACACCACGCGCAGCCGCATCGGCGGTTGCCGCCGGAGTTGCTGACCATGGGAGAAGCTGCCATTGCAAATGCTTGTGTTTCCGCAGCCCGGCGCCTGGGCCGATTGCGGCGCGCCACGGGCCAGGGTTTCGACCCACAGATTTTGACTATGCACTCCGCCGTCGGCCCCGAGGATGGCCGCGCACGGATGCATCTCTGCGCGCTTGGTTAAGCGGGGCAGCACCAAGTTTCCTAATTGATAAAAACCGAAAAACGAGAGAAGAGGCAAACGATGAAGCAGGAAGTGACAGTTGAGCTTGCCGGCGGCAAGCAGATTAAATTCGAGACCGGACGGGTGGCCAGGCAGGCCTCCGGCGCCGCGCTCACATCGAGCGGAGACAACGTGGTTCTGGCCACGGCGGTGGCCGCTCCCGAACCGAAGGAAGGAATCGACTTCTTCCCGCTGACGGTGGAGTACCGCGAGAACACTTATGCGGGCGGACGCATTCCCGGCGGGTTTATCAAGCGCGAGGGGCGGCCCAGCGAAAAAGAGATTCTGACCTGCCGCCAGATCGATCGGCCGATCCGCCCGCTGTTTCCGGAGGCCTTCCGCAACGAGACCCAGGTGGTGGCGTTCGTCTACTCGGCGGACAAGGAGAACGATCCCGATGTGCTGGGGATGAATGGCGCAAGCTGCGCGCTGGCGCTCTCCGACATTCCATTTCACGGGCCGGTGGGAGCGGTGCGCATCGGGCTGATCGACGGTGCGTTCATTGTGAACCCGACGTATGCGGAGCGCGCCAAGAGCCTGCTCAACATCATGGTTGTCGGCACCAAGGACGGCATTGTGATGGTGGAGTCGGGATCGAAGGAGTGCAGCGAGGTGCAGGTGGTGGATGCCATCGAGTTCGCGCATGTGGAGATCAAGAAGATCTGCGCGGCGATCGAGGAGCTGGTGTCGCGCGCAGGCAAGACGAAGCGCGTGCCTGTTGCCGAGGAGATCGATCAGGCGTACCTCGACGATCTGTCGGCGAAGGTTGGCGCGCAGTTGAAGGACGCGCTGGACACGCAGAAGCATCCCAAGTTCGAGAGCCACGAGCTGGTGAAGGCGATCAAGGACGCGCTGAAGAAAGCGCTGCCCGAGGGCGACGCCGAGGCCGCGAAGAAGTTCAGCAAGTACTATGAGCTGCTGCGCGAGCAGACCTTCCGCGACCAGGTGCTGAACGAGCGGATTCGCCCGGACCATCGCGCGTTCGACGAGATTCGGCCGATCACGATCGAAGTTGGCGTGCTGCCTCGGGTGCATGGATCGGCGCTGTTTACGCGCGGCGAGACGCAGGCGATGGTGTCGGCGACGCTGGGCACGACCGACGACGCGCAGCGTATGGAGAGCTACGAGGGCGAGCAGAAGCGGCGCTTCATGCTGCACTACAACTTCCCGCCGTTCTCGGTGGGCGAGGTTGGACGCATGGGCGGCGTGGGGCGGCGCGAGATCGGGCACGGCGCGCTGGCATGGCGGGCGATCGAGGCGGTGCTGCCGGGCGAGGACGAGTCTCCGTACGTGCTGCGCGTGGTGTCGGACATTCTGGAGTCGAACGGGTCGTCGTCGATGGCAACGGTGTGCGGATCGTCGCTGGCGCTGATGCAGGCGGGCATTCCCATCAAGGGCGCGGTGGCCGGAGTTGCGATGGGGCTGGTGAAGGAGGGCGAGAAGTACGCGGTGCTCTCCGACATTGCGGGCGCGGAAGACCACTACGGGGACATGGACTTCAAGGTGGCGGGAACGCGCAAGGGAATCACCGCGCTGCAGATGGACATCAAGATCATGGGCATCACAGCGCAGATCATGCGCGAGGCGCTGGAACAGGCGCGGCGCGGGCGGCTGCATCTGCTGGACATCATGGACGCGACGATCAGCACGGCGCGCGCGGAGAAGTCGCAGTTTGCGCCGCGCATTCACACCATTCAGATTCCGACGGACAAGATTCGCGACCTGATCGGGCCGGGCGGCAAGGTGATCCGCGGGATCATTGACGCCACCGGGGTGAAGATCGACGTGGACGACACGGGCCGCGTCAACGTTGCCTCGAGCGATGCGGACGGACTGGCGCGCGCCATTCAGATGATCAGCGACCTGACGGCCGTGCCCGAAATCGGCAAGACCTACTTGGGCAAGGTGGTGCGACTCGCCGAGTTTGGCGCGTTCGTGGAGATATTCCCTGGCACCGACGGTCTGCTGCACGTCTCCGAGATTGCGGAGCACCGCGTGAAAGAGGTGAAGGACGAGCTGCGCGAAGGCGACCAAATTCTGGTGAAGGTGCTCTCCATCGAGGGCAACCGCATCAAGCTCTCGCGCAAGGCCGTGCTGCGCGAGCAGCGGGCAAAGCTGGGACTGCCGGAGGTCGGTGAGAGCGGCGAGAGCGGCGGACACGGTGGCAGACAGAGCCACGTTGCAGCGGCTGCCTACGCTCCTCCCGTGGAGGACGAGGACGAAGAAGTCCTGGTCGAGGGCGGCGAAGAGTTTCCCGTCGAGGACGACGAAGCCGGCGACGATGCGCCGGACGACGAGCCAAACTTCAACCGCGCCGATGGCGTTCCGACGCCTGCGGGCAATGCAGGCGGACGCGGGCCGGCCGGACCTGTTGGCGGGCGCGGGCCGGGTGGAGGCGGAGGCGGTGATCGTCGTCCCGGCGGACGGCGTCGGAGGGGCGGACGTCGTCCCGGCGGCGGCGGTGGTCAGGGCGGCGGCGGAAATCGCTAGGCCGATGTTTTTTTGCAGCAAATGAAATGAGAAGCCCGGCGACTTCCGGGCTTTTCGTTTTCTGATGAAGCTTAGACCAAAAGATGGTTTGCTTCGTACATAGCTGTAACGTTCGATGAACTAGAGTGCGGAGGAGGGTGGATGATGGGGCGCAGGATTGCAGGCGTTTTAATTCTACTGATGATGTCGAGTGCGGTTGCGCTGTGGGCGCAGAACTCGCCGCCGCAACAGATCGCGCGCGGGGTGTGGTTCATGACCGGCGATACGAACGGCTACAGCAACACCGTGGTGATCGAGATGCGCGACTATCTGATCGTAGTGGATGCGAATTATCCGGGGCGCGCGAAGGAACTTCTCGGCATCACCAAACAGCTATCGCCCAAGCCGGTGCGCTATGTCTTCGACACGCACGCGCACGGCGACCACGCCTACGGCAACTCGGTGTGGACCGCGGCGGGCGCGACCACGCTGGCGTTCCAGGGCGTCACCGACGAGATGGACCGATGGGAGCCGACGCGCTGGCGCAACGCGCTGGCCAAGCGTCCGGACATGCAGGCCACGGGCGAAACCGACGTGCAGCGGCCGCAGATGTCGATTACGGGCGACAAGCTGACGCTGAACGATGGGACGCGCGAGGTGGATTTTCTCTTCCTCGGCTGGGGGCACACGCCTGGCGATGGATATGTGTGGCTGCCGGCGGAGAAGATCCTTGCGACCGGCGACGCGGCGGTGAATGGGCCGCGCAACAAGCTGATGGACGCAAACATTGCCAACTGGCCGAAGGCGCTGGAGCGGGCCATCGCGCTGGGGCCTGTGCATGTGCTGCCGGGGCACGGCGATGCCGGCGGGATCGAGATACTGCAGGGGCAGAGGCAGTTTCTGATCGATCTGTACGCGGCAGTAAAGGCGCAGGCGGACGCAGGCAAGAAGCCCGCGGAGATGCAGATCGAGCTGCCCGCGCCGGACAACGTATGGTTTCCGCCGGGCCGCGGCGGACTGCATCAGCAGGACGTGGAGACGGTGTACCTGGAGATTACAGCGCGCGCTCCGGCGGGATCGCTGCCGCACGAGTGGAAATAGCGGCGCGGAACGCCGACGAGGAATCGAGGCTGGTGCGCGGCGGCGATTTTGCTTACGCGGCTTACGGTGGGCGAAGTACACTGCTTTCCATGGCTGCTTCGATGTACATCGTGGTGGAGGGCGAGGACCCGGGGTTCGACATCTTCGTCAACGGGCGGGCGCTGGCGCGGCACGAGGACGCGCTGGAGCGGCTGGCGCTGAAGCTGGGGGTACGGCCGCTGATCGAGTTCTTCTCGGCGGATGAGAACTCGATGGCGCTGCTGATCGAAGAGGGTGGGGGGAATCCCGAGCTGATGCGGCGGCTGCCTCCGCCGCAGTGGTACTTCGCCGACGATGGGCTGGCCACGGTGCTGGCGCTGGTGGCGGAGTTGCAGGGCGATCCGCTGCAGCTTGGGACGGAGGGGCCGCAGGTTCTGGCCGAACTGCTGGAGTACGCGTGCGTGCTGCAGCGGACGGTGAAGGCCGGGCTGCGCTGGCACCTGGCGGTGAGCTGGCGGTAAGGGTAGGCATAGTGAGAAGATGGATGACACAAGCAGGATACTGGGCCTGTTCACTCTGTGATGTCATGCCCTGTGGATCGACGAGGCGATGATGAATGCCAAGCTAAGACGAGATGTTGAACTGGAGCATAAGGCGGTATATGAGCGATACAAGCGCAGACGGTACATATTACTCTCGTCTGTCTCCATCGCGATCGCTCTATTTGGAACGACTGCTGGCTTTTTCTCGACACTTTCTGATCGAAGCCACAATCTTTTTGAATACAGTTCTGATGCGCGAACTAGAGCACAATTGGAGTATCAAGCGGCTGAACTGGCGCGGGCCCAGGACCAGCTTCATCAGGTCATCGTCGCCTCCGAGGAAACACAGCAGAACATGATTGAGGCCTCTCGGCGGAAAGGAAGCGTCCTTTACAAGGAAGGCCTCAGCCCAGAAGACAAAGAGCGACTTCGGAAGATTGAGGACGGTCAGACGGAGCTTGGGACGAGGCTGGGGGCGCTGGAATCAACCATCCTCGAGACTCCGGAGAAAGCAGTATCGGTTCCGGTGCTAAAACAGCAGATCGGCGACCTTCAGGACAAATATCGCAGTGACAATGATGCTATGCATGCCGAGTTAGGTCGAATGTATACAATGATGAGCATTTTCTTTGGTTCAATGGTTGCGCTCATCGTCGGTATCAGCGGCCTTTTCTTCAGCATATTCAAGCATCGCTCGGATCGTTCGCCACGGTCTGACCGCGAGTCCTCGCCACCGAGTGATTCACCACCTTCGTCTCCGCCGTCACTGCTTTCCATTCCAGGCTCTAGCGTTGAACAACTCTAGTTGACTGCCCATAAGGGGAGTGGCGGGGACTCGGATTATTTTTTGCTGAAGACGTCGCCCATGCGGCGGATTTGCGCGCCGACGTTGCGGAGCTTTTCTTCGAAGTGCTCGTAGCCGCGGTCGAGATGGTAGACGCGGTCGAGGATAGTTTCTCCATCGGCGACGAGGGCGGCGAGGACGAGCGAGGCGGAGGCGCGCAGGTCGGAGCACATGACGGCTGCGGACTCGAGTTTACTGGGGCCGCGGACGGTGGCGGTGCGGCCCTGCACGGTGATGTTGGCGCCCATGCGGTTGAGTTCCTGAACGTGCATGAAGCGGTTCTCGAAGATGTTTTCGGTGACGGTGGTGGTTCCATCGATCTGTGTGGCGAGGGCCATGAACTGGGCCTGCATGTCGGTTGGGAAGCCGGGGAACTCCTCGGTGGAGATGCTGGCGGCTTTCAGCGAGCCGCCGGAGCGGACGCGGATGTTCTCCTTGCCGACCTGGAGGCGGACGCCGCAGGCTTCGAGCTTGGCGATGAGCGCGCCGAGGTGGGCGGGGTTGCAGCAATCGACGTTGAGGTCGCCGCCGGAGATGGCACCGGCGATGAGGAAGGTGCCGGCCTCGATGCGGTCGGGGTTGATGCGGTGGCGCGCGCCGTGCAACTTGGCGACACCGTGGACCTGAATGGTTGACGTGCCCGCGCCTTTGATCTTTGCGCCCATGGCGTTGAGCAGGGCGGCGAGGTCGCTGACTTCGGGCTCGCGGGCGCAGTTCTCGAAGACGGTTTCTCCGTCGGCGAGGGTTGCAGCCATGAGGAGGTCTTCGGTGCCGGTGACGGTGATCTTGTCGAAGACGATGTGCGCGCCCTTGAGTCGGGAGCTACCATTGTTGGGCGAACGCGCTTCCAGGTAGCCGTGGTCCTGGGTGATGGTGGCGCCCATGGCTTCGAGGCCCTTGATGTGCAGGTCGATGGGACGGCCGCCGATGGCGCAGCCTCCGGGCATGGCGACGCGCGCGATGCCGGTGCGGGCGATGAGCGGGCCGAGGACGAGCGAGCTGGCGCGCATGGTTTTGACGATCTCGTACTTGGCGACGGGGTCGGAGAGGACGGCGCAGCGGATGCGGGTGCGGTGCAGGGCGCGGCCGTAGCCAAGATCGACTTCGGCGCCCATGGCAGCGAGCAGACGGCGCTCGGTCTCGATGTCGCGGACCTGGGGGATGTTCTCGAGGATGACCTCGTCCTCGGTGAGGATGGCGGCGGCCATGCAGGGCAGGGCGGAGTTCTTAGCGCCGGAAACTTTGATGGTGCCGAGGAGGGGGTTGCCTCCGCGAACGACGAACTTATCCATAAGGATAGTTTACGGGAATGGCGGGCGGGGGGATGAGTGACGGGGATGGTGCGGGGCGGGGAGGCCGGAAGTGCAGGCATCCGTGTTCCCTCGCTGCGTCAATCAAAATGCGGGGATTCTTCCCCTTCGCAAGCTCAGGGTCAGAATGACAAACAAAGAGGCAACCCACCCATCGCGATACAACCGCGATGAATGGGGCGCCCACTTTTGAATTGAGACTACAGTTCGAGGCGGGAGTCGTCGATGGCGAGGCGGACGTTGCCGTCGGACTTGGCGAGACGGCGGACGGCCTCCATCTTGTCGACGCCGGCCTTGAGCATGACGACGGCGATGGGGATGGACTTGCCGGCGGACTTGATGGTGCGGATGGCGGAGTCGCGGTCGATGCCGCAGACGCGCATGAGGACGCGGATACCGCGCTCGACCAGCTTGGCGTTCTTCATGTGGACGTTGACCATCTGGTTGTCGAAGACGTAGCCCAGGCGGGTCATGGCTCCGGTGGTGATCATGTTGCAGATCATTTTTTGCGCGGTGCCGGCTTTCATGCGGGTGGAACCTGAGACGACCTCGGGGCCGACCTCGACGACGATGGTGGTGTCTGAGACCTCGGCGAGCGGGGTGCCTGTGTTGCATGTGATGGCGGCGGTGATGGCGCCGCGGGCACGCGCGTACTCCACCGCGCCGACGACGTAGGGAGTGCTGCCGGAGGCAGAGACGCCGAGGATGATGTCTTTGCGGGTGGGGCGGCGGCGAGCGATGTCGCGCTGGCCAAGTTCGGGGGAGTCTTCGTTGGCGTCGGAGGCGGAGGCGAGGGCCTTAGGGCCGCCGGCCATGATGTACTGCACCTGGGCGGGCAGGGTGGAGTAGGTGGAGGGACACTCGGATGCGTCGAGCGCGGCGATGCGGCCGCTGGAGCCTGCGCCGACGTAGATGAGACGGCCACCATCGCGCAGCGCGCGGGCAACGATGTCGATGACAACGGCGATCTCTGGGAGGGCCTTGCGTACCGCGGAGGCGACCTTGGCGTCTTCGTGGCTAATGATGCGTGCGATCTCCAGCGCCGACTTGGTATCGAGGCCCTCGGACGCGATGTTGGAGGTTTCAGTGGTGAGGTCGTGGGGGCCCTCCACGACCTGCATGTGAGGTTTGGGCGTGTCCGTCTGTTCCATCATGGTGAGTGTTGCCATAGGTTGCTGCCGCCGAGGTGTGAATTAACGTCCCGAGTGGTCGCGTACCAGGCGGGGAGTGAAATGCGCCGGAGCTTCCATTACCCAGTATACGTTGGAGCACGGCCAAATGTCCCAGGACGAGGCGGAATGGGGACGATTTTTTCAGTGGGGGGGCGCACAGCCGCTTCGAGCTGTGCAGCGGAGGTTGCGGAGATGCGCAGCGAGGGGTAGTGCGTCCTGCGGCGCGGAATGTACCATGCAGAAGATGAGAGTTTCTGGAATCGTACTGGGAGTTGCCCTGGCCGCGGTGCTGTTCGGGGCGGAGGGCGGAGCCGCGCGGGTGCACGAGAGTGGAGCTGCTTCTGTTGCGATGGGCCCAACCCAGGCCGCGGCGAGGTCTGGTTCGGAGATGCAGGCTGCGGACGCTGCGCTGGAAGCACGGTTGCGTGAGATTGCCAAGACGCACCACGGCCAGGTGGCAATGTACGCGACGCAACTGAACACGGGCAGGGAGGCTGCGCTGGACGCGGATGCGGTGGTGCAGACGGCGTCGGTGATCAAACTGACGATCCTGTTCGAGGCGATGGAGCAGGTGAGGGCGGGCAAGGCGCACTGGGACGACAAGATACAGCTGGAGCCGGGAGATGCGGTGAGCGGCTCGGGGATTCTGCTGTTTCTGGATGCGCCGCAGACGCTGACCCTGAAGGACGTGCTGACGCTGATGATTGTGATGAGCGACAACACGGCGACCAACCTGGCGATCGACAGGATTGGTCTGGATGCGGTGAATGCGCGGATTGCTTGGATGGGGCTGAAGGACACGCACTTGTATAAAAAGATCGGCAAGCCGGCGACCGGGCCGATGCCTGCGGACCAGGCGAAGTTCGGACTGGGCAAGACAACGCCGCGGGAGATGGCGAGGGTGATGGGGCGGATCGGGCTTTGCGAGCTGGATGGGCCGGGTGAGGCCGGCGCTGGCGTCGCGGGGACGATTTCCGAGAGCGATACGGCGATCTGCGGGGTGGCGTTGAAGATGCTGCGCAACCAGTTCTATCGCGATACGATTCCGCGCTACCTGGAGAAGCTGGATGCGACAGAGACGGGATCGGGCATTGCCAGCAAGACGGGAAGCCTGAACGCAGTGCGGGCGGACGTGGCGATCGTGGCGGGCAAGACGGGGCCGATGGTGCTTTCGATCTTTACCTACGACAACGAGGACACGAGCTGGACAGCGGACAACGAGGGCGAGGTGACGATTGCGAAGCTGGCGCGGGCGATCGTGGAGGCGTGGTCGCCGGAGGGGATCGACGGGAAGACGCTGGCGCCGGGACTGGGGCTGGGGCCGAAGAGAGTTGGAACGGTGAGTCCCAAGGGCGGGTCTGCTTCGTCTAACTGAGAGTGGGAGTAGAGACACGGGTGCAAGGAGAGAGCGTGAGCGACGAAGAACGGCTGGGGGACGTGCGGCCGATGGAGGTGCAGGCCGGGGAAGGGAACGGAGGCGATTCCCGTTCGGCGGGCGGATGGCACTCGTGGCTGCGCGACCTGGTGGTATCGGTGGCGATCTCGGCGTTCATCATTCTCTTTCTATACCAGCCGGTGCGGGTGGAGGGAACCAGCATGTTGCCGGTGCTGGAAGACCAGGACCGGCTGTTCATCAACAAGATTGCGTATCGCTTGGGCGAGATCCATCGCGGGGATGTGGTGGTGTTCCAGTTTCCGCGCGACCATGCGAAGAGCTATATCAAGCGGGTGATTGCGCTGCCTGGGGACAGACTCAGGATCGACCAGGGGCAGGTGTACGTGAATGGAGAGGCGATCCGGGAGCCGTATGTTCCGCCGCGCTATGCCGACGACAAGTCGGTGCCTGAGATGGTGCTGCCTGCGCGCAAGTATTTTGTGCTGGGCGACCACCGGTTGATCGCAAGCGACAGCCGCGACTTTGGGCCGGTGGACCGCGAGCTGATCTACGGCAAGGCGGTCTTCGTGTACTGGCCAATGGAGCAGGTTGGGGTGGTGCGGTAGAGCAGGGAACATGGAACAGGGATCAGGTTGGGGACGATTCGCCGCGATCGTCGCCGGCATCTTCGCCGGGGTCTGAGCCGAAAGCGACTATAGAGAGAAACGCCCATGCCGGAGATCGGCATGGGCGGTTTAGTTGGTGCAGGCAACTGGCGCGATTATGCGCTCATCGACCTGGGAAAGGGCGTGACCATCTTGATTGAGGCCCGTTGCATGACCTCAAGTTCGGCGGGAGCGAGCAGCTCGGGCGGCATTCCGCCGATCGCAACAAAGCCGGGGCTGTCGCCGAGGACCTGCGAGATCTGGTTCCAGCGCAGGAAGGGCGAGGT
>Ga0326727_10024237_pt1 | contig 11496 bp, 10 predicted proteins | sample MB2enrmetagenome_FD_207643 | JGI IMG/M metagenome (GOLD analysis project Ga0326727, IMG submission 207643) | Lab enriched peat soil microbial communities from McLean, Ithaca, NY, United States - MB29MY | ecosystem: Environmental > Terrestrial > Soil > Wetlands > Peat | place: USA: New York... | reverse complement strand
ACAACAAAAGTTATTCAATTTAATGAAAGATTCAAGCAGTATTATCTGAAGCGAATCCAGGATGGGCTGCCCTACAAAAAGGCCGTATTAGCCACGGCTCACAAGCTCATCAGGGTTATGTTTGCTACGTTGACCAATGAAACGCTATTCAATGCAGAAATGAATTGATGATAGTTGACTGTATTCGTTTAACCGGCAATTTCTATAAAACGCACACTTTCAGGTGGTAACTGTTCATCTTACTGCGTAGCACCCGCTGCCTCCCTTGTCTTAGCCAATACTTTATCTTTAGCGGCCAGAAACTCACTCGCGGCAATCAGAAAAGGAGCCCGCAAATAGGCATCCACCACATGGAGGATGACCACCTTTTCCGTTTCATGGATTTTTCCGACGCTGTGTATGTATTTTAGATAGGGAATAACTTTTTTGGATGTGTCGGAAAAATCAGCAAGGTATAAGATCTTGCGAAACATTCTTTCACCTCCTATTCGCACTTAATCTCTCAAAACGATTTAAAATGAACTCATCATGCTTGATAGTGTTTTATAATTGCATGGATGTTTCACTCACGGTCGATTCATTGACATTTGTGTGGTCTAACAGAATATGTAATCGTTTCTAAGATTGTCACGCGCCACCTCCCAGTACTTTGTAAAGCGTTATGAGATTGACAAGCCGGGTCAACCGGACAGCGATGAGTCCCTGCTGAGCACCATAGAGCGAACGTTGCGCGTCCAATACACTCAGATAGCTGTCAATTCCCTTGGTGTAACGTGCGTCAGAAAGGCGATAGCTCTCAGCAGAGGCACTGACAAGCGATTGTTGGGCCGCCATCTGATCATCCAGGGTCCCCCGCTGGGCGAGGGCATCAGCTACTTCCCTGAATGCCGTTTGGATTGTCTTCTCATATTGTACCAAAGATATATCCCTTTCCGCTTTAACTACATCGTATGCCGACCATACCCGGGTATCAAAAATTGGTATGGTGACCTGCGGGAGAAAATTCCAGCCACCTGATCCAGCCTTAAATAAACCGGAAAGCTGGTCACTTGTAGTTCCAATGCTGGTGGTAAGCGTAATGCTAGGGAAAAATGCCGCTCGGGCCGCTCCGATATTCGCGTTGGCTGCTTTGAGTTGATGCTCTGCCTGGAGTATATCGGGACGGCGCAGCAACATATCAGACGGTATGCCAGCAATGTTCATATGCAGCGTCGTAATTTCAGTTAACTCATCAGGCAGCAGCTCGGCCGGTACCATTGAACCGACCAGAAGATTAAGAGCGTTTTCATCCAGGGCCGTCTGGGCTGTATATTTAGCGATGTCCACCCGCGCTGCCTCCATTCTCGTTTTAGCTTGTTGAAGATCGAGTTCGGAAGAAACCCCAACCTCAAATCGGCGTTTGATCATTTCATAGGTCGCCTGTTGAGTTTCAAGAGTTGATTGGGCGAGCTTTAAATTTTCACGATCGGCAGCCAAAGTCAGATACGCACTCATGATTTCGGCGATGAGCGCAACTTGTGTGCTTCTTCGTGCCTGCTCCGTGGCAAGATAAAGCTCAAGGGCCTGATCTTTCAGACTTCGAATTCTGCCAAAAAAATCTAGTTCCCAGGAACTGATGCCCAGATTGACGTTGTATATCTCCGTTGTCGTAGGCTGTCCAGTGGGCGAAAGAATGCCGGGTATCTGCTCCTTGCCCCCACTGGCGGTTGCATCCACCACTGGGAGAAGCTCGGCCCTCTGGACGTGGTACAAAGCTCTTGCCCTTTCGATGTCCAGTGCAGCGATCTTCAGGTCACGGTTATTTGCCAAAGCCATATGGACGATTGTCCGAAGCGGCTCGCTGACAATAAAATCCTCCCATTTGATATCGGCAACGACGACTGTAGCCTTCGAAGAAACTGCTTGCTTATATGCAGGGCCGCTCGGCCAGGTACCAGGTATGGGGGCCATCGGGCGAGTGTATGTCGAGGCCATGGTACACCCCTCAAAAAGCATAATGATCATACACAAGAGAAAAAACCGATTTGCGTTCATGTCATTTTGCCTCTGATGTATTTTGATCAATATCCATTACGGTTTTTCCACGCCGCCTGTTCCTCCCCAGAAGGGTTACAATCAATACGAAGAAGAGAGGGGCAAAAATAACCACGAGGACTGTTGCTGTGATCATCCCTCCCAACACACCGGTGCCAATTGCATTTTGGGCCCCCGCCCCAGCGCCAGTAGTCACCACAAGGGGTAGGACACCGAAACCGAAGGCCAAAGAGGTCATGATAATCGGACGAAAACGTAATCTCACTCCCTCCAGTGTGGCGTCGATTAGACTCATGCCCCTTTCCAAGCCCGCTTTGGCAAACTGGACAATCAGAATAGCATTCTTGGTAGCTAAACCCAGTGTGGTCAGTAAAGCAATCTGGAAATAAACATCATTAGGCAACCCTCGTAAGCTTGAGGCGATAACTCCCCCAATCGTTCCAAGAGGAAGGACCAGCAGAATCGAGATGGGAATAGGCCAACTCTCATAGAGCGCCGCCAGGCAAAGGAAGATCACAAAAATGGAAAATGCATACAGCATTGGCGCCTGAGAGCTTGCCATCTTTTCCTGGTAAGAAACACCAGTCCAATCATAACCGATCCCTTGTGGCAGTTTTCTGACAAACTCTTCCATAGCCTGCATCGCTTCACCCGAACTCCTCCGCGGTGCTGATTCGCCCTGTATGTTTATGGACGGAAAACCATTGAAGCGTTCTAACTTCGGAGAACCGGAAGTCCAATGACCGGATGCAAAAGCGGAAAAGGGAACCATCTTGCCAGTGTTGTTCCGAACATAAAGTCTTTGCAAATCATTGGGCAACATCCGGTAGGGGGCGTCGGCCTGAACGTTCACTCGCTTTACTCGTCCGCCCTGAATAAAGTCGTTGACATATGCGCTGCCGAAGGCCGCCGAGATGGTATTGTGGATTGTGGTGATGGGCAATCCCAAGGCGCCAGCCTTCTCCCAGTCCACGTCGACCCGGTACTCAGGTACATCTTCAAATCCGTTAGGACGGACCTTTGTCAACACCGGGTCCCTTGCTGCCATACCAAGCAGTTGATTGCGCGCTGCCATCAGATTGGCATGTCCCAGACCGCCCCGGTCCAGCAACTGAAAATCAAACCCTCTCGATACGCCCAACTCGACTACGGCTGGAGGTACGAAGGCAAACACGAGGGCGTTGGGTATTTTTGAAAACTCCCCCATGGCCCTTCCAGCCACAGCGCCCACTTTCAGATCTGGCCGCTCCCGGAGTTTCCAATCCCTCAGCTTGGCAAATGCCAAACCCGCATTTTGTCCCTGTCCGGAGAAATTTGTGCCGGAAACTGTCATGACGGATTCGACTGCATCTTTTTCGTGATCCAAGAAATAGTCTCTAACACCATTCATAACTGTGTCGGTTTGCTCCATCGTTGCATTCGCGGGAAGCATAGCCTGCACCAACAGGATTCCCTGGTCTTCATCCGGGAGATAGGCCGTGGGCATGCGAAGAAACAGGAAGCCCATAGCCCCCACAATCAAAAGGAAAATAAAAAGGTAACGTACCTTTTTGGAAAGGGAATGCCGGACCACCCCCAGGCACAGGTTTCTGCTGCGAAAGAACACGCGATCAAACCATAAAAAAAACGGACGCAGGAAAAAAACAGCGTTTTCCGCAGGCTCATGCCCTGCCGCCACTGGCTTGAGAAGCGATGCACAGAGAACCGGTGTCAAAATCAGAGCCACCAACACTGAAAGAAGCATGGAGGCGATGATGGTGATGGAGAATTGGCGGTAGATGACCCCAGTGGACCCACTGAAAAACGCCATCGGGCCAAAAACCGCTGAGAGCACCAGACCAATGCCGATCAAGGCACTGGTAATCTGGTCCATGGATTTGCGAGTGGCTTCTTTGGGGGGGAGTCCTTCCTCGCTCATGATCCGCTCTACATTCTCCACCACCACAATGGCGTCGTCTACCAGAAGGCCGATAGCCAGCACCATGGCAAACATGGTCAGCATATTGATAGAAAACCCAAAAAGTCCCAACACAGCGAATGTCCCCAGTAGTACCACCGGCACAGCAATAGTTGGGATCAGTGTGGCCCGCATGTTTCCCATGAATAGATACATCACCAGGAATACCAATAGGATTGCCTCGAATAACGTCTTGACCACTTCATTGATAGCCACTTTGATGAAGGGGGTGGTGTCGTAAGGATAAACGACACGCATACCAGGGGGAAAATAATGGCTCATTTCTTTTAATTTGGCTTTGATTGCATCAGCAGTATCTAGGGCATTAGCTCCAGCGGCCTGCCGGATGGCCAGGGCTGCAGAGGGCTTGTCATTGAAATAATCCTGGACATCGTAGGATTCGGTCCCAAGTTCTGTCCGTCCTATGTCCTTGATACGCACAATGGAGCCGTCGGGGTTGGTGCGCATGGGAATGGCGGCAAACTCTTCAGGGCTCTTGAGCAGGCTCTGGACAATGATGGCGGCATTCAGACGCTGGCCTTTCACCGCCGGTGCCCCACCGAACTGCCCGGCGGAAACTTCCACATTGTAAGCCTGAAGTGCCGTGATGACATCCTGAACCGTCATCTGGTATTCAGTCAACTTGTCAGGGTTCAACCAGATACGCATGGAATACTGGCTGCCAAAAATCTCAACCTCCCCGACCCCCGGCACCCTTGAAAGCACCTTCTCCAGATTAGATTGGGCGTAGTCCCGCAGGTCATTCCCGTCCATACTCCCGTCTTCTGAAATCAGGCCGACAACGATCAGGTAGTTTCGGGTACTTTTGCTCACCATAACACCCTGACGCTGAACCACCTCCGGCAAGCCCGCCATGGCGAGTTGGAGCTTGTTCTGCACCTGAGCCCAGGCGAGGTCCGGATCGGTCCCCGGGGCAAAGGTCAGCTCAATGCGTGAAGATCCGGACGAATCACTGGTAGCCGACAAGTACAATAACTTATCGAAGCCGGTCATCTTCTGTTCGATGATCTGCGTCACACTGTTTTCAACCGTTTCCGCCGAAGCCCCCGGGTAATAAGAGGTAATGGCGATAGATGGCGGGGCAACAGGAGGATATTGTGATATAGGCAGATTGTAGATCGCTAAAGCACCTGCCGCCATCATAACGATGGCAATGACCCAGGCAAAAACTGGACGATCCAGAAAGAATCTCGATAACATCGTTTGCCTCCGTCAGTTGGACTTTGCCGTCGGTGGGACCGCACTTTGAGGGGCGCCACTGTTATTTCCCCTACCGGCATCAAAAGGAATCACTTGAACGGAAGCACCAGGTTTCACCTTCTGTATCCCTTCGACGATCACCCGATCGCCGGGTGCAAGACCCGATGAAACCAGCCATTTATCAACGATGGTACGATCGACTGCGAGCATCCGCATCTGTACCTTGTTAGCATCATCCACGATCAAGGCAAAGGGATTCCCCTTCTGGTCCCGGGTGATACTCTGCTGTGGGACCAAGATTGCCTGATCATTGACCCCTTCCTCCAGCACCGCCCGTACATACATACCTGGCAACAGGATATTTTGAGGGTTAGGAAATACAACACGTAGAATGAAAGATCCAGTCGTCTGATCCACTGTAACATCGCGGAATTGGAGTATCCCTTCCAGAGGGTATGGAGTGTTATCCTCCAGAATAAGATTGACCTTCGCTCGGTTGAATCTGTCCAGCTTGAGCTTGCCGCTTGCCATGTTTTGCTGCAGACGCAGCAGACTGGCGCTTGATTGGGTAACATCAACATAGACGGGATTGATCTGTTGGATGGTGGACAATGGCTCGCCCTGACCTGCTATGACTAAGGCACCCACGGTTACCGACGACTTACCAATCCGTCCTGCAATCGGTGCAGTGACGCGCGTATAGGCCAGGTTGATCCGTGCGGTTTCCACGGCTGCTTTGCCTGCTTCGATATCCGCCTCAGTCTGTTTCAGAGCAGCCATTGCATCATCGTAGTCTTGTTGACTGACCGCCCGGATGGTTACCAGCTCTTTATATCGTTCGGATCGGTACCGAAGAGTGGTTACATTGGCCTGCGCCTTGGCGAGGGCAGCTTTCGCGCTGTCATAAGCTGCCTGATAGGTTGCCGGGTCAATCAGATAGAGGACCTCCCCACTTCTGACATTTTCGCCTTCCTTAAAGAGACGCTTCTGAATGATGCCACCCACTTGTGGACGGACCTCGGCAACGAGATAGGCGGAAACCCGGCCAGCCAATTCCGTGGTCAGGGTTACCTTTTCCTGTTTTACCGTTACAACGGTAACTTCGGGCAGATCACCTTGTTTTTGCATTTTAGATGGGTGCTGTCCGCATCCGGTAACTATCCAGATAAAAATTGCCAGAGCAGAAAGAACCTTGGCTCTGCAATTGAATGCATGGGCCGCTCCAATAATGATCATGTGAATTTAACCTCACTAGATTCAGAAATATATTTATGATCTCTCGAGGTCATTAACCTCCAAAATCTAATTAAAATAAATATTCATTCATAGTTAGAATAAAAATAATATGACCATCCTAATCACTTTTTGATTCCGTCCCAGCAAGCTTCAATTGTTTTTACAATGATACTATCGCTTATTGGAGCCAACCCTAAGACATGATCGCGTGCCACAGTGAGAATAGGACCGAATGCCAAAGCAAAATGAACATTAATGGGCAAATCCTTCAAGACCTTCTGAGAAATACCTTCTTCGATAATATCTCTAAATGCATTTGGGTTTCCAGATTTGCCTTGCATGTGATCTCGGCGGACTGATACGCCATAAGGAGAATTGTGGTATTGCTCTAAATAACGAAAAAAGAGAGGATTCGCTATAAAATACTTTAAAACTGCTGTGCCTATGTGAAGAAATTTCTTTTTAATAGATTTCTTTATGGGATAACCTGCCATAATGGCTGCTATGAGTTTATCTTCAAGTTCTCGGTATAATTCATCAATAAGCGCATCCTTACTTTCAAAATATATATAGATCGTCCCTGCTGCGATACCTGCTTTCTTCGCGAGCATAGCCATTGGTGCACCGTGGAAACCACGTTCGGTAATAAGCTCTAAAGCTGCTTTAAGAATGTCGTCCCGTTTACTTTTGTTTTTCATGCTTTAGAATATGAATGAATGTTCATTTTTTAAAAATATACATGATATTTATATGATGTCAATTAAGATTTATAATAAAACCATAAAAGATCTCAATTGACTCTTCGTTTGTTATAGAAGGTCATTTTGCCCGATTTCAGGACTCCCAATATAACGTGAACCAGTTTCCGCATAATGGCACAGACAATGACCTTCCCGCTTTTGCCCCTTTCCTTTAGCCGCCAATAAAATGCAATCATCCGGGATTGTATCGAATGGATACCAGCGCTGGCATATAGAGGGCTTTTCTGAGGCGTGCGTGATCAATTTTGCATAGCCTGGTTTCCCTTTCTTTAATGAAGGATCCCGAGAACGTTTCTTTCGGAGCAAGTCCGATGAAGGCCACCAGTTCGCGAACGTAGCTAAATTTCTCCAGGTCATCCAGTTCCGCCAGGATCGTCGCGATGGTTGCCTTGTCGATGCCTGGAATGGAAGCCAGGAGGTCTTTATTGTGTATCAGATTTGGATTTTTCTCAATCAGATCGGCAACGTGATTTCTGACCTCTTCGATTTCCTTTGGGGCTGGATTAACAATATAAAGTCCATCTCGATTATGGGTCATTCAGTGAAGGTTACAAGTGGTAATCACTGAATTCTATTACTGCAGATTTCGTTTGATTGTAGATACCGTTTTCCAATCAAGCAAAATTTGACTTAAAGTTAGGGTTAAAGGGCTGCCCTGATCTCAGGATACCGAATATGATGTGAACCAATTTTCGCATGACAGCACACACAATCACCTTGCCGTTTTTCCCTCTTCCTTTCAAACGCCTATGAAACTCCCTGATCACGGGATTGTATTGGATAAATACCAATGCCGGCATATAAAGGGCTTTCCTGAGCCTGGCATGTCCCATTTTGGACAGCCTGGGTTTGCCTTTAAGGGAAGATCCGGACATCCTTTCCTTGGGGGCAAGACCGATGAAGGCAACCAGATTTTCAACGCGTTCAAATCTCTGGAAGGTGTTCAGCTCCGCCAAGATCACCGCGATGGTCGCTTCACCAATCCCGGGGATAGAGGTGAGTAGATCCTTCTTCCCTTTCAGATTCGAGTCCTGATGGCTGTGCTCGGCAATCTGCTTCTTGACCTCCTCTATCTCCCCATCGAGATAAGCGATGTGTTCTTTAATGGATGGACCAATGGTTTCATGAGCGATGTCCAGCCGGTTTATCTCCTGGACACGCATACTGATCAGGGCATCTGCACGTCTCACCAGGGCCTGTAATCTCCGGATTTCAGGAGAAGGTGGGGTCCATTGCCCGGGGTTCATGGCCAAGCAGAAGCGTGCAATGAGACCGGCATCCACCTTGTCATTCTTGGTGCGGAGTAGTTCGCTCTGGGCAAATCCCTTGATCCGGGCCGGATTGACAATGCTGACGATGTGTCCGGTATCGTGCAGGTAGAGGGCCAACGCATCGCCATAGGTACCCGTAGCTTCCATGCAAGCATGAACACGGTCCACCTTCTGCTTCTTAAGCCACAGGACCAAGGCCTCAAAGCCCTCCCTGGTGTTCTTGCAGGCTTTATGCTTCAGCTTGCCTCCCACCAGCAGGGCAGCATCAAACTTCTGCTTGGCGATATCGATACCGAGGACAGATTCTAACATAAGACACTTCCTTATTATGAAATCGTGACGCTTCTCACTCATCGCTTCGTTCGAATCAACCTTGCCAATACAAACTCATCCCGTTTCAGGAGGTTTCAGATACCGTACGAGTTTCAGAACAAAGCTTTGGGAAGGGGATCTAATCTACAATCCATGCTCTGAGGCATCAGGAGTATTACAGATTCACCCTTCCCATCTTACCCCAGCGTCCCCCAGGGTAATCGATAAAACATCCTATTGCTGGATTATACAAGGAGAAAGAGAATGGCTCAGAGTTGTCATAGAAATGGTAGGTGTCATGAAAGGGCTTTTAATTGCGGTCCCTATAGCGTTTACTCAAATGATGTTCAGCTCTGTCCAAGGGCGTCCAGATCAGTCACTTGGCATGGATTTTGTTCTTTTTAGAAAGGAAGAGATTGGGAACCGCAGTAAGTTCACATCCAGGATTTGCCAGAAACCCTCCGATGAGAAAAGAGATGCCCAAAAATGCCAGTACACCTGTGCCAACCAGTGTAAGGTCGTGCACACCGATAACCCAAATCAAGACAAATGTACCAATTCCGAAAAGCACACGTGTCGCTCGTCCAAACAACATCGGCTCTAGTTTATCAGTGGTCTGTTCTTTTGACATCGTTAATCCTTTCACAAACTAAAGAATCGTTATTTCTCCAGTCGCTCCATTAACTTCAACCCAGTCGCCACTTCTGATTTTTTCGAAGATATCGTCCGATGCATATTCTACAATCGGGATACCACGTTCGAACCAGACATCTGCCAGGATAGCACCTGAAACAAGCAGCGAATCAGCATTCTGTGCAATAATAGCAGCGGGTGCAGTTCGTCGGTACATCAGCTCAAGCAGTATCATTCCAGTGTAAGTTGAGCCTATGCATGCAGGGATCACGAGCACAGTGCCTCGAATATTTTTCCTGAAAAGCTCGTGGTGACGATCTCTTACCTCGGACCTTTTCCATGGAATGAGGTTGTGAGGTTTGCTAAGTGACGCTGTAAAATTCATAGGCATTTTTGTGACCATTGCCGGTCCTGTTCCGCTTCCTTTCACAACACCTTTCCACGTAGTTTTATCATGGCTTCACCCCGCATGCACGTAGACAGTCATCAACATTCCCGTATTCCGTGCCCGCGAGATAGTAATACAGCTTACCAGAACAAGTAAGAATTGGTTTTTTACCAAAATAGAAAGACGACGCTGCCAGTGGACAATAAGCGTTAATTTCAATGCCTGCCTCAAGCAGTGTAGAATACTCTTTCCTTGTCTTAAATCTGTTCAGAGATTCAGGTACCATACAGAACCACGTTCGCCGCGTGACTCGCTTACCTTCAAAACGTGGTGCTAATAACATCGCCTCGTCGAATGTCATTTGCGGGCAACCAAAAACCACCATGCCAGCAGATTCAAGTTGCTTGAAGCGAAGTGCGTCAAGGTCTTTCTGCGTGATGGTTATCGTTTCCGGCGGTGGACCGCTGAATACTGTTTTTAAATCAGGAGCTTCAGGCGTCACCCCCTCAACATGGAAGAGTGCCACTGCACCCGAAGCAGCCATTGCCCCACCCATATTTTTAAGTTCGATCCTGCTGAAATCGTAGTGCTCGATAACAGGAACACGATTTACCACAGTACGTCCAAGAATGTATCCAAGCGCAGCGGCATCCATTTGCTTTACATCTAATTTTACGAGTAGACGACCCTGGCGATTTTCATCAAGCAGATACCCGAATTCAGGAGTAACACCCGTTACTGCCGAACAGATATCAATAAGACACGAATTCCGGTTTGACCTCGCACCTAGCACTGAATTTGCAAACTGAACTGCCGATGACTCCGCCCATCCTAGAAAATCACCAAAAGCGGGAACATTCTCACCCTCATAGCATACACAGGAATAATTGGGTGTGACTCCGAGCATGTCGAGAGTACGCTCGAGCCGTTCCTGCTTACTGAAAGGTATCCGGGTCAGCAAGTTCTGATCATGGCCAGAACGCGGGTTCACGGTTGTTTTTACTTTCACCCACAAACCGTCGGCTACCATTCGATCTAGAACTTCATAGTATGCGTCGAAAGCCCCTATTCCAAATGAGCCCGCCAAGTGACAGCTCTTAACCGGTACGACTCGCTTCGCACCAAATGCTTCACCGTAATCAACAAGTGTCCTCATCGCTAGCGCGAGTGCCTGGCCGGACTTACCTTTCAACACACTCTCATGTTGTGGTTCAAGTTTCATACAGACCTTCCCACCTTAAATCTTAACATTTTCGGGGTATGCCGACCTGCCGACAATGCTTGTATCACACTTCACGTTGAAGTTCTGCATCTTAATCACCAGAGAAATGAATTATTGCCAGTTCTTTCAAGCCATAATCATTAGGATAAACTGCTCATGAAAATGAGGAATTGTAGCAATAGTCAGCTACTTGCTTCCTTCCTTAAGTCGTTTGTCGCTATAATTCTTGATTCATGCAAGCTTTCAAACTGTAACAATTAAAAATGGCAGGACTCTAATTATGAATGTGGTACATCTTCTAAAGGCGGGGCAATATCGCAATCACAGGATAACTTGGTATAGGGGGGGGGGAAGTGCAACACAGCATATGGAGATTTTCACAAGCCATCAAAAGCGGATTTCCAGGTTCACCGTAGGCTCAAAAAACTGCCCCATCATCTCAAGGCTTTCCCTGCCTTTCC
>Ga0326727_10024236_pt1 | contig 11497 bp, 11 predicted proteins | sample MB2enrmetagenome_FD_207643 | JGI IMG/M metagenome (GOLD analysis project Ga0326727, IMG submission 207643) | Lab enriched peat soil microbial communities from McLean, Ithaca, NY, United States - MB29MY | ecosystem: Environmental > Terrestrial > Soil > Wetlands > Peat | place: USA: New York... | reverse complement strand
ATTTTTTAGCAGGGCTGGATGTTCGCTCAGAGGGTTCTATATGTTTAGATTATTGGTGGTAGACGATGATGAAGACCTCCTTTTAATTATCGGAGAATACCTCGATTCGAATGGAATTGAGTTTCATTCGGTCAAAAGCGCTGCCCAGGCCCGCAAATGCCTTGCCCACTTTCATTATGACCTCATTATTTCGGATTTCCAAATGCCGGGTGAATCCGGTTTGGATCTTTTCCGGTCAGTGTCATTGAGGTACCCCGGAATTCCTTTCATACTTATGAGTGGAAACCTCGACTCGCGCCTCAGGCGGGAAGCTCTGAGCATGGGCGTTTGCAATGTTTTGGAAAAACCCTTTGAATTCAACGATCTAAAGCAGCTCATCGTCGATTCGGACCGGTGCACGGTCGCCGGCGCAATCGGCGTGCCGGCCGCGTAGGGTCGAAGCAGGTTTCAACAATAAAGTAAGGGGGAAAACAGGATTAGTATTCTGCGGGTTTCAAAGGAGGGGAGAATATGCGGGTACTAAAGTGGTCGATGGTTGTAGTTTTGCTTTGCAGTTTATGTGGCTGCGCAGGCTTGAGCACTACGGACCAGCGGGCGTTGAGCGGTGGCGCGATCGGTTCGGTCGCAGGTCTTGGAGCGGCGGCGATCATTGGAGCGCCTCTGCTGGTCGGGGTTGCCGCAGGCGCGGCGGCCGGAGCTGTCGGAGGAATTGTAGTTGACCAGGTACAAAGAAGGTAGTCAGCGGAAAAAGTTTTGTTAATGTCTGTGATTACTCCTCACGCCTCGCTCCGCCCTCAACGTTAGCCCCCCTGACGTCGCCGGATCGAGGTGTGGCGCCTTGCGGCTGATGGACTCAACAACGCAGGGCCGCATCAATAGAGGGTCGGCTCGAAACAATAGCCGGCCCTTCTTTTGGAATCCCCGGCATTTTCAACACGATTGCCTGGAGCCACGTTTCATGCCGATCGAAATGGTTCCTGAAAGGGGACTGGCCGACCGTCGCAACCCTGGCGAAGATTACTAGGCGGTTCTATTTTTTTTCGAGCCGGTCATGAATCTGGCGATGCAGGATTTGGCGTCAAACGCGAGATGGTATAGAGCTAAAGCACTATAGAAGACGGCAAACAAAAGGACGAACACGATCAAAGGCATGGTAACGAACACCGGAAGCTTGAGGAAAGAATAAATCATCGCATTTACCCCCTCCCAATCGGTGAATGTATAAAAGAAGGTCAGGAGCTTCGGAGGAGCGATCTTGTATGTCTGCAAATCAAGAATTTTTGCAAAGCGAAGCCAATAATAGCACTCATATACAAAAATCAGAATCCCCGGATAAATGCATAACCACTTTACCGAGAACCTGAACCACTTGCTCCAGCTCTTCAAAAACCCCAAATTACCTTCGATTTGCCTGACCCGAGCATCCATCTCGATACCTTAGACCGCAAAGGCGAACCTGTCCGCTTTCAGATTTCAAACACCTTCGTCCGATTCATCGAACGTGTGATGAGAACTGTTAATGTTAAGAATCGATTGAAGCGCCTCCCAGTTTGGTCCACCCTTTCTGCGGGTGTCGGCAATCTTCTGGAGTAACCGGTAGTCTTCGTTTTCCATCAACAGGCGGCCAAGAAGAGCCTCAAATGATTGCGAAACAGACACGTCACTGTCTTCACCGGTCTTGGCCCGCAGTTCCTGAAGGTCCCTTTCATTGTGGTCAAGATAATCCGAAATGATTTCCAGGGCCAGCAACTCCTCCTGGTTCGTGAGGGCGCCCTTTATTAGAAAACGGAGTTTTTTGCAAAAATCCAAGTAGTGGTCATGGAGCAGTTTGAAACTGTTTTGAGTCACGATTCTATGTTCACGTAAAAGGTCCCTCATATGTGAGTCCCTCTCATTGCAACGCGTCAGTAACTCTTTGAATCCTTGAAATCTGCTCAGCCAGTTCGCCCGGTAGAGCGCCTTTCTCAATGGCGCCCTGTGGATCGTCTCCAGATGGCGCAACAGCCGAGTTGTCATTTGGAACTTCCTTTTCAAATGAAAGGTCCAACTGAACCGCCTTCTTCTGAATGTCCCTTCTCAGCCCCGCCAAACCAAGCCTGCCATACAGGATGCCAATGTCATAAAGCAAAGCGGGATTGGTCGGATCCAACTCCAGCGCGCTGGCGAACGTTTTTAGAGCATCATCGTATCGATTCTGATCCATATACAATATCGCCAGCCAGCGAAATGCCTCCTGATTTCCCGGTTCGACGTCTACCGCCCGGGCGTAAGCTTTCTCCGCGTCCTTATACTGCCTCTTTTCCTGGTATGCCTTTCCAAGCGCGATGGAAAATCGCGCGTTATCCGGCTTTATGAAACACGCAAACCGAAGCGCATAAATGGATTCGCCATGCCTGGCGGAATCGGAAAAAGCGATGCCGACGTTATAGAACAACTCTGCAAAGCCATCTTTCATCGTGAACCACGAAGCGAAAAAGAGGATGATGACGCCGGCTGCTATAAAACAGGCTTTGAGGAATCGAGCAGAACCTGCCGGCCGAGCGTTGGAATGAACCGAGGCGCCTTTTTCATCCTCGAAGGAAATTGTCTGCTGGTTCGGAGCTGCATCATAAGCTGCCAGAATTTGCCTGTAGGCAATGTTGATTCTCTTGAGCTGCTCCTGGGCTCTTCTCTGCAAACGGCTATCTTCGTGGAAAGCGTCAGGGTGCCATACCTTTACCTGATCCCTGTACGCCTGTTTCAGCTCAACAAGATTCGCCCCCTGCCTTACGCCTAGAACTCGATAGCAACTGATGAGATCTGCCATATAATGAAGCTCATCTACCAAACCGTTACGGCCTCTGTTCACCTGCCCCTATAAATCGCTTCACCCAATTCCAGACTGCCCCTTTTTTCCTTGGCTGGTTTTGAGCTGGAATCATCAACTTATTTCCCCCGTCATTATTACCGGCCGGCAGCAGGTGGAATTGGGACAGATCGCCCTCGGCGGCCAATGAGGCCCTCTCGGCAAGGCCTTTCTGCCTCAGCTTGTCGAGTTCATCCTGCTTATTGACAAGCAGGTCCCCCACCATTTCCAAAGCCAGGCTCTCATTTTGCTCCACTTGTCCCGCTTGTACGAAAAATCTGATTTTTCGGATCAGGTCATATTGATTTTCATAGAGATCATTGAAGACCTCCCAACTGACCACACCTAAATGGAGAGATTTATTTTCCATGCCGGCTCCGAAACTTGTTAAAAAATGGAAATAATTAGCAATCAGCTGCGAGAATGGAAGTCTTTCATCTACTTGTAACCTGCATTTAACCACAATGGCCGATTTAATGTCCATAATTCTTTTCTGACGATTAGCTTGATCCTTTTCCGGAATTCTTGTAGTTTTACCGCAATGGACCAATGAACTGCTCACCTATCTGCCACCAAACAACACTGACTGATGAGGGACCGGCGAAGTGGATATTGACATTTTTGCCCGGCAATTAAGGATGGAGCGCCTGCAACGAGGGTGGACATTGAAGCAGGTCTCGGATCTCACCCGGATCAGCATCACTGTGATCAAATTGCTCGAGGAGGGGAGTTTCGAAAAAATCGGCGGAGAACACACTGTCGAGATGCTTCTTCGGAACTACTCGAAGGCCCTGGGAGACGAAGGGCCGTCTCTTGGATCAATTCCTGCCGCACAGTCCGGGAGCGGCGGCCTGTCTGGCCTTTCCGGTTCGTATCTCTTTACCTTTTTGGCCGCCGGTCTGATCGTAGCAGTTGTTATTGCGGCGCTGGGGTTGGTCTACCATAAGTTTGGGACTGGGGCCGTTTCCTCCAACGCCCCCATCCCCGATGCCAGAATAGAGGTTCCCGCCGACCGGTCGCGAATCGATCAGAGCAACCTCGCCCTTGAGGATGCAAAGAAAAAAGAGTTGTCCAAGGGTGAAGAACCCATGGCTGTCAGTCCTGCGGGTACTGAAAAACATGCTGACGAACTTGGAGTGAACAATCTTGCGCCTGGCGGAGAACAGGGAAATACGGCAGTTCCCGGCGGAAAAAGCGCAGCCGCCGGTCCCGCCCGGGAGGAACAGCAGGAGTCTTCAGCAAAAGAAGATGCGGTGCTCGACGGTAAGCCGGGCTCGGCATCAACATCCGAAAATGAGGCATTTGTGCCCGAAGAAAAGTCCGGCTCGGGGGTTGCTCAAAGCTTGGCGGCATCAAAAACCCGATCCATCGATGTTTCTCATCTGCTGGAGATGAATGCAGCTCAAAAAACCTGGATTCAAGTCACAGTTGACGGAATAAAGCCCGAGAGCGAACTCCTCCAGCCCGGCGACAGGAGAAAGTGGAAAGCCTCAAAGAAGGTTGACCTGGTAATAGGGAATCGGGGTGGTGTGCAATTGCGATGGGATGGCCAGCCCGTCGAGTTGGGCGGCAAGACAGCCCGCGTAATACGCCTTTCGCTTTCCGATTCCGGAGTCGTGCTCAAGTAAAGCAGTGGCGGGTGGACAGTGGTCGTAACCGGTTGCATGGGATCATGGACAGTCGTCAGAGAAAAGCTGTTTCCGGTCACTGAAGACTGAAAAGTGAAGAGAAATGTCATGGCCGATTTAACCGAGTTCTACCGGATTTTGGGGATCGATCCGGCGTCGAGTCCCGAGGTAATCACCGCAGCACGCGACGAACTGACCAGAGTCTGGAACCCGGAAAGATTTCCAAACGATAACCGCATCCGGCAAATGGCGATTGTCAAAATAGCCGAAATCAACGCAGCTCATGACGTTTTGATTGCACATCTAAACGTCGGAGTGAATGCCGGAGCCGGGCTTCCGAATGTGGAAAATGAGTCCGGAAGGGCCGGAACAGGAAATTGCAGTTGTGATGCTTGCGGAAACCTCCCCGTAAAGGCAGAGGAACTTTTCTGCTCTTTCTGCGGCGCCCGAAATCTTATTGAAACTCAGAACGGCCATGGCATTGTCAACCAGGTCGATTGCCGCGTGCCGTCGAGAGCGAATGTGGTGGCCCTGCAGCAGAACTCGCTCAAGAAAAGGGCCTATTTTGTTCTTTTAATAGTCATTGCTTCCGTGGGCTGGTTTTGGTTTTCATCTCACCAGGATCAGGAAGCCACCCCACCGAAGATCACCGATACCGCCGCCTCCGACACCAGACCGAACACCCAATCGATGAGCGAAAGCCACTTGGCCTACTTCATTCTCGATATGGTCGAACAACTGGACTTTTCAAAAGTTTATGCCTCCTCCAAAGCAGACGTCCAGGGCCAGCCCTCTTCCTACGATCCTAAAATGATGACCGCCCTTCTTTTCTATTCCTATTGCACGGGGGTGCCCAGTTCCCGCCAGATAGAGAAAAAAACCTATGAAGACCCGGTTTTCAGAGTCATTTCAGGGAACAGGCATCCTCATCATTTTGCCGTCATTGATTTCAGGAACCGCCAAACCGGCACTCTCAGCGACCTATTCGTCCAGATGCTTCAACTGTGCCAGAAAGCGGGGTTTGCCGAAGTCGGCAATGTGGCGGTGGGGACCAATCTCCCTCAGCATAAAGAGACCGCTTCAGGGATGGTAAAAAAGAAAAAAGAGGAGCTGGAAAAGCAGGTCCAGGCGCTTTTCAAAAAAGCCGAAAGCGTCGACAGGGAGGAAGACAAAAGATACGGCACCGCCAGGAGGGGCTGGGACTTGCCCGCTGAACTCCAGCGGAGCGGCTCTTAAGGTCGGCCGCTTCACCCGCATCAAAAGCATCCATAGACCCGGAATTTTTCTGATTCGGAACGATCTAAAATCGTCGCGTCAAAAGAGCGCCCGTCTGATAGGCGTCGAAGGAACCGGCGACGGACCTCACATTGTGAAAGGCCCCCGCATATATTTTGAGCACCCATTCTCGAGACAAGGCGAATGTGCCTTCCGCATCTAAATTTCCGCCGAATTCAAAGTCCTTCATCTTCTCATCTTTTAACGAGCCTAAACCGAGAACAACGCCGGCGCCGCTTTGATCGTTGATTTTCCAGTACCAGTAGCTCGTGGCCAGGTAGCGCTGGTACAACTGGGGGGCATAGTATCCGTCGTCGGGGTTCTTATCATAGGAAAGCCAACCCGCGCTCAGCCCCAGGTCGAGATTAAGCTTTTCCGTCCTCAGAACGCTCCTGCGGGGCGCCAGGACTAACTGCCACCGGTAATTTTCGTCTGAAAGGGTGTCGAAGCTGAAAAAGGCCTCAATTGTGTCCTCTAAATCCGGCGTCCAGCTGATATGGGTAATATTCTCGCCGATTGTTATATCCTGGGATAGAGTGCGGGGTGAGACGGGAAAAAATCCGTACCGCCGCTCGAACTCGATCTTCAGTTCATCCAAAGGAAACCAGTTAGCATTCACCCGGTAGGCGAAAATGTCGTCGCCCGGTACGAGATCCGAACCGGCCTCGACACCCATGACAATCTCAGGCGAGAACAGGTGTGACGCTCCGATGAAGTCGTGAGTGTGCCAGGAGCTTTGCCCGCCATCGACCCTTTCGAGCCCGCTGCCCCTTTCCGCCCAAAGAAAGTCTGTGTTCTCACCCGCCCAGACGTGAGTGAGAGGGCCGGCGAAATAGTTCCCCTGCGCCGAAACTGTAGCAATTCTCAAAGAGTCCGATTCCGAATAAAATCGGCCTCCAGCCTCGATATTCGATCGATAGGGATCGAGGAGCAGACGCCGAAGATTGTTGGTCTCTTTTTCGTGGCCCTCCAATTTCGACAACCTGTCAAGATATTCAAAGGCCTCCAGGGGCCTGTTGGAATAATAAAGAGCCAGGGCCTCGCAATAAAGGGTTTCATAGTCCCGGGCCTCGTCTCGAGGAAGGCGGGCCAATAAAGTTAAAGCCGCTCGCGGGCGCTTCGCAGAAGCAAGCACCCGTGCCTCCAACTTCAGATAATCGGGCGTTTCGCCAAACTGAGCACGGTACTTTTCGAGCAGATCTGCAGCCGATGGAGCATTTCCCCGCCAGAGTTCGGTTCTGGCGGCGGCAAGAATCGCTTCGCGGTCATTGGGGTAATTTTTAAGGTATAGACGATATGCCTTCGATGCCTCATCTGTTTTACCATTCCATGACAAAATCCTGGCAATGCCGAGCAGAGCGGCCTTATTGGCAGGGTCGTGCTTCAGAATCCGCCTGTAACTCTCAACTGCCTCGGAGTATTTCACATTCCAGCAAGCCAGTTCGGCATGCGCAAGGAGGTATTCAGGATTTTCCGGGTCAATTGCGAGTGCCTGTTTGATTGCCTCCAGCGCCCGGTCGGGCTGGCCTGCCGCTGAAAAAGCACGAGATGCTCTGGCGAAAAGATCGGCATCGTTGACGCAAAACTGCGCAGCTTCCATCAGAGAAAGCGCGGCGGCGGACTGATTTCCCAGATGAGCCTCAATATCGGCGATGCGCAGCCTCAGTTCCACACGCTGGGGCTGGGTTCGAAGTATGGACGTGTAAAAGTCCAGGGCTTCCTGCCACTTGCCCGCCATCTCGAAACGAAGCCCCTCATCGGGGATCTTCGCGGTTTTGTCCACGCACGACGCTTCGGTCCTCTCGGAATCGATCATCCCGGACAGCAGAAGGAGACCCGAAACAAAAAAAGCCGCCAGAGCCATCTTTCGGGCCGGACTCCCTGCTTTTCTGATCGGGATCCGCACCTATTTTCTCCAACTTCTGTCCTGGAAAATCCACAGATCGGCAACGAATCGCATTATAGTGGCGAAATCCCACAGAGCCGAAAAATAGCGAACCGGCGTGGCCAAAATTCCCTTGGCCGCATATTCCAGTCTTCTACCTTTCGATACGGCCGCCAGGATGGAAACCGTGAGCGCAGATTCAATAAGCATCGTCAGGCCCACGGCAGTCCACCGTTTAAAAATCAGCATGAGAATCAAAACCGTTGGGAATGCGACCTTTTCCACTGCGGAAATAAATAATACCCAACCTGCAGGGCGTCCATACGCGTTGGTGAACTCCTCGCCAAAAGGCTGCCGGTAAGCCTCCAGGATTCGCCTTTTTTCTTGAGCCGGTTCTTTGGGCTTGGGGTCCCTGAAGTGCTTCCAAATCCGGGTGACAGCTTTGAGAGGACTTTTCAAGAGCGAATCGAAATAATAGCAGCACTGGAGAAAGGATGAGGACCAGAGGTATAGTTGCCGAGGCAAACGGTTTGCTTCGGGTTCCTCTGAGCGGGCGAAGACGTCGGCCACCTGAATGTTTCGGTATCCCTCATTTATGAGCGCAAAGCCTATGAAAATATCCTCTGAGTTGGTGAGATCGTCTCCAAGTATTGGTTCATATTTTTCAAACAGCGACTCTATGTACTTTCGCCTGTAAGCCACCGCGCAACCTACCGGATTGGTGATAGTGCCGCAGAGCACCATTTGTCCGTTGTATATAAATCGCTCAAGAAACATGTAGAGCGCACCCCGGTATATGTTGGTCGCCCCTCTCTTCAGCCGGGCAAAAAGATCTCCCGTCAGTTCTATGGGAGCGTCGGGGCAGGCAGCCAAGAACTTCTGCATGCTTCCGACCTGGAGCATGAGTTTTCTATCGGGTTCACGCAGGGGCAAAATAACCCCGCAGGCGCTCGCGATTCCGACTCCCTGATATAATTCCTGTACAGTCCTTTCGATGTAATTGGCAGATTCCAGGATAGTGTCGCCATCGAGGATGAATTCAACGTCGGCATTGAATTCCCTGGCCTGCCTTTTTATTGTCGGTGTTTTTCCGATCGGCCCTTTCCGTTTTATATAGATCACATTAATGTCATTTACTTCGCAGAATGATTTCGCGATTTCAGCGGTCCTGTCCATGCTTCCATCATCCACAACGATGATATTGCGAGGACGCAATGTCTGCCGAATCACGGAGGCAAGACACATGGAAATATTTCGTTCCTCGTTCAAGGCTGGAATCACGACGTCCACAGTTACACGGCGCCAGTCTTCGACAGGGGTTGGAACAGTCTTGTCCGGACCGCGAATGAGCCCGATCAGGCTGACGATGCAGGTGGGCCCCAAAACAATGTAAGGCATGGTCGCCATACGCATCCTTACCTTTTGGGAAACGGCTGGAAAGTGCTGCTCGCCCCCCTCCGGATCAAATCGTCCAAAGTGGCGTCAAGAGACCATTTGAATTTCATGTCGGTAAGTTTGATGAGCTTTTGGATAGCAGGTTTGCGGTGCTGTATATCTCTGAAACAGGTACCATACGCCTTTTCGTAAGGTACATAAACGATAGGCGAAGTGCTGGCGCATTTTTCTTTTATTCTTCCTGCAAGTTCTTTGATCGAAACACTGCTGCCGTTTCTGCCAAGGTTTACAATTTCACCCGAACTGGCCGGGTTTGATACGAGCAGGTCCATCGCGACGACAACATCCCGCACGTCACAAAAACACCTTGTTTGCGATCCGTCACCGTAAACGCTGATGGGTTCCCCGCAAAGCGCCTGACTTATAAAGCGTGGAACCACCATCCCGTAAATGCCGGTTTGCCTTGGCCCGATTATATTGAATAACCTGATAATTATTATGTTCCTTTTGAATTGGTGCACGTAAGACATTCCCAGCGCCTCATCCGCCATTTTGCTTATGACATAATTCCAGCGGAGGCTTTCATCCAGTCTAATCACAACGGGCCCGTCTTCGCAGCAACTGTCAAACCCATGTTGGTCGAGGCTTCCATACACCTCGGAACTCGATGCCAAAACAACCTGAGGGTTCGAAGGGTTCTTCAATGCGAACCGCAGCAGCCGTTCGCATCCCGAGATGTTGGTTTTGATTACGTTGACCGGGTCCTGGAGCACCTTGAACACTCCAACTACAGCAGCCATATTGTAGATCCGGTCAGCCCGGGAAACAGCAGCCTCCAGCCCGGGCCACGAGAGGATATCGGCCCTGTCGAAACGGAAATCGGGATTTTCGGTAAAGGAAGCAATGTTTTCCATAACGCCTGTGCTGAGGTTGTCTACCCCATGAACCGAATCGCCTTTGTTCAGGTGGTATTCGACCAGATGAGACCCGATAAAACCTGCCGCCCCCGTAATAAAAACATTCATGTAAATGCCCCCGATTACACAAAAAAGGGACCACGACTATATCCAAAAGAGTCGCTGATCCCTCAAACGCGCAGTTTCCGGAAAAATAAAAATTGAATTACCAGGCGGTAACCTCTCGATCCCGATTCTCAAAAGAGAGCGTAGCCAGGGAAAAACCATGGTTTCCTGCCAAGTAAACTGCCGGTTGACTGAATTGACGGATTTACAGTTTTTGATTGCGCCGATTATGGCCCATCGGGAGAACAAAGACAAGCACAACCGGGGGCACTGCCTTCATTTACAGCGGACAAAGAAGGGGCCGGCTTTTGTGAGGCTGAGCCCAGGGATTACGGGCCGCCTCCGCCGGACTGTTTCCAGCCCGAATAAGCTGTAAGAGCTTGTCATTATTAATCTTTCTCACTGCCATGGAAACGGATTGGAAACGCGGCGGGTTTCGAGGCTTACCGTTTTCATCCGTAAAAGTTTGAGATCGTTGGATTTTTTTGTCCGGCATGGAAACAACTTGGAAACAAGGAGCAGAGGCAAGGAAGTCCTTTCCATTATTAGTTGCGGATTGGGTGAGCGGCTTGAGAAGTTCAGAAATTCCTTTTTCAAAGCCTGATCCCTCTTTTGCTCTTTTGGGGCTGCCCGATGGCGCCCAACTCCTTCCGAACGACCGCACCCGCGCTGCGAAGCGTGATGACAGATGACAGATGACACAGAACAGAGAACGGGAATAAGACGGTGTGCATGGACATCCCGCGAAACTCTCAATTGAAATCGACGGCTGATCGTAGAGCACTTGTTTCCGAGAGCCTACGGATGATTTGGTCTCCTGCATCGGGTGAGACACTTCCGATACCTCCAGGACTCGCCATTGAAACTCTTTGACCGTTGGGAAACCGTGGGCTTGGCGCGCGGCTATTTCCGTACAGGTCATAGCTTGCCTAAGTAGTTGCTTTAACTCTTGATCCGTGAATCTTTTCTTTGGCGTTGTTGAACAAAACCCGAACTATATGGCGTGTTGAAAAAAAGTGATCCGGAAACGCTGAGTATTTCGGAGGTTCATTTCTCAGAGATCAGGCGATGTGTTGACTTTTCCCGATGCATGCCCCAAGGGGTATTCGATGATGGAGACCGCGTAGGATCCCTCCGACGCTGATTCCACGCTCGGAAACTCGGTGATTTATTTCACCCAAGAAAGTCATGTGCAGGGAAAGCCTCACTCCGAAAGTCCTCACCGAACCCTCAAAAATATCCGGCAGGCAAAACCAATTTAACTGGTGTTGCATACGTATCCTTATTCCTTACCGTTAAATTATGCACCAATAAACCACGAAGAAAAAAGAGAGACTAAAATCATGGCTCGTAAAATAAGCATAGCGCGCACTACGAAAATGGAAATCCCAGCGGACTTGAGCCCGGAAGGCATAGTTGAGATCTCCACCGCATTGCGGCAGCTCCT
>Ga0326727_10024235_pt1 | contig 11497 bp, 12 predicted proteins | sample MB2enrmetagenome_FD_207643 | JGI IMG/M metagenome (GOLD analysis project Ga0326727, IMG submission 207643) | Lab enriched peat soil microbial communities from McLean, Ithaca, NY, United States - MB29MY | ecosystem: Environmental > Terrestrial > Soil > Wetlands > Peat | place: USA: New York... | reverse complement strand
ACTTGGCGAGAAACCCGAGCAATCGGAGGCCCGGCGGCTGGTGGAATTTATCCAGAGGCGGGGAGGCGCCGTGAGTGTCCGGGACCTAACCCATGGGATACGCGCTTACCGGAACCAGACTGAGACGGCAGAGGCGGCATTGACCCGGCTGGCTATCTCCCACTTGGGGCAATGGGATAGCATTCCACCCTCACCGAATGGAGGCCCGCCAACGCGCCTCTTCCGGCTTCTCTCAATTCCAGACTCTACCGGTGTCACCGTCACCAGAACCCCCGAAAACACTAGGAAATTGCGCGGTTACGGTGACGGTGACACGGAGTACGCGGGAGAAAATGAGGCAACCATGGAAGAGGAGGCGGCGCTGCTATGACCCCCGCCGCCTTGCTGATCGAGGCTCGCCGTCGAGGGTTGCGACTTGAACCCCGAGGCGACACCCTGGCCGTCATTCCCAAGCGGCTCCTGAGACCTGCTACGCGCTCACAAGCCAGCCCTGCTGGCGATATTGACCGGGGAGGAGTGTTCGCCTTCACGGAGAATCGGGACGCCTCACAGACGCCTCACAGAGCGGGAGCGCGTCCTGCTGATACGGTATTGCGGCAGAGATGACGATGCCATTATCATGGAAGCTCTCAGGATGTTCGACGGGGAGATAGCGGGATGAAATTGGCACTCACTAAAGAGCAAGCGGCAGAATTGCAAACCGTCTTCGCGTGCATAGATGCCGGCCAAATTGTCATCGGACAGATTCGGCGCAGTCCCTATCCAAACGACGATGCCGGGGCGTTTGTGCTCGTTTACACCCTGGCTACGCAAAAGACGGCCGGGAAGATCAGGATGCTTTTAGAGCGGGAGCAAGCCGGAAAAACTCTCTCTTCACATATCGGGGGCACAAGCCCCCACTAACCAAAAAACCAGAATAGGAACCAAAATGAAATACACACTCAGCCACAAATTAACAGCGTCGGAACGGTCTTCACTCAAGGCCGCCAGCGCTGACTTAAGCAAAGCCCTGGCGGGCATCACTTCGGCTTGTGAGGCCGCCGCCGCCGATGAGCGAAAACTTAAGCGAATGGAGGCGCAGCAAGGCGCCTTGGAGAAAAAGGCGAAGGCCGGGAGCTTGGCAGCCGAAACGCAGCTCATTGCCATCACGAACCAAGTCGCCCGCACACGGGATGCCCTTTCAAAATCCGGAAGGCTTGCCGTGGGAAGCGTGGCCCTAAATCAGGCGATGGATCAATGTTTTACGCTGGCCCAGCAAATCATCGCGCCAAACCTGCGGGAACAAGTTCAAGACTTGGCGGAAGAAAGGAACGCCGACTTCTTCTTTGACCGTGGGCAGGCGCGGGCTGTGGCGTCCAATTGTGACGCCTTACAAGCCCTGCACCAGACTTTCCAATCAAACCCTTTCGGCACGGAAAGAATTTCAGAGGCGGAACGCCTACTCCATATCATCCGCGCAGCTTTGGCGGGTGGAACGGTTTGGGAATTTCCCCCGGCAAAGCCCGGCAAGCGGTAATGATAAGCAATTCTCATTAGATCCAAAATCACTATGGCTAAACCAATCAGAACCCCCGCAGAGTGGGCGGAAATTCATCAAACGGCGATTGCCCTTGGCAGCATTCGAGCGGCAGCAAAAGCGCACGGTGTCCCCGAGGCGGCGGCATACCAGCGGGCACACCGGGAACGGTGGCTTTGCGGGCAGCCTAAGAGCGTAGCAGCGGCACGGGAACAACGAATCGAGAGCGCAAAAGCCCGTGGCGTCACCGTGTCAGAGAATGTCAAGGCAACCCCCGGAGCTGACATCCTGGACAAGGAATTGCGGGAGATGGGCCAACAATCACGGCACGCGCTCGCGGCGGCCATAAGGAACGCAGCCGGGCAAGCGAAGAAAACGAAGCATCCGCTTGCCCACTCCCGGCATATCAAAGACACGGCACAGGCGGCGGCATTGGTTCACCCGGACCAATTCGGGGAACGACCTGGGGCCGGCGGCGGGGACGGAAAGGCTCGCGTTCAAATCGCGCTCGTGCAAGTCTTCGGCCCGGGGATCAATTGCCCGATGCTGGGGGGTGAGATGGCAGCCCCCCCGGACGAAAAAAAGGCACGGGTAATTGCGTTGGAAGACACGGGCGGAAATCATTAACGGGGGCGGAATTGTTCTGATTTATGTTCTGACTTTGGCATGTTTTTGGGCATTGTTTTTCCTAAGTGGCATGATTTCAAGTCTTTACAACTTTTTGCGCCTTTAAGTTGGGGTAAAAGACGGCAGAATCACGTTTAACTAACGATAAACAGGTATGGAGCAGATCATTACCGTCGCGACTTTCAACGAATTGAAGCCGGCCGAAGCGCTCAAGGATCGGCTGGATGAAGCAGGGTTCCACGCCGAGGTGATGGACGAATCCGGCGCCCAATCCCTGTTCCTCATGAACCGCGACCACCGCGCCCACATGCGGGTCCGCGTGCGCAAGGAGGAGTACGAGCGGGCCAAGGGCCTGATACGGGATTGGGAAAAGGAAGGCGCGATGGCCGGGGCGGTCCGGTGCCCGCAATGCGGCTCTTCCCGCGTCGAGTATCCGCAATTCTCCCGCCGAACGGCCGGGAGCATCTTCTTCGCGCTGCTCTCCGCGGCGCATCTGATCCCCCGGGAGTATTACTGCGAAGACTGCCAGTTCACCTGGCCGGACAAAGTGGAACCGCAGGTGGACCGGGACGCGCTGAACTGGCCGCGCGGGTCGAAGGTGCCGTAGGGGAAAATTCCGAAGTTACGCGAGCGACGCGATCGAAATACGCTTTAGGAATTTTCGTCGTGTCATGGTACCGGTGAGGTGAGGAGCTTCCGCTGGCAAAGCATGTTGCGCAACTGCCAGCTGGCGAATGGAGTCTGGTTGAGTTCGCGCTGGGCCGTGGGAGCGACCTCTTTGAGGAAATCCGACGCTTTTGGGGCGAGGTCAGCATTGCCGGAACGGGCCACGCATTCCAATGCTTCGAATGCCGGCGGACCGAGCGACTTCAAGTATGCCAGGTCCAGCGCGCGCGTCTCATGGGAACGCTCCCAGAGGCCCACATTGTAGCGGGCGACGAAGCCATTCGTGTCGAGGAACTGGACGGTGTAGAAGAGAAAGAACGTGGCCAGCACGTTCAGGCACAGGAGCCAGCCGAGTGTGCGCTGCCACCAGACGCGGATTGCAAGCAGCAGGAAACCGACGGTTACCAGCGCGAGGAAGAAGACCAGGTTTACACGCGTCACCGTGAGATCGAAGGCATCGAGATAGAGCTTTACCCGAAGAAAAACTCCGGCCAGCAGCACGAGATTCTGCGCGATCCAAACGAGGCCCAGCACGCGCAATGGCGTCCATGCGGACACGCTTCGCGATTGTTGGAAAACGCCCGCGAGGAGCAAGGCGGAGAATAGCACGGCGACGATTAATGAGAAAACGCCCTCGTGGACGAACTTGCTCGCGGTCACGCCCGCGGGCAGCGCCTGACCGGCCCAGAGGTACACGGCGTCGATCGTATTCACAAAGCAGAACAGCGCATTGAGCAACCCGAGCATGACGGCCGATTGCAACCGCGCCGTGCGGGGAGCGGTGAAGTCCGGCAGCAGCGGCAATTCCCGGGCCCAGATGCGTTCTGCTTCCGGCGCGGGGCTGGGCCAGAGGATGGGCAGGGCGATGCCCGCGACGAAGACCCACACGACACAGCGCCAGAAACTGAGATCGAACTGGAGTATCCAGTCGCGAATCTCAGCAGTCCAATCGTCGGCGAATTTTGCGAAGAGCGCGTTTCCGTCCCCCAGCACCACGGCAAAGATCGCGGTCACGAGCAGTCCCGGCACGGCGATCCACGCGATTCGCGCGCACTTTCTGATCATGCCGCCGGGCGCCGGACCATTCAACCGCGCCTGGTCCGCGATGGCGATCGCAAGCCAGATCCAGCGGGCCGGCGTCTTCACGATGGTCCACAACAATTCGGACAAGCGGCTCCAACCGCTGCGCAGCGATTCATAGTAAGTCTCGCCGCCCAGTGCCAGGAGCAGTGCGAAGAGCACGAGGCCATTTGAAAAACAAAGGTCGATGGCCGATTCCAATGCCGCTCCACAGATGAGCGCCAGGATAAGCGCAACGGGGCGTGTCCACCGCATCGCGGGACGGTTCAAGAGGATGATTGCGGCTGTTCCGAGTCCGAATAGGCCCACCGAGAGACGCGGCTGGTCTCTCCAGAAACAACAATCCGCGAGCGCCGTCACGGCCGCCAGCGAACCGAATAGGAATCCGAGCCGTGGAGCAACAGTTGGCTTTATCGCATGATCGACCAACAATTGTGCGCTTTCCATCAGCATACCTCCTCGTATTGCGCGGCCATTTCCGTGAGGCGGCGTTGCACCTGGGCCACGGTCTCCGGGAGCGTCGAGGTTCCTCCTGTGATGCCGGCGTGTTCGATTCCGTCGAACCACTCCGGGCGCAACTCGTCGGCGCGCTCAATGTGATAGGCCGGCAGGCCGACGGCACGGACGGTTTCCACCAGTTGGCGCGTGTTGTTACTATTGCGTCCGCCGACCACGATCACCATCTCCACTTTGCTCATCAATTTGCGCAGCGCCTCCTGCCGATCTTTTGTTGGCCGGCAAACGGTGTCGCGAAAATAGACCCGGGAATTCGGACGGCCTGCGCGGAGCGCCACGACCAGGCGCAACGCCCGATCGATAGGCTGGGTGGTCTGCGATACCACACCGTACAGGGGATGGTCGGGGATCGACGCGAGGTCCGCTTCTGTTTCCAGCACGGCGGCGCCCGGAAAATCGCCAGCCAGTCCCTGCACCTCGACGTGTCCGTGCATGCCGATGATCACGGGGAAACAGCCGCCCGCGACAAGGCGCCGGAGTTGCTCATGCGCATGGCGGACCAGCGGGCAGGTGGCGTCCTCGACGGCGTGGCCGGATTCGCGCCAGCGCGTACGAGCGGCATCGGAGGCGCCGTGGGCGGTGATCATCACGCGATGGGTTGTGTTCGCGGGAGCGTCTTCGAGCGCACCTTGTTTTACACCGAGCGCTTCGAGGCGTTCGCGGGCGATGGGATTATGAACAAGCTGGCCGAGGATGGTCAGCGGCTCGTCGTTTGCGATTTGCTCCGCCAGCGCGAGGGCGTCGCGCACGCCGAAGCAGATGCCGAAATGATCAGCGAGATGGATGGTCATGGTTGTTATTGGTTTTGAGATTTAACTTTGTAACGCAAAGTAATGGGGCAAAAAAACTCAGCTTTTCCCGGCTTTCACGATTTGCTCGAGCACGCGCAGATAATCCTGGAACGCCGACCGTCCTTTTTCCGTAAGCGAGTAGCTGGTCTGCGGGCGGTCGAGCATGGCCTTGGTCACGGCGACGTAACCGCCCTGGTGGAGGGTCCGCAAATGGGTGATCAGGTTCCCATCGCTCATTTTGAGTTCGGCCTTCAGGTCTTGAAAAGCCCAGCTCGGCCGGGTGGCCAGCAGGGTCATGATCGCCAGCCGTCCTTTCTCATGGATTGTCTTGTCGAGTTTGTCGAAATCGAGCATCGGCTCAGGTCCCGGTCTCCGCGCGCGGCCAGGTGCAGACGGCGTAGAGGAGATGGTAAAGGCCGAAGGTCCAGGCCATGAAGAGAACGGTGTTCCGGGCGTCCAGCATCGCGAGGAAATGATTGCTGGAAAAGCGCACGGCAATGACTGCGGCAAGGCCCGAGATCAAAAATCCCCAGCCGAGCAGGGTCAGCGACCGGGGCGCGAAATGGGCAGTGGCGAGAAGTCCCAGGCCGTAGCAAATGGCCCATGTGACGCTCAGCGTGGCTTCGTTGAGCGGGTCTGAAGCGGCGACAGCGAAGAGGAAGGTGAGAATGGCGGCCACCAGGAAGGGGGGCGCCAGCGCCTTGAAAGCGGCTTTCATGGACGGGGAGAAGACGGGCTCGTTCCGGTTCTTGGCGTCCAGGACGAGGAAGACCGTATTGGTCCCGGCAGTCAGCACGAAGACGAGCAGCCAGACGAGCAGGAAGCTGTAATGAGGGTCGGATTCGGGAGGCGTATTCGCGATCCAGAAGCAACTGGCGGCGAGGGAGAGCAACCCGCCGGCGAGGGCGGTGGGGGCGGAGATGGCGCGGTAGATGGTCGCGCGTTCCATGAGGCGGCGGATGGTCCGGAGGTGTTCCTCGGCGCGCTCTTGTTCGTTCATGGGGATACTTTGTACCACAAAGTATAGAACAAACAAGGGAAAGTTTGTGATTCGAGGCGCGAGCTAGCTCTTTTTCTCCCGCGGGGGACGGCCGCGGAGATCAATGATTATGGGGAGGCCAGTGAAGGGGGATTCCTTCCGGAGCTGCGTTTCCAGGTATTTTTTGTAGTGCGGCACAAGGGTATCCGCGGAGTTTACGAAGAGCACGAAATGCGGGGCGGGGATTGCGACTTCGCCGGTGTCGAGCTGGACGGCGTAGAGGATCTTGAAGCGCTTGCCGCTGCGGATGGGAGGCGGGTTCGCGCTCAGGACGGCGTGGATAAGGCGGTTGAGCGGGCCTGTGGTGATGCGCTGGCGCGAGCAGTGGCGGACTTCCTCGATGGTCTTGAAAAGGCGCATCATGTTATCGCCGGTCTTTGCGGAGACCAGCATCACGGGGGCGTAATCGAGAAAAAAGAGCTCGCTCCGGACGCCGTCCATGAACGTGTGCAGGAATTCCTTCCGGTCGCCTTCGATCTCGACCAGGTCCCACTTGTTTACGGCGACCACGCACGGTTTGCGGGCTTCCTGGATCTGGCCGGCGATTTTCTTGTCCTGCGCGGTTACCCCCATGGTGGCGTCGATAACCAGGACGCAGAGGTCGGCGCGGCGGATGCCTTTTTCCGAGCGCATGACACTGAAGACTTCGATGGAGTTGCTTACTTTGCCCCGCGGGCGGATGCCGGCGGTGTCGATGAGGAGATAAGGCTGGCCGCCGCGCTCGTAGGGGACATCGACGGCGTCGCGCGTGGTGCCGGAGATGGGGCTGACCATTGTGCGCCGGTCCTCGAGGATGGCGTTGATGAGCGATGACTTGCCTACATTCGGGCGGCCGACCACCGCGAGCTTGACGGGAATCCGGGCAGGTGGTTCGCCGGACTGGGGCGCGGAAAGGAAGGATTCGGTAATCTCGACCAGCTCGGAAATATTCCGCCCATGCTCCGCGCTGACACGGATGGAATGCTCGAAGCCGAGCCGCGAGAACTCGGCGTCGAAGTCGCGATGCTTGTCCGCGTCCACTTTGTTGATGATGAGGACGACAGGCTTGCTGACGCGGCGGAGCCGGCGGGCGAGATCGGCGTCAACAGGCGTCAAGCCGTCCTTGCCATCGACCACGAAGAGGATCACGTCGGCGGCCTGCAGGGCGAGCTCCACCTCGGCATGGACCTGCTTCGTAAAGTCCGCATCCACGTCGGCCCCGACGCCGCCGGTATCGATGACGGTGAAAGGGTGCGCGCCCAGTTTGCACTCGGAGACGATCCGGTCCCGGGTCACGCCGGGCTGGTCGTGGACGATGGAGATTTTCCGGCCCACCAGCCGATTGAAGAGCGCCGATTTGCCGACATTTGGGCGACCGACAATGGCGGCAGTACGGGTGGAGAGATGGGGAGAGGAAGTCATGAAGTGGGTTTAATAGGCGTGACCGCCGGCCTGGAATTGCCGGATGCCGCGCATCACGTAACCGATTCCGGAGATCAACGTAAAGATTCCTGCCAATGTTACCGGAATATCGAGGAAACGGACTTCGACGTCCTGGCCGGCGAATTGAAGGGTGTGCCGGAAGAGATCGCCGGGGATTACCAGGACCAGCGAGATCGCCACCATCTGCAGCGCGGTGGCGGTTTTCCCCAGCCAACTTGGCTTCACCTGGACCTGGCCCATGAGATAATGCAATAGAGCGGTCCCAGTAAGGATGACCGCGTCCCGCGTGATGACGAGCACCGGGAACCAGAGGGGAAATTCATAAGTCCAGTTGCTGAAGCTCAGCGTGATGATCGCCGCGAGCAGAAGGCCCTTGTCGGCGATGGGGTCGAGCACGACACCCAGGCGGCTGCGCTGGTTGTACCGCCGGGCCACGTAGCCGTCCAGGCCGTCGCTCACGGCAGCCACCAGGAAGAGGAAAATGGCCAGGACGCGCTGCCACTCATGCGGATGCCCGGCCTGGATGCCGCGTCCGTAATAGATGGCCATCATTACAAAGACGGGGATGAGGACGATGCGTGTGACAGTGATTTTATTGGCTGTCGTCATGCGCGCGGCTCCATTAAAAGGATGGCGCCGGGTTTTGCAACGCCGCTTGCGAGGCGCCGGCGGTGCCATTTGGCCGACTTGCCGCGCGTGGGTCTATTTTCATTACTTAAAAAAACGGAATCGTCCGCCCCGGTGCGCTCCTCGCGGGAGGAGGCGGTCCGCCGCGCGGTCATGATTGCCGTGCCAGCCGGCGCGGGATGGAATGCGGTGACCGTGCGGGGGATGGCGGAGACGGGGATCTGGCCTTCGTTTGCGGTGGATTTTCTAACTAGATGCGGGGAGTTCAAGCCGCTCTCGCGACACATGGAGGATTATGCGGAATATCATTCCATCGATTCCTCGCAAATGCGGGAGATCCAGCATTGGGCAGGGCGAATGATCGAGGCGGGGCTGCTGATAGGCCTTGGCGACCTGGTCGAGCGTTGCGCGGCTGCGGGCGCGGGCCAGGGTGCGCCGGTGTCCATAGGGAACATCGTCATCCCCACCGCGGGGAACGAAGAGCGGCTGCGGCGCGTCATCGGCACTTTTGCGCGCAATGCCCGGGATTATGGGCGGTCGCCGGAGATCACGGTCTCGTGCAACGGCGCGCCGGGGGCCGGGGCGCTGATTGCGAGTCTGGCACAAAGCGAGACGGTGAAGATCACGCTGGTAACCGACGCGGACCGCGCGGGGTACGGGGCGGCGCTCGCCAAACGCGCCGGGGTTGATCCGGCTATTGTGGAGTTCGCGCTGGGCGATCCCTTCGGGACCGGATTCGCCTGTGGCGCGAATCGGAACGCGCTGCTGCTGCGCAATGCGGGGCGGCCCTATCTCAGCCTCGATGACGACACGGCTTGCGAGATTACGGAGGCGCCGGGGAAGGGGAGGGAACAGGGGCTCGCGGTGTTTTCTTCGCGGGACGCGTTTGAGCGGTGGTTTTATCCCACGTATGCAGAGGCGTACGAAGGGCGGACGGCGGTCGCGTGCGATTACCTCGGGCTGCACGAAAGCCTGCTCGGGCAAAGCGTCAACGCACTGGTCGGACGCGAGGCGAAGCTCGAATTCACCGGTGCGTCGGATGAGCTGATCCGCAGGTTGCAGGAGACGGATGGGCGGATCGTGGCGACGTTCACCGGGCATTACGGGCACCCGGGCATTCCCACGTCCTATTACTATTTGACCTATCGTGGCAATACGCTCGAACGGCTGATCGGCCGGGGCGAAAAGCAATACCGCGCATTCATGTCCAGCGGCGGCGTGTGCGCGCTGGTGCCGCGGACGGCTGTCGCCGATGCCAGTCTCAGCCCAGGCATGGCTTTCGGCGTCGATGCGCGGATGCTCATCCCGCCATTCCCGCCGGTCATGCACGCGGAGGATTTTGTCTGGGGCGCGGCGGTCTGGGAATGCTGCGCGGCGGGTTTTGCTGGCCACCTCCCGGTCGCGTTGCGGCACGATCCGGGGATCGGGCGCGGGATCATCGCGCCGCCGCTGGCCGGGCAGCCGCCGGTGGCGATGTGGGAGTTTGCGCACATCCTGCGTGGGATCCTTTGCAGTTGGGCGCCGCCGGCGGGAATGTCGGAAACCGCGGCGCGAATGGATTCGCTGGGCCGGCATCTGTGCGACCTGGCGGGAGCGAGCGCGGTGGATTTCGACGAATACCTCCGAGGATTCGTTCTCCAGCACGAGGGCGACAAGATTGGTTTTATGGAACAATGCCTTGCGGAGGAGAGCGATGCGCCGGATTTCTGGCGGCGCGACGTGGAGGAATACATCGAGCAGACGCGTCTGGCGCTCGTGGAGCCGGATTTCGTCGTGCCGTTCGACATGCGCGGGAAATGGTCCGCCGAGGAAGCGCGCCGGTTGATGCAACGGCTCGTGCTGGAGTATGGACGGCTTTTGCGCGCATGGCCGGCGCTGTTCGAGGCTGCGCGCGAGGAGTCCGAGGGCGGCGGAGTACCTTGAGCGGAATGTTTACTTTGGCGCGAGCGTTTCCAGCGGCTCCGCCATGGGCCGGTGCGGAACGGGCGCGGGCTCAGCTTCACCCTTCAGTGGATCCGTTTCCGTCGCGCCGGCTTCGCCGAGCATCCGTAGCGCCACACGTCCGATGCCCGCGGTGACCACGGCAGTCAGCAACAGGCCGCCGATCCAGACCACGTATTCATGCGGGCGCGGGTGGTTTTTGTGCTCGAAGAGCTTGATCCCGAGCTGGGCGAGCGTTCCGAGGTAGGCGTAGAAAAAAATGCCGGGAAATTGAGCAACGGCGATCCACGCCATGCAGGTGCGGAAACGGATGCGCGTCACGCCGTAGAAATAATTCAGGAGGCTCGTCGGAAACCACGGGTGAACCTGGCTCAGGAAAATGATCTTCCATCCTTCGCGCGAGATCGCGCCGTCGAGCCGTGCCCACTTATCCTTTTTCAGGATGTGCTTCTCGACCCACGCGCGGCCCAGCAGGCGCCCGATCCCGAAGGCGATGGCCGCTCCCAGGACGTTGCCGCATAACACCAGAAACGATCCCCACCACAGCCCGAAGAACAGCCCGCTGCCGAGCGTCAGCACGCTGCCAGGCAGCAGCAGCAGATTGCACGCGGCCACCAGCAGCGGGTAGAGCACTGCCCCCCACCATTCCATCGCGCCGAGACGTTGCTGCATCCGGGCAATCACGTGGAGCAGGTCGAAATGATGCGCGAGCCACGCGCCGACCGCGAGGGCAAGCGCGAAGCCGGCCATCTGCGTTGCGACGGCTCGGGAGATTTTGGACATAGGTAAACGGCTGAGTGGCGAAGGCTAACCGCCGGCACGGATGAATTGCGAAAGCTCCACCGTCGTGTCGTAGTGCAGGAACGGCGTAATCAAATAGACGCCGGGGAAAAGATCGAGCGTCGCGCGGCAGATGTCCTTCGCCAGATCGATGCCCTCCAGGCGACCCTCCGGGCCTTCCTTGCCGGCCATCCGCGCGCGGACGTGCTCGGGGATCACGATGCCCGGCACCTCGTTGTGCAGGAACTCCGCCTGCCGCCCGTTCAGCAGAGGCCAGACGCCGGTGAATATCGGCACATTGAAGTGCTTCGTCCGACGGTGCATTTCCTCAACGAGGCGTGTCTCGAAGACCGGCTGCGTCATCACGTATTGCGCGCCGGCCGCGATCTTCCGCTCGAGCCGCGAGATCTGCGCGTCGAGATTTTTCGCATTCGGGTTAAACGTGCAGCCGATGATGAAGCGCGTTGTGAGCTTGATTGATTTTCCGGTGTA
>Ga0326727_10024234_pt1 | contig 11498 bp, 11 predicted proteins | sample MB2enrmetagenome_FD_207643 | JGI IMG/M metagenome (GOLD analysis project Ga0326727, IMG submission 207643) | Lab enriched peat soil microbial communities from McLean, Ithaca, NY, United States - MB29MY | ecosystem: Environmental > Terrestrial > Soil > Wetlands > Peat | place: USA: New York... | reverse complement strand
AGCGCCGGGCTCGCTGGTTTGCCCGGTTTTCCGTTCCGGCCGTAGCGGAAAGCGCGCCTGGCCAGAGAAAAAATTAACCTTGCCGTGGTCCCGGCAAGGTAACGGAAATTCGGTAGACCGCCTCAAGAAACCGCGCAAAGCCGCCAGCTCAAGTATACCACCGCATTGTTTGACGCATGGGGCGGCAATTCGGGTAGCCAAAAGGGGCAGCCTGCAGGCCCTGGGACAGGAAACGGGGTTTGAAATCGCGTTTCTGCTGCCCCGGCATTTACAATGGCGTCTATGTATCAGGTAGTTTTCAGCCCTGCCTGTTGAGCGCTTAAAATATGACCTTCAGAATCCTTCGCACTCCCGCGGCGTTCGTGTTCGGCACGGTGCTGCTCACGGGCTGGCTCCCGGGCCAGATACAGCAGAATGCGCCGGCCAGCCCTTATGGCGGCACGGTGGTTGAAGACATTGTTGCCCGGATCAACAACCAGATCATCACCCAGAGTGACTACGACCGCGCCCTGAGCGACATGGACCAGGACATGCGGCAGCGTGGCGCAACCATGCAGGAGACATCGGAGGCCCACAGGGACCTGTTGCGCAGCCTGATCGACCAGCAGTTGTGGCTATCGAAGGGCAAGGAACTGGGAGTTACGGCCGACACCGAGCTGGTGAAAAAGCTTGACGAGATCCGCAAGCAATACAACCTGGACACGATTGAAGATCTGGAAAAGGCGGCCAAGGAACAGGGCGTCTCGTTTGAGGATTTCAAGCAGAATATCCGCAACAAGATCATTACGGAGCAGGTGATGCGCCAGGAGGTGGGGGCGCACATCAATTTCACGCCCGGCGAGGCGCAGCGCTACTACGAGCAGCATAAGCAGGACTACGCGCAGCCGGAGAGCGAGCGGTTGAGCGAGATTCTGATTACAGCCGACTCGACTGATCCGGCCAAAGTGCAGGCGGCCAAGGCCAAGGCCGACGATATTGAAGCCCGGCTGCACGCGGGCGGCGACTTCAGCCAGTTGGCGCGCAGCTTCAGCGACGGGCCAACGGCGAGCTCCGGCGGCGACTTGGGCCAGTACAAGCGGGGCCAGCTCGGGAACGTTCTCGAGGACAAGACGTTTCCGCTGAAGACGGGCGAGTACACCGAGCCGATTCTCACCAAGCAGGGCTACATCATCCTCAAGGTCGTGCAACACACGGCGGGCGGTCCGGCGCCGTACAAGGATGTGCAGGAGCAGGTGGAAGAGGCGCTCTATATGGATCGGATGGAGCCGGCGATTCGCGCGTACCTGAGCAAGATGCGCAACGAGGCGGCGATCTTCATCAAGCCCGGCTATACCGATTCGGCCGCCACCGATGCCGAGCTGCACCCCAGCATCACATTCAGCGCTTACGTTCCGCCCTCGCCGAAGAAGAAGGGCAAGGTGGAGCGCACACGGTTCCGGGAGAGCACGCACACCTTCAGGCAGAAGGGCGGGCAGGTCGCGGCTCCGCCTGAGCCGGCCGCGCCTCCTCCAACAGAAGCCCCGGCGACAGCTTCTGCGCCGGCAACTCCTGCTGCGGCAACATCTCCATCGGCAGAGGAGACGACCACCACGGCGGCGAATGTTCCCCCGGCTTCAGCCACTGCCGCATCAACGGCTTCGACGCCCGCGCCGGCAACTAAGGGCAAGAAGCACAAGCACAACAAGAAAGAAGATGCGACAAGCCAGAAGCCCGGCAAGAAAGAGAAGATCCGCTACGGCCAGGCTCCGCGGGAGACGTTGCCGACCGCAGCCAATGGCTCGACGACCGAGAATGCCGGCGCCCTGCCGCCGCAGATCGCCGACAACTCGCAGCAGCCGGTGAATCCGCTTGAGCCCGCGCGCCCCACGGTGAAGGGGCGCTTCAGCGATCGCGCCCGCACCGAGCACAAAAAGAAGAAGCAGCCATTCGGAGCGCAGACTGACGCCTTGGCTCCCGCGCCGCCGAATGCGGCCGAAGTAGCCGATCAGGAGACGCAATCGGCTCCGTTGGGGCTGGGTGCAAACACCACGGCTACCGGCAAGAAGAAAAAGAAGACGGCGACCACGACCAGCGAAAAGACGCGCTTGTCTCAGAAGAAGAAGGAGGAGAACACCACTCCGCCTCCGCAGCCGACACCGGTGCCGCCGGTACCGGGAGCGCCAGCGCCCGCCAGCCAGCCCGAGGCGCCGCAGCCGCAGGCCCAGCAGCCGCAATCGCAGCCGCAATAGCGAGTCAGCAAGTCGGCGAGTCAGCAAAGTTTCGGGCCCGGGATTGAAATCCCGGGCTCGCGCTTTTTGGCAACACGGGCCGGTTAGGTTAATCTTCTGGGCAGAATGAAAGACATCTACATTGCCGATCTGGCTGCATTCGACGAGGGCAGGAGTATTGACGGGTTCTTCCTGGTGCTGGCCAAGCAGCAGCGCTCTACCAAGACCAACAAGCCTTATTTGAACCTGAGCCTGGGCGACAAGACCGGGCAAATCGAGGCGCGCATATGGGATCCGGCAGACCCGCGCATTGCCAGGGAATTCGGGCAGGGCGACACGGTAAAAGTGCGCGGCACCACAACGCGCTTTGAGGATCGCACCCAGATGAAGGTTGAACAGCTGAGGTTGGCCACGCCGCTTGAAGTGGACAAGGCGGACCTGCTGCCGGCGACCACCTGCGACGTGGGCCAGCTCTGGAGCCAGCTTGAGGCGACAATTGAGGGATTCGCGAATCCCGATTTGAAGCGGCTGCTGAAGGCGCTGCTGGCCGACCCGGCCGTTGCCCAGGCCTATCGCGAGGCGCCTGCCGCGCGGCAGCTTCATCATGCGTGGCTGGGCGGGCTGCTGGAACACGTGATCAGCCTGCTGGGGCTTGCCCGAAGCGTGGCCACGCACTATCCGTTGCTCGACCGCGATCTGTTGCTGACCGGCGTGATCCTGCACGATATAGGGAAGATCCGCGAACTTACCTGGGACGTGGGCTTCGACTACAGCGTGGAGGGCGTGCTGCTGGGGCACATCCAAATGGGCGTGGACCTGGTGGAGAAGACCATCGCCGGGCTGCCCGATTTTCCCGAGCGGCTGCGCGCGCTGGTAGTGCACATGATTCTCTCGCACCACGGCAAACTGGAGTTCGGCTCGCCCAAGCTGCCCATGATTCCCGAGGCGCTGGCGCTGAACTTTGTGGATGACCTGGATGCCAAGATGCAGGCCATGAAGAGCGAATTTGAGAAGTGCGCGCGCGAGGGCCGGCCGGCAGACGAGCTGACCGGCAAGGTATGGTCCCTGGATAACCGCCAGTTGCTGAATACGAAGGGGTGGCTGAAAGGCGGGGAATAGGGGGCGAGGGACTAGGGAATAGGGAATAGGGAATAGGGAATAAGGAAAAGGGAATAGGGTGAGGTTAGGTGGGAGATTTCACCAGGTTGTTGTAAGTCGTGGCTGCAGCGGGTGGGAGGCTGAGGTAGAATCCCTGCAACTTCCATGGGCCGAAAAATCTGTATTCTTGCGATTCTTACCCTGGCTTTCTCGCGGCCGGCAGTTGCCGGCACGGATCAATGGGTGAGGGTAACCAGCGACCACTTCACCGTTGTGACCGACGCCAGCGTGAAAGAAGGCCGGCACATACTCGACCAATTCGAGCGCATACGCTGGGTATTCACCAAGCTCTTCCCAAGGCTGAACGTCGATCCCGTGGTGCCCATCACCGCGATAGCCGTGAAAAACGAAAAGGGCCTTGAGGCGCTGCTGCCGCCCGACCGGGTGGGCAAGGGACTGATGCAGTTGAATGGATTGTTCATGCGCAGCGCCGACAGGAATTACGTTCTGATGCGTCTCGACGTGGCCGAGGAGCATGCTTACGCGACGATCTATCACGAATATACCCATCTGCAGTTTGCTTCGGCGCACCAATGGCTCCCCATCTGGCTCAACGAGGGCATGGCGGAGTTCATGCAGAACACCGAGATCGTAGACAAGGAAGTACTGTTGGGCGAGCCAAGCGCCGACAATATTCTGTACATGCGCCAACACAGCCTCATACCGCTGGCGGTACTTTTCAAGGTGGATGCAGGATCGCCGTACTACCACGAAGAGCAAAAGGGGTCGGTGTTTTATGCGGAATCGTGGGCGCTCACGCACTATCTGGTGATGAAGGGCCGCGAGACTCACTCGGACAACCTGGATGCCTATATGCACATGGTTGGCGGCGGCGAGGATCCGGTGGCTGCGGCAGAAAAGGCGTTCGGCGACATCAATCTGCTTGAGAAGGCACTGAGAAACTGCATCGATCGCGGAGATTACAAGGCCCTTAAGCTGTCGAGCGCGGCTGCGCCGATCGATGAGTCCGGATTCAAGTCACAGGTGCTTGCGCAGACCGATGCGGACGCGGCGCGGGCTGACCTGATGGCATACGACCAGCGGACCGACGAAGCACGGGCGTTGATCGACACGGTGCTCAAGCAAGACCCGAATAACATTCAAGCGCGCGAGACGCTGGGGTATCTGGCGAGCCGCGCCGGTAAGATCGATGAGGCGCGGAAGTGGTACGGAGAAGCCATCAAACTGGGCGCGCAAGACTTTCTGGTTTATTACGATTACGCCAGCTTATCGTTTGGCGAGGATAACGGCGAGGTGGAAAACGATCTGCGGACCGCCATCAAGCTCAACCCGCGGTTTGCGCCTGCCTACGACCGGCTCGCGGCGTTCCTGGCAATGCATCGCGAAGACCTGGATGAAGCCCACATGCTCAATCTTCAGGCCACTGAGCTTGAGCCCGATAACATTATTTACCGCATCAATGGCGCAAATGTGCTGGAGCAGGCGGATCGTTATAACGATGCCGTCAACGTGTTGAAGGCCGCGGCCCGGATAGCGCGCAACGATCGTGAAACCGCCATGGTGCAAACGGCGTTGGAGCAGGCGGAACAGAGCCAGCAAAGACGAGCAGAGATGGCCGAAGTTGAGCGGCAGCAACAACAGGCTGCGGCGGATTCAGGCACCCAGATAGTTACTGTGAATCAGGCGGGTGGTGGATATTGTTCCCAAATACCCCACTCTGCCTGGCGACGGCCCGCGACTGAACGCAAACGGCGTGATCCACGACGTGAAGTGCAGTTACCCGAGCGTGATTGAATTCAGCGTCGCGAGTGAGGGCGGGGAAAGGGTCACGCTCTATAACAACGACTTCCGCAAGGTCGATTTGACCGTTGCAGCGAGCGTAAAGGTCGCGGAAACTGTGTACCCATGCACCGATTTTGATGGGAGGACAGTGCGGGCACAGTTTGTAAAAGGCCAGGGCGGGGATGTGGACGGGCAGGTTGTAGCGATCGAGTTGATGAAGTGATCAGTGGGAGGATCGCATCGGATTGATGAACTTCAGCCCGGCAAAGTGTTTCTCGTTATCCGTAACCAGGATGCAGTCGTTGGTTTCGGCGATGGCAGCCAGGATCATGTCCAGCGGGCTGCGTGGTCGCCCCATCTTCGTCCCTTCGTACATCAATCGTGCCCAAACCAATCCGGCTTCTTCGTCAAAAGGCAGAATCCTCCCCGCGAAGAGCAATGGCGGCCCTTCCGGGCCATGGAACCAGTTCTCCAGGTCCCGGCGTTTTCTGCCCGCGGGCTTTTCCAGTATGCCGCGCCAGACTTCGGCAACGGTCATGGAAGCGACGAAGAGATCCTCGCTGAACCGATCCATCATCCACGTGGCCAGCAACTGAGACGGGAAAGGCTTGGTGGCGTTGCTGATGACGTTGCTGTCGAGCAGGTAGCGGCTCACAGGTCGATTTTCCGCGGTTTCACGAACGGACGTTTCAGATTCAGGTCGGCACCCACCAGCGGCGAGCGGCGCAGTGCTTCGTAAATGCCGCCCTTCTTGCGAATGCCGGGCGCGATTTTCTCGCGGACAGTGGCGCGAAGCTCTTCTGCCTCCAGACTGTTTTCGGCGAGCCGTTTGGCCACGGCGCGCACTAAATCTCGATCCCCCTTCAGGGCCAGCACCTCGAACCGCGCCATGCCGCGTCTGGACATGCGCTTCCGGTAGTTGTCAACTGCCCTCGCCTGCGCCGCGCTTCCCATGACATCCTCCCGCTTTCTATCCAGTAATATATCCGGAAATATGCAGGAATACAAGCACGCTAGCTCAGGAACCACTCCCACTGCGCCTCGGTGAGCGGGACGACGGAGAGGCGGCCGATTTTGATAAGGGGCGAGTCCGCGAAGAGTTTGGTCGCCTTGATGGTGTCAAGGGTTTTAGGGGTTTTCAGCCGCTTTCCAACCTTCACGCGGACGATGGGGACCTTGGGATCGGTCGCGTCAACGCTTGTCACCGTGCCGGTACCGACGGCGGTGCGCTCGTCGCCGGTGTGGTAGAAAATCCACTTCGTTCCGGCTTTCATCTCGCGCAGGTGCTTGACGGCAGTGGGGTTGGTGACGCCGTCCCACACGGTCTCTTTGTCGCGCAGGAAGTGGTCGAAGCTGTACACGGCGGGCTCGGACTTGAAGAGGAAGTAGCTCATAATCGTGGACCGTGATTCGTGTTTAATGCTCGCGCACCCTGCTGGAGCCGAGGATGGGTTGACGCAAGAAGGATACACCGGGGCGGGGCTAATCGGCCCGGCTGCGAAAAACCGGCGATCCGGCGCGGCTGATTTTTTGGATGCCGGGCGTTTCCACTCCGTGCTAGGCTTTTCGGATATGGAGCAGCGGGAGCCGCAAGTGCTGATTGATCTGGGCCGCCAGGCGCGACGACAGCACCACCTCGAGGAAGCGCGAAGCAAGTTGGAAGAGGCGATGAAATGCTGTGCCGGCGACGAGGACCCGCGCCTGGTAGCGGAACTCCATGCGGAACTGGCATATGTCGAGCGGGCTCTGCACGATGACCAGTCAGCTGAAGTACATTATCGCCAGGCGGCTGAGATGTTTACGGCCCTGGGCGACGGGCTGCGGACGGCGCATAACATGCGGCATCTGGCAGACATCCTGCGCGAGACGGGCAGACCGCTGGAGGCCGCGCCGTTTTATGCCGAGTCGATTGAGTTCTTCAGGAGAAGCGGAGAGTATCCTCTTCAGCTTGCCAATGCGCTTCGCGGGCTGGCTCTTATGCAGGGCGATCTGAAGGATTTTGCGGGATCGCTTCAATCCTGGGCGGAAGCCAAGGCGCTTTACCAGATGGTAAACGTGGATGCCGGAGTAGCGGAGAGCCGGCAGCGAATCGACGAACTGATGGCGCACCGGTAACCGTCGACAAGCCCCAACCCTTTGCGGTCCGTGCTAGCTCCGCTAACTCCGCTGGCCCCGCTAGCACCGCTTTGAGCAGCATTTACAATCAGTAACATATGATTCGTTTCTCGAGCGCCGGCGAATCCCATGGGGAAGCACTGATTGCCCTGATCTCGGGGCTGCCGGCTGGGGTGCCCATCGATCTCGATTTTGTGAACCGCGAGTTGTGGCGGCGGCAGCAGGGCTACGGGCGCGGCGGGCGGATGAAGATCGAGACCGACAAGGCGCACATTCTGTCGGGCGTACGGCACGGCAAGACCATCGGCTCGCCCATCGCCATCGAGATCGTGAATCGCGACTGGAAGAACTGGGAAGAGAAGCTGCCGGTTGAGGCGGGCGATCCGGCCAGGCATCAGGCGGTTACGTCTCCGCGGCCGGGCCATGCCGATTTGGCTGGCGCGCTCAAATACAACTTTCCTGACGCGCGGTACGTGCTGGAGCGCGCTTCGGCCCGTGAGAGCACATCGCGCGTGGCCGCAGGTGCGATAGCCAAGTTGATGCTGCGCACGCTGGGTATCGAGGTGCTGAGCCACGTAATCCGCGTAGGCCGCGTGGAACTGGAGCGCGCCGCGGAGTGGGACGAGATCGCCGCGCTCGTGCGCAAAGACGAAGTAGTGCTGGGATGCGTGGATGCGGCCACCGAAGCGCGGATGAAAGAGGAAGTGGAAGAGGCGGCGCGAACCGGAGACACCGTGAACGGCGTCTTTGAGGTGATTGCCCACAATGTTCCCGCGGGCCTGGGCACCTATGCCAACTGGGATGAACGGCTGGATGGGCTGCTGGCATGGGCGGTGATGAGTCTGCAGGCGGTTAAGGCGGTCGAGATCGGGCGCGGAGTGGTAGCGGCCGAATCATTCGGCTCCAAGGTGCACGACCCGATTCACTACGACGCCGAGGACCATGGCCGGCCCACGCGATTTACGAGGCCCCACAACAACGCCGGCGGAATTGAGGGCGGCATTTCAAACGGCGAAGACGTGGTGGTACGCGGATATCTGAAGCCGATTTCGACGCTGCGCAAGCCGCTTGAGTCGGTTCGGTTCGATACGCGCGAGGCGACCAGCGCAAGTTATGAGCGCAGCGACATTTGCGTGGTTCCGGCAGGGGGCGTGGCGGCCGAGGCCATGGTGGCTATTACGCTGGCAGGTGTGGCGGCCCAGAAATTTGGCGGCGATTCCGTGCTGGAAATGAAACGGAACTTCGACCAGTACATCGAACAGATAAGAAGGTTCTAGCAAGTGAGCGAGCCGGCAAGCGAGCAAGCCGGCCGGAGACGGTAACGAGAGTTCAACGATGATTTTGAAGATTGTGAAGTATCCCGAGCCTGTGCTATCACAGCCCGGCGAACCGGTAACCGAATTCAACGGCGAGCTGCGCAAGCTGGCGGCGGACATGTTCGAGACCCTGTACAAGGCACAAGGCATCGGGCTGGCCGCGCCGCAGGTAGGCGTTTCAAAGCGTGTGACGGTGATTGATTTGAGCATGGGCAAGGAGCCGAAGGACAAGCTGATTCTGGTGAATCCCGAGATTATTGTGAGCGAGGGCAGGCAGTACGAGGAGGAAGGCTGCCTGAGCTTCCCCGACATTCGCGAGAAGGTGCAACGCGCCGCCAAGGTGCGCATCCGCGCGCAGGATGAGAACGGGAAGTGGTTCGAGATGGACGGCGAAGAACTGCTGGCGCGCTGCTTTCAACACGAGATCGACCATCTCGACGGCGTTCTGTTCCTCTTCAGGATGAGCCCGCTGAAGCGCAACCTGAACCTGCGCAAGATTCGCAAGTTGCAGGCCGACGGCCAGTGGTGAGCAGACAATGGCAGGCGAGGCGGCAAGTTTGAAGCTGGTGTTTTGTGGGACGCCGCAGTTTGCCGTGCCGGCGCTTGAGGCGCTGATCGCTGCCGGCCATCGCATTGAGCTGGTGGTTTCGCAGCCCGATCGCCCCGTGGGCCGAGCGGCGGAGATTCATGCTACGCCGGTCAAACAGGCGGCTATGGCCGCGGGCATTCCTGTAACGCAACCTGAAAAGATTCGCTCCAATGCGGAGTTCCGCGCGCAGCTTGAGGCAATCGGGCCGGATGCGATTGTGGTGGTTGCCTACGGGCGGATCATTCCGCCGTGGATGCTGGCGCTGCCCAGGCTGGGGTGCATCAATCTGCACGCGTCGCTGCTGCCGACGTATCGCGGAGCAGCGCCGATTCAATGGGCCGTGGCGAGCGGCGATGCGTTTACGGGCAACACGACCATGCTGCTCGAAGAGGGACTCGACACCGGGCCGATTTTGATGCAGCAGACGCACGAGATTGGTCCGGATCGAACGGCAGTGGAACTGTTTGAGACGCTGGCGCGTGCCGGCGCGCCGCTGGTGGTTGAGACGCTTGAAGGGCTTGCGACGGGGACGATCGCGCCGCAACCGCAGAATCAAGAGTTCGCCACGTTTGCGCCGCTGCTGGACCGCGAAGACGGCCGGATGGATTTTCAAGCCCGCGCGGCGCACGAGCTCTACAACCGCTGGCGTGGATTTCAGCCGTGGCCCGGGGCATTTACGGCGCTCAACGGGAAAAAGCTGATCGTTCATCGCATGGCGCCGGCGCTCGAGTTGGAACTTGCCGCGAAGCCGGGCGAGATTCGCGTCGACAGTGGGCGGCTGTTTGTTGCGTGCGCGGGCGACACCTGGCTCGAGTTGCTTGAAGTGCAGCTCGAAGGCAAGAAGCGCTTGGCTGCGGCGGAGTTTTTGCGCGGCAATCCGCTGGCCCCGGGCGCGCGGTTAGGTTAGCCGTGGCTGGAGTCACCCGAGCGCGCGAAGCGGCATTCAAGATTCTCCTGGCAGTGGAGCGCGGCAAAGCGAACGCGGATGAGCTGCTGCGTGGCCGTGCGGTAAGCGCGCTTGAACAGCCTGACCGCAACCTGGCCACGGCACTGGTGCTGGGTGTGCTTCGCTGGCAGATTTTGCTTGACCAGCAATTCAAACAACTCCTCAGCAGACCGGGCGCGAAGCTGGACGCCGAGGTTCTGATCGCGCTGCGCATGGGCGCGTTTCAACTGAAACATCTCGATCGCATTCCGGCACACGCGGCGATTGGCGAAAGCGTTGAGCTGGCCAAGCGAGCGGGGCACAGGTTTGGCGCGGGGATGGTGAACGCAGTGCTGCGCAAGCTGGGCACTGCATGCAGCAGACTCCTGGACGAAGAACCAGGAAGGGAAGCAGAACAGGCGCATCCTGCTTGGCTGGTAGAGCGTTGGAATAGGTTCTACGGCGAGGAAGCCACGCGCGCCATCTGCCGGCGCGGGCAGGAGCAGCCGCTGCTTGCGGTGCGGCTTGCAAACGCTGAAGTGGAGCGCGAGTTGATTGCTGAAGGCATCAATCTTGCGTCCGGACGGTTGCTTGCCGCTGCGCGGATTGTGACGGCCGGCGATGTGATGGAGACCGAGGCGTTTCGTAGCGGACGGGTGCGAATCCAGGATGAGGGCTCGCAGTTGATTGCGGAGATTGCGGCTGGTTCCACGGGTTCGGTCCAAAAAGTAAAAAGTATCATCGATACCTGTGCGGCGCCGGGAGGCAAGACGATGATCCTCGCGGAGCGCAATCCTGAGGCTCAAATTGTGGCGTGCGAGTGGAGCGAGCAGCGGTTGGCCTCATTGAGGGAGCGGGTGGCTGCGTTCGGCGATCGCATTGAATGCAGGCTGGCCGATGCGTCGGCGCTCAATGAGACTGCGAGTTACGATCTGGCGCTGGCCGATGTGCCGTGCAGCGGTACGGGGACCTTGGGGCGCAATCCTGAGATCCGTCATCGGCTGCGCATTGAAGATCTGGCTCGCCATGCCGAGCGGCAGAAGGCGATTTTGCGGGCAGTGGCGAGAGCAATAAGGCCGGGAGGCGCGATTGTCTATTCGACGTGCTCGCTGGAACCGGAGGAGAACGAAGAAGTGGTTGAAGCCGCGCTTGCAGAGATGAGCGGGTTTCGTCGGGTCCGGGTTGGCGGGCGGATCGATGCGTTGCGCGATGCGGGAATAGTGGCTGAGGAAGGCGCGGAGCGGCTGCGCGATTGCATTACGGCCGAGGGAGCGCTGCGGCTGATTCCCGGCGCACTGGGCACCGACGGATTCTTTGTGGCCGAGATTCAGCAGGCAGATTAAAAAGAGTCCAGGGCTTTGTTTGCTTGCCCACTTTCGCGGTGTACCTCCCTATATCGCCCTAAGCGGAGTCAGGCGCGCATCTTACGCCAAACTGCGTCGAAG
>Ga0326727_10024233_pt1 | contig 11500 bp, 9 predicted proteins | sample MB2enrmetagenome_FD_207643 | JGI IMG/M metagenome (GOLD analysis project Ga0326727, IMG submission 207643) | Lab enriched peat soil microbial communities from McLean, Ithaca, NY, United States - MB29MY | ecosystem: Environmental > Terrestrial > Soil > Wetlands > Peat | place: USA: New York... | reverse complement strand
GATGAGCTCCGAAAAAATAAGCCGTTTCATTGTATGACCTCCCGGCCTACGGCAAGATTCAATTGACTGGCAGCAATCAAATAAGAACCCACCAGATTGACGTAGTTCAGTTCAACACTGCGGTAATCGTTCTCCGCATTTAAGAAATCCAGCAAGGATGCTCCGCCATGTTGATAGGCGAAGGTAACCGTGTCTCGCACCCGGACGGCCTGTTGCAGGTATTTCGCCTTATAGGGCCGCAGCAGGATCACGTTGCTGTCCAAGGCGGCGTAGGCGGAGTCTACATCGCTGAGCACTTGCGCCTGCGCCGCATCCAACCATCTCTGGTTCCGGGTTATGTCCAGTTGCGTACGCCGCTTCTCCCCCTGGTTGCGGTCGAAAATGCGCAGGGGAATGCTCACGTTGAAGCCTATGTATTGATCGATCGGCGGGTTCCGTCCGGCATCAAGGGCAAACGTCGGATCGGTCGAGCCATTGGCTACTGCCAGCTTGTGATCGGTCTTCGCCTTATCCACCGCTTCCACCGCCGCCCGCAGATCCGGGCGCGTGTCCAGCGCCAGCTTGCGGAACTCCTCCAGCGGCGTCAATGGATCGGCAAAGTCGAACGGCCCGCTGACGTCCAACTGCTCCACCGGCGTGCGCTCGTTCAGCAGCATCAGGAGTTGAATCTTCGCGGTGCGCAAATTGACTACGGCAGTTTGCAAATCCGATTCGAATTGCACGCGCTGCAATTCCAACCGGTCCAGATCGACCTGCGCAATGTCGCCCGCCTGGTAACGCTCCCGGCTGATATCCAGTACATGGTCGTAGTAGGCCAGGTTGTCTTTGGCCACCTGCAACACCGCCTTGGCTTGCAGGGTTTGCACAAAGGCGCCGCGAATGGTGAACAGCAGGTTCCGCTCCAGGTCGGCCTGCTCCGAAACGGCGATCGCCGTGCCCTTCTGTGCGCTCTCCAGGCGCAGTTCCCGCTTATGTTCCCGCTCGTGCAGATAGCTGACGGCCGCCACGTCCAACAACGTCCCGCAACAGCCATGGGGCGGGCCGCCGTTGAAGGGATTGAACTGGTCCGCCGTCAAAGACAAACTCGGGTTCGGACGCAGGTCCGCGGTGATCTCCTCCGCCTTGGACTCGTCAATATTGAGTTGGCCGGCCAGCAGGGTGGGGTTATTCTGCTCAAAGCGCTGGCGCACCTGCTCCCAGGTGAGGGGCGCCGGCGCGGTCTGGGCCATTACCGCCGCGCCGGCCAGTAAAACCATCATTCCGTACAGCCCATGCAGCTTGCGCATCCGTCGCTCCGTTGACTGCCGCTCCATGGCAACCGGGAGCCGCGCACGAACCGTGTATGCAAAGCGGCCGCAGCCCCCGGGCCACAGGCTGGCCTCTTATTTGCCCAATTCCTCGGAAGGTTGCTGCCGGTGGACAAACAATATCGACTCTCTCAATTCCTTGGGATCGAGTTCGCCGTTCTTGTCCTTGTCCAGCCTGTCGAACTCTTTTTCCATGAACTGCATCCACTCTTGCTTGGAAATTTTGCCGTTTTTGTCGGTGTCCATCAGTTGCAGCAGCGCAACCGCATTCCGTTCCCCGAGGGCAATCTCGTCCTGCGGTTTCGGCACCCCTTGCTTTTGCGCCGGAACCGCCCCGGCGATCGCCGCTGCGATGATGCATGCCAACAAGACAGCCACCATGGTCTTCCCCTGTGTCATACGGACCTCCTCCTCCACCTGATAGATGCGGCCTAAAACTTGACCATTAGGTCAACGTCGATAAGGTTTTCGCTTTTTCGAAGATCCGGAAACCAAACCCCGCCTTGTGACGCGCACATGGCAACGCTTTGGGGCAGAGTTTGGGCGGCGGCGGCGCCGCTGCTGCAGGCATAGTCTGTGGGAGAACCGTTGTTCGTGCCCGGAAACGGCGTAACCCCGCCCGCGCCCGACCAATACGGCACGTTGGCATGGCGGAAATCGTACTCCGTGCGGAACGTCAGCCACTGCCTGGGCATATAGTCGAAGGTGAACGAAGTGTCCCAAGCCTTGAAGGGATCGCCGGGGTTGAAGGTGAAATACGGTGAATTCAGCGCGGCCGAAGCGGCCGATTCCCCATTGATGGGGGGGACCAGCACCAGATAGCGGCCGGGGTTGTTGATTTCTCCCTCGCCGATGGTCGCGGCAAACAGGTCTTTATGGAACCAGAAGCGGTTGTATATCATATATCCAATGAAGCTCTGTTTGGGACCGCCGCTTTTATCGGTGTAGCAGCTCACTCCGCCGCCAAATTCACACCCTAAGTCGCCGGTGAAGGTGAACGCCATCTTGTCCAGTGTCTTCCCTGGTTTGTCATAGTATTTCACTTCAACGCTGTTATCAGTGTGAATGCGGGCGCGGTCCGGCGTGTACAAGTCGTCGTGGCCAAGGCCATACTCATTCGACACGATATTCATCCACGGGAACGGCGTCCACTTAATTTGCCCTCCCAGCCCCTTGCGCGAGTTGGATGAGCCGTAGGACTGCCAGCCGTTAATGATCCACGGCTCAATTTTCAAGTGCGCCGTAGGAAAGATCTGGATTCGTATGCCTTGAAAGAACCACGGGGTATTGGAAGAGACATACGACGGCTGATAAGCCCAGTTATCGAAGTTGTAATAACTGAACAAGCCGACATAGGACATGAAAATTCCCGCGTCGAGGTTGATCCCATGCAAAGCGTTGAGGTGATACCCCCCGTAGGCTTCCGACAGATAGCGGTCCGCGTCGGCCATATCCCACTGCCCTTTTGCCGGACTCGGGTCGTTGCGAATCGTGGCCGTGGAATACATGCCAAACTGCGTCATCACCCGGGCGCGGACATTGTCCCAATGGAAATCTCCGCCTATGCCGAGCTGCTCCAACTCAATTTCGTTGGCCCGGAAAAGCTCGCTCGATCCGCCCATGGAGTCGTCCTGCGGCTTGTTGAAATCGTAGGTATAGGTAACGTCGGCCCGGATTTCCGGGGTAAAGAATTTGGAATCCCAAGCCGTGTCCTTGTTGCGCGGGTTGCCGTTGAGCCAGGTCCAATCCCAATCGGAAAACGGCTCGATTTTCGCCGGCTTGGCCGGCGCCGCTTTCGGCGTTGGGGTCTCCTGGGCGGCCAGAACGGCGGCTGCCGCGTTGGCTGTAGCCGGCGCCGCCGGCGTCACCGCGGCGGGCACGACGGCGCTCCGGCTTTTCACCTCGGCCTCCAGTTGCGCGATGCGCGCCTTCATGGCCTCAAGCTCGTCCGCCACTGACTGGGTGGTTGCTGGGCTCGAGGCGCCGGACGGCTGACCCGTCACCTCCCCAGACGCGGCCACGGTCATGACTGATGGTTTTGACGAAGATTCCGCCGCACTTTGGGCGAAACCGTAAGGGCCGGCAAGAATGGAACCCAAGGCGGTTGCTCCTGAAATCGCCGCCCGCCAACAATTCCCACGCCACAACGTTCTCATCGTACTCTCCTCTCTTATCCCCGCGAGTGCGCGCCGATCCTGGCGGTCACCCTCGGCTGCTTGCCAGTTTCCTGCGCATTCAACTCCCCCTCGTCACAATGGATTGGATCATTGGGGGCGTAAAGATTTAGTAAAACGTTCATAGAGACTTTCTAAAGACTCACAAAAGAATTTATAAAGGGACGGGGGAAACGGCCTACATTATCAGCGGAATAACATTTTTTTATAAGCGCGGCAAACGCTCTGCGGAAGCGGCGCCGGTTGGTGGCATAAGACTCGGGAGCCGGCGGTGGAAAGAACTTCAGCGGCGGTGTCACAATGGGATGTGACTACTCCCGAAAAATCGCTCAGGACGCTCAGCCGCCGGAGTCCGCGGCTGAGCGTCCTGGGTTCGGTCAACTTGCGGTTGCTGGTCACCCGGAAGAGGAAGAGGCTCTCCCTGGTTGCCGAACACACCCTGCAAAATTCGTGGTCAAACTTCCCGGCTGTCAGTCGCCGCTCGCCGGAAAGGCGTCTTCCCGCCAATTCATTAGAAGATAGTGGAGCTAAAAAATCACTAAATCGGGACTAAAACTTTGCGTAATAAATGCTTCGCGGGCTGCGGTCTTTCCGCGAAAGCTAACTCCCCATTTTCGCCGCGGGGCAGCGGTGCGGCCGGGCCCGCCCGGCGACTGCTGGCACAGACTTGGCAGCCGCGGCAAATAGCGCCTTAAACTCGCGTTCCCGCGCGCGCCTGGCGCACGAAGTTGACAAAACGTGAGGCCAGCTCGCGAATCCAGGCGCCTTCGCGGAAGCGAACGGCCTGAGGTGGAATCAGGTCCTCCCCCACTCCCAGAGCGGCGGCCCCGGCGAGAATGAATTGCGCGGCGGTGCTTTGGGTGACGCCGCCGGCCGCGACCAGCGGCACATGGGGCAGCGGGGCTTTGAGGGCGCGAATGTACTTTTCGCCGCCTACGTGCGAACAGGGGAAGACCTTGACAAAGTCCGCGCCCGCTTTATGGGCCAGCATGACTTCGGTGGGGGTCAGTGCGCCCGGCAGCACGACAATCTCATGGCTGACGCAAAAATCGGTAACTTCCGCATCGAATCCCGGACCGGTCAGAAACATGGCGCCAGCCTCCAGATGACGGCGCGCTTCCTCCAGACCCGCCACCACCTCGCCGCCGACGACAAGCGCGGGAAAGTGGTGGACCAAGTCATGGATCAGCCGGCTGGCGCCGGGGATCGTGGCCGCGATCTCCACCACGGGTATGCCGCCGGCCATGACATTCTCCGCGGCGAACATCGCTAACTCCGCCGACTCCACGCGAATGGATGGAATCAGGCCAACCTGTCGAATTTGCTTTCGAATTTCTTCTCTGGTCAAGAGTCTATCCTCCGTGGCATTTCATTAGTGCTCATACCCGCTCTTCGACGCTTCGGGTTCGGGCAGGACATCATCCGGCCGCGCCCACCACACCTAGAAGGTCGGGAGCAGGAACACGCTCATCAACCGGTACGCGGCATAACCACAGCAGCTTTTGCATCTTGTGCTCCGTTCAATTGCGCATCTTGGGGATTCGATTGTCTCGTGCGCTCGCTGCTGCTGGCAGAAGGCGGCCCTCGCTTGCCCTATTTGCATTGATGTGGACCTCCTTCCGCACTGGCGCAGGCCGGGTTTGGACCCCGTTTGCCAAATATTCTAGAACTTCACCCCGATAGCGCCAGAGAGCAGCGCCTACCCTCTGACCAGGACGCGCAGATTTTGGCCGGAAGTTACGTTTCCTTCACGAAGAACGGCGCCCACTTTTCGCGGCCGGGCCGCGGTGTAAGCAAGCTCACCACAACGAGTGCCGCCACCGACATGGCAACCGCGGGAAAAATGGCGTCGTGCTGCAACCAGCGAGCCGGCACGAGGACCAGCCGGCCTCTCGCGCCGAGCAACTGCTCTGCATTCCAAAACACCGTAACCGCCGTGCCGAACAGGATGGAAACCACGGCGGCGGCCCCGGTGACTCGCCGGGAGAAGAACGCTCCCATCACCACCGGAGTGATCGCCGCCGAATAGATCGTGTAAGCGTAAAGCGACATCGCCAGTATCGAGGTCCAGACCGCGCTCTGCAGCAAGGCAAAGATGCCCAGCAGGACCACCAGCAGGCGCGACATCGCCAAAACGTTACGGTTGGACGCGTCCTTTTTGAGAAACCGCACATAGACGTCATTCACCAGGTTGCTGGCGGGCGAAAAGAGATAGTTATTCGCTGTCGAAATCACCTTCGCGAAGACGGCCCCCAGCAGCAACGCTCCCCAAAGCGGAGGCAACGCATGGCGCGCCGTGAAAGGAATGATTTCCCGCGGTTTGGAGGCCACTTCGGGATCGCCCAGGAACATCGCGGCGCCCAGCACGGCAATGGCGATAATCAACGTTTCCAGAACCAGTGTGCCCACCACCCAGCCCGCCACCGCGGTGCGCGCATCCTTTTCCGAGCGCGCGGAGAAGAACTTTTGGTACATGCTCTGGTTTCCCAGCATCAGCAGGAACGTGGGGACGAAATAGTCCAAAGCCTTCCCGAAGGCGAACAGGCCGCCTTGACTGGCCCCGTGGTAGTAGCCGAAGCGGCCGAAGCAAGTGAAATATTCCGCCGGCAACCGGGCGTGAAAGCCGGCCCAGCCGCCCGCGCGCTGCAGCAGCACGGGCACCGAAACGGCGGCGGAAACCGTAATCAGCAGGCCTATCACCACGTCCATGTAGGCGACCGATGCCATTCCCGCCGAGGCGGTGAACACGATCACGAACCCGGCGATGATCACCATGCCCAGAGCATGGGCATTGGCCGGCTGAAAATGAAACGTATTCACCGCCAGCTCGTTCAGCCCCGGGAAAATAAGGTGCAGGATGTCGCCGCCGCCTTTCAACTGATAAGAGGCAATCGCCGTATAGGCGAACAGAATCGCGATGGTGCTCAGCACGCGCGCGGCCGTGTTATAGCGCGCTTCCAGCAGGTCGGGCACGGTGTACTGCGCGAACTTGCGGGCCCGGGGCGCGACAAAATATATGATCAGCAGCCCCGCCCAGCCGCCCGCCGGCTGCCACAGCGCCGCAAAGCCGTTCTTGAAGGCATTCTCCGCCCCCGCAAACAGCGAGCCGGCGCCAATCCACGAAGAGAGCAACGTGAATACCAGCACCCAGGCGGGGAGGCTCCGGCCGGCTACCAGAAAATCCGCTTTGCTGTGCACGCCGCGGGACTTCGTAATGCTGACGGTCAGCAGAACCGCGAGGATTATGGCCAGCGTGATGATATAGAGCATTCTTCCCTGTCCCGCCGCCGGGGCCCAAAATCTAATGGCCGCTGAACGGCGCGGCCTCGCCGATCCGCCGGCGCACCTCTTCGGCGCTGAGGCCGGAAACGCGAACCACCTTTTGCCGGCTGGTTGCGCCGGCCACTATGGTAACGGACGAGCGGCTCACGCCCAAAATCTCCGCCAGAAACGCGATGCAGGCGCTATTGGCCTTGCCCCCCTCAGGCGGCGCCGTGAGTTCCACTTTCAGCGCTTCGCCCACTTCCCCGGCCACGGCGTTTCGCCTGGCCCGCGGATGCACTTTGACGGCAAAGGTGGCGCCCTGCGCGGCGCCGCGAATGGGAATCATGCTCCGGACCTCGCGCCAAACAGAGCGGTGCCCACCCGCACGCAGGTCGCCCCCTCCTCGATGGCCACCTCGAAATCGTGCGACATGCCCATGGAGAGCACTTCCAGGCCGATGGCCGGCAGGTTGCGGGCGGCAATCTCTCCCCGCAATGCGCGCAGAGCGCGGAAAAAGTGACGCGCGCCTTCCGGATCTTCCGTGAACGGAGGCACGGTCATCAATCCGGAAAACTTCAGGTGCGGCAGCCGCGCGGCGGCTTGCAGCAACTGTTCCAGCTCATCGGAGCCGGGGCGCACGCCGGTCTTTTGTCTTTCTCCCCCCACGTTGATCTCGATCAACACGGGCAGGCACGTGCCCAATCGCGCCGCGGCTTCCTCCAGCTTGCTCGCCAGGCGCAGCGAATCCAGCGAGTCGATGCCGCGAAACAGCTCCACCGCTTTGCCGGCTTTGTTGGTTTGGAGATGTCCGATGAAATGAAACTCGGCTTCCGTAAGGCTGCGCAGGGCTTCGGCCTTGGCGGCAAACTCCTGCATCCGGTTTTCCCCGAAGACACGCACCCCTGCCGCGTAAGCTCCGCGAATCTCTTCCGCGGAAAAAGTCTTGCTTACCGCCATGAGGGTGATATCGCCGGGCGGGCGCGAAACGCGCTGCGCGGCGGCGGCGATCCGGGAGCGAATTGCGGCAATGTTCTCTGCTATCGGCATTGCGATCGCCGGTCTTTGGTCGCCGGTCTTCGGCCACAGACCGGCTTCTTGCCGGCGGCCGATGGCCGGCGGCCGGCGACGGTTCACATAATTGCGGTTGGCGGCGCGGGTTCATCCGGACTGCCGGCGTTGGCCAACGGCAGCTTGATCATGACCGCGGTCAGCATGGCAAGTCCTATCAGACCGCTCGCCCAGTGGTCCCCGGCTTGTATATGCCACAACGTGTGGTTGGTCCCCACAACCCCGGCTATCACCAACCCGCAAAGCGCCTCGCCGGCAATCAGGCCGGAGGCGGTGAGCACGCCGGCATTGTCGACCCGGGCCTTCTGCGCTTCGTTCAGGCCGTGGCGGTCGCGCAGCTTGTCCGTAACCCAACGGAGCATGCCGCCTGCGAAAATGGCGAATGTTGTCTCCAGCGGCAAATACATGCCTACCGCGAACAGCATGGGACTTCTGACTTCAATCAGAATCATCGCGAATCCCAGCAAGATGCCGACTACGACCAACGGCCAAGCCATTCTGCCTCCGACAATGCCCTGCGCCAGCATAGCCATCAGTCCTGCTTGCGGCGCCGGCAAGGCCGCGCTGCCGAAATGGTAGGCCTTATCGAGAATCATAAGGGGGAAGAACAGAACCAGGCTTGAAATACCGATGCCCAGCAGGTCTCCAATCTGCATTTTGGCGGGAGTGCCGCCCAGGATGTAACCTACTTTCAAGTCCTGCAACATCTCGCCCGCAACGGCGGAAGATACGCATACCACCGCCGCCACGCCCAGCACCGCCGCCACCCCGCCCCCGCCGGAGACGCCCATGGCCACCATCAGCAGCGCCGCCACCACCAGCGTACACAGCGTCAATCCCGAAACCGGGTTATTCGACGACCCAATCATGCCTACCAGGTTGCCGGAGACGGCCGCAAAGAAAAAGCCCAAAACCACCATCACCAGAGCGGCCACTACGGCGCCGGCCATGACCTTCGAAGCGGCCAGATTCCCCGCCCCGGAGATGAAAAAATGATACAAAACGATCATCGCGGCCAGAACGGCGGCAATCCCCGGAAAAACCACTTTGGCGCTCAGATCGCGCTCGGTGCGGTCGCTTACCGTATGCGCCGCCGCCGACCTCTTCATGTCGGTGATCGCGCGCGCCACGCCGGCTCCCAGTTGTCTGCGCATGCGGAAGAGCGTGAAACCTGCGCCTACCAGCATGCCGCCAACCGCGATGGGACGGACGATGGTGAACCAGATGCCGTTGGCAACACCGCCCCAGTACGCCAAGGCGCTGACGCCGCTTGCCATCGGGGGCAGGCTGGGACCCAGGAAGTACGTTAAAAGAGGAACCAGCAGGCCCCAGGCCAACACGCCCCCGGCAAAGTTCAGCGCGGCCAGGCGCGGACCGATAATATATCCCACTCCCAGGTAAGCGGGACTCACTGCCGGGGACGTGAACGTGGACATGCCTCCGGTCGCCACCATCGGCGCGTTGGCCGCGCGTCCGATCTTGAGACCGCCCAGCATGGCTGGAATGCGCACCAGCATTTCGCGGGTGTACCAGAACAGGTTCACCTGGGACAGAAAGTACATTGCCGCGCCGAACCCCATGTTGCCGAAGAGGAGCTTCGCGGCTTTGGCGCCCTGCTGGCCGGCCTTGTGAATCTCCGACGCCGCCACGGATTCGGGAAACGGCAACTCCGGGTCTTCCACCATCACCCGGCGCAGCAGGGTCACAAACAGGATTCCGAGGGTGCCGCCAATGAGCATCAACGCCACCGACTGCCAGTACTTGTTCGTGAGTCCCGCCCATCTGCCGGCCAGCACGAATGCGGGAATGGTGAAAACCGCTCCGGCGGCCACCGATTCACCGATGGATCCAATGGTTCGGCCAATGTTCTCTTCCAGCATGGAACCTTTGAGCAGCCGCAATACCGCCATGCTGATCACGGCCGCAGGATAGGTGGCGGCAATCGTCATGCCCGCCCGCAATCCCAGGTAGGCGTTGGCGGCGCCCAGGACTGCGGTCATCATCAGGCCGAGAATCACGGCCCGCCACGTCAGTTCGCGCATCTGCAAGGTTACGGGAACGAAAGGCTGAAATTTCTTCCCCGCGGCAATTCCCGTCTGGACGGTGGAATGTGTGCTCATAAACGCATTATCACCTTCGCTTTCCGTCCCCCATTCTATGAGGAACAGCGCAAATTAGCACGCCGGAATCGGTTACTCTCTGCCGCGCAGGATCGCGCTGACCACGCGCGGGTTACGGCGGCCATGAAGCACCGCTATAACTACGAGCGGTTTTTCCTCCGGTGCGTACACAATTACAAAATCGCGCACCACTTGAAAGCCAAGAGGGTGGGCTGAAAGGTCTGGGCGTTCGTGCCCTTGATAGGGTAGGGAAAAAAACCAGCTTACGTATAGCGTCCAGAATCTCCTCGCGGACACGTCCGGCCGCCGGCGGACTCTGCTCGGCGATAAACTGCCAAATATCTGTGATGTCTTGAGCGGCTCCGGGGTGGAGTTTGAAGCCTTGCTCCGCGCTCATTGGGAAGAGCGCCGCCCACCCAGCTCGTCCTCACGCCTTCTCAAATCGTCAAAGAAAGTCTCACCGTCGATGAGCTTGGCTCGGCCTTTCTTGACCTCTTCGTAGCGGCCATCGAGCATCTCGCGCACCTCAGTGAGCTCCCGCAATTATCCCGCCACTGCGTCTTCCACGAGATCATCCGTGGAGCGGCCGCTCCTGGCCGCCATTCCATTTAGGCGGGACTCTGTTTCCGGCGTAAAATGCACTTCCATGTCTGTGAGTGCAGTGGGGCCGCTGCGCCGTGTCAAAGCCGCGATTGTACAATATCCTGTGGTCATGAAACTGCAGGAAATCCAGGCCGCGTTGCGGTCGCGCCATATCGATGCGTGGCTCTTCTACGATCATCATCACCGCGATCCCATTGCCTACCGGGTGCTCGGACTGGCCGGGGAGTTATTCGTAACCCGCCGCTGGTTCTATCTGATTCCCGCCGAAGGCGAGCCGCGGAAGCTGGTGCACCGCATCGAGAACGGACATCTGGATTCCCTGCCCGGAAATAAGCAGGAGTATTCCTCCTATAAGGAGCTGGCGGCTGCCTTGGGCGCCATGTTGCAAGGACAAAAGACCGTAGCCATGCAATATTCGCCTCAGAACATGGTGCCTTACCTTGGGCTGGTGGATGCCGGCACCGTCGAGTTGGTGCGCAGCTTGGGTGCGGAGGTGGTAACCTCCGGCGACTTGGTGGCCGAGTTCGAAGCGGTGTGGACGCCGGAGCAGATTGCCAGTCACTTCGCGGCCGGACGCATCGTGGACCGCATTACGGAAGAAGCCTTCCGCGAGATCGGCCGGCGCGTGCGCCACGGCGGGACCAGCGAGTTCGCCGTCCAACAATGGATCGATGAGGCCCTGCGCCGGGAGGGATTGACCAACGAGAATGACCCGCCCATCGTAGCGGTAAACGCCAACAGCGGCAATCCTCATTACAGCCCGGCGGCGGAGGGAGCCGCGCCCATTCGCGCCGGCGATTTCGTTCTGCTGGACATCTGGGCCAAGCAATCGGCGCCCGGCGCGGTGTATTACGATATAACCTGGACGGGATTCGCGGGAGCCGCGCCCCCGGAACGCCTGTGCGGCATCTTCCGCATCGTGCGCGGCGCGCGCGATGCGGGCGTTTCCACCGTCCAGGAAGCG
>Ga0326727_10024232_pt1 | contig 11500 bp, 5 predicted proteins | sample MB2enrmetagenome_FD_207643 | JGI IMG/M metagenome (GOLD analysis project Ga0326727, IMG submission 207643) | Lab enriched peat soil microbial communities from McLean, Ithaca, NY, United States - MB29MY | ecosystem: Environmental > Terrestrial > Soil > Wetlands > Peat | place: USA: New York... | reverse complement strand
TGGCGAACTGCTCGGCCTGGTCGCGGAAGACCTTTGCATCGGCGCTGCGGTTCGTCCGCTCGCACAGCTGGCTATATGCCGCCAACCCCTCGATGGCCTTGATCGACAGGTTCGCATTGTGAGCCAGGTGGCCCGCGAAGTCATCGGTGCAGAGTTGGTTCTCGGGGTCGAATCCTTTCTCGCTGAGATAGTGGGCCCATTTCTCGAGCAGCGGCCAGTATTTCTCCGCATAGGCCGCGTTGCCCTCAATTTTCGACACCGCCGAGACCAGCAGCAGGAGATTCGCCGTCTCTTCCACCGGCATCTGGTCTTCCTCGGTGCGTTCTCCGCCTCCATAAACCTGGCCGTTCGCCAGCGGATAGGTGCCCAGGTCGTGGGGAGCGAACGGGAACTTCCAGCGGCCCGATCGTGCATACTCCAGAATCGGCGTCAGCGACGCTTTGAGCAGGGTACCTGAGAACAGCATCAATTGCGGCGACTGCGGGTAAATCACGTCCACGGTAGCAATGCATCCATTGCTGAAGTTTTCCTTCGGAAACAGGTACGGGTTGCCGTCGATGTCCGCCACCAGCTTTTGCGCCGCCAGGGACTGCCGGTAGGCGAGCGCTACCAGCACCGCGTACTTGTCGCCTCCGGAGCGCTTGGCGTCGGCGATCAGCTGCGCGTCGAACTTTTCGCAGCGTGCTTTCAGAGAGGCGTAATCGGCGAGCGATTCGCGCATCAAGCCGGCGGCTCCAGCTCCGTTCCGCCGCCACCAGGGACGCAGCTTTCTGAAAAGGTACTCGACCGAGTACCAATCGTCGTACGCCACCAGCAGATAGCGGCTGGCAGTTTCTTCCCCTACCGAACCGAGGTCGAACCACCAGGCCAGCGCCGGCGAATTCTGGGATGCCGGCCGGGGAGTCTCCAGGTCGTCATTGGCGGGCGCCAGGCCCCCGGATACGAACGCCGACTCCGCCGCCCTTCCGCTCGTCAGGGCTGCGCGTCCGTTCTCACTTTGCGGAGCCGCCACGTAGAGGAAGCCCCAGTCGATGCGGACATCGTCGCCCCACCGCTCGAGCACCTTTTGCTCTTTCGAACCGGCGCGCAACACTTCGTTGCCGTCTTCGCGATAGCGCCCCGTCGTCACTTCCTGCGCGGGATCGTTCACCGCCAGCAAGGCCGCGGCATCGAAGAACAGCGCGACGCGGTGTTCCGCCCCATCGGTGGAATTCACATCCCATGTGATGTAGGTGACTGGGCGCGCGAGCACGTCCAGATCGTCCGGGAGCATGGGCGTCATGAATGTCATCCGCACCTTGACCCCCGCACCGGCGAAGTCGTACACCGTACGCGTGGGCAGAACACGCACGTTGGTTTGCTTTAGCGCCGGCGTTTCCCCGGGCTGCCGGCCCATCAGCCGGTAGGCTCTCCCGTCGATGCGGATCAGGCTATTCAGCGGCTGCGGCTTTCCGGTCCAATGCGTGGTGACGGCGTCGGTGAGATGGTCGGCAGCGGACCACACGCTGAAATAGGGATCGCTGGCGATGAGTGGAACGGCCGGAGGCCGGAAGCCTTGAAAGGCATCGTCCTGCGCCAGTATGGGGAGGGCGAGCAAGCCCATCAGGCCGAATCCGGCCGCCCATCTTGACTTCCGAAACGGCATGTCCGGAATCGGGGCAGCTCTCAACCAATGCTTCGCTCGCCAGCGGCCAAACGTCATGAGCAACATTCTCGCATACCTCTTTCCGCCTGCCCGCCCTCCGCCTTGCTGTAAACTGAGCACAATGGCAGACATCGAACAAGCTCGCGAGTGGCTCGCGCAGGCCGCTTCGTTGGCCGTCTTGACGGGAGCTGGGATTTCGGCTGAGAGCGGAGTGCCGACTTTTCGCGGCGCCGGTGGCCTTTGGAAAGAGTACAAGGCGGAGGAACTGGCCAATCCGGAGGCTTTCGCCAAGAACCCCAAGCTGGTTTGGGAATGGTACAACTGGCGGCGCGAACTCATTTCCAAAGCGCAGCCCAACGCCGGACATCGCGCCCTTGTCGAATTCGAAAAGCGCATCGCGCGATTCACCCTCATCACGCAGAACGTCGACGGCCTTCACGACCGGGCGGGGAGCGGCAAAATCCTCAAGCTCCATGGCGACATCTGGCGGATGCGATGCACGGTCTGCGGCTCCAATTGGCCCGACCGCCGCGTCCCGCTGCCCAAGCTTCCGCCCCACTGCCAATGCGGCGGATTGACGCGCCCCAACGTGGTCTGGTTCGGCGAACCGCTGGCCGACGGCATGATGAAGGAAGCGGAGCACGCCGCTACGTCGGCGCAAGTCTTCCTGGTGATCGGCACGTCCGCGCTGGTAGTGCCCGCCGCCAACCTGATTCCTTATGCAAAGAAGGCCGGCGCGAAGGTGATCGAGATCAACACCGAGGACACCGCCGCAACGGGCCTGGTGGATTGCGCGCTCCGCGGGCCTGCGGGCGAGATATTGCCGAAACTGCTGTAAGGCGCTCCGCGGCCTGTGATCGGGCGAGCTTCGCTCGCCTGGACAAGCTAAAGCTTATCCCACAAAACGCCAGCTTGCCCACCGGGCGACAGCCCGGCTCCCTCTACCGCAGTGGCGGTAGCTGTTCGAGCGCGAGATCCACGACCTCTTCCATCGTCTTTACGTAGTCGATTTTCATGTCGCCGATCTGTTCGCTCTTCAGGTCTTCGCGCACATTGACCTCGTTTTCGAACGGCAGAATTACTTCGCGCACACCGCTCCGTTTGGCGGCCAGCACTTTTTCCTTGATGCCGCCCACCGGCAGCACCTGGCCGGTAAGCGTGATCTCGCCGGTCATGGCGAGGTTCGGCCGCACGCGGCGGTCGGTCAGCATGGAGAGCAGCGCCGCTCCCATGGTGATGCCCGCCGAGGGACCGTCTTTGGGAATCGCTCCCGCCGGCACATGAATATGGATATCGCTCGACTTGAACAGCTCGGGATCGATTCCGTATTTGGTGGCGTTGGCGCGCACCCAGGTGAGCGCGGCCTGCACCGATTCCTGCATCACCGGTCCCAATTGGCCTGTCATGATGAGCCCTTTGCTTCCGCCGGGCATGCGGCCGGCCTCGATGAAGAGAACGTCGCCGCCCACCGGCGTCCATGCCAGTCCCACCACCACGCCCGGCCGGCTGGTGCGCTCGGCCACTTCGGTGTCCGTGCGAAAACGCGGAGAGCCGAGATATTTCTCCACTAACTCGGGAGTCGCCACGACTTTTTCGCGCGTTCCTTCGGCGATGCGCCGCGCCTCCTTGCGGCAGATTGTGCCGATCTCGCGCTCCAGACTGCGCACGCCCGCTTCGCGCGTGTAGCGGCGAATCAGGAAGCGCACCGAGGCGTCATCGAATTCGAGGTCGTTCTTGCCGTCGAGCCCGTTCTCCCGGGTCTGCCGCGGAATCAGATAGCGGAACGCGATGATCACCTTCTCGTGTTCGGTGTAGCCCTCGAGGGGGATGATCTCCATGCGGTCGCGCAACGCGTCCGGCACCGGGTCGAGCACGTTGGCGGTGGTAATGAACAGCACTTTCGAAAGATCGAACGGCGCGTCGAGGTAGTTATCGCGGAAGGTGGAATTCTGCTCGGGATCGAGCACTTCCAGCAGCGCCGACGCCGGATCGCCGCGAAAATCGCGGCCGAGCTTGTCGACTTCGTCCAGCATGAACACCGGATCGTTGGTGCCCGCGCGGCGGAGCGCCTGAATAACCTGTCCCGGCAGCGCGCCGATGTAGGTGCGGCGATGCCCGCGAATTTCCGCCTCGTCGTGCATGCCGCCCATCGACACGCGCGCGAACTTGCGCCCCAACGCCCGCGCGATCGACTTGCCGAGCGACGTTTTGCCCACTCCCGGAGGTCCCACGAAGCAAAGAATCGGGCCTTTCAGCACGGGCCGCAACTGCAACACGGCGAGGTAATCGAGAATGCGGTCCTTCACTTTTTCGAGGTCGTAATGGTCCTCGTCGAGAATCTCCGCTGCCCGCCTCACATTCACCTGCGAGCCCGAAGAAAGGCTCCAGGGAAGCGCCGCCATCCATTCCAGGTAAGTGCGCGAGACTCCGTATTCCGGAGAATTGGGAGAGATGCGTCCCAGGCGGTTCAACTCGCGCATGGCCTCCGTTTTCACGTCTTCCGGCAGCCCGGCGGCCTCCAGTTTCTGGCGCAGATCTTCCACGTCGCGGCCGGCCTCGTCGGTTTCGCCCAGCTCTTTCTGGATGGCCTTCAACTGCTCGCGCAGATAGAACTCGCGCTGGTTTTGCGAAAGCTGTCCCTGTACCGTCGATTGAATACGGCCTCGCAATTCCACCAGCTCCAACTCGCGCGTGAGCTGGCGATTGATTTCATTGAGGCGTGCGCGCCCGTCCGGCTGCTCCAGCAGCTTCTGCCGCTCGGGAGCGCTCAGCGAGGGCAGGTTGCCGGCCACGAAATCGGCCAGGGCGCCGGGCGCGGCGATGCCTTCGGCGGTGGAAGAAAGGTCGTCGGAGAGATTCGGCGAGGCGGTCACAATCTGCTGGAACAGGCTGACCACGTTCTGCCGCAGCGCCACGACTTCGGGGGTGATTTCCGGCTCGATGTCGGGAATGCGCTCGACGCGCGCTTTCAGGAAGGGTTCGGTAGCGGTGTATTCGCAGGTTTTCAAACGGCTCAGGCCTTCACAGAAGAGCAGCAAATTGTCCTTGGGCACGCGGATGGCCTTGTGCATCACGCACACCGTGCCCACCTGGTAAAGATCCTCCGGCCCGGGGGTGTCGACGCGCGGATCGAGCTGCGAGACCACCGCCAGCAGCCGATTCTCGCCGAGAGAATTCACCAGCGCGATGGAACTCGGACGCCCCACCGTGATGGGCAGCATGGCGCCTGGAAAAATAACGGTGTCGCGCACCGTGAGGACCGGCATTTCCTCCAGGAGGTCGGCCGCCGGTTCGGCGGGTAGGGTCTCTTCAGGGGTGGGGGTCTGGTTGGCAGCCATCGCAATTTCAGTGTACCCCGTGGATTCGGCCAGTCTGCGCGATTCAGTCTCCGAACTGCTGATATCGTGGAATTTGCCATGAGCCCGCAAACCGACTCGGCTGAAAAACCAACTGGCGGAGCGGGCCAGCAGACCCGCAGCCGAATCCTTTGGCTCGGCACTGGCCGGACCTGGGGGTCCGGCGCGGACGTGGGCGTCCGCCCCACCTCGCCGGCTTTTCATCGCCTTTGGTGGCGCGCCGCGCCGAGGGAGTGGTCACGGACGCGAAATGGGGTCACGGTAATCCTCACCCCCCAAGCTCCGCTGCGGGGTGTTCTCTTTCAAACAGGACGGCCGGGGGTCTGGTAAGCTCACAACTTATGAGATGCGCCTTTTGGTTGATGGCCGCCGCCGCGTATGCGCAGCCGGTGGTACCCGTGGACCCCGCGCTGGCGGAGATCGCCGCCACGCATCGCTTTCTCCAGGCAGCGATCTCGCCCGACGGCGCGCACGTCGCCTATGTGGAGGCGCTCGCCGGGCCGGGGGAGTCGGCCATCTACATTGCGCCGCGCAGGCGGGTGACGGCGGGCGATGGCAGCAGCGAGAGCAGCGAATCGGCCCTCGCGTGGTCGCCGGACGGCAAGCAGTTGGCATTTCTGTCGGACCATGAAAAGAAGGAGCAGTTACAGCTCTACGTGGCGCCGGCGAATGGCGGGCCGGCGCGCCAGTTGACGCATCTCGAAGGCTTGCTGGCGGATCCGAAATGGTCGCCCGACGGAAAACGCATCGCCATCTTATTTACCGAGAATCTTCCGCACGCCGCGGGGCCGCTCGACCCCGTGCCGCCCGATTCCGGCGTGCTGGGCTCGCAGATCTATGAGCAGCGCCTGACCGTGGTGGACGCCGCTTCCGGCGCGGTGCGCCAGCTTTCGCCCAAGGACATGTACGTCTACGAATACGACTGGTCGCCCAACGGACGCACATTCGCCGCCACCGCCGCTCCCGGCGCGGGCGACGACAATTGGTGGATCGCGCAACTCTACACCATGCCGGCCGAGGGCGGCGCCATGAAGAGCATTTATAAGCCGCCAGTGGAACAGCAGATCGCCACCCCGCGCTGGTCGCCGGATGGCCAGTCGGTGGTGTTCATCGGGGGCCTGATGAGCGACGAAGGGTCTACCGGCGGCAACGTATTTCAAATCGCGGCGACGGGCGGCGCGGCGCGCGATCTCACGCCGGGGATGGCTTCATCGGCGAGCAATATCACCTGGCCGCGGAAGAGCAGTCGGCTGTATTTCACCGAGCATTTCGATGGGGGCAGCGCCATCTCGCAGCTCGACCCGGTAACCGGCCAGACGGAGCGCCTCTGGCAAGGCGACGAAAGCATCAATCCACCGTTCGACGACAGCGGAATCTCCATGACGGCCGACGGCAAAGCGAGCGTGGCGATCCGCCATTCCTGGCGGAAGCCGCCGGAGATTTGGGCGGGGCCGATTGGCGATTGGAAGGCCGTGACGCACGAAAACGCGCAGCGCAAGCCGCTCTGGGGCGATGCCAAAAGCCTGCATTGGACGAATGACGGATTCCGCGTGCAGGGCTGGCTGCTCTACCCCAGCAATTTCGACGCGAGCAAGAAATATCCCATGGTGGTAGCGGTGCATGGCGGACCGGCGTCGAGCCTCAAGCCGTCCTGGCCGCAGCCCGGATTCAATCCGGCGCTGCTCTCGCAGCAGGGATATTTCGTGCTGATGCCCAATCCGCGCGGCAGCTACGGGCAGGGCGAAAAATTCGCCATGGCCAACGTGAAAGATTTCGGCGGCGGCGATCTGCGCGACATTCTGGCAGGCGTGGACGAGGCTATCCGCACCGCGCCGGTAGACCCGCAGCGAGTGGGCCTCACCGGCTGGAGCTACGGCGGATTCATGACCATGTTCGCGGTGACGCAGACCACCCGCTTTCGCGCGGCGGTGGCCGGCGCGGGCATTTCCAACTGGCAGAGCTACTACGGCGAGAATTCCATCGACACGTGGATGATGCCGTATTTCGGCGCATCGGTGTATGACGATCCGGCGGTGTACGCGAAAATGTCAGCCATCAATTTCATCAAACAGGTGAAGACGCCGACCCTGGTGCTGGTGGGAGAGCGTGACGGCGAATGTCCCGCGCCGCAATCCTACGAGTTCTACCATGCGCTGAAGACCATCGGAGTGAAGACGGAAATGGTGGTCTATCCGAACGAAGGCCACGTGTTCCATACGCCGGAGCACCAGAGGGACGCGCTGGTGCGCATGATCGCCTGGTTCAACGAGAATTTGAAATAGGTAGGGGGGCAGTTTACCAACCTGCCCCGCGCGCCCGTGCGCCCGGCCCGCGTCTGCGAGAATGTCAGGACGGCGCCGGGGCGCATGTGTAACGGTTCAGCTGGAAATGGAGAAGGCGTTCTCCAAGTGGGGCAATGGAGAGAACGCATGAAGAAAGCAACGGAAGCACTACACGCCGGACGAGAAAGTCGCCATCCTGCGGCGGCATGTGCTGGACAAGGAGCCGATCTCGACGCTCCGCGCGGACCCACGTCAGAACTTCGCCCTACTATCCTCAGTCGAGCGCTATCTCCATCTGGTGGCTGGCGATTGGCTAGTCCGGATGATCTGGTTTGAGCGATTTCAGAACCCCAATCCCTTCCTGAGAAACACCAGGTATTCGCACGGTGTAGAGGCGGCCACATCGGCATCATCACAGTCGACGGAGTTCAGATGCCGGGTGTTTACCGATGCCGCTTGGATCAACGGGGTATCCGTCCCCTACTTTTTCACTTCAGGGCTGGGCGAGGAGCCGGGATTCCGCCAAAAGTAGGGGAAGAGTGGCCGACAAACCGGACGGAATCCAATCTGGAAATTTGGCCTCAGAGCCTCGTGAGGGAACTGCGGCGGATTAAGACGCAAATGTGTTTCACGGAAGTGTTCTATTGTTAAGGAATCTGGGTTTCATCACGCCTGCAGAAGCACGAAGGATTATTTACGAAGAAACGGTCCGTTTTGAGATTCACGAGCGGACGTACCGAGAGCTTGGGTTCGAAATCATCTCGATCGGCCCGGCCTCTGTTTCGCATCGCGTGAGGGAGATCAAGCGGGCGCTGTCACTGGACCGGACATGAACGAGAGTGTGCGCGATGGTATTTGCCTTCTCGATTACCACCAAGGGCGATTGCTTCCAGGATAGCTCCCTAGCACAGCGCATCCGGAATTAATCCGGAAACTTGTGGAAGTGCCGCCCCGGGCGGTTCCAGAAGCCCTACCCGTTCGCTAGCTAGGCGACAAGAGGCATTAATTCGTCAATATCGGTAGCGGGAGTTTGCCATCCGTGCGCCCGCTTTGCGAGCAGAAGCTGTAAAGCGTCGTCAGCGCGCCAGACGCACCGCCTCCAAAAGATCAACCGGGAACTGCTCCAGGCGTTGCCGACATCGCACTAGCTGAGTATCGGTCATGCCCAAACATAACGCGTAATACTACAGTAGAACGCGACGGGCCGGTCATTCTCCCGTGGCGGTCGAGTTAGTGAGGTGGCTCCACCGTCGTCCAATACATTACAAAATGGCCGGGCAGCCGCAGGGACTCATCGACGACACCTAAGAATGACTCACCGCGATCGGGTTTGGGTACGATGAAAACCGTCCGCCATGAGTCGTACGTTCCCCATCTGTCAGGATCGCCGGAATACGGTATGAAGTAGATCGAGTTGTTTATCGCCATCCGGCTGGCACCGGGCCGCGGACCCAGGCTCTCCAGGTTGGCCACCAACTGAAACTGGCCACTCCCCGCATTCACTGTATCGAGCCGGATACCCACCAGATAGTAGGCTTTGACGCCTCCGGAGATCTCTACGGGATAGACCTGCCGGATAATTCGAGTGACCACTCCTTGGATAGCCGCGCCTTTGGGAACGATTACGTTGCCTTTCTCCTTCACATCACGCGTGACGGTAAGCGAGAGCCTCGTACCCTGGACCGTCGTCCGCTCGTCAATGGCCTCACTCAGCAGTGTTTGCAACTCCAGCTTTGCCGGCAAAAAGGGGCCTTCCGGGCGCGCCCCGGCCGCCTCCCCAGGCGCAAGCACCTCTCCTGCCGGTGACGCAGCCGGCTCAATGGGCGGCCCAGGAGCAGCCTCCACGAACTGGTCGCCGCGCTTGGAAACGTATTGGTGGCAGTCCTTGAAATGGGCTGTCAGGAGCCGCTGGGCGCCGGACCGTTCCTGGAGATCAAATTCCATACTTACCGGCATCGGAACGGTGTGCGGAGGGAACCTGGTATGGCCAAATACGAAGCTTTGGCTCACGGACTTTATATCCGATCCGGCCGGGGGATCGTCCGCGCGCAATGCGAGCCGCACCATTTCGAACGTTGCCGGTTCCATCCAGATCGATCCCGTGTAACCAAGCCTCACTCGTTTCCCACCCACATTTAGCGCATATGTGCTCCCATCCTGAGGCATCGCGAAGTCGGTGTGCGAAAGGGAAATTCCGTCTTTGGATTCGTTCACGATGCCGGAAAAAGAGGCATCCGTCGTTAGAAAAACCGCGCGCGAGTAGAGGGCGAAGCTGCCGGTGCCGCCCTTGGCGAATACGGCCAGGACCTGCCGCAGCCGCGACTGATCGTCCTCGTTGGCTGGAAGGACATACAGCTCTTTGCCGTTGATCACGCCGGCTGTCACACGGATTGCCGGCAGGGTCACCGTCTCCGCGCGCCCGAGGCGCTCGGTGCCCTCGATGGTCTCCGAGCAGATGAAATCCGGAGTATTGCCCAAGCTGTCGATTGCTTTCTGCCGGATGCGCCGCACGGGGGTTTGCGCGAACAAGCCGCATGCTAGCGCAATCGCCAGCCCCAACCCAAGCGCAAGGAGCCGCCGGATTCCAGAGCCGCAGCCGCGTGCCATTTTGCGCGTGTTCCTCATTTGCGCGTGTTCCTTATACGACACGATAGCAAACCCCGTGGCTGTGGGCGGCTGAGGCCGGTTCCGGTCCAGGCCATCCCCATCTCCTCCAGCATACGGAAGGAAAGCCGTCGGCTCTATCCTGGGGGTAATACGGTAACGGTAGGGAGAGGTTCTTCAGCAGACACGTCGCCTCAGTTCACGCAGCTTCCATCCTGCTGTTAAGCGTAAAACAACCCATGGGCATGCACTCGCGGCGACAAGTCCCAATCGCACACCGGTTGCGATTAGTCCTGAGTCACGGGGCATCCGGAAGTATCCTCCGGGTTCCCGGGGAGAAGTCGCCATCTGGGAGATGAGGCCAGAGTTGCTTTCCCCGCCCCACGCCGAGCGCTGGGCCGGGAAACCGCCGAAAATGTTTCCGGCGAGCCTGGTCTCCGACGTCAAACCCTGAGGAGCCCCCCTCCGCCGGAGAAAACTGCGGACACGGGAGCGGAAAGCGTGACCAGGCTTGCGTGGAGTTGGGCTTTCCGTCACCGGAAAGCCCGTACAGCTCCGTCCGAGTGTGAGCAGGCCGAAGTTTGCCGTCGCGAGCGCGCCCCCCAAACGGGGCATCGTATGTCTTATGATTGGCTTTCGGAGCGTTCCAAAGGGTCGAAATGAGCACGAACGTCAGGGAAGGCCTGCGGCGGCTTGGGCATGTTCTCGGTGTCTTAGGAATAATCCTGGGCGGTTTTATCGGTTACCTCTTCTTCGAGGAAGTGCATCCCCTGACCTGGAAGAGTATTTTACTCTGTGTATCCATCCCGATTCTCGGCTTTCTGCTGCCTTGGGGTGCCATTCGCGCTCTGTCATGGGTTTTGATCTTAACGGGTTTTTCCTCCAAGCCGAATCGGCCTACATTTTAGCCCCAGTGGTCGAGCACGCTCCTCCGATTAGCGTGCGACAGCGCTAATGCCCGTCGACTGCATGTGGATCACAGACCACTCGCGCCCCGAGGCTCGACTACAGTGGCAGGATCACTACTTTTTCGGGCGGCGGCACGCGAACGTCTCAGCAACCTTTCGCGCCCCGTGTCCCTACAGATGCCGAGTGATTGCCCCCATGGTAGTTGCCCCGTGCCGCCCTTAGAGGGCTTGGCCGTCAGTCCGGACAACGCGCCGAGAACCTGCGGTTATAAGGAGAAGCGACACTGGCCCGCCCCGAGTGTATACTTGAGCGCAGCCTGGATACCGTTACAGGGATCCCGGAAACACTCGAAAGGAGAAGGTGTGCCAATGCTCAGAAACGTTGCCCTGTTTGGCTGTACTGGCCTAGCCGCTTTCATGATCGGTTGCGGGCCGCAGGCGCCCCCCGATACGCGGGACGCCGACGTTAAGGCCGTCAAGGATGTTGAGACCGCCTGGGTCAAAGACGCTGCTACCAAAGATCCCGAGAAGTTTGCGGCCTACTATGCCGACGACGGGTCCTTGCTGCTGCCCAACACGCCGATCCTGAGCGGAAAGGATGCCATCAAAACGGCCTTGAAGCCAATGATGACCGATCCCAACTTTGCGCTGACCTTCCAAGCGAGCAAGGTTGTAGCTTCCAAGGGCGGCGACCTGGTCTATTCA
>Ga0326727_10024229_pt1 | contig 11501 bp, 11 predicted proteins | sample MB2enrmetagenome_FD_207643 | JGI IMG/M metagenome (GOLD analysis project Ga0326727, IMG submission 207643) | Lab enriched peat soil microbial communities from McLean, Ithaca, NY, United States - MB29MY | ecosystem: Environmental > Terrestrial > Soil > Wetlands > Peat | place: USA: New York... | reverse complement strand
TAACTTCGCGCGCAAGTCGGGATGGAAAACAAACGAGTTAGGCTCGCGAAAATGGCCCAAAAATCAAAAAAGTCACAAGCTCTCTGCGCAATCCGGTCATCACCCCGACGGCCACCTGGGATTCAGCGAGCCTGAGCCGAATGCTCAATCCTCCCGGCAGCTTGCTTCCGGACTCCAACTGCATCCTGGCGGCCCCAGTCGCAGTTCCGCCAGTGCGGGGTTGTACTCCGGATTTGGCCTGGGCATACTGGCGTCCAGGTTCTCACGCCAACTCTTAAGCTTGCCCAGCAGGTCCTTTGCCTTGTCCGCAAAACTCGAAGCGAAGTTGTATTGCTCTCCGGGATCAAGCGCGAGATTGTAAAGCTCCACATGCCCGTCTTCAAAAAACTCGATCAGCTTCCAGTCTCCCTCACGAATCGCGCTGCCGGGGGTGCCACCCTGATCGCTGTAATGGGGATAGTGCCAGTAAAGCACATCCCGATCGAGCAAGGTCTGGCCGCGGAACAGGCCGCTGATATCCACTCCATCGCAGGGCTTGGGCGCCGGCCCCGCATTGACCATGCTCAGGATGGTGGGCATGAGGTCGGTTCCGGTCACGGGAAGATCGCAGACGCTTCCCGGTTTCGTAACCCCGGGCCAGTGCGCGATGAGGGGTTCGCGAATGCCCCCCTCGTACAAGAAACCTTTGCCGGCGCGCAACGGTCCATTGTCGGCGATGCGGTGCAGGTTTCTTCCCTGGAACCCCACTCCGCCATTATCGGAAGTGAGGATGATCGCCGTATTGTCCGCCACCCCGAGCCGCTCCAATTTCGCGCGCAGATTGCCCAGCGCCGTGTCCACGCTTTCCACCATGGCCGCGTAAACAGGATCGGGCTCGTTCTTGCCGCCATTCTTGCGACGGTATTTCTCCACCAGAGCCTGGCGCTCCATCAGCGGTATGTGCACCGCATACTCGGCCATGTACAGGAAGAACGGCCCGCGGGGAGCGGCGCGCTCCAGAAACTCATCCATTTTCGTCGTCAGGACCTCCGTGAGATAGTCATCCTTGGTATATCCCGTGAGATTATGGAACTGGAACGGGCCAAAATAGTGATTGGGCGCCGGCGGGCTGCCGTGAATATCGCCGGCGATGTTGGTATCGAACCCGAAGTCCTCCGGCAGATAGCCATCCCCGCCGAGGTGCCACTTTCCCATGGCGGCCGTCTGGTATCCCACTTGCTTTAATTGTTCCGCGATCGTCGGGATGCTGTGGTCGAGATGCTGGACCTGAGACGGCTCCAGCAATTTCTTGCGCGGATAAATGGTTCCGGGAATCCACTGCGTCAAATGCAAGCGCGCCGGCCATTTCCCGGTCATCAGCGAGGCGCGGCTGGGGGAACAAACCGGTGCGGCGGCATACGCGTTGGTGAATTTCATGCCTCCCGAAGCCAGGCGATCGATATTCGGCGTCTCATGAAAAGTATCGCCATAGCAGCCGAAATCGCCCCATCCCAAATCGTCCACCAAGAACAGAACGATGTTCGGCCGCTTCGCTGAGCTCGTTGCGGCGCTCAACAAATTGGGAATCGCTGCCAGACTTGCCAGGCCTCCCAGAAACTGCCTTCGACTCTGCATGGATATATCTCCTGACTTGCGAATCCTCTCGATTCGGGAATCTGCATATTGATTCCAGATTCCGATGAGTATACGTCCAGTCGCTACACTTCGACCTTCCAAGTTAGGTCGCCGTGCATGTAAATCTAAAAGCGATGGATTATATGCTTACTGAAGGCGGGCGCCTGGCAAAACGTAGGTCAGTAGTGTGGACATAAGTTCGAGAGCCTCTTCGGCGCAAATGTTACCGCGCTACCACCGGCAGCGGGCCGCGCAGCAGTTGGACGCGATGCGTCTCGGAGAGATTCATGGTGTGCCACAGTTCCACCCCCCACCATGTCAGCGCCGCCACTTCAATGAATCCCGTCACTCCCACCAGCGGATAAGCCACGCGGGGAATGAAATCGGTGAGGATTTGCAGCACCACGCGCCCGCCGCACCCCACGTTGAAAAAAATGAAGGGGCCCCAGAGCGAGCTGAGGCGATTGGAATCCACGCCTGCCAGGATGGGCACCACTCGCGACGCCACTCCCAGAATCATCATGCTGACGAAGCCCACCGTGTAGGCATGCCGGTACGAGCCCAGGTAAGCGTGGGAAAAACCCAGGTGGGTCAGCACGCCGTAGACCAGGAAGAAGGGCAGCATGGCCATGGAGAAAAGCAACCACGCGTAGGCGGCACGGATGAACTTCAGGCTGCGGTCGGTCTCGGAAGCCCTGGCAAATACCCGGAGTTGCATGACCAATAACACGGCCCACGCCGCCATCAGAATGAACGCCAGCTCGAGTCCGATGGAGAAATAGAGATTGGCGGTGGAGAAGAGCAGCACGTAGCTCGCCACATCGAGAATCAGCGAGCCGTTGATCAACCAGAAAATCAGCGCCTGGCGGTCGTGCCGCGGTTTGCCCAAACCATAGACCGCCGGTACAAAGCGCTGGCTGACTCCGGCGATGATCAGCGCCCCAAAGCCCAGCAACTGGATATCCCGCAGCGGGCCGTCAATCAGCGCAATGCGCATCACCAGTTGGTCGACGCTCGCGGCCGTCACCTTGGCGAAGAAAAGAACGTCGCTCACGATGGCCTGGATGAAAAACCAGAAAAACGCGCCGAAGATGAACTTCTCATAAATCTGGTGCGGTTCCACGGATTGCCGCGCGGTCATGAGGATGATGACGATGAACAGGGTGATGGCCGCAAGCTCGGTTGCCGCCGCCAGAATTCCCAGGCCGACTCCGACGGGCATCGGCTGGAGCAATTCCGCCGCCACGCGCGAGGCGATGCCAATCAACATCAAGTACAAAGTCAGGTTCGCCAGGTCGGCGCGCCACAGCGTGACGTATTTGAAGCGCGGGAACGACTGGTAGGCGAAGCCCATCACGAACAGTCCCATCCATCCGAAAATCATGGCGTGCGCGTGCGCCTCAATCGCCGGCACCAGGTGAACTTGCAGGAAGGTACCGCCCTGGGCGATCTGCAGGAGATTGATCGCGCCCCACAACGCGCCCACCGAAAGAACGATGGCGATTCCCGCCTTGAAGAATCGCCGGTAGATGAAATCCCCCAGGGATTCCTGGTAAACATACTCATCTTTACTGGGACTGAGCATTTCGGCGTTCAACTCCCGGACCAGCGCGTCGACGTCAACGTTATGGACGGCGGCAAAGAACTCCAGCGCCTCGGTGGGGCCGTGCTCGCCGCCGCACCCCTTCAGCCCGTACTTATCAAAAACGCGTCGCGCCGTGGGACAACCCTCGACGATCTCGGCGACGCTGGTGAGTTTGGTGATTTCCGTCATGATGATTTCTCCATTTCATTCTTGATGAGGCCTTATGGGTTGGGAAGCACTGCCCCGCTCACGGCCGCGTTCAACTCTGCCAGGAAAGTTTCCAAATCGAACCCATGCTTGTCAGCGGCAAAGGCAACGGAGTGGCCCCCGCCGCATTGCAAATTCAGGTTGTGGCTTCGGAAAACTCGCATGGTCTCCGGCCAGTCCCTGACCACTTCTCCCACCTTCATGTCGGACGTGATTGCTGCCATGGTTGCGTCTCCTCTCGGGATCATACGGTTACAGGGTAAAGCAAGGGGTTGATGAGGGCGATGACTTCTGTCACAGGGGGGTGTTGAGGGTCGAAAGTCAAAAGTTGAAGGGTGAGGATTGCGGCCGGGAATGCCTCCTTGCATTTGACTTTCAACTTTTGACTGTCGACTGTCCCGTCCAAAATTCCGAGGCACGGCACGAACCCCGTGTCCCGTATCCCGTATCCCGAAATCCTCCCCCCACGAATCCTCTTCATAATTTAGCCTTCCTAATTCATAATTCCCCTGACGGCTGGCAACGGACGACGGGCCACCGGCCACAGACTTCCTCATGAAGAAAAAAGCATCCGCGAATAAGCGCGCGAAGCAGTTCGTGCTCATCACCGGGCTGAGCGGCTCCGGGAAGGATTCCGTTCTGAAGTCTTTTGAGGATCTCGGCTACCACTGCGTTGACAATCTTCCCATCGACCTGATTCTGAAATTCGGCGAGATGTGCCAGCAGCCGGGCAGCCGCATTGATCGCGCCGCGGCCGTGGTGGACATTCGTGGCGGCGAGGCTTTAAGCCAGCTCCCCACGCTCTATCGCGACCTGACGCGCCACGACCTGCGGCCCTCGCTGGTTTTTCTGGAAGCCTCGGACAAGGCCCTGATCCGGCGCTTTGAGGAGACGCGCCGCCCGCACCCGCTGGGGCGCGATTTGCCCGTGCGGGAGGGCATCCGCCTGGAGCGGATGCTGCTGAAGCCCATGCGCCAGCTTGCCAGCGTGGTGATTGATACCACGCGCTTGAACGTCCATGAACTGCGCGACCTGATTCAAACCCGCTTCGGCGGCATCGCGGCGCGGCGCTCCATGCTGATTTCCACCGTCTCGTTCGGTTACCGTTTTGGCGTCCCGGCAGATGCCGACCTGATGTTCGACGTGCGCTTTCTGCCCAATCCCAATTACGTTCCGCGGTTGAAAAACAAGACCGGGCGCGACGTGGGCGTGCGGCGCTTTATGGACTCCTACCCGCAAACGCACGAATTCATGAGCCGGCTGATGAACTTGCTGCTGTATCTGCTGCCGCAGTTTGTGCGGGAGGGAAAGAGTTATCTCACCATCGCCATCGGCTGCACGGGCGGCCGGCATCGCTCCGTTTTTCTGGCGGAAGAAGTGGCCAATGCCCTGGTGCACGAAGGCTATAAAGCCAAGGTTTCGCACCGGGACATTGGGAGATAGGTGTCAGGCGTCAGGTTCCAGGTGTCAGTGGAAACCGGAACTCGAAATACGCAAGCTATATATCGAGGTTCGAATATGCCCCATGACCGCTCGCCCCTGACACCTGACACCCGGCACCTGGCACCTGCTTTTTGGAGGCTCACGTGAAAAACGTTTTGGCAGTCGACATCGGCGGCACGCATTTTCGCACCGGGCTGTTTGACGAGCAGGGTCGGCGCCTCTTGGTATTGGAGGGTGACACCGACCGTGTGGCGGGGCGCGATTGGATGCTCAACCAACTCGCCGCGCGCTGCCGCGACCTGATGGCCCAGACCGACGCGCCCATCAAGGCTTGTGGCCTCAGCTTCGGGGGGCCGGTGGATTTCCGGCGCCAGCGGGTGACCTCCGTTCACTCTTCGGGATGGAAGGATTTCGAACTGGGCGAATGGATGGAGCAAACGCTGGGTATCCCCTGCCGGCTCGATAACGATGCCAACGCCGGCGCGCTGGGCGAATATCACTATGGGGCGGGACGCGGCGCGAAGTCGATGGTCTATGTGACCATCAGCACGGGCATCGGCAGCGGGATCGTGTACGAGGGCAAGCTGCTGCGCGGCAAGGATTGCGTGGCGGGGGAGATCGGCCATATTCCCGTATCGGACTCCGGCGCGCGCTGCTCCTGCGGCGGCCGTGGCTGCCTGGAATGCTTTTGCTCCGGCGGCGCCATTGAAGCGCGTGCGCGGGAATGGGCGGAGCGGCGCCCCGAGCACGTCGCGCGCATGGTGGAGCTCAGCGGCGGCGCGGAAGTCACCGCCAAAGGGTTGATCCAGGCAGCGGCAGAGGGCGATGCGGCCGCCACCAACATTCTTCGCGAGACCACTCGCTGGCTTGCGCGCGGCCTGCTGATGGTCATCCGCATCCTCAATCCTGACGTCATCGTGCTGGGCGGCGGAGTGGCGCAGTCCGGCGCTCTGCTTCTCGACACCTTGCATGGCTTTCTCGACGAGCTTGCCTCGCCCTCCATCACTTACTCCACCGAAATTGTTACCGCAGCGTTGGGAAATTATTCTCCACTTTATGGGGCCGCCGCCATGGGGCTTGACAACCTGTGATAAGTGAATAATACCCACTAATGAGGAGTAAAGCCCGAGGGGGGATTCTCCATCTAACTCAAAACAAACAAAAGGGATACATCCATAAATCGCTTCCCAAGCCGCCCCCTTTGTTGCTATTTCCTTGACGAACCCCCCTTCCGCTAACTAACATTCTTATTTTTGAGGGGATTAGGGGTATTCTCCGCCTTGGGGGGGCGGCGGACGGAATGGCTCAAGTGCAACGCCTGCTCGGTTTCATACGGCCCTACAGCTTCCGGCTATTTCTGGCGGTTTGTCTGATGGTGGTGGTGGGGGCTTCCGAGGGTGTCACCGCGCTCCTGATCAAGCCGATTGTGGACATCGTCCTCGCGCCCAACTCCCAGACCTCCCAGATTGTCCTGATTCAATCCAACTCCTATTTCCATTACACAATTACCCTTGAGCAAATCCTTCCCCACTGGATTCACAACGTTTGGGACGTCGTAGCCTTCACCATCATCGGCGTGGCGCTGGCCAAAGGCATTTCGGAATTTTTTGCCACCTATTTCATCAACTACATTGGCCACTCGGTGGTGCGCGACCTGCGCAATCTGCTCTATTCCAAGCTCATCAAGCAATCCATCTCTTTCTTCGCCAAGAACCCCACCGGCCGCCTGATGTCCGCGATCACCAGTGACATCGAGCGCATTCAGTTTGCCGTTTCGCAAACCGCCGCCGACATGCTGAAGCAATCGTTCTCCCTGATCGCATTGTTGGGAGCGCTCTTTTATTACGATTGGCGGCTGGCGCTCATCTCCATGATCCTGATTCCCATGGTGGTTTTACCCTCGGCCAAGCTGGGACGTTACATTCGCGCCTCGAGCCGCAGCAGCCAGGACAAGATGGCGGAGCTGAACAATGTCCTTCAGGAGACCTTCTCCGGCATCCGCATTGTCAAAGCCTTCGCCATGGAATCGTTTGAAATCGAAAAGTTCAAGTCCGCCACGCGCCGCCTGCTGCGGGTCAGCCTGCGCTGGGTGCGCGCCCAGGCCGTCTCTTCGCCGCTCATGGAAGTTCTCGGCGCCATCACCATCGCCGGCCTGCTGTATTACGAACGCGAGTTGATCAAGCACCACATGCAAACCGCTGGAGGCTTTATCGGATTTCTGTTCGCGCTGCTGAAATCCTACGAGCCGGTGAAGCGGCTGACGGGCGTAAGCAACTCTTACCAGCAGGCGCTCGGCGCTTCCGAGCAGGTCTTCCATTTCCTCGATTCGGAACCGGAAATGGTGGACAAGCCCGGTGCCGTCACTCTGCCTCCCTTCGAGCATCAGATTCAGTTCGAACAGGTGGAGTTCGACTATGACGACGGCGTCCCCCTGTTGCGCAACATCAACCTTCGCATTGGCAAGGGCGAGGTGGTGGCGCTGGTGGGCTCCAGCGGCGCCGGCAAAACCACCCTGGCCAGCCTCATTCCCCGCTTCTTCGACGTTACCCAGGGCCGCATCGCCATTGACGGCTACGACGTGCGCGACCTCAAGCTCAATTCCCTCCGCGCCCAGATCGGCATCGTCACCCAGGAGACCATCCTTTTTAACGACACGGTTTACAACAACATCTGTTACGGCAGCCGCCTGCCCACCGAGGCGCAGGTGCGGGAAGCCGCGCGCGTGGCCCTGGCGGAGGATTTCATCCAGGAAATGCCGCAGGGTTACCAGACCATCATTGGCGAGCGCGGCCAGCGCCTGTCCGGCGGGCAGCGCCAGCGCATCGCCATCGCCCGGGCGCTGCTGAAGAATCCGCCCATTCTGATTCTGGACGAGGCCACCTCCGAGCTCGACTCGGAATCCGAATTGCTCGTCCAACGCGCCCTGGCCAACCTGATGGCGGGCCGCACCGTGGTGGTGATCGCCCATCGGCTCTCCACCGTGCGCCGCGCCGAGCGCATCGTGGTGATCGACCACGGCGCCATTTGTGAAGTCGGAACGCATGAAGATTTGGTAAGCGGGGGTGGCATTTACCAGCGCCTGCACGATTTGCAGTTTGTGGATGTGGAGCCGTAAGAGCAGGTGTCAGGTGCCCGGTGCCAGGTGTCAGGGAAAGACCCTGGAATCGCGTGGCCGTCACCTGACACCTGACACCTGGTACCTGGAACCTGATTTTATGATTCGCAGCATGACCGGTTACAGCCGCGTGGAAGCTGAAGAGGCGGGTTTCGCTCTCACCGTGAGCATCCGCGCCACCAACCATCGCTTTCTCGATCCGCAATTGCGGGTGCCCACCAGCCTCGAAGCCTTGGAACCTGTCGTGCGCGGCCTGCTCAAGGAACACGTCACGCGCGGCCACGTGGAAATTTCCGTGGGATTTACCGGCACGGCCACCACCGAACTGGAGATTGACAAGAAGCTGCTCGCAGCGTACCTGAAGGGGTTCCAAACGCTGAAGCAGGAATTTGGCGCCGCCGCCGAGCCCGACTTGATGGCCTTGCTCCGCGTCCCCGGCCTGGTGGTGACCAGCAACGGCGAAATGCCTCCGGAAGAGCTGGAGCGCCTCCGCCAGATGTTGGAGCGCGCCATGACGCAGGCGCTGACGAAGCTGAATGAAATGCGCACCCGCGAAGGCGAATCACTGGAAAAGGATTTGTTGTCGAGATTGGCCCGCCTGGAAGAACTGCGGCGGACCATTTCCCACCTTGCGGAAAAGGCCCCGCTGTTTTACAGACAGCGCTTGGAAAACCGCATTCGCGATCTGGCCGGCAGTGTGGATATGGACACCGGGCGCATGGCGCAGGAGGTGGCCTACCTCGCCTCGCGCTCCGACATCGCGGAGGAGTTGACGCGCTTTCAAAGCCACCTCGACCAGGTTCGCCAACTTTTGGACGAGAGTTCGGAAGTGGGCAAGAAGCTCGATTTCCTGCTTCAGGAGATGAATCGCGAGGCCAACACTTTGCTCTCCAAGACCACCGACGTCCCGGAAGTGGGCCTGGAGATTACCCGGCAGGCCATCGAGATGAAGACAGAAATCGAAAAACTGCGCGAGCAAGCGCAAAATATAGAATGAAAAAACTGCCAAAGAAACGCAACATTCCGCCAGCTCGTGGCAGCATCATCGTGATTTCGGCCCCCTCGGGCTCGGGGAAATCGACTCTGATCAAGCGCCTGATGATGGCATCGCGGGGCCTGCGCTTTTCCATCTCTTACACCACGCGCGAACCCCGGATGATGGAGGAGGACGGCCGCGATTACTACTTCGTGTCGCGCCTGATCTTTGAGCGCATGGTGAGCCGCGGCGAGTTTGTGGAGTGGGCGGAAGTTTACGGGCACCTTTACGGCACCACGGGCGAGCAATTGCAAGCCGCTCAGGAAGAGGGGCATGACATCCTGCTGGATATCGATGTGCAGGGACATCAGCAGGTGCGCCAGCGGCTTCCCGAGGCGGTGAGCGTATTCATCCTGCCGCCGTCCTTTCAGGAGTTGTCGCGGCGGCTGCGCGAGCGCCACTCCGACGCGCCGGAGGACATTAAACGCCGCCTCGAAACCGCCCGCAAGGAAATTGCCCGTTGGGTTGAGTACGATTATCTGGTGGTGAACGATAACTTGAACGATGCCACCCAGGCGCTGCGGGCCATTGTTCGCGCCGCCCGTTTCCGCCGCCCCAGCCAGGCCGCGCGCGTGGGGAAAATTTTTGGGACCTTTGGAGGATAATGTCGCATGGAAATACCGCAAAACCTGGATAGCAAATTCCGTTTTATCCTGGTCGCCGCACGGCGTGCCCGGCAACTGCAGGGAGGCGCCAAGCCCATGGTTCAGGCTCCGTCGAAGCGATCGACGCGGGTGGCGCAGCAGGAAGTCGGCGCGGGACTGGTGCCGATTGAAATGGTGTCCCTGATCAACGGCGAAAAGAATCAGAAGAAAAAGGCGGGAAAGTAGTCTCGATTGCCGATTGACGATTGCCGATTGACGATTGCCGATTGCTAATTGCCGATTGAAATAAAGAGATGCTCGCCGCCCCCGGTTCTCAGCAACTACTTTATGTGGTTACTAAGGGCTGATAACCGGCGATCGAACCTCGGCAGTTGCCATTCGGCAATCGAAAATCGGCAATCGGCAATTAGCAATCGGCAGTCGGCAATTACCTCGCTCGTCACTTCTTTATGCGAATCGCCCTCGGCGTCTCCGGAGGAATCGCGGCTTACAAGGCGGCCGAACTGGTGCGCCTTCTCCAGGACAAAGGCCTGGACGTGCAGGTGGTGATGACGCGCAGCGCGCGTGAATTCATCACTCCCCTCACCTTCGCCGCACTCTCCGGGCACAAGGTCATCACGGAGATGTTCGGCGAGACGCAGGGCTCCTCCAACGTGGAGAGCGCCATTGAGCATATCGCGGTGGCGCAATCGATTGATGCCTTCGTCATCGCTCCCGCCACCGCCAACGTGCTGGCCAAGATGGCGCACGGCATCGCGGACGATTTCCTCACCACCCTTTGCCTCGCCACCAAAGCGCCTCTGATTGTCGCTCCTGCCATGAACGTCAACATGTGGGAGCACGCGGCCACCCAGCAAAACCTCAAAGCCCTGCGCGAGCGCGGCGTGCGCGTGGTGAATCCCGATGAGGGTTACCTGGCGTGCGGCATGACCGGCGCCGGGCGTCTGGCTTCACCAGAAAGCATCGCCCAAGCCGTATTTGAAACCCTCTGCCTCCGCGAGGATCTTACCGGCGAAGTGATTCTGGTGACGGCAGGGCCCACGGAAGAGCCTCTTGACGCGGTTCGCTACATTAGCAATCGCTCAAGCGGGAAAATGGGTTACGCCCTTGCCGAGGCCAGCCGCCGCCGCGGCGCACGGGTTCTACTGGTTTCTGGTCCCACGCACACGGAACCACCTGCCGCCCACACCTTCGAGCGCGTGCGGACGGCCGCGGAAATGGCGGAAGCGGTGTTGCGCCACGCCGATGCGGCCACCGTGGTCGTGATGGCCGCCGCCGTCGCCGATTTTCGCCCCACCAACGCACACGCCGGAAAAATCAAAAAGCAGCACGGCGTCCCTGCGGTGAAGCTTGAACCCACGGCGGACATTCTCGCTGAAATTTCGCCCCGCCGTCGAAATGGGCAGATCATCGTCGGCTTTGCCGCCGAGACCGAGCATTTGGTTCGAAACGCCGCCGCCAAGCTCCGCGCCAAACGCTTAGATCTTCTGGTGGCGAACGACGTCACCCAGGAAGGCGCCGGCTTCGACGTGGATACGAATATTGTTACCCTGCTCTTCCCCGACGGGCGCAAAATAGCCTTGGAGAAAATGAGCAAACTCGCCGTCGCCAACCGCGTACTCGACGCCGTCGTGGAAATTAGGAGCAAGTCCAAAGTCCGGGGTCCAGGGTCCGAAGGGTCGTAGCGCGGCCCCCCGTATTTGGGGTCCGCGGCTCTTACTGAGCAAATGCCACGAATGCCGGATTGCGCAGAGCGCAGCTCTGCGATTCACATCCATCTCCCGCGCTAAAACGCAGAGCTGCGCTCTGCAATCCGGCATGGTCGATGCCTATGTGCGAAGCACCTTGGAGTGCGGCGGCTCGACGCCGCTTTGGTCATCGTCCTAGGCGTTATTT
>Ga0326727_10024228_pt1 | contig 11502 bp, 8 predicted proteins | sample MB2enrmetagenome_FD_207643 | JGI IMG/M metagenome (GOLD analysis project Ga0326727, IMG submission 207643) | Lab enriched peat soil microbial communities from McLean, Ithaca, NY, United States - MB29MY | ecosystem: Environmental > Terrestrial > Soil > Wetlands > Peat | place: USA: New York... | reverse complement strand
CGTGCCTTCGGGAGCCTCGGGCACAGGTGTCGGGCTGCCGGGAACATCAACCACGAGTTGCTGCCAAAGCACCTTGCCGCTCCGGGCATCGAGGCAATCCACTTCGCGCTTGATCGCGTCACCGCCAGAAAAGAAGACGCGGGCGCCCCAGACAATGGGCGAGCCGAACCCACTGGCCGGCGCCGGCGTTTTCCAAAGGACATTCGAGCCGGTCGTTGGGTCCCAGGAAACCGGCGCGTTGGTCACTGCGGACACGCCGCCGTCCATGCCCCGGAACCGGGGCCAATTCTGTCTGAGTTCTTCGGCTGATGCGGCGTCGTACGGCACCGCAGGCTGTGACAGCCCGCCGGAGGCTGCACCAGCTTCGGGCGCCGGGGCGGCCACCGCGCCCATCCCGGCGGCACGGCCCGGCGATGGCGCGCTCAGGCCCACCCCCAAGAGGAACAAAAGTCCGCCAGCGGCCACTGACCAGAGTGAGCGCGCAGCGCGACGCGCAAGCTGTTCCGCGGTGTCCGGGTTGTTCCCTGACGGCAGAATGGCCAGGTCAAGAATCGGATTTGTCCTCATGTGAGGTAACTTCTGCATTTACTTCTTGAGGGTGATCAACCGGTCTTCCTTGGGTGAGACTTCGATAAAGATATCCTTGTACCGGACCTCCTGGTTGCCGGCGTGGGCCTGCAAACCGATGGGGCCTTTCTTCCAGCGGCTGGGATCGCTGTCGGTGTAATTGACCACCTCGATGCCGTTGACCGCCATGCGAACCGAAGCCTTGGCAAGATTGACCAGAATCTCCGCCTGCGTCCACTGCGAGCGTTTGATACCCAGCTCCGTGTCGAGGTTTCTGGTGAGGGTGAATTTCCCGACTTGAGCGCTGTTTCTGGTGTAATCCCACATCCAGTTCATCGGGGGCATGATATCGAGACAGCCGCCGTAGCCGTATTTCCCCTCCGGCATGTGCGCGCCCCAGAAGCCAACACCCTGGTGGTTGGAGGGTTCCTTGACTTGCACGGAGGAGAGAATGATGCGGAAATCATCGTAGTCGCCTACCGTCATAAGGTTCTGGTTGCCTTTCACGCCGACGATTGCGCCGTCAACAACCTTCCAACAGGTGGGGTCGCCGACCCAGCCGTTGAGCGTTTTGCCGTCGAAGAGCGGTTTTAATCCCGCCGCAGCGGCGTCAAAGGGGGGAGTGTAGTTGGTGGGGACGGTGTTGGTTTGGCCGTTGGCGGCGCCTGCGGCGAACAGGCCGCCCAGCACCAGGGTGGTGAATAGGGATTGTGATTTGTTCATGGGATCGAGTGGGTTGATGTAATGTTATCAGAGGTCTGCCAGGCCTGGCTGGCGGAGAGTCACCGTTGCATACGGTTGGTTAAGACTGCACGGCGACGGAGATGTACTTCACCTTCGCCGAAGGGAACGACAGGTCTTTGGGCGGCAGCAGGCTTCCGGCCGGGCTGTCCGCCAGTTTCGCCGCGCCGATGCAATCGCTCGTAAAATTCGGCACGAGATTGACGCAGTTCTGAAGCCAGCCCAGATTCCCATCCGGGCAAACCTTGTTGACGTCCCCGGTCATTTCATAATTGACGAAACCCAGGAGGACCAGGTCCTGGAAAATGGGGCTGCGGGAAACGATCAGGCTGCTCGCCTTGCCGCCCGGGAAGGCGTCTGTCTTTTGCAGCGGCTCCATGTTCTGGGTGGGCAGCCGGTTGCCGAGAACCGCTTCGCTGATGCACAGCACCGCGCGCTTCCGTATCTCCGGATGCGTGCTCAACTCCTTGAGCAGGGAGCTGTTGTGGAATTCCTTCGCGCCGCCCTTGTGCGCAATCTGGCCGACATCGCCGGTCAGGCCAAGAAGGTTCTTCATGGCGCCGGTGGCCCCGCTGCTGTGCTTTTTCAACAAATGCAGGTTTATCAGGTAATCCGCCTCCATCACCGGCGCCGGGATTTCCACCGCAGTGAGGCCGTTGCTCAGGCTGATGCTCGCCCGGGAGGCGGCCACCTCTTCCTTGCCCTTGAGAACGAGCTTGGGACACCGGGCGGCAAGGTCCGCCTTCCATTCCTTTTCGAAGGTGCGCGAGCGGTCAAAAAATGTGATGTTTTCCTGCGCGATCCCGGCCCGATCCAGGCTCTTCGTCAGCGCCGCCATCATGCTGGGCGAGGTGTTGGGCGCGCTGGACCAATGCGCGCCATGATCGCCCTCCAATTCATGCGCGCAGTTGATGTTGATCTTGACCGCCACTTTCGAGCGGGAGGACATGCCGGGCATGATCAGCCGCCAGGCCGCGTCCACGGTCCCTGCCCCGGTGATCTGCCGAAGCGCGGTTCCCAGCATGGATTCAAGCCGGTTCACATCGAACGTCCGGTAGTAGAAGTTGATGTCGTTCTTCCCGAAAACGAACGAGGACACCAACGGATCATAAACCCTGGCCACGGTTTTGTCGTTGTAGGGGTCGGCTTCCAGCGCCCCGGCGGCGGCCCAGAGGCTTCCCGGCTGAAGTCCGGCGAGCACGGACCCTCCCGTGACGACGGCGGTGGTTGAGAGGAAACTTCTTCTTGTTATAAGCATGTTTGGCATGGCATCTCCTATCGGGGATTCAGGTTAATGGCAAATGGTGTTCACAGGACGACAGAATAAATCCCGAAGAGACAGTTCTCTAGCCGAATTATGTCAAAAATTGGTCATTTTTTGCGTGCGCAAAGCGTGAAGCATTTGATCGCGGCACGCGCTGGAATTGCGAGAGCTTGACTGATCCGGCTTGGGAAGGCATAACCTGCAAGAATCCATCATCAATCTATATGAAAGAATGCATGCATCGAATAAGCCGGCGTGAGTTCTTGCGGCGCTCCATGGCCCTGGGGGCCGCCACCGCTTTTCCCTTGACCGCCTGGCCGGCGGAGGTTCGCCGCGCCTGCGACGTGATTGAACTTGGCCCCGCAAAAGTGAGAGTATCGCGCATGGCCATCGGCACAGGTTCCTTCGGCGGCGGCCGCAGCTCCAGCGAGATGCGAAAGCTCGGCGCCGACGGGGTCGCCGACCTGCTGTGGAACGGTTACGACCGCGGCGTGTTCTTCCTGGACACCGGGGATACCTATGGCAGCCATGATGCCATCAAGACCCTTCTCAAAAAGGTCCCGCGCGAAAAGGTCACCATCATGACCAAGACCGAATCCCGCAGCGGCGCGGAGGTGAAGGCCGACCTGGATCGCTTCCGCCAGGAGATGGGGGTGGATTACATTGACATCGTTCTGCTTCACGGCATCTCGATTCCCAAGTGGGACGAGGTCAACAAGCCGCAGATGGACGTGCTTTCCGAGGCGAAGGAGAAGAAGATCGTCCGCTCGCTGGGCATCAGTTGCCATTCGGTTGCCACCATGAAGATCGCAGTCAACAGCCCGTGGCTCGATATTTGCATGGCCCGCATCAATCCCGCCGGCGCGCGCATGGACGCCGATATCCCCACCGTGCTGCCGCTGCTGGCCAATTTAAGGGCCAAGGGCAAGGGGATTATCGGCATGAAAATCCTCGGCGAAGGCCAATTGGTGGAAAATCTGGACGACGCCCTCCGCTTCGCAGTGACCCAGGATCTGGTCCACTGCTTCAGCATCGGCTGCGAGAGCCGCGCGGAGTTCCTGGACAACTTCACCCGCATCGCCAAGGTCTCCCAGCCCTCCTGAGCGCCCTTGCGCCAGGCCCTGGAAAAGGCGGCTTCCCCGGGAAGGAGCCGAACACCCTTGAACTTGTCCCGCCGTCGGTTGAGTTTGAGCTTCTGGAGCCGCTGAATCACTTGAAAACCCCTGAGACCATTGAAAAGAAAGGGGCTGGTGCTGGGTTAGGTTGGATTCTGGGCGTTTTCCTGGATCAAACGAGGCTGATTATATGATTGCGGGGTCAAAATGGGCCGGAATCAGCGAGAACAAGCTTCATTTTGCCCGCCTCCACCGGTCCAAACCCGCCAGGGCCACGATTTTCCGCTTGATCCGCCAGAGATTTTTGACGAGAATCCGATACTTGCCGAACCGAACTCACGACCAATCAGAGGCTGCTTGGACGGCTGAGGGTGGAATCCAGGCTCGCCTGCCAGGGACGGATCAGTCCGGCGCAACAAAACAATGTCCTATCAATAAGCAATGTCTTGTCAGCCTCTGTAATTCAGAGAGAGAAAGAATTCTATGTCCAGCTCAGTTTTGAACCGCAGATCGTTCCTGGGTTCCTTGGGGATCCTGGGATGCGCGCCCCTCATAGGCACCGCCAGGGCGGGCGGCCTGTCTCAGCCCGTCGAGGTGCCGGCTTTAAAAGGCTCCGCAAAATCGGTCACAATTCCGACTCACGAATTCGCCGGGGACCTGGACGAGCGGCTGGATTTTCCAGCCGATTGGGATGTCAACGTAATGCACATGGCCGGCCAAAACGCGCCGGTGCTGGCGTCACAACAAATCGCCGCCAGCCTCGACCGACCAATCGGGACCAAAACACTGCGCGAGTTGGCTGAAGGCAAGAGAACAGTTGTGGTGACCTTCGATGACCTGACCCGCACAACCCCCGCCTACACGGTGACGCCCTGGATTGTGGCAGAACTGAAGGCGGCCGGAATTAAGGAGGAGAACATCCTGTTCCTTGCCTCTTATGGGACGCATCGGCCCATGACGGCCATCGAGGTTCAGAAGAAGCTGGGCAAGGACATCGCCACGCGCTACGCGTGGATGAACCACAACGCCTTCGACAATTTGAAAGACGCAGGTGAAACGACATTCAAGAACCGCGTCCGGCTGAACCAGACTTTCCTGGCGGCGGATCTGAAGATCTGTCTGAGCGGCATAAAAGTGCATCAGGACGCCGGTTATGGCGGGGGAGCCAAGGCGGTCCTGCCGGGGGTCGCGGCGCTTTCCACGGTCGAGTACAACCACCAGGTTATCCTTCGGCAGACAAGGACGGCCGGCCCGGTCAGAATCTTTAAGAACGAAATGCGGCTGGACATGATCGAGGCTGCGCGAATGGCCAAGGTCGATTTCACCGTGCAGATCATGTACAATCAGAAGCTGCGGCCGACACATGTCTTCAGCGGGGACATCGTGGAAGCGCACCACGCCGCTGTGCGCGTTGCCGCCCGGCACTACTGTACCCCGACTCTCAAAAATGCCGACATCGTGGTCACCAACGGCTACCCGCAGAACGCCCAGGCGTTTCACGCGCAGCGCTGGATCGATTATTCGGTCCGTGACGGGGGAACGGGTGTGCTGATCGTCCAGCACCCGCTGGCGCTCGATCCCATTCACTTCCTGAACAATCGCGTGGCGGGGCTTCAAGGGGAGTCCTATTTTGACCTGACCGCCAGGCATCTCAACGGCCGGCCGCCCAGGAACACGGCTTTGATTGTTTACTCCAACTACACAGACCGGACCCAGATGAACAACTACCCGCGGAATACGAAGTTCTGCGACAAATGGGAGGACGTGATCAAGATCCTGCAGGCATCGCACAAAGGGAGCGTTCGAGTTGCCGTTTACCCGTACGGGGGCATGCAGCACCAGGAGATCGCACTTGACGGATAGTTCGTGAAAGAGGCAAGGGCAAGGGGTCAGAGCATCGTGGCCCTTTGCCGGATCTTTGACTGGAAATACATCTTGACCCTCAAGGAAGGCCGCCAGCCCGCCGCTTGGCAAGAAGCTCTCGCCCTGCTCCCCTGGAACCAACCCAGCGTTTCTTCAACCTCAAGCCGTTGAACCTGACTCCGCCGGCGTCGCCCAATTCACTCTCGAGTGCCGGAGCTTCGTCCCTCTGACCGGCGCCAAGCCCTGATTGGCCGCGTTCTGCGCAGCATGCCTGGGCACATCATGGGTGGGCGCGCGACTCGTCCGTTCCGCCGGGCCACTGGCTCGGCGGAACCTGGCATTCTCCCTCGAAGTGGGAGGGCGAGATTTTCGCTTGATGTTTCCCGCCCGTCTGGCAGCATCAGGCCACAATGAACTCCACCGAAAAACACACTTCATTCTCCGCCACCCTCGCAGCCTCATCGCAGGGGGAGCGCGCCAGCCACCCATCGCTGGTCAACCGCCGCAAATTCCTGAAATCGTCCGCCGGCCTCACTGGCATCGCGCTGGCCGGCCTGGCGCTCGATCCCTTCGGCGCAAACTCCGTTTTGGCCGCCGACGCGCCGGCCGCGGGGCTTCCCCCCCTGGACCCCATCACGCCCAATGCCTCGCCGGAAGCCAAGACCGTCCTCAACTACATCCGCGCCAATTTTGGCAAAAAGATCCTGGCCGCGCAGCATGGAGGAGTGATGACGAGGCCGGAATATGTCTTCAATACCACGGGGAAGTACCCGGCGATTTGGGGAACGGACTTGATCATGAAGAGTGGTGACGACAGGAATTTCACTTTCATCACCAACGCCTGGAAACGCGGGGCCATTCCCACCGTGATGTGGCACTGGGGCGCGCCCACCAAGGGCGACGGATACGAGCAGAGCAAGTCCACCATTGATGTCAGCCTGTGTTTCAAGGAGGGAACGCCCGAACATGACGCCTTATGGGTTGACCTGAAAAGCCGCGCGGACTTCCTGACCCGCATCCGGGACGCCCGCGTCCCGGTGCTCTGGCGGCCTTACCACGAATGCAGCGGCGGCTGGTTCTGGTGGGACAAGAGCGGGCCGGAACTTTTCATAAGACTGTGGAAGACGATGTATGACTACTTCACCAAGGAACGGGGCCTGAACAATCTGATCTGGGTGCTGGGATTTTGCGGGACGCCCAAGGCAACTTACTATACCGGCCCCGGCACCTACGACATTATTGGCGGGGATACGTATGGGAAGAACGGGCCTTATGCCAGTCTGTTCGAGACCGTGAAGAAGATCGGGGGAACCAGCGCGCCGATCACTCTTCACGAATGCGGCACGCCGCCGGACCCGACGCAGTGCCAGGCCCAGAATGCGATGTGGTCGTGGTTCATGGTCTGGGATTCCTTTATCGAGGGAGTGGACAAGGCCTTTCTCAAGAGCATTTACAACAACGATCTGGTCCTGACCTTGGACAAGCTTCCCCAATGGACGGCTTGAGCATTCGGGAGATTCGTACACCAACTACAAGGACAAGGATGGCAATTATCTGCTCGGCATGGATTTTCTCAAGGGCCTGCCGACCGTCTGGGACGAGACCCACGGCCTTGCCGGTGAAGTGGGCAAGTATGTGGTTGAAGCGCGGCGCAACGGCAAGAATTGGTATTTTGCGGCGATTACCGACAGCACCAGCCGCGAATTGTCGGTGCCGCTCAAGTTCCTCGGCTCGGGCAGTTGGAAAGCCTCCTTGTGGGAAGACGGACCCGACGCCGCCCAGAATGCGGAGCAACTGGTCAAGGACGAAAAGACCTTCCACTCTTCCGACACGCTGCAACTCAAACTGGCTCCATCGGGCGGAACGGTCGCAATCTTCTCGCCCGGCGAGTAAGACGGAGTTGGGGCGAGTGAGACGGTTTCGGGGCCGATTTCGAGGTCATGGTTTCTCAGAATGTAATAACAGCAAATCAACAAAGCAAAGCCGGCCATGCGCCGGTCATTATTGAAAAAGAAGGAGACCCAATATGCGACAGACCCAATGGCAGTTTTCCCGCTTCATCAATCCCGGCGTCTTGTGCGCCGCCCTTGCCGCCTTTTCGTTGCAAGCCGCGCCCAGCATCACGTCGGTCGCCAAGAACACGGAGGCAGTGGGCAAATATGACAAGCTCGAACTGACGGTGGCGCTGACGGCAGCCTACGAGAATCCGTACGATCCCGATCAAATTGATTTGTCGGCGGAGTTCACCTCGCCCGCGGGCAAGGTCTGGAAAGTCAACGGATTCTATGGCGCGGAGCAAGCGGCGACTCCTTCCGCGCCCAACGAGCCGGGCGCCAATGCGCGGGGCGGCGCGAGAGGCGGGCGCGGCGGGGTTGCGTTGGGCGATCCGGCTTGGAGGATCCGCTTCGCGGCCAATGAAACGGGCAATTGGAAATATGTCGTCAGCGCCAAGGACTCCACCGGGACGACAGTCAGTTCTCCGGGCACGTTTGCCTGCACGGCCTCCAAATTGCACGGGTGGGTCAGGGTCGCCCCGAATAAGCGGTATCTGTGTTGCGACGACGGGACTTCGTTTTACGGAGTCGGCGTGTGCCACGCCTGGAGCGTTTCCACCAACACCCTCACGCAGATGCAGGACCTGGGATTCAACACTTACGTGTATTGGAACGGCACGTATGACAGCGCCGGCGGGGACAACCTGATCGCTTCCATGTCATCGGGAGTGGACCGGTACGACCAGGGCAAATGCGCGCGGCTCGACAACCTCATCAACTGGTCGGCGGAGCGGGGGATTGGGATGATTCTCGTCATCTGGCCGCATGATTATTTGTGCGACAACCACGGCGACATGGGCACCTGGCCGTTCAAATGGACGCAGAATCCCTTCAACAGGATCGTCTCCTCCACGAACTTCTATACCGACGCAAAATGCTGGGACTACCAGGCAAAGATGTACCGTTATATCATCGCGCGCTGGGGATACAGCGTCGGGTTGGAGGGCTGGCAGACGATAGATGAAATTGACGGCACCACCAGTTTTCATTACAACCGAGCCGCGGGCAACCTCTGGACCGCGAAAATGGCCAAGTTTTTCCAGACCAACGATCCTTTCAAACACCCCACCAATGCTTCTTTCGGCGCTTTCTGGGACGAGTCGAACATAGCCAACGACCTGTCGAATACCGAGCACTACGGAAGCTCCGACCCGACCACCGTGGTCAACGTCGTTCACCGCCTTTGGAATGGCTATCAAAAGCCGTGCATCATTGGCGAAAGCGGCATGGATCGCACTCCCTCGGCTGCCCACGACAGGCTCTGGAGCAGTCTCGCCGGCGGTATTTCCGTTACTCCCCTGCTTTGGCAATTCAACCAAGGATGGAACGCCGCCCCCGCCGCGCAATATCCCGCCTTCAACAAATTCATCGCGGACATCGAATTTGGCAAGCTCACCAATCCCGCCCTGGCGAATGTGACGATACCGGAGGTGAAAGCTTGGGGCATCACCAGCGACCAGATCACCTTCGGCTGGATCACCGGCGAGGCCGCCACCCCGGGTGGCCGGCGCGGAACGCAGGCGCCGCCGGCGGCACCCCCAACGCCCATTTCCGGCAAGAATCTCACCGTCTCAGGGCTGCGCAACGGCCCCTATCGCATGGAATGGTGGGATTGCGCGAATGGAACGGTGGTTTCCACAAAGACCGTCACTGCGGCTGACGGATCCGTAACGTCGGATGTTCCGGCCACGAGCCAGAGCGACCTCGCCTTCAAGGTCATCCATCTTTAATTGACAACGCCGGATTGAGCCTATGAAACTTTTCAAATTCATCAAACACACCACGGCCTTGTCACTTTGCCCCCTGTTGGCGGGCCTGTTCCTGGCGTCTCCGTCCAAAGGTCAAGCCCCGGCCCCGGCGCAGGGCAAATACAAGAACTTCCGCGTGGCCATGTACGCTTTGCGCGGCAATGTCATGCGGTGGACCAATGCGCAGACGCTCGCAGCAGACTACGACGAGATGACGCGCCAGATAAAATTCGACAAGGTCTATCTCGAATTCGCCGGCGGCCACCAGATGGTCAACGAGGCCACCCTGGATCCGATCAAGAAGTTCTTCACCGACCGCGGCCTTCTCGTTTCCGCCGCCATCGTGCCCAACGGCCTCTCCCTGACCAATCAGAACGACCGCGCCTATCTCCGGGGCGCCGTCGAAGCCGCCGCGCGCCATTTCGACGAGGTGATCTTCGACGACTGGTTCTTCATGTCCTCCAAGACGGCGGGGGACATCGCGGCCAAGGGAAACAAAAGCTGGACGCAATACCGCCTGGACGCCTGGGACGAGGCGGCGGAAAACCTGTGCATCAAGCCGGGCAAGGCCATAAATCCCAAGTTCCGGCTCATCATCAAATATCCCAACTGGTACGAGCACTACCAGGGCCTGGGCTACGACGTGGAGGTCGAGCCGAAAATCTTCGATGCCGTGTACACCGGCGTCGAGACGCGCGACGCCATCGCCAGCGAGCAGCACCTCCAGTCCTACGAGAGCTTCAGCCTGGTGCGCTATTTCGAGAACGCCAAGCCGGGCGGCAACGACGGCGCCTGGATTGACCAGGGGAACACCCGCTATATAGACCGTTACGCCGAACAGTTCTGGGACGCGGGCTTCGCCAAGGCGCGCGAGTTCACTCTCTGGCATTGGGCAGGCGCGGCGCAACCGATCAACGTCGGCACGCGCCCCTGGCAGTCCAGCGAGACCAGCCTCAACCTGCAGAAGGTGCGCGACTCCTACCCGGTCGCGGGCGGCGGCAGCGGCGCCGGCGCCGGCGCGATGACCGGCCGCGTGGCGGGCTATGCGTTGGATCAACTCGATGCCTTTCTGGGCAAGTTGGGCAATCCCATCGGGATCCCCGCCTATCGCCCGCCCCATGCCATCGGCGAGGAGTTCCTGTACGATTACCTCGGCATGATCGGCATCCCGATTGATCTGCATCCCGCGTTCCCCACCAACGGCAGCGTCTGCCTGCTTGACGAGGGCGCCAAGCAGGATCCGGACCTCGTCAACAAGATTAAGGCCCAGTTAAGCGCGGGCAAAAACGTCATCATTACTTCCGGCCTCCTCCGCGCCCTCACCGGCAAGGGCATTGAGGACATCAGCGAGTTTGAGGTCACCGACCAGCGGGTCGCCGTCAACGCCTTCCAAGGCCGCGGCGGCCGCGTCATCGCCGGTTCCTCGGTGAATGCGCCCATCCTCTTCCGCATTATTCACTTTCTGACCAACCAATCCTGGGGCCAGGTCAACGGTTACGACACCAATTCCCCCTGGAATGCCTATCCCATCGTCATCAGCGACGTTTATGACCGCGGCACCCTCTACGTGCTGGTGGTTCCTGATAACTTTGCCGATCTCTACCGTCTGCCCGCGCCGGTGCTCAACGCCATCCGGAGCCAGCTTATGGGGTCTTTCCCAATTCGGCTGGCGGATGCCCCTGCCCAGGTCAGCCTGTTCGCTTATGACAACAACGCCTTTGTCGTGCAGTCCTTCCTGGACGCCGCAGTGACAGTGACTGTCTCGGTCGCCGGCACGACCAGCACTTTGACCGATCTGGTAAGCGGCCAGACCGTTTCGCGGGCGGCGGCCCCCGCCCCGGCCGCAGGCGCCGGACGGCGCGGCGGCGGTGGCCGCCGTGGCGGATTTGGAGCGCCCGGAACCAGCTACTCCATCACGATACCGCCGCACTCCTATCGCGCGTTCACGGCGCAGAACTGATTCTCCTCCAGCTACTTGGGCAGGTAGTATTTCCGGGTGTATTCCTGCACCATCCGCCAGGTGTTGTATTGCGGCACAAGCGTGACCATGGCCCGCCGCATCATTGCCACCCAGCGCCGCGGGATTCCGCTCTCGTCCCGGTTGAAGAAGGCCGGAATGACCTGCTCGGTCAAGGCCTGATAGAGGTTGG
>Ga0326727_10024226_pt1 | contig 11502 bp, 9 predicted proteins | sample MB2enrmetagenome_FD_207643 | JGI IMG/M metagenome (GOLD analysis project Ga0326727, IMG submission 207643) | Lab enriched peat soil microbial communities from McLean, Ithaca, NY, United States - MB29MY | ecosystem: Environmental > Terrestrial > Soil > Wetlands > Peat | place: USA: New York... | reverse complement strand
AAAAAAAGATCACTTGTTGATATGCACGACTTTTGCCGGCGGAAACCCGTTGAAGTACGTGGACGAGGCGATCGAGTAGGCCCCGATATTTTCCGAGTAGACAAGATCCCCGATCTCCAGTTCCGGCAGTTCTGCCGAGAGCGTGATCGTGTCAAAGGCATCGCAGGTCGGCCCGAAGACCGCTGAGATCTGGCGCGGTCCCTCCTTGAACGCAAGCACCGGGTAGGTGCAGTGGTCGAAGACCTGTCCCGAGTAAGTATGGTAAACACCGTCGTTGATGTAATAGCAGGGTTTACCGTCCCGGTACGCTTTTCCTACAACCTTTGCAATAAGTGTGCAGGCATTTGCAACCAGGAACCGGCCGGGCTCGGCAAGGATCTCCATATCAGCCGGGAAAAGCCGGGCGATCTCGGCCTTGAGTTTTACCGCAAGCTCCTCAATGGACCGGACCTCGGGGTTGTACTTCACCGGGAATCCTCCACCAATATCCAGGATCCGGATCTTCTTGTCCAACCTGTGCTCTGCCTCAGCGATAATGTCGGCTGAAATCTGGAGCGCCACGACATAGTTCTCGAAGTTGGTGCACTGGCTTCCCACGTGGAAGCTTAAGCCTTCGACGACAAGTCCAAGGTCAAAGGCCGCTGCGATCAGGTCGACCGCCTCTCCCGGGTCGGCCCCGAATTTCGAGGAGAGCTCGACCATGGATCCGGTGTTTGGGACCCGGAGCCGGAGCACGAGGCCTGCCTGCGGGGCGTGCGCCCGGATCTTTTTGAGCTCCTCGATGTTATCGAAGGTCACGAGAGGTTTGTACTGGTTGAGCTCTTCCAGCGTCTCGATGGGCTTGATCGTGTTCGCGTAGATGATACGATCCCAGATCCAGTCCTGTCGTTCCTTGTCCGGCAGGTCTTTGATGAAGTTATAGACGATCATAAACTCGGGCATCGAAGCGACATCGAAACTCGCCCCGAGGTCCATGAGGGTTTTCACAATCTCAGGGTTCGAGTTCGCCTTCACTGCAAAATAGGCCTGGATCTTGGGAAAATTCATCTTGAATTCGCGGTAGTTCTCCCGGATCTTATCATGATCGATCACAAAAATGGGAGTCCCTTCTTTTTTTGCCAGTTCCTGAAACATCTGACGACTTCCGCGGTCCATATGGGAGACTGTGTCATCCTGCCTGCATGCGTTTGTGGTAGTGTTCACGTCCGTTCCTCAAGTGTTTGTTGGTACATGAGTGATTCATCGCACAAATAAGAAGTTTTTGAATTGCCAGACATCGGTCTGGTCGTAGGTGTTCTCCGGGTTCTCCCGGAAATAGACTGTCCGGTTCTTAAGCGGCGTCCAGTCAGAAGGCCCGGACCAGAATTCCCCGAGGTAGGGTTTTGCAATATCCAGCACAAATTCGTGGGGCAGGTCGTCGGGCAGGCAGAATCCCTTCTTCGGGTTCTCGATCATCCACATCACCGCGGAGACGACCCCGAGCGCGACCTGAATCGTTGTCGCGTTCTGTCCCGGCGCAAGTTTTTTTGCTTCATCGATGGGGAGGATGCTGCCCGTCCACCACGAGTTGTACGGGTGGCCCATCAGGAGCGCGCCGAGGATATCAGACCCGCCGGATATTTCACGGTCGTTCATGATCCGGAGTTTGGGCTGGAGCTCGTAGTTCCTGCCCCGCAGCTCGTGGAGCGATGCGATCGTTGCATCGCAGGGCATGTACGCGTAGTTTACGGTCGGCCGGTAGATCGCCTTACCATCCTTCCAGACCGTCCACCGGTCGGAGATGCCGAATGCCTCCCCGTGCCGGATCACCATGCCCACGATCTCCTGCTCGGGGACCCAGGACCGGATCCAGGTATTGATCCCCATGTGGGGGAGCATAATCGCGTTCTTGGGGCCCGCGGCCGGCACGTGGGCGTCGGGAGGTAGTTCCTTTTCGTGGGTGCCCCACCCGATCTCTGCCGGGGCAGTGCCCTCTTCGAGCAGCCCCTCGATGCACCAGGTCCCGACAAATTCGTCCACTTTTTTCGGCGACCGGGTGATCTGGGTGTCGCGCTCAGAGCAGTGGATAACCTTGATCCCGACCTCCATCGCAAGCTCGTTGAACTTCTGCTCCGCAATCAGGCGCGTAAACCGGGCCGGGTCCTGCGCGAGCCCGTCCTCGATCATCTTGTGGGCGATATCTACGAGACCCTGTTTTGTCATGTGCGAGATAAGACCCGGGTTTGCCCCGTGGTCGACCACACATGTGGTGGAGTTTTTCCAGTCCCGGGTCAGCTCCCGCAGTTTCATCTGTCGGTAATACAGGGACTTCTCAACCGGGCTTGCCGTATAGCGCTCGCCGAGCGGGTCCCAGGCTTCCACGGACGTATTCACGTACAGCACGCCGTGGTCGTGGCACCACTGGACAATCTCGCCGCAATCGATGTTCCAGGCGAGGTCGACCAGAAGGCCGCCCTCGGCCAGGGTTTCGGAGAGGAGGGTATCGAGGTTCTCCGGGGTGATCTTCCGTTTCAGAAACCGGAGGCCCCGGGTTGTATATGCCTTGAGGTCCTGAGATTTATCCTTAAAATCTACAAGCGTGATATTCTCAAGCGGTATATTGACATGCCGAAGCAGGATGGGGAGCGTGCATTTGGACACGGCGCCATAACCGATAATAAGTACTTTGTTTTTAAAGTCCATCCCAACCCTCCCGGGTTTTTATTATCTGTCCCGTGTGTATTTTACGCGCTTTTACGTTATAAAATAATGAGAAAATCACCAATGCCACTCGTGCGCGGTTCTGCCCCGGCCAAAAAAGCGGTTACTTATCTGGGGATGGTACAATATACCGGCAGGTGATCTTTTGTCAAAACGGGCAGTTGACCTGATCTTTTCCGCAACCTATTTGCTCACCGATCTCCGCATGATCCTGCGCGAGACGGCACCGGCGCACGAACTGGACGAGCGGCAGCGGGCGGAGGTGGCTCGCCTGCTCGAAAACCTCGAACGGCAGGTTGGCTCCTTAAAGCAGGAGATGCTGAAATGAAGTGCGGGAACGGAATCGAGGCCCGGCAGGTGAATGAGCTCTTCATCAACATCGATCCGATCCAGGCCGGAGGGCGCCTGACCGGCGACGCGATCAAGGCGATCATCGCGTACGGTGACGGGTACTCGGTCTGTGACAACTGCAGGAAGCCCAACCGGCTCGACTGCATTGCAAAGCCTCCGATTGCAGAGTTCCATAAAGACGTTGCCGCGTGGCTCAACATGGATGCGGCCCGGATGATGCCCGGCGCCCGCCGGGGGTTCCAGGCGGTCGCCCATACATACGTGAATAAAGGTGACCCGGTCCTTGTGACCTCGCTCTCGCATTACACGGAGTTCCTTGCGGTCGAAGGGGCCGGGGGGGTTGCCTGTGAGATTCCGGCAGACAACCGGCATCTTGTGACTCCCGATGCGGCAGCGGCAAAGATCGAGGAAATAAAACAGAAATTTCATAAAGCGCCGGTCCTTGCCCTGATCGACCACGTGGACTACCAGTACGGGAACCTGCATGATGTGGCAGGCATCGCAAAGGTGGCGCACCAGTACGATATCCCGGTACTGTGCAACGGCGCCTACACGGTCGGGACCATGCCGGTGGACGGGAAAGCCCTCGGTGCTGACTTTGTGGTCGGATCGGGCCACAAGAGCATGGCGGCTCCTGCGCCTTCCGGCGTCCTTGCCGCGACCGCGGAGCGGGCAACAGAGGTCTTTCGCACGACCGCGATCGAAGGGGACGTGACCGGGCGGAAGTTCGGCATCAAGGAACCGGAGCTGATGGGCTGCACGCTTATGGGTGCGACTCTGGTCGGCATGATGGCCTCGTTTCCCCATGTCAGGGAGCGGGTGAAGCATTTCGACCGGGAACTCGAAAACAACCGGGTCGTCATAGAGGCGCTGCTCTCGATCGAAGGAACAAAGATCCTCTCCGAGTACCCACGGAAGCACACGCTGACCCGGGTCGATACCACCGGATCGTTTGACAAAGTTGCCGAGTCCCACAAGAAGAAAGGATTCTATTTCTCGTCCGCGTTGAACGATAAAGGGATCTTCGGGCTCATCCCGGGCGCGACCCGGATTTGGAAGTTCAATACCTACGGCATGACCGCAAAGCAGGCCCGGTACCTCGCCGATGCCTTCATCGCGGTGGCACAGGAAAACGGGCTTCCGGTAAAACAATAATTTTTTGCCGATTCAACTATCCCCGCGAAATCCCTCTTTTTTGTCTGCCCTTATCCAGCCGGTACTGGTTTTATCTGAAAGCTCGCCAAAGGAGAAAATATCCGTAACCTGATCATACTCCTTGCGATTATCGCGATGCCTACTGCCGCCCTGTCGTCAGGACAGGTAGTCCCTGAAATTGCCGCTTATCCGGCGTTTCCCCAGACGGAACGTGATCCTGCTCTGGCCGAAATAGTTCCAGATAAATGCGACAATGACCGCAATGACCTTACCTAGAAGGTAGTTGAGGGAGAATATCTCCACGGTAAGATAAAGAATCACCAGCGTCAGGGCGAGGCTTATGAGGGAGATAAATGCAAATGAGAGAAACTGCCAAAAATAATTGCGGCTCGTATCACGGAAATTGAGATATTTGTTCAGGAAAAAATTGACCGCCATCCCACAGGTGTATGAGATGGTCGCGGAGGCAATGTACCATAGACCCAGACCTGTGGTGAAAAGGTACAAAAGGCCGACATCGATAAGGGTGGAAAATACCCCTATGAGGAAAAATCCAATAATCTTTTCATGCGTAAGTGCAGCAAAAAAGGTGTGAATCTTCATCTTTTCTGAAAGAGAGGTCATACAACCGCGGTTTACCCGGAACCCGCCGCACCGGCGCAGTCATACAGAGATGCTGCGGACTGGTTTCCTGCCCCGACGATGCCGGTCGGGGTTGTCCCGGTCCCGTTTCCGGAAGACAGGTTCACCGGGGTACAGTGAGCGCTCACCCAACTGTAAATCTCGCTGTTGCCCGCATTCATCCCACCTCCCATGCCGCCGCCACCCGTTCCCCCGGTAAGGAAATACCGGACTTTTCCTTCCTGTATCAGGGTGGTAAGCGAGGTCAGGTTCAGGATCCGGTCACTGCCGGAAAACCCGCCGATTGCCATGACCGGTTTTCCCGTCTGAATGATCAGGTCAGCACCGGACTGGCTGTTTGGGACTGCAAGGATCCATGTCTCATTGGTGGTGTTGGCGAGCAGGTAATTTTCCAGCTGGGTGCTCACGGTAGCGCTGCCGAGACCTGCCTGGGCAAATGTACCCCGTCCGGCAAGAGCGCTTGTAGTTCCCCGCTCAAACTGCCGTTCCCGGTCGGCAGCATCCTGTGCAAAACCTGCCCGGCCCATACCCGGCAGAAGATCGGCAGTCCCCAGTCCTCCGCCAATCCTGCCTGCCTGCAGAGGGCCGGCAACGGCCTGATTGTCACCGTACAGGAATGGCGTACAGGCCCAGATGAAAGGCGCGACAAAGAGAAGGCCGAGAGCGATAACTGCGATGTACTTCCGGCGGTTTTGTAAAACTGCTGCATCCTGAAACCTTAGGTATGCAAGGATTCCTGTACACGCAATGGTGCCGATAAGAACAATCTGGATAAGGGGCCCGGACCACTGGGCATCGTATGACAAAAAGAGGGCCTGGGAAAGCCCGGTGACGAGTACTGCCCCGACAAGGATCCAGCCCTTCCAGCCATCACACAAGTACTCGCGATACATCGCAACAGCCCCGATGCCAACCAAGGCGGCAAGCGGCGGCGCGATGGTCGCGATGTAGTAGGTATGCCCGAATGCGGTCGAATAACTGAAGAAGAGGAGGCCGGGCACGAGCCAGAACAGCATCGCGATGAGGGAGAGCCCCCGTTCCCCGGTGATACCGGTATCCTCAAACCCTTTGAGGGTAAGTGACGTCGGTCTGCGCACCCAAGGAAGGAGCCCGATCAGGGCAAGGGGAAGGAGCCAGGAGAACTGGCCTGCAAGCGCTTCACCAAAGAAACGGGTGATACCCGGCGCGCCCTCACCGTTTGCCATGCCTCCGGCAGCAGCAGCGCCAACCCGGGCGGCTGCCACATCCCCGTACTGGCCTGCATCCGCGCCCCTCATCCCGGCTGCCGGCAGTTGCCCCGCTTCCCTGAGGGTGCCGTTCCTCTGCGCTCCCGTCGCACCATCGCTCATGAAGGCCATTCCACGGTTTTCCAGGCCCAGGCGTTCGAGCCCGTTGTAGTTGATGATAAGACCAAGGACCGTGTTGTCCCCGCTCCCTCCGATATAGGGGCGCTCGTTTGCAGGCACCATATCGACGGCTACTGCCCACGAAAGGGAGACAGCGAGGAGGACAAGGACCGCGATTCCCAGGTGAAGCACCCGCTTTTTCCACGAAAAACTGGTTGTGCCAAGGAGATAGACTGCAAGGATGGCAGGAACCACGACAAAAGCCTGGATCATCTTGATGTTGAAGCCGATCCCGACAAGAATGACCGAAACAAGAAGCCATGGCAGGGATTGTTCCCGCGTTGCCCTCAGGACTGCCCAGATCGCAAGGAGGAGGACAAAGATGAGCTGGGTGTCCATGGTGCCGTTTCTTGAGACTGCGACGAGAATGGGGGTGAGGGCAAGGGCAAGGGCCGCGACAAGGCCGGCTGGTTTCCCGAACGGCCGGGCAACGATGAAATAGACAAGGGCTACTGACCCGATCCCGGCGAGTGCCTGCGGGAGGATGAGAACCCAGCCTTTAAAACCGAGCACCGCCGCAAAGGCCGCCTGAACCCAGAGGCCAACCGGAGGCTTGTCCACGGTGACAAATCCTGCGGGATCAAAGGAGTTGAAGAAACCGGCGGCCGGGTTGATGAGCGTGCTCTTCACTGCCGCCGCGTAAAATGTGTTCGTAAACCCCAGATTCCAGATGTTCCAGATATTGAGGAACGCGGATAAGAGGAGGATTCCAGCAAGAAGGATCTCTGCCTTGTATTTCAGGATAAAGTCCCGGTTGATCAGATCAATCACCCTGTAACGCGGCAGAATGGCGGCACCCACCCTTTCTGTCCGGGCACATGTTGTAATGTTTATTGAACATATTGTAATATATTGTTAACCGAACGGACCCAGTCAGAGGATTGAGGTATTCCTGAACCGGCCAGAGTTTTTCAGACAATTTTCCCGTTGCGTGCGGTGACATACCGGACCCGGGAGAGGACCGTATCGAGCAGCTCATCGATCCCAAGCGCGGCCTCGCTCTCCTTTACCGCAAGGCTTGTTGCCGCAGTCGCCGGCATCCGGGGCACTGCCCGGCAGGCGAGATCGCCCTGATTTTCCATAAACGTCCCGATCTTACGGGCAAGCGTGACCGTCTCCGCCTTATCGTAGGTGATAAGCGGCCGGAGCACCGGGACGGTGGTGGCATCGGCAATCACTGCGAGGTTTGCAAGGGTCTGGGAGGCCACCTGCCCGAGATTTTCCCCAGTGAGGATAGCCTGAGCACCCTCGCGGCCGCACAGGCTGCCGGCGGCCCTGAGCATGAAACGCTTGCAGAGCACGCACCGGAGCCGGGCCGGGATGCGGAGTTCCTGCATCTGGTCATAAAATGGTTCGGCGTCAGCGATAACCATCTGCAGGTCGGCACCTGGGCACCAGAGCGAGAGGCGCCGGTGGTTCTCGATCGCGGTTTCCCTCACGTCCCCGCCTGCCCACCGGCCGCCGTCCATGTGCAGGTGCGATACCTCGCAGCCCCGCTTCATTGCAAGCCACGATGCGACCGGGGAATCGATCCCTGATGAGAGTAAACAGAGAACCCTGCCCTGCGAGCCCCACGGGAGCCCGCCCGGCGCCGGGATACGTGCATCGTAGACAAGGCCGCCGCTGTCCCGGACCTCTACGAACAGTTCATACTCCGGGTCTGTGAGATCAACGGAGAGGCCGGGGATTGCATCGTAGATGGCAGACCCGATGTATTCGCCCAGTTGCTGGCTGTTCATGCCAGTCTTGCTCTGCCGCTTGGCCCGCACGGCAAACCGGCAGGGGGGGTGGAGGCGGGAGATGACAAGGGCGACCGCCGCGTCCCGCAGGGCTCCGGGAGTGGCATCGACCCGGGTGCAGACACTCACATCCACCACGCCGAATACCCGCGCGATGATCGCTGCAATCTCGTCCGGCTTTTCACCGGCAACAAAGATCCTTCCCCGGGGGCTCTCGAAACTGCAGGAATGGCCGGCTGCCTCGAGCGCCCGCCGTATGTTCCGTAGCAGGATGCCGATAAAATGGTACTTGACCGGGTCGCTTTTTAAGAAAAGTTCGCCGTAGCGCACCATCACGATCTTCTCACCCTCCTGCAGCTCTGCCATAATTATCCTACCTATTGGAGGGCAGGAGCTGATAACCATTGGCGGTCTTCTCCCTTTACCGCCACACCATGGCCTTTTCTCTCCAGTCTTGCGCTGTTGCCTTATTGTGCCGGGGAGAACGAAACTCTTTAATCGGCGGAGCGAATAGTGTACTGAAATGGCGAAAAAGGCGAGCAAAAAGGCAGAAGAGGAACCACTGAAGCTCTTCTACATTTTCTACAACCAGGAACGCTGGGACAACTGGGTAAAATCGCTTGGCGAAGCAAGCTTCGAGATCGATCCCAAGAGCGACGAAATGCCCGAAGGTTTCCGGGTGCTCGACAGTTTTTCGGTTGACATTACCCTTGCGGCGCTCAAGATTGTGAAGCTCTACCAGAACAAGCGTTTCACAAACGAAGAGGCGCAGAACAGGCTTGCGCAGGTCGAGGCAATTGTCATGTCTGCCGCCCCCAAGGGCGATCTCGAAGAGATTATTGAGATCCTCCAGCTCCCAAAACTCGTCCTCTTTGCGTCCTGCCGCAAGTACCTGGCCGGCGGGTTTGACAAAGACATAAAAACGCTGGTGAAAAAGGGCCGGGAGGCCATCGACAAGGACATGGAGCAGGCGCTCGAGATTGCGTCCAACATCGGCGCAAGCGTGATAGACGGTGCAGCCTGCTGCGGGAAGTACGTGAAAGACGATCTCGAAAATCCGACCCTGTTTGACGAGTGGCTCATTGAGTGCGAGCGAATGTTTGAGGCGATGGGCTCGCTCAAGAACTTCGACGAGTCGACAGGTGAAGACGAGTGATCGCCGGCAGGGCCCGGTTCCGTCACGCAAAAAAGATCGAGCGGCTCGCCGGCTACCGGGTGCCCGAGTTTGCCTTTTCCCCGGTGATGCTCGAGACCATCACCACCCGTTTTAATTTTGATGCGCTTGATTTTGCCATCCGCGAACAGCTTTTGAGCTTTTTTGACGATTTTCTCCGGTGTAAGTGCAGGAACTCGCCGCTCTGCGGCTGCCCGGAGAAAAAGTTTGCAAAAAAGGTGATCGAGCTGCGCGAAAACGGCCTCGACCACCGGCAGATTGCAGCGTACCTCTCCGATGAGTACGGGATCGAAATCTTTCCTGCAGACGTGCTCTCATTTCTGGAAGATTCCGTGCATGTGCTCGAAGCGATCGCGGACGTGGCGCATCTGAATGGAGAGGATACCCTTGCGGCAAAGACCGTGGAGCATATCCGGCTCATCGAGCGGTGAATCTCTGCCTTGTTTCATCCTGTAAACGGGTGACCACAGAATTATGTTCCCAGAAAGTTTTTATTACAAAATGTAATACATACTTTACATGGTGTTTGTTCAGATTGGGCAACACCGGCATGAACAACAGACCGGAGAGAGAAAACCCCAAAGACACATCCACCCGATTGCAGGCATGGCAAATGGCACTGCCAGTCATGCGAGACTGCAAAAAGTTCCTGCCGGCTCCGGCGGCAGGTTCTTTCAGGATAAAAGAGAGAGGAGATGATACCCGGAGCAGGACATGATGTACAGATAAAAACACCTGTTTAACAGGAGGGGCAAGAACAACACTCCCGGGATCGTGATCCCCGCGAAGTCTCCCCGGCCCGTGCCGGTTATATCCATCCCCACCCGGTGGGTGACTGGATACGGGAACCATGTGAAGAGGCTGCGGCACGATCTCCAGACAAGATGGCACAAGTACCTCTTCATCAGTACCATTAATCCTGAAGTATCTGTCGTTATATGGCGGGGAAATCCCCCGCACTTTTTTTGGCGTTCTCGTTACTCAGGATCGCCCAAATCTTCCGGCAGGAGTGTACTGACTCTCATTAAAAAAGCCGCCTGAAAAAAGAGAAACCCCTTTTGCAACGGTCCGGCCCTTACCAGAACTCATCCTTAAGTTCTTTTATGACTGCGGCTGCAAAGTCCTTTGCAGCAAGCGGACCGTTGGCAGTGATGATCCTGCTGTCGATTACAACGGGCTCGCTGACAAGTATCGCCTTTCCCTTCTTCATCTCCATCACGGCCACCGGGCTGTCATATACTGTTGCCTTCTTCTGTTTGAGGATCCCGGCCTTCGCGAGCACCACCGGCGCAAGGCAGATCGCGCCGACGACCTTGCCTTTCTCATGGAAGTAGATTGCAAGGCGCACGAGCATATCATCCTCCCAGAGATGGGTCTGGCTCCCGGACCCCCCCACAATGACAAGGCCGTTGTAATCTTTCGGGTCGATCTCATCAAACGAGATGCCCGCGATCGTTTTTCCCCCCAGCATTCCTGTACAGGGGCCGGCCCTGGTCGAAGCAATATCGAAGGCGATCCCGGCTTTTGTGAGGGCCGCGACCGGTTCGGCCAGTTCCTCGTCACGGTATTTTTCCGGTGCAATGGCAATGACTACTTTCATGGTATCCGTAATTTTCTTTCTTCATATTTGAGGGTTGGCCCAGATCTGCAAAAACGGTAAAAGCCGGTGCATATACGGTATATTAACTCGGTGCAGTGAGATAAGCACCCATATCATGATGGCTGCTGTAATTGAGTTTGCACAGCGGGGACAGGAACTGTTGGACCAAATCAACGCCCTTGAAACATCTCGTCCCTCCCCGCAAACCACAGCATAATCGCGAAATTGAACGTGAATCCGGGCAGTGCATACGCTAATTTTGTCTGACTGAATTTCCAATTTGGTTCCTACTGGAAATCCCAAAGGATTTTCTCCAAAATTGTTCTTCGATCTCTTTCGTTTCCTTAAGAAAACTTTGCCGATCGCCGGATTTTTAACGTTTGTTTGTACAATTTATATTAATTTAAAGAATTCATATCGATAAAACGGGGGCATTTATAATAGTTATGTATGACCAATATGGCAAATGGATATATATTGAAAAACCCAATACATACCAAGCTTTTTGGTATAATAGAGGACTTGCATGATCACGAGTGATTCTGAACGATCATATAATAATCACCTGCCATTCACGGCCCGTATAGTGCCGAAAATATTCAGGAATCCCCTGCGAACTGCGGGCCTGATCTGTCTGGTACTTATCCTTCTCGCCATCGGCCCGGTATCAGCGGGGACGCAGATCATGGCGGGGAGCCCTGCGCTGGGAGCACATATTGCGGGCACGAACGAGTT
>Ga0326727_10024225_pt1 | contig 11503 bp, 11 predicted proteins | sample MB2enrmetagenome_FD_207643 | JGI IMG/M metagenome (GOLD analysis project Ga0326727, IMG submission 207643) | Lab enriched peat soil microbial communities from McLean, Ithaca, NY, United States - MB29MY | ecosystem: Environmental > Terrestrial > Soil > Wetlands > Peat | place: USA: New York... | reverse complement strand
GCAGACTCAGCGCCGGACTACCATGCGGCAATCCGTCTTACGGCTCACTCAGGCCTTCCAGGGTGTCCGACACTTCCTCTTCGGTCGGCTCCTGCACAAAAACGTCGGACGCCTTGTGCCATTGTCCGGTCTGGCTCAACCCGCCCCCATTAAGGGCGATCTTATAAGCCGCCGCTCCGTCGTCGCCTGTCGCCCGCGCCAGGATGTACCCCTCGTACGCGATTGCCTTATCCGTGATTACCGTGACCTTTTGTCCTACATCGAACATGGCCGATTCTCCTTGCTCGCCAATCACCTTATCAGACTAATCGATCGTTGTGGCGATTAACCTGGTATCGGCGGGGTAATTTGATCGGTGCGCCCAGGGTGGCCAGGCCGGCGAATCACCCAAGGCCACACACGGCGGTACAATCTGGGGAAATCGACGCGTAAGATGAGGAGATTTACGGTGGAGTTTCACCTGGACCACGCCCAAGAAGTCCTGGCGAAGACACCCGGCGTGCTGAATGCCCTGCTGCGGGGCAAGTCCGCAGTCTGGCTCAATTGCAGGAAATCGCCTGAATCGTTCAGCCCGCTCGATGTGCTCGGCCACCTGATCCATGGCGAACGAACCGATTGGATCCCGCGCGTGCGCATCATCCTGGAAGCTGGAGACGCAAGGGCCTTCGATCCATTCGACCGGTTCGCATTTCAGACGATCGTCGCCGGCAGGACCGTGGAAGAGCTGCTCGACGAGTTTGCGGAGTTGCGCCGGCAGAGCCTTCAAACGCTGCGCGATCTTGGCGTTGACGAGCAGCACTTCGACCTGCCCGGGTTGCATCCCGCGCTCGGCCCAGTCACCCTGGGCAACCTGCTCGCCACCTGGGTGGTTCACGACCTGGGGCACATTGCCCAGATTGTGAAGACCATGGCGGGCGAATACCGGGACGCTGTGGGCCCTTGGCGGAAGTATGCCACCATCCTCGACTGATAGGGCCGATTGAGTTGGCCTCCGTCGCGTTGCTCAACGGATGAACAAGTCAAGGCGTTCCGGACGTTCGAGACACCAAGAGCGTACTGCACATTGGCAGTTCCAGTTGGGACGTCAGGCAGGTTAGGCCTGTGGCGTCGCCTCCTTGGCGCGGTGCGAAGCCTCGCAGCGCTGCGCGCAAACCGCAAAGAGCTGGGACGGCACCATTCCGCTGAGTTGCTTCCCGGACTTACTTGTGATTCGCCGCTTCGGCCGCGGCCTTCAATTCCGTGTTTGCCTGGTCCAGCAACGTCTTGGCCTTGGCCGCATGACCCTGCATGTCCCACTCGTTGTCCTGCTGCGCGGCGGTGATCTTCTCGTAGGCCTGCGCGGTGAGACGCTGCGCGGCCGCCAGGTTGGGGTGACGCGCGCCACTTACGTTACGCGCCGGCCCCTGCGCGATGGTGATGCCGCCAGCCAAAAGCCCCAGACTCAGGACGCTGCCTACTGCTACCTTGCGAATGTTCATAGGGAAAAACCTCCGGACACAACGCATCAGACTCTATGCCACTTTGTGTTCACTTCGTAGGTTACCTTCGGGTTATATGCTTTGAACCGGGAACAACCGGAGTTACGAGCTTGAGCCTCGCCATCGCTCCGGCCTCCGCTTCGGAGTGTTTGATTTAAGGACCCCGAGTTCCTGAAGCTCGCTGCCGAATCCAAGAAAGCCGGCCCCATCGTCGAGAAGGTTGAGTCGCAGTATCTCGACCCGGCGGACTCTTCGCCGCTGCAATAACGGATGCGCGTCGGGGAGCCTCGCATCATCCGCAGTGATCCATTGTGGCAGGGCAGAACTCCGCTAGTGGCAGTTTTCACTGTTTTCGACTCCGCTAATAGCCGCGCTCGTTATTTTCCTTTATGATGAATATCGAAAATAAGCCGGTTTGTTATTTTCGCACCCGAAAGGCAATATGGCGAAGAGAACAATCATTCCAGGCAGTAGAGTCTCCCTGGGTTCGTATTCCGCGTTTGTGCCCACGCCTTTGCCTCCGGCGCTGGTCTGGACCCCGCGACTGGTGCGAAGCCTTTCCGACGCGGATCGCCTGGTCGGCAGGCTGGCCGGCGAGGGCGGGCGCCTCAAGAATCCTCACGTCCTAATGCGTCCCTTCATCCGCCGCGAGGCCGTCCTTTCAAGCAGGATTGAGGGCACACAGGCTACGCTGGGCGAATTGCTGGCCGCCGAGGCAGGCGCGGCGGTCGATCGCAGTCCCGAGGATCTGCGCGAAGTGGGGAACTACGTGACTGCATTGGAACACGGAATCTTCCGCTTGAGAAAGCTCCCCATTTGCGTGCGCATGATCCGGGAGATGCACGAGAAGCTGATGGAAGGCGTGCGCGGACATCAAGCCGATCCGGGCCGATTCAGAAAGACACAGAACTGGATCGGCAAGCCTGGCAGCACGCTCGAGACGGCCAGTTACATTCCTCCGCCGCCCGGCGAAGTTGCGCCCTGCCTGGCTGCCTGGGAAAAGTTTATCCACGAATCGGATCTACCGCCGCTGGTGACCATCGCCCTGGCCCACTACCAGTTCGAGGCCATCCATCCTTTTCTCGATGGCAATGGCCGCGTGGGCCGCTTGCTGATCACTTTGTTCCTCATCGAAAGGAAGATTCTCCCCGGCCCTCTGCTTTATCTCTCGGCATTCTTTGAGGCTTCGCGGCGGGACTACTACGAGGGGCTGCGCGCAGTGAGCGATCGCGGCGCCTGGCAGGATTGGCTGGAATATTTTCTTCAGGGAGTCGCCCGCATGTCGGAGGATGCATTGAGCCGGGCAACGCGCATCAACGACCTGCAGGCTCGATGGCGGATGAAGCTCTCGGGCGCATCGACGGCTTCAGTCTTGCGCGTCGTCGATCTGCTGGCTGAGAACCCCTTCGTCACGATTACGGGCGTGGCCCATCGATTGGACCTCGCCTTTACCACGGCACAGCGCGCGATTGAACGGCTGGAACGCACCAAAATCGTGCGGCAAACAGGCGGTTCGAAACGCAGCCGGGTTTACTGTGCGCGTGAATTGCTGGAAATCCTTGAAGAGCCCGCTCACCTCGTGCCGCGGGCCTAAGGCCGAGTGCTAGGTTCTTCGCCGCGGTAGGGATCCTGCAAGTGCCTTCTTTTCCTCAGGTGTCCGGGATTTCAACCGGCCTTCGGGCGGGGTTCATGGGCCTCCTGACGAATAGAATCTTAGATAGCCATGGCTGAATTCACTCACCTTCATCTGCATACCGAGTACTCGCTGCTGGACGGCGCCTGCGACATTCAAAAGCTGATCAACCGGGTTGCGGAATTGGGACAGAAATCGGTCGCCATGACCGACCATGGCAACATCTACGGCGCGGTGCACTTCTTTGAGGCGGCCAAGGCCAAAGGCATTCAGCCCATCCTGGGGTGCGAGCTCTACATCTCTCAGAAGGAAGACCATCGCGCGCCTGGCGAGGGCGACGAAAACAACCACCTGCTGGTGCTGGCGGAGAACGAAGAGGGCTACCGCAACCTGATCCGCATTACGTCGGAGGCCTCGCTGCACGGCTTCTATCGCAAGCCGCGGGTGAGCAAACGGTACCTGGCCGAAAACTCCAAAGGTCTGATCGGTTTTTCGGGCTGCCTGAGCGGCGAGCTGTGCGAGGCGCTGGTGGCGGGCGACTACGCGAAGGCGCGCGCGGCCGCGGTGCAGTATCAGGACATCTTTGGCCGCGGCAATTTCTTCCTCGAGATTCAGGACCAGGGCCTGGAAGACGAACGCAAGATTCATGCCGACCTTTATCGCCTGGAGCGCGAGCTGGACATTCCGCTGGTGGCTACCAACGATTCGCATTACCTGTGCGGCGAAGATTCGAATGCCCACGACGTGATGCTCTGTGTGCAGACCGGCTCCAAGGTGCATGACAAGGAGCGGTTCCGCTTTGACAGCGACCAGTTTTTTGTGAAGAGCGCGGAAGAGATGGCGCGGCTGTTTCCGGATGCGCCCGCCGTGCTACAGCGGACGATGGAAATTGCCGAGCGCTGCCGGCTGAAACTCAACAAGGTCGACAATCCTTTTCCCGAATTTGCCGTGCCCGAGGGCCACACGATCGACAGCTACTTTGAGCAGGTGTGCCGCGAGGGAATGAAGAAGCGCCTCGATACGTCGATACGGCAACTGGAGTTACGCGGCGTGCGGCGCGCCTCCATCCCCGATTACGAAGCCCGTCTGGAGCGGGAGATCGGGATCATCAAGCAGATGAGTTATGCGGGCTACTTCCTCATCGTATGGGATTTCATCAAGTACGCGCGCGATAATGGGATTCCTGTGGGGCCGGGACGCGGTTCGGCTACCGGGTCGCTAGTGGCCTACGTGATGGAGATAACCAATATCGACCCGCTGCAGAACTCGCTGCTGTTCGAGCGCTTCCTGAATCCTGAACGCGTGTCCATGCCGGATATCGACGTCGACTTCTGCCAGAACCGGCGCGGCGAGGTGATCGACTATGTGACGCGCAAGTATGGGCGCGACCAGGTGGCGCAGATCATCACCTTCAACACCATGGCGGCCAAGGGGGCCATCAAGGACTGCGGGCGCGCTCTCGACATGCCTTACGGCGACGTGGACCGAATCGCCAAACTGGTGCCGGCCACTATCGGAATGACGCTGGACAAGGCGCTCGAGGAAGTGCCCGACCTCAAGAAGGCCTACGACAACGACAAGGTAATTCGCGAGCTGATCGACACCGCGAAGAAGCTGGAAGGGCTGGTGCGCGGGGCCGGCGTTCATGCGTCGGCGGTGGTGATTGCGCCGCGGCCGCTCACCGAACTGGTTCCGGTGAACCGCACCAAGAACGAAGAAATTGTGACCGCCTACGACATGAAGGCGGTCGAAAAGATGGGCCTGTTGAAGATGGACTTCCTGGGCCTGACCACGCTGACGGTCATCGACGATTGCCTGAAGCAGATTGAGCGCAGCCGGGGAGAGAAGCTGGACATCGACGCGATTCCCCTGGACGATGCGGAGACGTTCAAGAAAGTGTTTCACACCGCGTTGACGTCGGGCGTGTTTCAGTTCGAGTCGCCGGGCATGCGGGATATTTTGCGGCGCTACAAGCCGGATTCTGTCGAGGAGCTGACAGCGTTGAATGCGCTTTTCCGGCCGGGCCCGATGAGCATGATCGACGACTTCATCGAGCGCAAGTGGGGGCGGCGCAAGGTGGAGTACATGCTGCCGGAGTTGGAAGGGATCCTGAAGGATTCTCTGGGCGTGATCGTCTACCAGGAGCAGGTGATGCAGATCGCCAACGTGCTGGCCAGTTATTCGCTGGGCGAGGCCGACCTGCTGCGGCGGGCGATGGGCAAGAAGAGCGCGGAAGAAATGGCCAAGCAGCGCGACCGGTTCATGAACGGCGCAGCGGCACTGGGGCATCCGAAGAACACGGTCGGCGAGATATTCGACCAGATGGAGAAGTTCTCAGGATACGGGTTTAATAAATCGCACTCAGCGGCGTATTCACTGGTGGCGTACCAGACGGCCTACCTGAAGACGCACTACCCGGTTGAGTTCATGGCCGCGCTGCTGACGTCGGAGACCTCGAAGCCGGAGAACGTGGTGAAGTACATCCAGGAGTGCCGCGAGATGGGCATCTCCGTGGAGCCGCCCGATGTGCAGGTGTCGGGCGCGCAATTCACGCCGCATGGCGAGGCGATCCGCTTTGGGCTGGCAGCGGTTAAGAACGTCGGCGGCAACGCGATCGAATCCATCATGAAGGCGCGCGACGAGGTAGGAGGGCGCTTCAAGAGCTTCTGGGAGTTCTGCGAGAAGGTCGATCTGCGGGTGATGAATTCGCGCGTGATTCAATCGCTGATCAAGGCCGGAGCGCTGGACTCGCTGGGCAGTCGCGCATCCCTGATGAAGGCCGTGGATAAGGCGATGGAGCGCGCGCAGAAGACGCAGCGCGATGCGGCGCAGGGGCAGACCGGGTTGTTTGGCTTGTTCAATGAGGCACCGGCGCCGGGCCGCGACGCCGACGATCTGCCGCGTGTCCCCGATTGGGAAGAAGCAGACCGGCTGGCCAATGAAAAAGAGGTGCTGGGCTTTTTTGTCTCCGGGCATCCGCTGGATAAATATGCGGAGAAGCTGCGCAACCTCACAGGCGTCATCTCTATCGCGGAGGCGCTGGAGCGCAAGCCGCCGGAGAAGCGCTGGGGCACGCAAGCCGATCCAGCGGACGAGATCCTGGTGGCGGGAATGCTGGTGGGAGTGCAGCCGCGCAGGAGCAGGAAGGATCAGAAGCTTTACGCGCAGGGCACGCTGGAGGACGCGAGCGGCAAGATCGAAGTCATCTGCTTCCCGCGCGATTACGAGCGGCTGTCGGGCCAATTGAAGATCGAAGCACCGGTGCTGGTGCGCGGCGTGCTGATGGGAGACGAGGACGCGGCCACCAAGATCGCGGTCAGCTCGATCCAGGCGCTCGAAGAGGTGCAGGTCAAGCTGCCCGCCGGCGTGCGGATTCGCATCAACCTCGATCGCGCCACGGAAGAGATACTTGCCGGATTGAAGAGCGCGGCCGATGGAGCACCCGGACCGGGCAAAGTGATGCTGCATCTGGAAAAGAAGGGCCAGTACGCGGTGATCCTGGAGCCGGATGGCATGAGCGTAGCGGCGGATCGAGGCTGGGTGGAGCGCATCGAGGAGCTAGTCGGCAAAGGTTCGGTGCAGGCGGTGAGTTAGCCTGAAGCTTGGTTGGTAACAAGTGCTCTACTTATTTCCGCGAGCAACAAGTAGCTGAAGCAGACTCTAGGCGATGAACTCCACCAAGTCGCTGAATTCCGGACCAGCCAGGCTCTTGATGGCACGATCCAGAGTAGCCAATTTCCCGCCATGCTGTTTGGCTATGCCCAGTAGATAGGCATCGGTAACTTGTTTGGGGCCGTGCATCCGGCGTTCGAACGGGGCAGTGGCTTCGAAATAGCTAATTGAGGTCGGCCAAAAGAGATGGCCGGGCCACTTAGTAAGGTCGAACAGTAACTCCCGGGCGTCGCTGAGCGCGAATCGTTCGCCGGTGAGAGCGGGCGAGCAGGTGAGGCGGAGAAAGCCGGCTTGGGTGAATGAACAAGTAGCGAAGGACTTGGCTGCATGTGCCGTGAACCAGCTTCGGGCCCTGGCTTGTTCCGTGTGCCGTGGCCAGAGGAGGGGGATGAGCACGTTCGTGTCCAGCAGATAGCGGATCACCAGGGCTCAGCCTCGGCACGCAGCACGTCCTCGTTTGTAATCCACTTGCCGTCCGCGGGAATGTCCGCAGTGGGAAATCCGTCAACGTACCTGATTCGCGGATACCTGGGCTCCGTGCGTTCAATCAGCTCGGAGACCGCTTCGCTCATCGAGAGTCCGGTTGCCTCTTTGAAGCGTTCGACGATCTCGGAAGCCTCAGGCGACAGCGCAACCGTGGTTCGGCGCGGGGCAGGCCTTTTGGAGACACTCTGCTTTCGGTGCACGGTCCGGGCCGTTGCAGGCTTAAGGCTTGCCGGCTCTGTCAGTGTGCTCGTCATTTCTTTATGATGCACTTTTTGCACGAAGGGCGCAACTTGATCGATTGAGATGCAACCTACGCAGATCAGCATCAACTTGAGGCCCCATGCAACAAAGCCGATTGGACTACGCCCCTGGAAATCTCTGCGCTCGGTATCGGCGGCTGGCTCAGGCAGGGTAACATCGTTGTCCGGCCTTAGCGCATTATGCCGCTTCCCGGCCGTCCTCCTCCCGTGGCAGGATTCGGATTCCCGCCACAAGGACGATGGGTTTGTCCTGAAATTGGACATTTTCCAGTTAGAAAAGTGCTAAAGTCCATGTCCGCAAAGCCGATATTCGGCGGTATAGAACGAGCATGAGTCAGGAGCGAACGAGATGGAGATCGGCCCCGTCACCAGCGTCCGCCCATTGCCGGTCCCGCAGTTCAAGGGGTTCGACAATCAGTTGCCAGCGGTGTTCGAGGTCGAGTACCTGGGCAGAACCGGCGACGAAACTTACTCTTCGAACAGCGCAAAGTCTGCCGCAGGCCAGGATGACGACTCGGGCGAGCCGGAGGACCTGGAGCAGGAAGAGCCGTCAGCCCCGGTGGCCGCTAACGCCATCGAACGCCAGATCAGCTTCTTTGCCTGAGCGCCTTGTGATTCGAAACTCACTCCTGTAAGTCTAAGATTATAAATAGCATCCAGCAATTCACAGAATTCTTCCCCAGCGGAGCTTGCTTTTTTTTCTCGCTTGGGCTAATTTACTAACCAGTTAGTTAAGAAATGAGAACACCAGTACCAACCCGCTCCCAAACTGAACATGCCGACCAAACCCATACCCGCACCCGCATTCTTGAAGCCGCGATCCGGGAATTCAGCGAGAACGGTCTCGCCGGCGCGCGCACCGAGCAGATTGCCGAAGCGGCCGGTGTCAACAAGGCGCTGCTTTACTACTACTTCAGCGGCAAAGAGGCTCTCTATTCCGCGGCCCTTGAGCAGGTAGCCGAAGGCGTGCAGAGCCAGAGCATGGCAGTGCTGGAGGCGGATACATCCCCGGGCCAGCGGTTCTTGCAAATGGTGCTGAACCACTTCGATCGCATTCATTCCAACCAGGTGTTTCAGTCGCTCATGCAGCACGAGATGATCCGCCTGCACCGCGGCGAAGAGAACGCGCTGAGTCCGCTCGCGGAAAAGCTTTTCCGGCCTCTTTGGCTTCGAGTGAAGCTGGTGGTGGAAGAGGGGATCGCGGCTGGCGAACTGATCCCGGCCGACTGGACGCACATGATCTATGCGGGCCTGGGCGCCAACGTCTTCTATTTTCTCTCCGCTCCCATGACCAAGCTCTCGCAGGGCTTCGATCCGCTGGAGCAAGGCCAACTGGAATTTCGCCGCAGGGTGGCCGTCGAGTATCTGGGCATGGCGATCTTTATCGACCGTGCATACGGGAAACGGCTGGCCGCGCAGGTCCTAGCCGCGACGCCCATGCCGCAGAGCGTCGCGACGCGGCGCGGCGATCTTCCGCCCTTTCGCCATCTTCTTTCCGCAAAGCCGGGCGCACCGAAAGCAGGCGGAACTGAAACCGGGGAATCGTTGTTAACAACTATTAATAAATTTCCTTAGTTATAGCTAAGTATTTGTGGCATACTTGCATTGAACGAGCGATTGGGGCTTCTCCGACGCGCTCATGGCAACAGAACTGAGATTGAAATCCGCGGCGGTCGAACCGTCGATTTGCAGGATCGGCATGGACACATCAGCTACGGATGAAGTGAGGCAATTGTGAACCCACGAAACAGAGTGTTTTTGATCCTGGGCCTGCTTATGATCGGGTCGCTGATCTGGTATCTCGCCACCACGCACCGTTCCAGCGACCTGGAGCTGATCGGCACCGTGGACGCCAACGAAGTGCTGGTCAGTTCCAAGATCCCGGGCCGCATTCAGACGTTGACCGTCGACGAGGGGCAGAGCGTGAAGGCCGGCGAGTTGATCGCCGTCATCGAGAGCGACGACCTGGACGCGGCGCGCAAAGCCGCCGAGGCCAATGCCGCCAGCCAGAAGTGGAAGCTGGGCGAGACCGAGGAAACCGAGCGCCAGACGCGCGGCGAAACCGGCAGCGCGACCGTGAACGCCGAGGCCCTGGTGAATTCGGCGCGCGCCTCGCTGGCCCAGACCCAGGCTCAGTACGAGCACCAGCAGGCCGACACCAGCCGGACCGTGGCGCTGGCCAAACAGGGCATCATGAGCGCACAGTCGCGGGATGAAGCCGTCACCAGCCTGCAGGCCGCAGAAGCGGCCGTGGAGACCGCCAAGGCAAACCTCTCCGCGGCCGAGGCATCTCTGCGCCAGGCGCGCGCCCATGAACTCTTGACCACGGTCACGGAGCGGACGGTGGACTCCACCCGCGACGCCGCCAAGAACGCCGAGGCCCTGGCTGAACAGGCCAAAGTCCAGGCGGGCTACGCTCAGGTGTTCGCGCCGGTCAGCGGCAAGGTCAATGTGCGCGCCGCGCGCCAGGGCGAAGTAGTGGCCGCGGGCGCGCCCATCGTCACCATCATGGACCTCACCCAGACCTGGGTCTATGCGCCGTTGCCTGAGACCCAAGCCGACAGCGCACAACTCGGCGACACCCTGCGCGTGGTAATGCCTAGCGGCGCCTCGGTGGACGGCAAGGTGATCTCCAAGTCCTCAGAGGCCGACTTCGCCACCCAGCGCGACATCAACGGCGGTCCCAAGCGCGACATCAACACCGTTCAGTTGAAGCTGCTGATCGACAATCCCGGCGAGCGCTTCGTCCCTGGCATGACGGCCGATGTCTACATCCCCAAGAACAAACTGGTGAAGCCATGACCGATCAAGCCCAGCCCGGCGCGATACAGACCGGTCCCGCCATCAACGGCAACGGCGCAAACGGGAACGGCAGCCGCGGACCGGTGGCTATCGCGGTGGAGAACATCGTCAAGCGCTATGGCACGTTTGAGGCCGTGAAGGGTGTCAGCTTTTCGGTGGCCGAGGGCGAGATCTTCGGCCTGCTGGGACCGAACGGCGCCGGCAAAAGCACCCTCATCCGCATGATGACCACGCTCATTCCCGTCACCAGCGGCAGGGCGGTGGTATCCGGTTACGATGTGGCCGACGATCCCGACGCGGTGCGCCGCGCTATCGGCGTCATTCCCCAGGCCTTGACCAGCGATCAGGACCTCACCGTGGAAGAGAACCTGAATATCTACGCCAAGCTCTACAGCGTGCCCAAAGCTCAGCGCTTGAAGAATGTGGCTGAAGTGCTGGAAGCAGTCGACCTGACCAAGTGGCGCACGGCGCAGACAAAGACACTCTCCGGCGGCATGAGGCGGCGTCTTGAAATCGCACGCGGCCTGGTCCACGATCCGCATATCTTCTTCCTCGATGAGCCCACCACCGGCCTCGATCCCGTCTCCCGTATCGCCGTATGGGAGATGCTGAACAACCTCAAGAAGACCCGCAACCTGACCATGCTACTGACCACCCACTACATGGAGGAGGCCGACAAGCTCTGCGACCGCATCGCCATTGTCGATCACGGCAACCTGGTGGCCCTGGGCACGCCCGTGGAGTTGAAGCGCAGCGTGGCCGGAGCCAATGTGGTTGAGGTGCACTTCGACCGCGAAGACGAGGCGTGGGGCGCGCGCCTGGAAAAGCTGGCCGGCGTAACCAGCGTGCAGGCGGAGAGCGCCGGCTTCTATCGCGTGCTGACTTCTTCAGGCTCGCAGACCACCATGCAGCTGGTTGAAATGGCCGCCGGCCTGGGCGAGACCCTTACATCGCTCAGCGTGCAGAACACCACGCTCGACGATGTCTTTGTTCACTACACGGGGCGCCAGTTGCGCGACGAACAGGTCAAGGCGGTCGGCTTCATGATGCCGCCCAGGCCGGGGATGCAGCCATGAATAGAATGCTCGCCATCTTCGAGCGTGAGATGCGCAAGTTTTTCCGCTCGCCCGTGCTCATGATCATGTCCATGATGCTGCCGATCGTGCAGTTGA
>Ga0326727_10024224_pt1 | contig 11503 bp, 10 predicted proteins | sample MB2enrmetagenome_FD_207643 | JGI IMG/M metagenome (GOLD analysis project Ga0326727, IMG submission 207643) | Lab enriched peat soil microbial communities from McLean, Ithaca, NY, United States - MB29MY | ecosystem: Environmental > Terrestrial > Soil > Wetlands > Peat | place: USA: New York... | reverse complement strand
AAGTCGCTCCAGTCCAACGGCTACGGAGAGTTCCTCCAGCGCAACAATTACCGATTTAATCCCAACTTCGGCAAGGTGCCTCCTCTCCAGCCCGGCGTCGACGCGAACATCGTCGATGTTTACAACAACCTCGACCGCGTTTAGGCAGAGATCGGTTCATCGGAGCATCGGGTCATCGAGCCGTCGGGCGATTTTGGATTTTGGATTGGCGATTTGCGATTTGTGATTGGTGATTTGCGACTTTCGATTTTCAGACCCCACTCTGCCCACTGCGCTGTCATCCTGAGCAGCAGCGAAGGATCTCGCCCTGCCCGCCATTTCGCCTTCGAACTTAGCCCGTTTCTCGCCACTCGTCACTCGCCACTGCCTTTGTGTGCCTCGGACTTCGGACATCGGACTTCAGACTTTGTATCTCGTCCCTTCGGGAATTCGACGACCCCAAGAACCGGGCTCTGCACTAGCCAGCGGGTGGCCGGCCCAGTGAGAGAAGCGGCGACTCCGTTCTGGGGGCGCACTTAAACTCAGCGGAAGTTCCCAAAATTGCACACGGTTAAGTCCAGACATCTTCTGGTACAATCACCCTCATCAGGGCAGCAACTCACACTTAAGGATTCGGGGGGCAACCTCATGAGCGATTTCTTGAAATGGCTGACCGGCAACCCGTTTGTAACAGGTTCTTTGGTAGTCTTTCTCGGGGTCGTGGTGTCGCTGTACGTTGTGGCCTTCCTGCAGGGGAGAGCCATATCGTTCTGGCCCCCGAAAATCGGCGCGAAGCCAGAAAAACCGAAGGCCGGTCAACCCGGAGCATCCCCAGACCAAAACCCGCAACCCTCAGGGCAAAACCCCATCGTCGGAAGGGGCACGGTTCTGGCGACGGCCTCGGGCGACAAGGTAACCATTGAGTCGAACTTCTATGGTGGCGCCAATGCCACGCTTTTCCGTGGCCGGAATTCATCAGGCCAGCAGGTGATCGCCAAGGTGTTCTGGCGGGGATTGGCGCCGAACTCACCACCTTGGGAACTGTTCAAGCAAGAGCAACGCGCGGCCGAGATCCTCAGCCATCGGAATATAGTTAGAACCTTCGACCGCGGGCTTTTCGGCGCCTACCCCTTCACCATTATGGAGTACTTCGGGGGCGGGACGCTTCGGGACTGGCTCCGCACGCACGAACGTATTCCCGGTGAGGACCTGCTCTCCATCGCCGATCAGGTGGCGAATGCCTTAGATTTCGCCCATTCACAAGGAGTCGTCCACAGAGATATCAAGCCGGGCAACATCCTGTTCGAGTCTAACCCGCACGGCCGGATTGCCCTGGGGGATTTTGGGATCGCCAAAATCCTCGGGGCGGTGCGGAGAGAGATAACAGCAGCGGAATTTGAACTGGTTGGATCTCCGGCCTATCTTGCTCCCGAGACAATTGATGGAGAAGAACCTACCAGGGCCTCCGATGTGTACAGTTTTGGCGTCGTGCTATACGAAATGGTGGCCGGAAGGACACCATTCGATGACTCGCAAACGACGTTAGCCGTGTTTATGGCTAAGCGCGATCGGGACGCCACCAGCGTTCGTAAGTATCGTCCGGGAGTGCCGGACCACCTGGCCACCCGACTGGCGAAAGCCTTGAGCCGCGATCCCGCGGTAAGGCCCGAGTCGGCAAGGGCAGTGCTTTCAGGCATCGAGAAAGAAATCAGCGCTCTTTGAGGGTGCTCTGCAACGAACACTACTCCAGAGGACTGACCCCACAAGGACAGACTGAGGCGCATGGGGGAACTCTTGTGTGTAGACACGCCTACTAAGCTGGCAGCGGGCCATGGTCAGTCCCATTCTGACCGTGAGCTTTTCTCATGCCTGATACCCCAGCGGCAAGCGCACGTCGTCAATCGGGATGGGGGCAGGAGGCTGATCTCAGATTTAAAATGGCAGAATCAAGATGGGGTAGCTGACAGCTAAACGCTCACAGCGCGTACGCGACATAGAAGTGAAAGCCGTTCCCTCGGACGGAGCGCGGGCATCCTGCCCGCCCCGATTCATCGGGGTCTCGCCCGCTGTGAAGCCGTGAAAAAAACCGTTGTAGCGGCGCCGTTTTTTTCACAGCGTCACAGCGGGCAGGATGCCCGCGCTCCCTCCGCTTTTCACTTTTATGTCGCGCACCCGCTCACAGCCGACAGCTAGCCCCGAGCCCCAACTCCTAATTCCCAGCTCCGCAGACTTCGGACCTCGGAATTCGGACCCTTGCTCCCTAGCACCTCACCCTGATCCCTTCCGTCATCGGCAATGAAGATCGGCAGACTTTCAGCCGGTGGCGACACCGCGCCTACCTACCTGCTTATTCGCGAAAGCGCGCCTCCGATAAAGCTCTAACATTACGCAGGCACAATGGCCAACGTGATGAGGCGGACCCCATCGCCGGCCTGGCGGCGATAGGTTTAGGGGTGAGAATTCGGCTCAAGAAGAGCCGCGGACCCCAAGAACGGGGTCCGCGCTACCGCTAATACATAAAAAACCACGTGAGCTAAGCAAGTTCGCGCTCCGCTTTAACTTCTGCAAGTAGCGCCTTGAAACATTTACAAGAGAGATGGCGTTCGTATCAATCGTTTCACCTCTCTCACCATGAACAGCTTGATGCTGCTTAGTCCCGCACGCAATCCACTTTTCCTGTATCGGGGTTAGTATGGCGATGCTGTCCGGCGGGGCATGGTGCGGCCTTGCCTCGATCGCCGGTGTCGCCCTTTTGTCCTGTATCACCCGTATATCCCTTGTCGCCCGGATGTCCCCGATCACCCCTATGTCCTGCATCACCCGTTTGTCCTGTATCACCCGTTTGTCCCTGTGCTCCGGTCTGCCCTTGCTCGCCCTGTGGTCCGGGCGGTCCAGGCTGTCCCTGCGCCGCAGGTTGTGCTGGCGGTGGCGCGGTGTTTTGGCAGCCGCCAAAAACTAACATGACCGAAACTAAAACTATGCCTAGCAGTGTTTTCATTTGATTCTCCTCTCTGATCTTGCTCAACACTGAATGCCGCTCTCGCAGCTAACGGTACTCAGCGAGGATTGTAGCCATATCGCACCACGGGACGCTGTTCCGTTTTACACAGCCAACCAGCGGATAGCCACGGTCACTGCTTTTGCGACCGTGGGCTTTTCTCATGCCCAATGCCCCAGCGGCAACCGCACATCGCCCATCTGGATGAGGCAGGAGGCTGATCTCCAATTTAAGCCTCGTCGGAGAAATCCGTGGGGCACTGATACGCTCCAATGGCGGCCGCGAGCTCGGCTCTCGCAGCCCGCGAACCTGATGCGGGATAGCGCGGTTTCAGCGTTTTGCAGTTCGTAGCCAGTCGCCCTTCGAAACAGTTTGCCCTCTCCGGTAAACGCTACGCCGTTTTGCAGGAGTTATCCGCGCCTCGTGCCGATGAACACGCAATCTGGGATACTTTGCGATCCCGCAAGCCCGGTTCTCTACGGGCGATGCCAAACCAGTTCGAAACCTCATGCGCGATCTCGAAAGGGTGAATCGCGGCGAACCTCGAGCGAGTCATTTTGTCCCCATTCGAATCGAAACTTGTGTATAATCCACACATGCAAGGAATACCCTGGAGCACAATTGCGCTCGGCTCGCTGTTGCTCGTCTCGGTGTGCTCAAAAGGAGGACAGAAAGTGCAATCTCCGCAACCTGAAGAGTCGAAGCCGCCTGTCAAAATGGAGCAGCGCGGACGCATCCTTGGAATCGGCGGTGTCTTTTTCAAATCCGCTAATCGTGATCAGATGCGCGAATGGTATTCGAAGCATCTTGGACTCGTTGACAAAGGCGGAGGCGTGATGCTTCCCTGGCGCGAACACGACGACCCGCAAAAGGAACACGTTACAGTTTGGACTATTTTCCCCGCCTCCACTAAATATCTCGATCCCAGCCCCGCGCCGTTCATGATCAACTACATCGTGGACGATCTGGATGCTTTGCTCGACCGCTTAAAACAAGAGGGAGTAAAGATTGACACCAATCGAATGGACGAATCCTACGGCCGCTTCGCCTGGATCTATGACCTGGATGGGAATAAGATTGAGCTCTGGCAGCCGTCCGCAAAGCCCTAAGATTAATGAGCAGTATTCGAAATCTAAGGCAAAGAGGAGTCTCAATATCTCGCCCTACCAAAATCATCATTGTTTGGGCGAACCAGTCCTGCCGAACCGGCTGTGATTTTGATCCGCAATTTGTAAAGGAGGGCAAATGAACTATTCACGTCTCGGCCTGGCGGCGCTGGGTGGCACGGTCGCGTCTTTTGCCTTTGGTTTCTTAGTGTTGTGGCTGGTGCCAGCTCTTATCAATGAAGCCCACAAGTACCCGGCCGTATTCCGACCTAAGGAAGAAATGAAGAGTGTTATGCCAATTGGAATCGTCGCAAATTTCATAGCGATCCTGGTTGCCGCCATAGTTTTCGCAATGATACATGAGGGCGGATCGGGCATTAGGGAAGGTGCGCGCTTCGGCGTTCTCATTGGCATTTTCGTGGTTTGCGCATTTGTGCTGCACAACTACGTGAACCTGAACATCGGGCTGAAACTCGCTCTGGGACAGGCTGTGGCTTACTTCGTCCAGTGGACTATCATCGGAATAGTCATCGGTCTTATTTACAAGCCCCTCGCTACACCATAATCGTGATTATATCTGTTGTTGTTTTGCGTCTGAAGCCTTGGCGACGGCAATCGCACACTGACCAAAGCCTACATGCTCTTCCTAGCCCGTTGGGTGCGGCGAATGTCATGGAAAGAGACGGCGGAGGCCTTTCGCACACCCTGGGACAAGGTGTTCGAGGCCGTCGAACATGTCGTCACATGGGGTCTGGAACACTGGACGCTCGGCCAGATCGACGCCATCGGCGTCGACGAAATCCAGTACTCCAAAGGGCACAAGTATCTCGGCGAGGAGCAGCACTTCCGGCTCCGCGACCTCCTCCGCTACAACCTGTGAACCGTGCGCGCTTACCTTCTGAAGGAAGCTTTTCAGCAACTCTGGGAGTACAACTCGCCCACTGGGGCCGGCAAGTTCCTCGATGAATGGTGTCGCCAGACCATGCGGTCCCGCATCGAGCCCATGAAGAAGATTGCACGCTCCCTCCTCAGCACCGAGGGCTCATCCTCAACTATTTCCGGGCGCAGAAATTGATTTCCACCGGTGTGGTGGAGGGCCTAAACAACAAGGCCAAAGTCACTATGAGAAAATCATACGGCTTTCGCACCTACCGAGTCCTCGAACTTGCACCCTATGACTCACTTGGCAAGCTACCTGAGCCGGTATCAACCCACGATTTCTTCTGACGAGTGAAATTTAAAATGGCAGATTCAAGATGGGATAGCTAACAACTCACAGCGGACAGTATACAGTCAACCCCGAAACCCGTTGCCGTGTCCCATAACCCGTGTCCCGTGTCCCGTGTCCCGTATCCCGTGTCCGGTATCCCGTGTCCCGTGCCCCCAATCCCGATTCCCGTTGCTCGCAAAAATGGTACGATTCCTGCTGCCCATGAGGTCTCCTGCGGAAAGACGCGACTGGCGCCTGATGCGCCAAATGTTCGAGACGATTGCCCCGCGCTACGACTTCGTCACGCATGTATTCTCTTACGGCATGGACCGGCGCTGGAAGCAGCTCGGCGTGCAGAAGGCTTCATTGCCGGACGGGGCGATGGTCCTGGACCTGGCGTGCGGCACCGGGGACTTTTCCCAAATCGTCCTCGAATCACTGCCCGGCGCGAGAGTGGTGGCTGTTGACCTTACCGAACAGATGCTTCGCGTGGTGCGCAGGCGCGGCCGGGCCGAGGTGGTCTGCGGCAACGCTGTGGCGCTGCCCTTCGCCGACGGGTTGTTCGATTGCGTTTTTGTGGGCTACGGCCTGCGTAACTTCCCCGACTTGACCGCGGCGCTGGCGGAGATTCATCGCGTGACTCGGGCCGGCGGCCAGATGGTGAGTCTGGACTTCTTCCTGCCCGCCAACCAGCTCTTGCGCAAGCTCTATCTCGGATACTTGTACGCCCAGGGTGCTTTCTGGGGCTTGCTGCTGCACGGACGCCCCCGGATCTATACGTACATTCCTGACTCGTTGCGGAGTTTCATATCCATCGAGGATTTCTCTTCCTTATTGCGGCGGAGGGGATACGCGCGGGTGGACGCGCGCCCATTTATCTTTGGCGGTATCGGGCTGCATTGGGGAGTCAAGGATAGCACCCGCTAGACTAACGAGGGGAGCGGCTGGAGGAACTCGATACCTGCTTCGCCTGCCAACTTCGAGGCCGGTTCACCTACCCACACCACGCGGCCGGCAATGGCGCCTCCGGGGGATTCCCAAGGAAGCAATCGAACCAACTGTCCTTCGCAAACGGGGGCAACGCCCTCAACCCGACACCCATGTTGCGAGACTTCGACCGTAAACACTTCGTTCCGAATCTCCCCTTCATCTGAGTCCGTCAAGAGCACCAGGGCGAGCCGCACGGGACGGCGTTCGGACTTGCGGTGATCAATGTTGGAGCTGTTAGCCATACCCTGTACCGTACCGCAGAAATAGAGGTAATTCAAGCCCCGCCTTGCGCCCCTGGGTGCCGCGCCCGAAAGGTTCACCACCGAGCGCACTGAGACCACAGAGAAAAGTACTTCTGCTTGCGCAGGCAGGGGCTGTTGCTCCTTAGTTTGTCGACTCACAGTTTTTGTCCGCGTTTTTTCTCCGTGACCTCCGTGGCCTCTGTGGTGAAATCCTTCTTGAGTTGCGGCCGGCAGCCGCGCCGCGGGCCTTTGACTTTCAACTTCGACTCTCGACGAGCAACCTTCGGCTTTTCCGACCGCGATATTTTGTAGCCTCTAACCATGGTAGATTCTTCTTGACAGTAGTAGCGTAGGCTGATACACTAAAGGGGTGTTACTGCGGGGTACGGTCATGTCCGCGAGCAAATCTCCCACCTTCGTCAATCCCTTTCCGCCCAACCCACGAAGCCCGCGCGGGATTCCGGCATCAGGCGACGACGGACGAAAACCCAGGGCTCAGATGATGGAGGGAAGACCCCACCCCGCGCCAATTATGGCGGCTGACAAAAGTTTTTTGATGATCGAACGCCCAGCCGGCCAGTGAAATGTGCCGCCGGGCGACTATACTTATGAAAAGACATGTACTTGTGGGATAACCAGGATAGACGCGAGCGGAGAAGCTAAGAACCAAGCCATTGAAAATAAGTAGGTTAGAGGTTAGGGTGAGTGACCGGGAAGAAAGTTGATGCAAGCCGCACGTAGGCGACTATGCTTATGAAAATACAAGTAGTTAAGGGAGAATTAGGAGAGACTCGGTGGGAAAGGTAAAAGTCAATCTCTTGAAAATAAGGAGGTTAGTCCGATGCCTGTGCGGGGCGGAGCGGAGACTAAAAAAGAAGTTAAAAATGAAGGATGAACCGACTATCTGAGTGAAAATACATTCAATTGTGACAAATTGTCAGCCGACTGGAGCGCCCTTTTCGGGTAGCCGGGTCATTCAGACTGCGATCCTTTTCGAGACACGCGTCATCCCCGCGAACGCGGGATTCGGTCAATTTGACGGCTCCACCTTTGCCCAGAAATCAGCGGATGCTTCGACGGGGACGAACTCGAAATCAATCAGGTCGTCCCAATGGCGCGCCCAGCTTCGCAGCACTTCCGGGTTCCCTGCTTCCATAATTTGAAAACAGCGAGCCGCGCTCGAATCTACCCAGCTCGCGTGATAGGTGACGCCCTCGGGGAGCATCCGGCCGCTGCCTTTGAAACGGTCACCGATCAGCGCGATGCTATCCGGCTTGAAGCGTTCAATGACCATGAATAACATGACGGGAGTCTATACCAGATTGGACGTGGGCGAAACAGCCTGCGCGCGGCACGTTATGGGGGGCCAGGCCCAGACTTCGTCTATGTCCGATGGAGTTATGTTGACCCCTCACCTGCCCTCCTCCGTCGGGCCCCCTCTCTCGTGGGCGAGGGCTGTGATCTTCATTCCCATCCGGGGCTGGCGCCGAGCGCCGATGGGCGCATGCACAAAAGAAATTGAAAAGAATTCTTTTTTCTACGTTCGAAGCGGGAATGTCATTGAAAACAAAGGTTGGAGAAAAACTGCCATGGCCGATTGCGATTCACAAAAGCAAAAATCGAAGATGGAAAACCGAAAATCACCGATCACAAATCGACAATCGTCAATCAAAAATCGACAATTCCCCTGGCGCCTGACACCTGATATCTGGCACCTTGCCCAGGAGTGCGCGACATAGAAGCGAAAGCCGATCGCTCGGACGGAGCGCGGGCATCCTGCCCGCCCCGATTCATCGGGGGTCTCGCCCGCGGTGAAGCCGTGAAAAAAACGGTGTAGCGGCGCCGGTTTTTACACAGCCTCACGGCGGGCAGGATGCCCGCGCTCCCTCCGCTTTTCACTTTTATGTCGCGCACCCCTCGCCCAGACTCGCCTTGACGGTCGCAGGAGTCGCGAATTAGAATGACCTATTACTTTTTGCACAGTGCTGCGAGAAGAGGGGGACTATGTTAGACGGTCCGATTCCGGAGGGGCTTACTTTCGACGATGTCTTGCTGGTTCCCAACAAATCAGCAATTCTGCCTACGCAAGTTGACACCCGCACGCGCGTGAGCCGCCATATCACCCTGAATATTCCCATTGTCAGCGCCGCTATGGACACGGTTACGGAATCGCGCCTGGCGATTGCCCTGGCGCAGCAAGGCGGCATTGGCATCGTTCATCGCAGCATGTCGATTGCCCAGCAGGCGCTGGAAGTGGACAAGGTGAAGCGCTCAGAAAGCGGCATGATTGTCGACCCCGTCACGATCGGCCCCAAGAACCGGATCGCCGATGCGCTGGAAATCATGAAGAAGTACAAGATTTCCGGCGTGCCCGTCACCCGGGAAGGCAAGCTGGTGGGCATCCTGACCAACCGTGACCTGCGCTTCGAGGATCGCCTCGACCTGCCCGTGGAAGAGGTGATGACCAAGGACAACCTGATTACGGTCCCGGTGGGAACGACCCTGGAAGAAGCCGAGGGAATGCTGCATAAGCACCGCGTGGAAAAACTTCTCGTCGTGGATGAATCCTATAATCTTCGTGGACTCATTACCGTAAAGGATATTCAGAAGAAGATTAACTACCCCCGTGCCTGTAAGGACGAGCAAGGGCGCCTGCGCGTGGGCGCCGCCCTGGGGGCCACGGGCGATTACCTGGAACGCGCGGCGGAGCTGGTGAAAGCCAAGGTGGATTTGCTGGTGGTGGACACCGCCCACGGCCATTCCACGCGCGTGCTCGACGCGGTCGAGAAGCTGAAGGACAGATTCCCCAATGTCGACCTGGTAGCCGGCAACGTGGCCACCTTCGCGGGCGCCTGCGACCTACTTCAACTCGGTGTGGACGGCGTGAAAGTGGGGATTGGCCCCGGTTCCATTTGCACCACGCGCGTGGTGACGGGCGCGGGCGTGCCGCAAATCACCGCCATCGCCGAATGCGCGCGCGCCGCCGCCAAGGCCGGCGTACCCCTCATCGCCGATGGGGGCATCAAGTTCTCCGGCGACGTTTCCAAAGCCATCGCCGCCGGCGCCAGCACGGTGATGCTCGGCAGCCTGTTTGCCGGTACGGAGGAAAGCCCGGGCGAGACGGTTCTCTACCAGGGGCGCACCTTTAAGTCTTATCGGGGCATGGGGTCGATTGCCGCCATGACCGCCGGTTCCGGTGACCGCTACTCCCAGGAACGGGAAGTGGCCCGAGGGGAGATTTCCAAACTGGTTCCGGAAGGCATCGAGGGGCGCGTACCGTACAAAGGCAATCTGGCGGAACTCGTAGCGCAACTGGTGGGCGGTTTGCGTTCCGGCATGGGCTATTGCGGCTGCGCCAACATCGAAGAACTGCAACAGCGCGGCCGCTTCGTGCGCATCACCTCCGCCGGCTTGCGCGAAAGCCACGTTCACGATGTCATCATTACCAAGGAAGCGCCGAACTACTCGCTGGACTAAAATTCGCCGCTTCCACCGCTCACGCAAAGAGCAAGAGCACGCCGGCAGCGAACGCGAGAATACTGGAAAGGGCGAAGGGAGCAGCAGGCGAGTAGCGCTGCCAGATCCATCCTGCGAGAAAGCTGGCGGGGAACGCGGCAAAGCCCACGACCCAGTTGAAGACCCCGAAGACCGATGCCCGCGAATCGGCCGGCGCCAAATCGGCGATCCAGGCTTTGATTACTCCTTCGGTCAACGCGTAATAAGTTCCATATATTGCAAAGAGAAACCACACCAGTTGCGGGCTCCGCAACAGGGCGAAGCCCGCATACACTGCGGCGTAAATCCCATAGCCCGTCACAATCAGCCAGCGCCGCGGCACCCGGTCGGAGAGCTTCCCTGCCGGCCAGCTCAATGCGGCATAAACCACGTTGAAGAGAAGCCCCAGCGCGGGGGCTGTCCATGCCCTCATGCCCAGGTTCTGCGCGCGCAAAATCAGGAACAAATCCGAGGAATTGCCGAGAGAGAAGAGTCCCACGGCGGAGAGAATCAAATACAACCTCCCGCGCGGGAAACGGCTTGCACGCTCCGCCGGGCGCGTGGAATAAGCCGCGGCGTTCGCAGCCCGGCGCACTTCCTTGACGGCGAACCACGCCAGGAGAATGCTCGCCAAGCCTGGAATCGCCGCCATCCAAAAGACGTCGCGAATTTGCCCTGCAAACAGCTTGAGAAAAACGATGGCGCTCAGCGGTCCCACAATTGCGCCCGCGGTATCCATGGCTTGGCGCAAACCGAATCCAGCCCCGCGATGCGCAGGGTCAACAGAATCCGCCATCAGTGCGTCACGGGGAGCAGCGCGGAACCCCTTGGCGGCGCGGTCGGTGAATCGAATCCAGAAAACCTGCTTCCACGAATGCGTCACGGCCAGCAGGGGCTTCACCATATTGGCTAAGGTATACCCCGCTGCGGCCAGCGGCTTCCGCCTGCCGAGGGAGTCTGAAAGCCAGCCCGAAAGCAGGCGGGAAAAACTGGCAATGGTCTCCGCGGCTCCTTCAATGAAACCAAAGGCCATGGGTGGCGCGCCCAATGCAGTGACCAAAAACTGCGGCAGAAGCCAATAACTCATCTCCGTCGAGATGTCATTGAAAAACGCTACCCAAGCGAGGACCCAAACGTTCCTCGGCAGGCGAGCATCCGGCTTCGCAGGTGTGAGCCCAGGAGCGGGTCGTCCATTTCCCATGCGGTCTCGTCCCTACAAAAGGAAAATCCCGGCCCAGAGGAGAATCCTTCGGGTCGGGATCGTCAAACTCGGAACTGTAAACTTTCCACCCTTGCAGCGACTATTTCTTGTCGTCGCGTTCTTCATCGGGTGGAGGCGCCTGCTCCTTGGCTTTGGCTTCTTCCGCGGCCTTGCGCTGCGCCTCAGCTTTCTTGGCGCGCTTGGCGGCCAGCCGCTGGAGGACTTCACTGTCCACCAGTTCGAGCACGGCCAAATCCGCGCCATCACCCCGGCGCCAGCCGG
>Ga0326727_10024223_pt1 | contig 11504 bp, 11 predicted proteins | sample MB2enrmetagenome_FD_207643 | JGI IMG/M metagenome (GOLD analysis project Ga0326727, IMG submission 207643) | Lab enriched peat soil microbial communities from McLean, Ithaca, NY, United States - MB29MY | ecosystem: Environmental > Terrestrial > Soil > Wetlands > Peat | place: USA: New York... | reverse complement strand
GCTCGACGCCGACGGCGCGGTGGTGGTCGACGCGCTTTCGACCTCGGCGGTCCCTTCGATCCACGCGATCGGCGACGTCACCAATCGGGTCGCGCTCACGCCGGTGGCGATCCGCGAGGGCCATGCGCTCGCCGACCGCCTGTTCGGCGGCGGGTCGGGCGAGGTCGACCATCGCGACGTCGCCCATGCGGTGTTCGCCACGCCGGAGATCGGCGCGGTCGGCCTCACCGAGGCCGAGGCGGTCGAGCGGTTTCCCGTCGTCGACATTTACAAGACCGACTTCCGGCCGATGAAGGCGACGCTCTCCGGCCGGCGCGAGCGCGCGATCATGAAGCTGGTGGTCGATGCGACGACCGACCGCGTCGTCGGCGCCCACATCCTCAGCCGCGAGGCGGCGGAGACGATCCAGGTGCTGGCGATCGCGGTGAAAATGGGGGCGACGAAGGCCGACGTCGACGCGACGATGGCCGTTCATCCCACCGCGGCGGAGGAGCTGGTGACGATGCGGACGCGCGCGGCGCGCATCGAGCGCGCGAAAGCCTAGTCCGGCTCGCCGCTCGAGCCTTCGATCAGCTTGCGGACCTTGGCGAGCTCGGCGCTGGCGAGCTCCGTGAACGCGCGCACCCGCGCCGAATGGCGCAGGTCGGCGTGGGTGAGGATCCACAGATCGACGTCGAGCTCGGGCTGGATCGGGCCGACGCGCGTCAGCTCCGGGCGGCGATCGCCGAGCAGGCACGGCAGCACCGCGGCGCCGACGCCGAGCGCCGCCACCTCGGCCATGCACAGCGGCGAATTGACGCGACAGACCTGGCGGCGCGGGCCGACCGTCTCTTCCATCCAGCGCTTGGCGCGCGGCGGGGCGAAGTTGTCGCTGTAGCCGATCCACGGCGCCGCGGCGAGGACGCGCGGGCCGTATTCGGCGGCGAGCGACGGCGCGCAATAGACCGCCCAGCGCACGGCGCAGATGCGGCGGCCGACCAGCGCCTCCGGCGGCTCGTTGGTGGCGCGGATCGCCACGTCGGCGTCGCGGCGCGACAGGTTGAGGGTCTGCGCGGCGACGATGAGGTCGAGCTGGACGCCGGGGTTGATGGCGCGGAAGCGCGCGACGATCGGCGGCAGCAGCGTGGCGGCGACGGCGTCGACGGTGGTGACGCGCAGCTCTCCCGTCGGCTTAGCGTCGCGGCCGGCGACGCGGCGCTCGAACTCGAGGATCGAATCGGCCATCGAGGTGGCCAACCCCACCATCTCCTCCCCCGCCGGGGTGGGCTGGTAGCCGGCGCGCGAGCGCTCGAACAAGCGCGCGCCGATCGCGGTCTCGATCGCCGCCAGGCGACGGAACACGGTCGAATGATTCAGCCCCAGCGCCTCGGCGGCGCCGACCAGCGAGCGGGCGTCGGCGATCGCTTTGACCAGGCGAAATTCGTCCCAATCGAGCGCCGAATTCATCATCTCCACGACCCCCGCTCGCCTGCGCGAGACGGCGGAGATTCGCCGCCGGCGTGCGTTCGCGCAAGCCGATCATGCGCCATCGCCAAGGATTTCGCCGGGACGTGACGATTCGTCGCGCGGCGCGGCGGCGCGGCGCAGCCGGTCGTTGATCGCCGCGCCCAAGCCGCGCTGGGGGACCGTCGCCGCGGCGATCGTCGCCACGCCGGTCGCGTCGAGCGCGCGCAGGTAGGCGAAGAGATTGGCCGCCGCCTCGTCGAGGTCGCCGGCGGGCGACAGATCGAGCCGCACGCGGGCGGCGCCGCCGGCGAGCGCGCCGGCGAAGTCGAGCGCCGCTTCGTCCTCGGTGGTCGTCGTCGCCTTGAGCCGCACGGCGGCGCGCGGCGCGTAATGCGACTTCAGCGCGCCCGGCGCGCGCGGCGCGGCGGCTTCGCTCGAGGGCGCCGCGTCCGCCAGCGCGAAGCCGAGCTCGGCCTCGACACGCTCGCGCGCGAGCGCGCCGGGGCGCAACAGCCGCGGCGCGCCGCCGAGGCAGGCGACGATCGTCGATTCGACTCCGAGCGGCGTCGGTCCGGCGTCGAGGATCCAATCGACGCGGCCGTCGAGGTCGGCGGCGACATGTTCGGCGCGGGTCGGGCTGACGCGCCCAGAGCGGTTGGCCGAAGGCGCGGCGAGGGGAACGCCGGCCGCGGCGATCAGCGCTCGCGCGACCGGGTGGGAGGGCACGCGCAGCGCGAGGCTGTCGAGGCCCGCGCGCGCCAGCAGGCTGACGCGGCAATCGGCGGCGACTGGGACGACCAGGGTCAGCGGCCCCGGCCAGAAGGCGCGCGCGAGCCGCCGCGCGGCGGCGTCGAACGTCGCCAAGCGCTCGGCGCTCGCAACGTCGGCGCAATGGGCGATCAGCGGATTGAAGCGCGGCCGTCCCTTGGCGGCGTAGATCGCCGCCACCGCGCGATCGGAGGTGGCGTCGGCGGCGAGGCCGTAAACCGTCTCGGTCGGCATGGCAACGAGCCCGCCGCCGCGCAAGCAGGCCGCCGCCGCGGCGACGCTCTCGGCGTCGGCGGGAACGACATGGGCGGTTGGACGGCGATCGGGCGGCATGGGCGGGCTTCTCGAACGGCGGGAGGGGCGCGCGGCCTCTCGCCGGGCGTCTTTTTACCAGCGCTCGAGCCTGTCAAGGGCCGGCGCCGCCTCGCGCGAGGTTGCGCTAGGGAGAGGTTGACATCCGGGCGCCGACGCGGCGCCTTAGCCGAGGCCGGCGCGAAGGCGCGTTTCCGGCGCCGACAGGAGAGAGAAAGGCGCGCCCGTGGAGCGAACCGAGAAGACCGCCGCGGCCGGGGACGGGCGATGACGATCGAAAAGAACCCGCCGCCGGACGATCGAGACGAGCGCGACGAAGCGCAGGAGAGGGGGAGTCGCGACCGCGGCAACCTGTTCGCCGTCCTGTTCGTCGTCGCGCTGGCGCTCGGCGCGATCTGGCTGATCCACGAACTCATGCGCCACAACGAAATCCTCAATTGCATCGCCTCAGGCCGCCGCGATTGCGTCGAGCCGATCCGTCTAAACGGCTCTTCGCCTTGAGCGGCGGCGGGGGCGGGGCTATCGTTTGACGTTCGACGGCGCTCCTCCTTGGAAACACTGTGAAGGTTTCTATGGACGCGGACGTGAAAGCCGAATTCGACGAGATCGAGAAACTGCTCGGCGTCGGCGGGGGGCCGGCCGCGCCGCCGGCGCCCTTCGGCCGCGTCAAGCATGAACTCGACGCGCTCGACGAGGACGACGTCGCGCCGGCGGCCGCGCGTCGCAAGCTCGGCCAAGGGGGACGCACTCGCTAAGGGGGGAGGCGGTCATGAGCGGCGCCAGCAATGATGACATCGACTGGGAGAAGATTCTCGACGGCCAGCTCGCCGACGAGCGCGCCTTCGCCGGCAGGACGTCGGACGCGGCGAAACTCGTCGGGGCGGGGACGCTCGCGCTGTTCTACTGGGCGATGTTCGCCGACAAGGGCGCGCTCGCCGAGTTTTTCCGCGCGCGGGGGCTGTGGCTGTGGCTCGCCGCGGACTGCGGCGCCGCGGCGTTCATCTTCGATCTGGTCAAGAACTGGGCGGGGCTGGGGCTCGCGCGCGAGGCCCAGATTTGGCTCATCGCCCACTGGAGGCAGAGGGGTGGGCAGGAGTTCGTCAAGGCCTACAACGCCAATCTCAGGGCGGCGAAGCGACTCCGCCTCCCCTTGCGTAGCGTAAACCGGACGATGTTCGCCCTTTCGACGCTCGCCTCGCTCGCCGCGGCGGCGCTGGTGGGCGCCGCGGTGGCGAGCGCCTATTTCGCGCCGCCGGTCGTCGCGGCGACCGGCGTTCTGGCGAGATAGCGGCGGCGGAGCGCCAAGCCCGTCAGCCGCTGACGGCGGCGGAAGGCGCTGGCTGCGCCGCCGCCAGCTCGCCCGCCAGCGCCTTGGCGATCAGCGCGCGCGTCTCTTCGACTCCATAGAGCGCGACGAACGAGCCGAACCGCGGCCCGCGCTCCTCGCCGAGCAGCAGCGCGTAGAGCATGGCGAAGAACTCGTTGGAGACGCCGGGGCGCTCGGGCGTCGCGCCTTTGGCGCCCAGGTCCTGATAGCGCGGGATCGCCCGCCCGATGTCGTAGAGCGCGTGCTGGATCGCCTCCGCGCTCGCCTCCGGCGGCAGGGCGGCGAGCTTCGCCGACACCGCCTCCAGCGCGCCGCGCTCGATCGCATCGGCGAGGCGATAGCGCTTCTTCGGCGCGACGAGGTCGCGGAAGTAGGCGACCGCGTAATGAACGAGCCTGTCGAGCCGCGGATGGCTCTCCGGCGTGGCGCTCGGAGCGTAGCGGCGCAGGAAGCCCCACAGCACCGCCGGGTTGTCGCTGTTGGCGACCGCGGCGAGGTTGAGCAGCATGGCGAAGGACACCGTCGTCTGGGCCTCGGCGTCGTGCGCGAGGCTTTCGGGCGCCGGCGGCGCGCCGGAATGGACGTGCCAGACCGGGTTGCCGAGCCGCTCCTTCCATTCCTGGCGCGGATAGGCCTCCAGAAAGCCGAGATAATCGTCGACCGCGCGCGGAATCACGTCGAAGGCGAGGCGCTTGGCCGCCGTCGGCTTCTGGTACATGAACAGCGACAGGCTCTCCGGGCTCGCGTAGGTGAGCCATTCGTCGAGGGTCAGGCCGTTGCCCTTCGACTTCGAGATCTTCCGCCCCTGCTCGTCGAGGAACAGCTCGTAGTTGAAGCCCTCCGGCGGCGCGCCGCCAAGGGCGCGGACGATCTGCGACGACAGCTTGACCGAATCGATGAGGTCTTTGCCCGCCATCTCATAGTCGACCCCGAGCGCGTACCAGCGCATCGCCCAGTCGGGCTTCCACTGCAGCTTGCAATGGCCGCCAGTCACCGGGGTCTCGAATAGCTCGCCGGTTTGGGGATCGCGCCAGCGGATCACGCCCGCCTCGGCGTCGTGGCTGAGGAGCGGCACCTGCATGACGACGCGCGTGCGCGGATGGATGGGCAGGAACGGCGAATAGGTCGCCGCCCGCTCCTCGCGCAACGACGGCAGCATGATCTTCTGCACCGCGTCGAAGCGCTCGAGCATCCGCCGCAGCGCCGCGTCGAAGCGGCCCGACCGGTAGTACTCGGTCGAGGAGGCGAACTCGTAGTCGAAGCCGAAGCCGTCGAGGAAGCGGCGCAGCCGCGCGTTGTTGTGGGCGGCGAAGCTGTCGTACTCGCCGAACGGGTCGGGCACCTCGGTCAGCGGCTTGCCGAGGTGCTTGGCGACCATCTCGCGGTTGGGGATGTTGTCGGGCGTCTTGCGCAGCCCGTCCATGTCGTCGGAGAAGGCGAGCAGCCGCGTCGGGATCTTGTCGTCGGTCAGGACGCGGAAGGCGTGGCGCACCATCGAGGTGCGCGCGACCTCGCCGAAGGTGCCGATGTGCGGCAGGCCCGACGGCCCGTAACCGGTGGAGAACAGAACGCTCGTCCGCCCGGCGCGCTCGACGCGCTGGACCAGCCTGCGCGCCTCTTCGAACGGCCAGGCCTTCGAAAGATTGGCGGCCTCGCGCAGGCCCGCTTGCGACATCGCTCTTCACCCTCCGCCGATCGCGGCGCCGGGACGCCGCGTGGCCGGGCACAGTAGAAAGGCGCGACGCCAAGTCAACCGGCGGGCGGGCGACGCGCTCAGTCGCCGCGCGCGATCTCGGCGATCAGCTTGCGGACCATCGCGTCGGAGAAGGCGTTGAAATCGTCGATCGGCAGGACGAAGGCGCCGGCGCCGCCGACCACGTTGTCGCGATAGTAGGCGGCGAGGCCGCCGGGCGGGTTGGTGTGCAGCGCGAGATAGCCGCCCATCGCGGCGGCGCGGCGGTTGAAGATGGCGAGCCCGTTGACGGTCACGCCGGCGGCGACCGCCGCGTCGCGCGATTCGGCCGCCGGCAGTCCCTGGTTGCTCGTGCCGTCGCCGGAGACGTCGATCACCCTGCGCGCGGCGTCGACCCCGCTCTCGCCGAGGAGGTTGACGGAAAAGGCGAGCGCCGAGCCAATCGCGGTGCGGCCGAGGAAGGAGCGCGGCGCGGCGACGAGCGCGCCGGCGAACGCTTGAGCGTCGGCGTCGGAGCGCACGACCTTCCAGTCGACGACCACCTTTTGCTCGGCCTCGCCCGCCCATTCGACGTAACAAAGGGCGATTGCGCCGCGCGCCCCCAAGCGGATCGCCTCCATCAGCTTGGCGCTGGCGATCGCGGCCGCGTAGCCCTGGCGTTGCAGCGCGAATTCCTCGTCGTCGATGCTGCGCGAGACGTCGGCGGCGAGGACGATCGCGGCGTCGACCGCCTCGGCGGCGCGCGCCGCGGGACCGGCGAGCGCGGCGAAGGCGAGAACGACGGCGATGACGAGAGGCGTCGGGCGCATCGCAGGCTTCCGTGCAAGGTCGCCCCCCAAAAGCCGAGCAGAGCCCGCGCGCCGCCGCCGGTCAAGGCAAGTTTGCGCGACGCGGGCGAGAGGCGCCCGTCATTCCCGACGGCCGCAAAGCGGCCGATCGGGAATCCACAGGCTGCAAGCCCCGGCGCGTCGTCGCAACCGTGGGCCAGCCCGCTCGCCTGATCCGCCGCAACCGTGGGGCCGCTTGTTCCAAGGTATCGATAGACACGAGCGCGTGGCGGACGGCTTGATGGCGGTTGGCGTCTTGCGGCGCCGACGAGAGGCGCCGCGGCGCTCGGCGAGATCACGACGACGGTCAAGGACGCCGCCGAGGGGGCGCGCCATACGCGGGAGATCGTATCGTCGGCCGACGAAAACGCGCGCGCCAGCGCCACGGTGGTCGGCGAGGCGGTCGAGGCGATGAACGCCATCGCCAAGTCCGCCGAGCAAATCGGCCGCATCATCGGCGCAATCGACGAGATCGCCTTCCAGACCAACCTGTTGGCGCTGAACGCGGGCATCGAGGCGGCCCGCGCCGGGGAGGCGGGACGCGGCTTCATGGTCGTGGCCTCGGAAGTTCGCGCGCTCGCCCGGCGGTCGGCCGACGCGGCGAAAGAGATCAAGCGCCTCGTCGCCGTCTCGACGCGCGACGTCGAGCGCGCGGTCGAGCTGGTCGGCGGCGCCGGCGCGGCGCTCGCCCGCATCATGGGCGAGGTGAGCAACATCAGCGGCATCGTCGGCGAGATCGCCGTCGGCGCCAGCCAGCAGGCGACCGGCCTCAGCGAAATAAACATCGCCATCAACCAGATGGACCTGGCGACGCAGCAGAACGCGGCGATGGTCGAGCAGTCGACGGCGGCGACCCGCTCGCTGTCGGAAGAGATCGCCGAGCTCGCCGCCTTGGTCGGAGCGTTTCAGGTCTGCCGGCCGAACGCGGCCAAACCGCCGGAGGCGACGCTCGACGCCGCGGCGTGAGCCGGCCTCAGCGTGCGCGGGGTCTCGCCGCGCCGCCAGGGCGAAAGATCACAGCAGCAGCTTCAGAAACGCGCGCGCGGCGCTGTTGATCGGCGCCGCATCGGCGCCGTTGCCTCCGGCGAAGGCGACGACCAGCTCCCAGCAGACGTCGAGCGGCTCGATCGGGATCGAGACGATCTCCGGCGCGCGCGCGGCGGCGATCGATTCCGGCAGGATCGCGACGCCGAGCCCCTTGATGACGAGGCTCTCCAAGGTTTCGAGGTCGGTCACTTCCGACGCCGTCCGCCGCCGCGCGCCTGCTTGCGCGAACGCCCGATCGACCAGGGCGCGCGCGCCCCAGCCGACGCTGAAATCGACGAAGGGGTAAGCGCTCAGGTCGGCGAGCGCGACCGAGGCGCGGCCGGCGAGCGGATGCCCCCGCGGCGCGACCGCCGCCAGGTCCTCGCAGGCGACGAAGCGCGTGCGGATGGCGTGTTCGAAAGGGTCCAAGAGCGGCAGGAACGCGAGGTCGAGACTCCCCTGCCGCAGTCGATCGACCAGGCCCAGCGTCTCGCCTTGCTGCAGGCTCACTTCGATGTCGGGATAATCCTCGTGAAACCGCGCGATCAGCGACGGCAGATCGATGAAGTTCGGCAGGCTGTGGGCCGCGCCGATGGCGATCGACCCGGCGGCCAGCCCCTCGATCTCCCGCACCGCCTGGCGCCCGGCCTGAACGGCCTTCAGCGCCTCTCGCGCCTTTTCGAGGAACGCTCGACCCAACGGCGTGAGCTGCGCCGATCGCGTGCTCCTGACGAACAGGCGGGACTGCAGCTCCTCCTCCAGCGCCTTCACCGAGCTCGACAAGGCCGACTGGGCGAGGTGCAGCCGACGCGACGCGCGGGTGAAACGCCGCTCCTCGGCGACGGCGGCGAAATGTTGCAGTTGGCGGAGCTCCGTCGCCGAAGGGCCTCGTGAGCGTCTATTTATCTCCATCAGAGATAAGTGAGAGTTCCATCTTCTGTTGGACGAATAAGCAAGCGCGGGGGCATAATCGGCGCGGATTCGGGCGCGCGCAACGCGGGCGGGACGAATGGCGGCCGCGGCGCGACGGCGGCGAACGGGCTCGCCCGTCGCCGCCGAGCGGCTCGCGTTGGCGAGAACGCGCTGAAGAGGAACGCCAAGGAGACGGCAGTGGACAACTTCACCTTTTGCAATCCGACGAAGATTCTGTTCGGCCGCGGCATGGAGAACGCGGTCGGGGCCGAGGTCGCACGCTATTCGCGCCGGATCCTGCTGCATTTCGGCGGCGGCTCGATCAAGACGACCGGGCTTTACGATCGCGTCGTCGCCTCGTTGAGGAAGGCGGGCGTCGAATGGGTCGAGCTCGGCGGCGTTAAGCCCAATCCGCGCCTGAGCCTGGTGCATGAAGGCGTTCGGCTTTGCCGGGAGCATGGCCTCGACTTCGTGCTCGCGGTCGGCGGCGGCAGCGCGATCGATTCGGCTAAGGGAATCGCCATGGGCGCCGCCAACGACGGCGAGGTGTGGGACTTCTATGTCGGCAAGCGCCCGCCGACCCGCGCTCTGCCGATCGGGACGGTGCTGACGATCCCGGCCGCCGGCAGCGAATCCTCGACCGGTTCGGTGCTGACCAACGAGGACGGCTGGATCAAGCGCGGCTTCAACTCCGAGTTCATCTACCCGAGGTTCTCCGTGCTCAATCCCGAGCTCGCCTTCACCCTGCCGGCGTTCCAGATCGCGAGCGGCGCGGCCGACATCCTGTCGCATCTGCTGGAGCGCTATTTCACCAACACGCGCAACGTCGCCTTCGTCGACCGCCTGCTCGAGGCGACGATGAAGACGGTCATCGCCCAGGCGCCGAAGGCGCTGGCGAAGCCGACCGACTACGACGCGTGGGCCGAGCTGATGTGGGCGGGAACCCTCGCCCACAACAACCTGCTCAACACTGGCCGCGTCGGCGACTGGGGCTCCCACGACATCGAGCACGAGCTCTCCGGCGCCTACGACGTCACGCACGGGGCCGGGCTGGCGGTGGTTTTCCCCGCCTGGATGAAGCACGTCCTCAACCACGATCTCGATCGCTTCGTCCAGTGGGCGGTGCGGGTGTGGAACGTCGAGCTCGACATCTTCGACCAGGAAGCGACCGCGCGGGCCGGGATCGCGCGGCTGGAGGCGTTCTTCCACAGCATCGGCCTCGGAACCACGCTCGCCGCGATCGGCGTCGGGACCGACCGGATCGACGAGATGGCGAGGAAATGCACCGACGGCGGCGCGCGCGCCGTCGGCCATTTCGTCAAGCTGGATGCGGCCCAGGTGGCGGAAATCCTCCGTCTCGCGGCCTAGGTCGTGCGGACAACCGCCGCAGCCAGAGGATGATCGCGACAATGGCGACGACCGCCAGATAGCTTCTAGCGGTTTTCTCGTATCGGGCGGCGACGCGACCGCGACCCGCGGCGGGAAAGCGACGGCGCCGGAGCGTTCACAGGTCCAGATTGGAGGCGACGATGAGCGACGAAACCCCCTTCGAAGCGGGAAACTGCGCGGTCGTGACCGGCGGCGCCTCGGGCATCGGCTTGGCGGCGGCGAAGCGTTTCGCGGCGATGGGGCTCAACGTCGTCATCGCCGGTCTGCCGGGCGAAACGCTCGCCGAGGCGGCGCGCGAAGTCGCCGCCGCGTCGCCGCATGGCGCGAAAGGCGCGCTCGCCGCGGCCGCCGACGTGAGCAAGCTCGCCGACGTCGAGGCGCTCGAGCGGGCGGCGACTGCGGCCTTCGGCCCGGTCGCCGTCCTCATGAACAACGCCGGGATACAGCCGGGCAGCGCGATTTTCGGCCCCTGGGAGACGTGGCGGCGCATCGTCGAGGTGAACCTGTGGGGGATCATCCACGGAAGCAAGGCGTTCGCGCCGGGCATGATCGCCAGCAAGCGGCCGGCGATGATCGTCAACACCGGATCGAAGCAGGGGATCACGACGCCGCCGGGCGACCCCGCCTACAACCTGTCGAAGGCGGGGGTGAAGGCGTTCACCGAAGCCCTTCAGCATGAGTTGCGCAACATCGAAGGGTGCCGGACGACGGCCCACCTGCTGATCCCGGGGTTCGTCTTCACCCCTTTGACGGCCCACGGGCGAAGCGAAAAGCCCGCGGGCGCCTGGACGCCCGAACAGACGGTCGAGTTCATGATCGGGCAGCTTCGCCTGGGGACGTTCTACATTCTTTGTCCCGACAACGAGGCGAGCCGCGCTCTCGACGAGCGCCGGATGGCGTGGGCGATCGGCGACATCATCGAAAACCGGCCGCCCCTGTCGCGCTGGCACAAAGATTTCGCCGACGCGTTCAAGGCGAGCGTCGTCGACCTGTAAAAACCTCGCGTCTGCGCAAATGAGATCGGTAGCCCGAGCGGACGCTCGCGGCTCGCAGCCCCGCGCGGCGCCGCACGGGAATCGGCGCGGCGTCCTGAACGCCAAATCCCGCGCACGTCATGCGAACGATCGAATTGAAATCTTCCGCGCTCCGCCGCCCCGCGGCGACGGAACCCCTTCCCGCTTATTCGCGATCGTTCGCATGGCTCGAAGGCTGGCGCGCCATAGAAGACGAAGATGAGAACTCAGCGAGGGGGTCTGTTCTGCTCGCGCGTCGCCGACCCGAGCGGGAACGGCTCGCCCGACAGGCGGTCGTCTGGCGCAGATAAGAAATCGAAGCCGCGCCCCCCCGCCGCCGCGCGCAAGTCACCACGCGACGCATTTTTGTGTTGTTCGCCAAGGGCATCCTGTTGGGAGCGGTTCTGAGCGAGCTTGACTCGCCCGCGCGAGCGACCGGTCGCCTTTGAGGCGAAGCAAACAAATGGCTGACGAGAACAAACAGCGAACATAGAATACCAAGAATTCCCGCCGCCGCACGGAGGCGCGATGCGAACCTATCGGTTGACGAACGAGCCGGGAGGCCTGGGCCTGAGTTGCACGGCGGCGGGCCTGTCGTTCGCCGGGACGCCTCTGCTTCGCAGGACGGAAGCGGGATTCGCGCCCCGGCCGGCGGCGGAGATCGCTTCGTTGATGAAAGCCGCCGTTGGCGCGGATGGCGACGCGACCCGACTGGAGTCGAGCCTCCAAGCGATCGCTCGCGCCGTTCCATCATGCGTCGCGCGATGGTCGATTCGGGCCAAAGGGCATAA
>Ga0326727_10024219_pt1 | contig 11505 bp, 15 predicted proteins | sample MB2enrmetagenome_FD_207643 | JGI IMG/M metagenome (GOLD analysis project Ga0326727, IMG submission 207643) | Lab enriched peat soil microbial communities from McLean, Ithaca, NY, United States - MB29MY | ecosystem: Environmental > Terrestrial > Soil > Wetlands > Peat | place: USA: New York... | reverse complement strand
GGCGGGGACCCCTCACATTTATTCAAACAATTTTTTATAATTCCGGCGAAAATCACGTCGGATTATTCCTGTAATTTATGGAAAATCGAAGACTTCGCCGTCATATCCAAGGTGCGGGTACTCCCATGGCATCACGTGGCTGACATGGACACACCGGAACGCCTTCGGGTGCAGGCTTTCGGCCAGCGTACAGGCATCGAGGTAGTTCATGTGCTTGGTGATCGTCATATGCGAGGGAACGAGAGCGTCAAGGAGAAGGAGGTCGAGGTTTTCAAGCAGTTCAAGGCTTTTCTGTGGGATGTCCCGGTTTGTGTCCGAGGTATACCCCACCCGCGCCCCACACGCGTCAAAGACGAACCCACAGGTGTACGCCGGGGGGTGTTTCACCAGAAACGGCGTGACCGTGATGCCGAAGAGATCAAACGGCACATACGGCTCCACCGGGTTTCTTTTAAAGTCGAGGAACCGGAAAGTCTCACCGCAGTACCGGAGCACGGGCTCCGCAGCAAAAACCGGCGGGCACTTCTGGACCCGGTAGAACTCGCCAAAACCCATGAAATGATCGTAGTGGCCGTGGGTCCAGAGAACGGCGTCGATATGCGGTGAACCGTGCCGGAGGAGCTGCTGCCGGAGGTCGGGAGAGGAGTCGACAAGGATGTGGCGGCCGTCGTGTTCTATGAGGAGAGAGGTCCGCAACCGGCCGGTATCGGTTTCACGTGCACGCATGCATTGGGGGCAGTCGCACCCGATCTTCGGGGTTCCGATGGCATCCCCGGTACCGAGCAGTGAAAACTTCATCCTATATCCAGTTCAGGTTCCGGATCGCGTCACGGTTCCTGACCATGCGTATCCCTGTCTCGAGGTCTTTACTATCGATGGCTTCGCGCTTGTCCATAAGCGCCGAGAGCAGGGCCTCTTTTACCATCATGCGGATGTCCGCTCCCGAGAACCCTTCGGTAAGGGCCGCCATCTCCTGGTAGTCACAGGTACAGGCCATGGACGAGGTGACGCTCCTTATGATCTCCCTGCGCATCTCTTCACTGGGCATGGAAAATTCCACGACCTCATCGAACCGCCGCCACGCGGCTTCATCAAGCAGCTGCGGGTGGTTCGTCGCGCCGATCAGGAGAACGCCGTTTTTAACGAGACTGATACGGTCGATATTTTTTAAAAGTGCATTGACAGCCCTCTTCATCGCGCCGTGGTCATCGGTGACCCGGCTCTTTGCGACAAAATCGAACTCGTCGATAAAGAGGATCGAGGGCGAAAGTTTCTTTGCAAGCTCGAAGATCTTATCAATGTTTTTGGAAGTCTCTCCCAGGTACTGGGATGTGATCATCGAGAGCCTGACCTCGAGCACCGGCATGTGCATGGAATGGGACATCGCAAGCGCAAGCGAGGTCTTCCCGGTACCGGGCGGGCCGACGAAAAGGAGTTTTCCAACCTCATAAATACGGTGCCGGTTCAGGAAATCCCGGTGGTGCAGCGCATGGTGGATCTTGTTGATGAGTGCGGTTTGTTCCGGTGAGCAGACAAGATCCTCCATACTCTGCTCGACCTCTTCAGGGGCGCTCACGATCACAAGGTCAAGGGCCCCCCGGAATTTCTCGTCCTCGCCGATCAGTTTGGAAATCCTGGTTTCGAGACTGGCCCGGGTATCCTCATAGGGCGGGTTTGCTTTGCGCACGTCTTGGTAAGAGATCCCCGTGCCGTCGAATGACTCAAAGAAAAAGGCGAGGGCCGGGTTCTGCCTGATAAGCTCTTTACCCCCTTGTGCAAGGAACCATTCCGCCGCCGGCCGCAGCGTCGTAATCTTCATCCGCTGCCCGAAGTCCTCATACGATACGAACGGGTTCTTTGCAATCTTCTCATGCGCATCCACGATATTGAGCGTGCGCCGGATCAGCCCATCGCTGACGTAGACCGGCCTTTTGATGCATTTGGTGTCCCCGGAGCAGAAGATCTCCCGGCACACAGGTGTCAGGTCATTGAGATCGAGCGTCGGGCTCTGGTTGAAAATTTCTGCAGTCAGCAGGATTTCCATGATGCGCTGGCTTTCCAAATCTCCGGACATGGCTGTAACCTTTATTATTTAACGCCTGAATCCTTATACCTATCCCATCACCGGGTTGTCACGATGCACCCGTCGGCAGTCACGACCAGCGTGTGCTCGTGCTGGGAGACGAGCGAGCCCGGGATATCGGCAAGGACAGGATACCCGTGGAGAACCTGGGACCTCACAAGGCCGGGAACCGCGAACTCCATCTTTTTATCGTTAAGCCAGCGGCGGGAGAACGGGAGCCCCCGGCGATCCCTGACCCGCTCCATGACCAACCGGGCAGACAGGATCCGGACCGGTTTTTCCGCGATCTGGGAGTAGATCTCGACCCGGGACTTCTCGCCGACACGTCCGCTTCCGGTCGTTGCGAACGGCTCGATGGCAAACGCCATACCCTCTTCAAATACCGTCCCGCCGTTGATCGCGATATTGGGGATGGTCGGGTCCTGGTGGAGCACATACTGGTCGAGACCGTGGCCGGTGAGGTTTGCAATGGGCCGGTACCCCCGGCGCGCGATCTCGTTTTCCACGACCGCCCCGATCTTTCCTGCGGTCACCCCGGGCCTGACTGCACGGATTGCCGCTTCGAGGGCCTCACGGGACGCTTCAAGGAGGAGCTCGTTGTTCCCGAGATCGACCGTGGTCGCAGTGTCCGCGATATAGCCGTCAATCTGCACCCCGAGATCGAGCTTGACCACATCCCCTTTGACAAAAACTCTCTCGTCGCCAGTTGATGCCGTATCATGCGCCGCATCCTCGTTTAAGGAGACGTTGAGCGGGAAGGCAAGGTCAGCGCCCTCGTTTTTCACGCGGCCCTCCACGGATTCGACCAGCTCAAGGTAGGACCGGCCCACCCGGATCTCCTGAGCGCTCTCCCTGAGAATGGTGGCGGCGAGTTTCCCTGCTGCAAGGTATTTTTCGAGAATTTCGTCCTTCATACGATTAGCGTCTCCTCAAATTCCGTAAAATCCGCAAATTTTCCTGCACGCACCGCTCCCATATCTTCGAGCCGCACGCCGCCTACCCCGGGATAATACAGCCCGGGTTCGACCGTGACGACAGAACCTGCTTCGAGCACCGCTCCCGACGGTCCAACCGTGGGAAGCTCATGGACCTGAAGCCCGACACCATGGCCGAGGTTATGGATGAAACCCCGGGTGTCGCTCTCGTACCCCCGGCTTTTGAAATAGTCTACGACGGCGTTGTGAGCCTCCGCTCCCGCCAACCCGGCTTTTATTTTCGAGATCCCGATCTGCTGGGCCTCGCGTACCGCTTCGTACATCTCAGCTATCTGCGTGTCGGGTTTTCCTTTCGAAACCGTCCGGGTCATATCCGCGTAATATCCCGTCGCCTCGTCCCGGGGGAACATGTCGATCACGATGGGCGCATGGGGTTTTAACGGGCCGCTCCCGATTATGTGGGGAAACGCGGTATCTTCGCCGCACGAGATGATGGTCTCCACCGCACGGCAGCCCTCATCCATAAGCTGCTTGTGCATCGCAACCCGCACGAGTTCCGAGGTGAGTGGTACACTATTGTGGTACAGAATGTCCTTCCTGACTATCGCGTGGCTGATAAGTGAGATCCCAAGGGCCATTGCGCGTTCGGTCTTTTTCTGAACCTCCTGCATGAGCCGGATCTCCTCGGGACTCTTTTTCTCCCGCACCTGTCCGACGGTCCCCTCATCCACGATCACCCGGCCATGATCCTCGAGCGCCCGCAGGAGTGCCGCGGGAAGTTCCGGTGAAACAAGCAGGGTTTTTCCTGCCTGTCCCGCGATCATCTGCGCGGTCGCCTTCCAGGGATTCTTCTCTTTTTTTGTGATATCGGGGAGCCCTGCCTGCGTGCGTGTCATCACTGTGGCAGTCGATTCGCGGGAAGCCCGTTCGGCTTCCATATGGGGGACGATGATGGTGCCGGGCTGCCTGCGCCTCTTGAAAAAGACAAAGGAGTCATGCATCACAAACCGGGTGAGGTAGCGCATATCGGCATCCTCTCCTGTGGCATAGTGCACAAAGGCATCCGCCCCGCACTTCTTCATGGCAGCATCCAGTGGATCCATTGCCGTACATCTACGCGCTGAAACGTCAAGTACTTTTATTCCCAAATTCAACGTACGAGTGATGGACGAAACTGCAAAAGAACAGTTCAAGTGGAAATTCTACCGGCTGGCTGTCCAGCTCAATGCGATTATCCTGCTCGTGGCATTTGCGGTACTTTCCTGGTTCCTTGTCCCGGCCCCGTACCATATTCCCGCTGTCATTGTCACGCTTGTCATCGCCCTTGTACTTTCCTGGAATTTCATCATCAGCTACCGTTTGACCAAGGCATGGCTTGATGAGCATTGAGGTGAAGGTATACTATAAAGGGAGCGGGATAGTTCCGCGGAAACCATATGCTCAAGAAGATGAAGGAAGAGATCGAGCTCCTCAGCCGGCACATTGAAGTGGCCCGGACCGTGGCAGAGCACCAGCCGATCGGTATCATGAAGCTCTCCGAGATTCTCGACCTGCCATCCCACCGGATCCGATATTCCCTCCACGTGCTCGAGCAGCTGGGGTATATCCGCGCATCCTCGGAAGGGGCGATCGCAACCGGGCAGACCCGGGAACTCTTCGCGCACTTAAACGAGGACTTGGACGATATTATCTGCCTCGTGAACGCGATGAAAAGACCCTGACCGGCAATTCCGCCGCGGATTTTCCGTCTTATTTATCACTGCCCCGCGGTTCCGGCAAACCCGTCATGCTCTTTCTTCCCTTCGTTACCTTTAAAAAGCCTTACAAAGAATCTATTAAGGCGCAGGAAACTGTTGCCGCCATAACTCAGTTGGTAGAGTGGCTGGCTGTTAACCAGCATGTCACAGGTTCGAGTCCTGTTGGCGGCGCTCATGGGCCTGTAGCTCAGTCCGGTTAGAGCGCCCGGCTCATAACCGGGCGGTCATGCGTTCGAATCGCATCAGGCCCATTGCATTGTGCGTTGACCCTTTTTCCGCAGCTTCTCTTGGTCAGTCGCATCTATTTTACTCCGATAACCCCGCAGTTCCCCTTAAGGCAATTTAATAAAGTATCTATGGCAGGAGATACCAGCAACCTCCATGGAATGTCCTGCATGCGGCAGTGATTGCGTACAATCGGCACCGGATATCCTCAGGGATCTTCCCATGAGGTTTCTTCCGTGCGAAAAATGCAGCATGCGGGTACGTGACAAACGCTCCCCGCTGCCTTCTCCAGAGTATAGCCAACCCTGTTCCTGCGGCAAACGATTTATCGATGAAGTTTTTGCTCACATGTACGTGATCATGCAGGAAGAAGGCGATCTCACATCCCGCGATCCTCTCATCGCGGTCGGGTCGCCGCTCATTCATCCCGGCATGGCAATGGACCGGCCTCCGTTTCTCCCGGCCAAATCCCTGCTGCTGTTGTCAGGAAGGGTTCAGGAGAAAGCAGCCCGGAGGATCGTTGCCGAGGTCCCCGAGATCCGAGGCGTCGTCAAAACCGCAGACTACATTCCGGGGCTCGTCTCACTTGATCCTGATGAATCTCCGCGGGTCTACACACTCCTTGCCGGCTGCGATGTCAGGGCCGACATCTACCCTCTTGCCATGGGTCCCCTTGTCGTGTATAAACAGCAGTCCCTTATCCATGTGGAGTTCCCACGCGCAGGATATCCCAAGCTGCGGTCGGTTGCCGCCCGCGTGGGAACTCCGCCGGTCCCTTTTTTTGTGGATGCCTGTTCGGGGCCAGGGACGCTGGGTCTTGCGGCGGCATGCCTTGGCGTCCCGCACGTGGTTTTGAACGATGCCTGGTATGCCTCGGCATTCTGGTCGGCGTTTAACCTTAATGTCAACCGTGTATACCTGGATACTGATGAGGTGCACATCCTCAGGACCCTTGAGGATATGGCCCGTCAACCGGTGATCCGCGACCCGGTGAAAATTGCCGAAACCGCGGGACGGCAGGTCATCGAAGTCTACCAAGGGGATCTCCGGAACCTGGATCACGTGATCCCCCGGGATGCCCACCCGGTAGCCGCGTTGGATATTTTTGACAAGGACAACAAGAAGGAGGTATCCGATCTCATCAGTGACTGGCGCGTGCGCATGGGCGGGGAAGCCTTCATTCCATGAAACGTGTACCGGGCGAGAGGAGGGGATTTCCGAATATCCCCGGGGGAGACCGGTGCTCTGTGTGACAAGGATTTATTGACCGGCAGACAAAGTTATATGGGGACTAGCCCGGGTGGCTCGGCGTCACTTGTAACCCGAAACCGTCGGTACGCGGGGGGCGAAGTTTGACGAAGGCTGCAACGATCTGCTGGAGCCTGTGTATTCTGACGTTGAAACCTCGTCCCATGAGGTCGATGGCCAGGTATCAAAATTCCGGAGGGAATGGCGACCTGTCGCTGCGGGAACCGGTTCAGGCCCGGAAGGGAGCAGACTTACCGCAGACATCCGGCGCCCATGGGGTAACGGGGCGGAGGATGAGTACTTTGGCAAAAGGAGTAACGTACAGTCGACCGATAACACGTCCCCGCTTATTGTGATACCATGTCGAAAGTCACCATCATCGGTGCAACCGGCAATGTCGGTATGTTTGCCGCATATGCAGTTTCTGTCGATCCCCACGTCAATGAGATCCTGCTGTACGGCCGTGAAGGGCGTGAAGCGTTTTTAAAAGGGATCGCCCAGGACTTCGCCGATTCCTTTGCGGCCCGGGGGACAAATATCAGGGTCACTTGGACAACCAGCCTCAAAGATGCAGCCGGTTCGGACATCGTTGTCGTTTCGGCGGGCACTCCCCGCGGACCGGGCCAGGATCGTCTTGACCTGGCGCTCGGGAATGCACGGATTGTTGCCCCGATAGCCCGGACGATCGGCACTGTTGCACCGGATACCAAGATCATCATGGTAACAAACCCTGTCGACGTGATGACCTGCGTCGCCCTGAAATATTCCGGGCTCAAGCCAAACCAGGTCTTCGGCCTTGGCACACATCTCGATTCGATGCGGTTAAAATCGCTGATAGCGACCTATTTCAAAGTGCATGTCAGCGAAGTACACACCCGTATTATCGGTGAACATGGGGAGAGTATGGTACCGCTCTGGTCGGCAACCACCATAGGCGGGATCAGGATATCCAACCTCCCGGCATTTGCCCACCTGCCGGTGCAGGAATTCATCCAGTCCGTGAAGTCCAGCGGTGAGCAGATCATCAAAAACAAGGGATCAACGGTATTTGGCCCCGGCGAGGCAATTGCGTCGCTGGTAAAGACCGTCCTTGGCGATGAAAACCGGATCCTAACTGTTTCCTCGTACGTGAAAAGCGAGGTCCACGGTATTGGCGGTGTCTGTATCGGCGTACCGGCCCGGATCAACCGGAACGGTGCGTTCCCGGTGACCATCAGGATCGATGAATCCGAGGTTATCGCCTACCGTGAATCCGTCGAAAAGATCCGGGAAACCATCCACCAGATCGTCGGGCAGCTGGAAAATGAAAAAGAGATCGGTCCTGCCCCCAAACGGCAGAAAAAATCCCGTGTGTAAGTCTCTTTTTGTAAATTCTGACGGAGGGAAAAAAGCGGGAACAGGGATACGAAAAATCCCGGATCTATGTGAGAGTTACTTCAACAATCTCTGCCCGCTCGACGCCGGGGATAGTGTTCAGCTTTCCCTCGATGGCATCTGTTTCGCCGCCGGCATCGTTGACGATCGCGGCAAGCTTTATTGCCTTGAGCCCAAAGCCGATCGGCTCTTCCTGGATGTCCTGGATGCCGGGCAGTTTCTCCTTGAGTGCGCGTTTGAGTTTTTCGAGGTCAACTTCCGGTGATTCCGGCATGACCCTGACGATTACGGCTACGCTCCCCATGCCTCACGGTCCCCCGAATCCACATTTCGGGCAGACGTAGGGAATACTCTGCTCCCTGCACCGGTAGCACCGGGTGATCTCGACGCCGCATGCGGGGCACGCGAAAGCCGTTGAGCCCTCTTCTGCAAGCGGAGCGCTGCAGGACGTACATTTTTTATCTGACATGATATGCTCCTGTAAGGATTCCTATAGTATCTCTTTTAGTACCTTTAAAAGGTTGTACCAATGCCGGTCCCGCGAACCTGCTCCCCACGAAGCCACCGGCAAATACCAGTGGTGTCGGTTCCGTTGAGGATAAAGGTCCTGATCCGGCGTTCAAGCACATAGGGAATGAAAAAGGGGTCGACAACATCGGTTGCCACGGGTTTTTCTATGCGGGTGCGGAGTTTCCCGGCGGCTTCGATACCGTCCACGGACTTGAGCACCAGCAGATCGCCCCCGAGCCTGCCGGCGACCCATGCGGCAATAGTATCGGACGTTACGTCCCATGAATGGGGCAGGGGGTCGTACCGGCGCAGGGCGCAGTAGGGAAGGAGGATGCACGGATAGCGGGGGCGTGCGATCCGCGTGGTTGTTCCTATTCCCCTGGTAGCGAGTGTCCACCCGTACTGGTCCATCGCAGCGCACGCCATCCAGTGGGCAGCATCAGCATCTGCCCCCGACTGCCGGACTGCATCGGCAAATGCCCCGCCCCCCGGGACGATCAGCAGGGGGCGGGAGGCAGATCGCAGGGCCGGGATGATCTTTCCTGCATGTGATGCAAGGCTGCCACCCAGTTTCACAACAGTAACAGGAGCCCATCCTGCTTCCTGCCCATGACGCACCTGCGTTCTCATCTCCCAAGGGTTATATTCCCTGATTATAAAAAGGGAAGATACCATGTCTTTTCCCCGCCTTCTTGCCGTGTTCCTGTTCCTGTGTCTCTGCATCGTATCCTGCGGTGCTGTGCAGATCATCGAGTTCTGCCCGGATCCCTTCCTTGCCGATGATGCGGACGAGTACATAGTCCTGTCAGGCAACGGCTCGCTTGACGGAGTCGCGATTTCCGATAACCACGGCGGTTTCCGGTTTCATGAGGGTACGATTATCGATGGCACCTTAACAGTCGCACGGAACGGCCCGGCGTTTGAAAAGACTCACGGGAGGCGCCCGGATTTTGAATGGCTGAATTACTCCCCCGATATACCGGACGTGATCTCCGGCACACCACTTCGTCTCGCCAATACACGCGATGAACTGCTGGTCTATGAGAACAGCCGGCTTGTGCAGAAGGTCAGTTGGCCAGAGGATGTCAGGCCCCGGGAAGGGCAGGTGCATTATCTCGAAGACGGTGTCTGGGATCCCCGGCCGCTCATGCTCGGCCAGTCCCGGCTGGCCCAGACGACCTTTGGCAATGTAACGGTAACGGCCTTTGTCTCTCCCGATAGTTCCCTTGAGGTATTTTCCAGCGTAGTTGGATCTGCGCAGTACCGGGTGCTGGTGAATGTCTACGAACTTACCAGTTCAAACAGTACTGACTCCCTGATTGAGGCTGAAGAGCGCGGGGTGGATGTGGAGGTCCTTCTTGAGGGAGGGCCTGTCGGGGGAATCCCACTCTCGGAAAAAACTGCGATCTACCGGCTGAACCAGAGTGGGATCCCTGTTCTTTCAATGTCCGCGCCGGATGGCGGGCACGTACCGTACCGATACGATCATGCAAAATACGTTGTCATTGATGACCGCGCGGTTCTTGTGACCAGTGAAAATTTCGGGCGCAGCGGCTTTCCACCCGCAGGGGAGACAGGGAACCGGGGCTGGGGGGTCGTGATGGAAGATCCCCGTCTTGCGGCATACTTCGGCGATCTGTACCAGACTGATACCTCAGGTTCAGCGATTATTCCTGTGTACGGGAGTACGGGACCTGTGGAGAACTACAGTACGATTTCCCGGCAGGTGACCTTTGCCCCTGCCACCTTTGCAGGTGCACGGGTGACCCCGGTCATCGCCCCGGATACCAGCACTGAGATCACGGGCCTTCTTAATTCTGCGCAGGATAATATCGAAATCGAGCAGGCGTACATAACAAACGAATCAAAGACCAGCCTGAACCCTTACCTTGCGACTGCGATCAATGCCTCGCGTCGCGGGGTGCATGTACGGATCCTCCTCGATTCCTACTGGTATAACACGGCAGACGAGGCTGACAACGACGAGATGGTGGCGCTTGTCAACCGGATCGCCGCAAACGAACACCTGGCGCTTGAAGCGCGCTGTGCCGACCTTGCAACGACCGGCCTTGAAAAGATTCACAACAAGGGGGTGATCGTTGATGATCGGGCATTCCTTGTGAGCAGCATCAACTGGAACACCAACTCACCGGGATTCAACCGGGAAGCCGGCGTCATCATAGAGCAGCCGGAGGCGGCCCGGTATTTCCGCGCGGTGTTCGATGCGGACTGGAGCCCTGCAGTGCGTTCGCAGCAGCCTCCGACAGATTACCTGAAAATTGCCTGTGTCGTTGCGATCATCGGCCTGCTCCTCGTCCTGTATTACAAACGGCATATCCGATAAGGCGGGTTGAATTTCAACCGGGAACGCCCGGGCTGGACGGTAACATCCACAAAAACAAAAACCAGAGATCAGAACCGGCAATTAGGCGAAGGTTTGGAGATTTTCAAAGTTTTTTGAGTGCGCACTGGCACACGTCGCAGAGGTTGATATCGCTCTCTCCGGTAACAACCGCGAGCGCCCAGCGATCGATCATCGCATCGAGTTCAGAGGACAGTTCGATAGCCCCGTAACCCCGCTTCCTGCTCATATATTGGGATACCGCAGCGCGGGTGACACCCAGTCTCTTTGCTGCATCGCTCTGGCTGAGACCCTGGTTATTGACAAGCCGGCAGACCATCTCCGCTCGCATCGGGGGCAGGAGGTTTCTGACCATGCTGTCGCAGTGCATGAGCGTGCAGGTGTGCTTTGTCATACAAGTGCAGGCTGGGATTCAGGGGAGATAACGGGCCTGTTCTGGTAGATGATCTGCCGTGCATCCCGGAAGTTGAACTTCTCGATGATGAGGTGACGTTCTTTGAGCTTTTTTAAGGCATATCTCACGGTCCGCGGGGCGAGCCGGCTTTTCTTGACCAGATCCTTGTGGGTCATGGCACCACCGGTGCCCAGTATCTCCAGTACCGTCCGTGAGGAGGGGGGTAAGGTTTGCTGATACATGATGAGAATGTTAACAGTGTTAACATATCAACCTGTCGGTAATTTATATCCCCGGTTTCAACCATCACGTATGTTTGGCCGCCAGGAACGGGTAGCGATCCTGCTGTTGATCGCGGTTGCCGTTGCCGTCATTCTTGCCCATATCATGCTCGTCCAAATTGGGAAAGCGCCGTTTGCATCGGCATACACCGATCAGTCGGCTGACGGGATGCTGGTCAGCCTTTCGGGCAGCATCAACCAAGTGACCATCCTTTCAAATGGCGGCCATGTGGTGCTCTCGGTGAATAATGTAACGGTTTTTATTCCCACAACCGTTGCCGGTGACCGCGCCTTTGCACTGGGGACGGACGTCTCGCTCTATGGGACCGTCCAGAC
>Ga0326727_10024218_pt1 | contig 11505 bp, 8 predicted proteins | sample MB2enrmetagenome_FD_207643 | JGI IMG/M metagenome (GOLD analysis project Ga0326727, IMG submission 207643) | Lab enriched peat soil microbial communities from McLean, Ithaca, NY, United States - MB29MY | ecosystem: Environmental > Terrestrial > Soil > Wetlands > Peat | place: USA: New York... | reverse complement strand
TTCGCACAACTACTTAGAGGATGGTACCAGCCATACCCATCCAAGTACAATATGAACTATTTATTGAATTGATAAATTTATTTTATCAAGGCCATGGCGAACACCGGACAGCCGTTACCGCAACAATTCTTCCAGCCGCACCGCTTGGTCCGTCTTCTCATTGCGATACTTGATGATGATCGGAGTATAGAGAGAAAGTCCCAGGTCCCTTCCCCGCCCCTGAGTGATTGCGCGGGCGCCGGGGACGACCACCGCTCCGGGAGGAATCATCAATGGCTTCCCTGCGTCGCGGCGGTAAACGGCATCCAGCACCAGGTCGTACACCGGCATGGAGCCTGTCAGAATGGTCCCGGCGGCCAGCACGGCTCCCTTTCCGATGATTGCCCCTTCGTAAACGCCGCAGTTGCCGCCGACGAGGACTTCGTCTTCCAGAATCACGGGAACGGCGCCAATCGGTTCCAGCACGCCGCCAATTTGCGCGCCGGCGCTCAAGTGGACGTGTTTGCCCACCTGGGCGCACGAACCCACCAGCGCGTGGGAATCAATCATCGCGCCATCATCGACATAGCCTCCCACATTCACGTACATAGGCGGCATGCAGGTCACATTCCGGCCGATGTAGCAACCATCGCGAATCGCCGACCCACCCGGAACCACGCGAAGGTTCTGGCCGGAAGGCATTTGCTTCAATGGAAACGTGTGCTTGTCGCAGAACTGAGAACCGGCAGGTGGCATATCGACAATTCGACCGATGCGGAAGCCCAGCAGGATCCCCTTCTTCACCCACGAATTTACCTTCCAACCGGTCGGTGAACCGGGATCAGGCGCCGCCGCGCGGATCCGGCCCTCGTTAAGCGCCGCCTTGAATTCATCGAAAGCACGGAAGTATTCGTCATCATAGGCGTCCGCTTGCCGCGAAAAGAGATCGTTGATGCGAGATTCAAGGTCCATCTGTTTTTCCATATATGTGTGTCAAAAAGCAACAATTTCGTCGACGTCCAGGCCAACGGCCATCCAGATTCGCTGGCGATTCGAGCTATGAGCCCGGCTCTGCCGCCTGTTGTCGAAGTGCCGCCCTAAAGGGCGGCGCTACCTTCGCTGTCATCCTGAGGAGCCGCAGGCGACGAAGGATCTCGCACCGTCTTGAAGAAACTCAGAGCGAGATCCTTCGCTTCGCTCAAGATGACAGCCCCAGGGAGTTTCTCCGCAGCCTCTGAAGCCCCGCACCTACGCCTTGCGCGCCTTCAGCAATCCCTGGGCAGCCAGCACGTTTTCGAGCTTGACGCGGTTCTCGGGTTTCAACGGAACGAGCGGCAAGCGATAGACCTCCTCGATCATGCCCATCATGGCGAGCGCCGCCTTTACGGGAATGGGGTTGGTCTCGATGAAATTCACCTGCATCAACGGCAACAGGCTGAAGTGAAGTTTGCGCGCCTCCGCGAGCTTCCCCTCGAGCAGCAAGTGCGCGAGCCTGGCCATCTGGTCCGGAATCTCATTGGAGATGACGGAGATGATTCCCACGCCACCGAGCGCCATGAGCGGAAAAGTGAACGAGTCATCACCGGACAGCACCAGGAAACCCGGCTCCACGGCGGCAAGGACTTCCATTTGCTGCACGATGCTGCCGGAGGCCTCCTTGATGCCGATGAGGTTCGGGATCTTCGATAGCCGTGCGGCCGTAGCAGGCTCAATGTTCGACGAAGTGCGTGACGGAACGTTGTAGACGATCATCGGAAGGTCGGTGGAGTCAGCGATTGCTTTGAAGTGCTGGTAGAGACCCTCCTGCGTCGGCTTGTTGTAGTAAGGCGCTACAGAGAGAATCCCCTGGACGCCCAGGCCGCCGACTTCAGCGGCAAGCTCGATCACTTTCCGGGTGTTGTTTCCACCGACCCCGGCGATCACGGGAATCTTGCCCGCGACTTCCTCGACGACCGTGCGCACGACGGCTACGTACTCGGCATGTTCAAGCGTGGGGGTTTCACCCGTCGTGCCGCAGGGCACGAGGAAATCGACGCCTCCGCGCAGTTGAAACTGAACCAGCCGCCGCAACGCGTCGAGGTCCAGGAAGCCATCCTTCTTGAACGGGGTCACCAGCGCCGTGCCGCAACCACAAATTTCCATAGTCATGTGACCTCCAATGGAGCCGGGTAGCGCAGACCTCCATACTTGAGGTCTGCGGTTCTTCCTCGCAGGGTGTACCCTGAGCAGAGCGAGATCCTTCGCTTCGCTCAGGATGACAACAGGCGACGGGCTCAGAATAACAGCAGGAAAGCGTTTCCCCGCAACCCGTCAAGCCGAGCCCCTGGTCTGCGTAGCGCCGGGCTTCAGCCCGGCATGTGCCGCCCTGAAGGGCGGCGCTACCCTCGAAACCAGGACACTACCCAACCGCGCGCCCGGTCCTCGCGCCATTCTCCAAAACATCGGCAAAGTTAAAGAAACCCCTCCTCCCCGAGATCCAGCGCGCGGCATAGAGGGCGCCTTCAGCTAACCCTTGCCGGCCGCGGGCCGTGTGCCGCACAATGACGGTATCCACCTCGGAGTCAAACCCAAGTTCGTGGGTTCCGGGAATGTAACCGGCGCGGACACTCGCCACGGGGATTTCCCGGTTCTCGAAGACCGGTTGAATCCGCCGTTTGATCTCGATCGCCGTACCGGAGGGAGCGTCTTTCTTGAACTTGTGGTGAGCCTCGGTAAGGTAAGGGTCATACATGGGAAAACCGGCGAAGATTTCCGCCGCCGCCCGCGCCAAGCGATAATAAAGGTTCACACCAATGGAAAAGTTCGCAGCATAAACCATGCCGATGCCGGCCTCTTCAACAAGTTTTCGCACTTCACCCAGGCGGTTCTGCCACCCCGTCGTCCCCACCACGAGGTTCACACCCAGCGATGCGACGCGCCGGATGTTCTCGACCACCATATCCGGAGTCGTGAATTCCACGCACACATCGATCCCGCGGAAATGCTCGGCCGTTATGCCCTGCCCGCCTTGATTGGCGTCGATATCAAGCGTCAGGCGGACATCAAAGCCTCGCTGCGGGGCAAGAGCAGCGACCGCCTTGCCCATCTTGCCATAGCCCAGCAGGGCCAGCTTGATGGGATTCTGAGATTGTGAGGGAATCGTGTTCACCTTCCACCCGCCTTGGGAAGCCAGTAAATTCGAAGCACTCGCCGCCTCATGAAAAAGCCTTCCAACAATGTCACCCCAAGCCCTCCGCCTGTCATCCTGAGCGAAGCGAAGGATCTCGCTCTGCTCAGGGTAAACTGCGCGAAAAATCCGCTTTTGCACTCAGAGCAAGCATCCAGAGTGGGCCCGGCACTACCACCGTGGATTCCCGCTTTCGCGGGAATGACCCAACCACCCACGTTGTCACCCCCGCGCAAGCGGGGGTCCACCGCTCCTGACTCCTAACTCCTGCCTCCTGACTCCTGCCTTTCTCCCCTCCGAGCTTTCAATTCCCGGACGAGCCGGCAATAGAGGTTCGCCGCTTCAACCAGCTCGCTTTTCCGAACACGCTCATGGCCGCTGTGCGCGACATTGATCGAACCCGGCCCCAGCAGCACGGGCCGGCCCCAGCAACTGAGCGCCGGCAGATCCGTGCCGAACGCCACCACGCCGGTCTCATAACCGTCCAGCCTTTCCATCTGCAGGATCGGCGTGTCGCGAACGAACTCGAACTCACACCGTCCTTCGAGCACGGCCGAAATCATCCGGCGCAACTCCTCCGTACCGCTCACGGTCCGAATCATGACCTGGGCGGCGGCCTGGTCCGGCACAACATTCGGAGCCCTTCCTCCGGAAATGACCCCGATGTTCAGCGTGGTGGAGCCGAGCAACGGATCTTCGGGCAGCGGGACCTTCCGCAGATCACCCAGAACGTCCAGAAGCCTGTCAATCGCGGATTCGCCGAGATGCGGGTAGGCCGAGTGCGCCATCTTCCCCTTGCATCGAATGTCAAGCCGCAGCACTCCCTTCGAACCGACCACGAGCTTGTTCTCCGTGGGCTCCCCGTTGATGATGTAACGCGAGCCCGGCGCGTGCAGGTTCGCCTCCCGCGCGCCGTCGCTCGTGGCTTCCTCTCCCACCAGGAACAGCAAGCCGAAATCCGTCACCCCTTCGCGAATCAGCCGCTCAGCCGCCACAATCTGCGCGGCCAGGATTCCCTTGGCGTCACATGATCCGCGCCCATAGATGAACTCCGCGTCCTCATTGGCCAGGAGAAAAGGCGGAACGGTATCCATGTGCGTGCTCAGAACCACATCCGGCTTTCCCATGCGCGCGAACACGTTGGAGCGATCCCGCGAGACCGGCTGAAGCTCCACCTCGAAATTCCTCGCCGTCAGATAGTCCCGGAGGAATTCCGCACAGGCCCGCTCGTGGCCCGTTATGGACTCGATGTTGATCAAAGTTTTGGTGAGTTCGAATAACTCCATTGCGGTTGTCTTTTGCCTGTCCGGTGGGACCCGCTGCACATCCATCCCCAATGCGTCCGCGCAACGAGGCCATCCGCTAGACCTTAGCTCACAAATCAAAAGAGCGTCAAGGACCTTCGTGGAATGGGGGCGTAGAGTCAGTTCAGGTCCCCATCAAAAGATTCCACCACAGAGGGCACAGAGAAAGAATATCTCCGTGCTCTCTGTGGTGAATGCCTCGCGAGGGAGCAGGAGAGACCCCTCACCTGCCCTTCTACGTCGGGCACCCTCTCCCCATGGGAGAGGGCTGAGATTCCTGATTCTTGTCCTCTCCTCCCCACGGGAGAGGGTGTCCGCCCTGAGGGCGGACAGGTGAGGGGTCAATTGGCACGATCGCTGCCGGGCGGCGGAGCCGCGGGGCACCGACCGCTCGCCCACCTCGCATTCATTTCAAGTTGCACTGAACCTTGAACCCTTCCTGTCTCGCGCGCTTACAGAAGTACTTCTGCATATCCTCCAGCTTGTCGAAATCCTTAGGGCCGTCAGGGTACAGAGCGTGGAGACTGTCTTCCGCGGCGCCGACGATGTTGAAGGAAAAGTCGTAGAGCGCTGTGTCCACCAGGTACGGAATCGCAGGCCTGAACTTGCATTTACCAAACAGCTCCACACTGGTTTCATACTGCAAGCTGCCTTTATTGCGATACCGGCCGCTACTGAGTTCTTTTAGAGCAACCGGATCGCACTTCTTAGCGAGATAATTCACTGGCCAGTAGCGGTCTTCTCCGTCTTCTGCGCGCTCGGTCACAACCCTTCGCATGAATGCGGTGACCTCAGGCGTGTCGAAATGGTATGCGACGTGTTCGATCCCACCCCGAATCGCCCATTTCGGCTCCTTCCAGTAGCGCACCAGCAACTCATGAACGTGACCCCGGCGGGCGAGCTCGTCGGATATAGGCCATCCACTGGCTTGGCCTTCGCCAACTCCGCAGATCTTCCAGTCACCGAAACAAGCCACGAGCTGCGCTGAGCGCAACTCAGGAATCCGCCCAATTAGTTCATCAGAAATGTCCCAGTGGTTGTCCGTCCCGCAAACTTTCGCATCATCGAAACAGGCTTTGAGTTCATCGGACGAAAACTTTGTCAGGTCCACCTTGCCACTGCCTTTATCGGCTTGACCGACCGAGAATGCAGAGATGAGGGTCAGCAGCAGTACAACTGCAAGCGTTGCTAATCGATTCATTTTGTTGTCACCGGCGCGACGGTAGGACATTGCCACGAGTATACGCCGCGCAGCTTGGTTTTCAAGATTGTTGCCATTGCTTCATCTCAGGGGATTCGGATACCCAACGAAGGAGGTATGCGCAGAGCGAGTAGCGGGTAGCCACAGCACGGCTTGTGTGCCGCGGGTTCTTCTCATGCCGGATATCCCAGCGGCAACCACACATAACAAAAAACGGGTAGCGCATCCGTTTTTGATTCTGCGGTCCTTCCCCCGGTCGTGCACAGCCCCAACCGGTCAGATTCACTCTTGTTCTATCGCGCTCGCATCGATCAGAAAGAAAAGGACGACGGAGGTCTGCGACCTCGCTGCGCCAGCCACCTAGAGCACGGAGGTATTCTTTCTCTGTGAGCCTCTGTGCCCTCCGTGGTGAATGTCTCGCAATGTTAAAGGCTTGTAATGAGGTGGCCGTAATCCACCACCTCTGGTGGATTGCGGCCAAATACGGTGCTCCGCTCGACGCCGACGACGAACGGAAGTACCGTGTTTTCAATCCGTTGATTTCATGGCGCGGTTTGGCGATGAAGATGCCATAGATGATTACCTGAGGTACAAAGGAGTCGGGACCATGAAATACATTCCAACAAAACTGATTCAGACGGTTGCGGGCAGCGTCATGTTCTTTGTGCTGGCCACATCAATCGTCGGCTTCGCACAGGACCAGCCTGGCGACCAGCAACCCAGTTCCGCGCCCACGCCCGGTTGGCGGCGTTTCTCCAACCCTCCGCCGATGGCGGCGCCGGATCAACCGGCGGCGCCGCAACAACTGGCCCAGCCACAACAACCGGCGCCGCCGTTGCCGGCGCGTTTGACTCTTCAGCCGGGCACATTCATAACCGTGCGGATTGACCAGTATCTCTCCTCGGACAAGAGCCGGGTCGATGATGGGTTCTCCGCCACTCTGACGCGGCCGCTGGTGGTCGATGGGATCGTCGTGGCGCATCAAGGCGAAATCGTGGGTGGCCGAGTGGCCGAAGTCCAGAAAGCGGGACGCGTGAAGGGTGTTTCCCGGCTCGGCATCCGTTTGACCGACCTGACGCTGGCGGACGGCCAGCAGGTGCCGATCCAGACGGAACTGACCGGCCTTACCGGTCCCACATCGAAGGGCCGGGACGCAAGTGCGATTGCCGGAACAACCGTGATGGGCGCTGCGATTGGCGCCGCAGCAGACTGGGGTCCGGGCGCCGCAATCGGCGGCGGGGCAGGCTTGCTGGCCGGAACCGTAGGCGTGTTGCTGACGCGCGGCCGCCCGACCGTGATCTACCCGGAATCAATGCTGACTTTCAGGCTCGCGACGCCGGTCGCCATCTCGACGGAGCGCGCGCCGCAAGCCTTCATTTACGCGGGCAGCAACAGCTACAACCGGACGGCTGAGGAGAGGCCGTCCCCGGCTGGCAGGCCCTGCACGGGTTACGGATGCCCGCCTCCACGATCACCTTACTTCTATCCGGCTTACGGTTACCCCTACCCCTACTCCTATCCCTATTGGTGGGGGCCAAGCATCAGCCTTTGGTACGGACCGGGCTTCTATCGCGGATGGGGCCGTTGGCGCTAGCCGTGATTCCTTAGGGAGCGATGAACCGCGGACCTGATTGATTTACCGGTCCGCGGTTCATCGTAGGATACCGTGAAGTAACCCTCCGGAAAAGTTTTCGCATCCAATCATCATGAGTTTGATGAAAGACACTCAAGCGGTGTCACCCCCCGGTTCCGATTTGCCGGGACAAAAAATCAGCTGGACCCCCGCCTGCGCGGGGGTGACGCAGGGGAGGGCTTTGCCCTCCCGATTCGCAAAAGGCCAAAGCCCCGCCCCTGCGCGTCATTTCCGCGGAAGCGGGAATCCAGAGGTTTTGGGGGAAACAAAAGCAGATTTTTCATGGCCCCGTCATGTCGGATCACAATACTGCCGATAAAGAGTTTTTCGGCAAGCTGTAGAATCACGCTGGAGGTTTCTTCGGATGGCACGTTCAAAGCTGATCCTGTTAGGTCTTGTCGCCGCAGGGCTGACACTCTATCTGCAAGATGCGCAAGCAGGAAGCATCCGCGTTTTCGTGATGGCTAGCACGTCAACGCTCAGCGACAACAACTCCTTCACCGTCGACGCAAAACCTTACAAGTCCGGGTACGCCGGAGGCGGAAAGGTCATTCTGGGAGGGGAATATTCACTCTCGAAACTACTGGGCATGGAGGGCGCGTACGGCTACGGGAACAATAACCTGCGGGTGACAAACGTCGATACGCGCCAGCAGATTGGCTACCCCGTCGGCATCAACCGTGTCAGCAGTGACCTGGTCCTTCGCAGTCCGCTCGGAATGATGGGCCTGCGCCCCTATCTTCTCGCCGGCCTGGAATATGACCGCCTCGGCCCTAACAGCGAGGCCAGGACGACGGCGTCCTCAGAGGGTTTTGCAGGCCGCACAGGCGCCCTGGGCGCCAGCAATAAAATTGGGGCGAATTACGGCGGAGGATTGGAATGGAGCCTCGTCCCCCTGGTGAGCCTCCGTCTTGACCTCCGGGACCACGTCATGAGCACGCCGACTTATGGGTTGCCTTCCCAGGCATCCACTAAGCCGATATTTCCAGTGAGTGGTTCCGCCAACGACTTCGAAGTCGCCGTGGGAATCAGCATCCACATCCCTCACTAACCTGAATAGAGGAATGCCGCAAAATGGAGTTGCCACCGCTGCTGTAATGGCGGTGGCACCCCGCGGCTCCGCCTTTCCGTAGCGGCTGCGTCCCGAACAACTCCCTCCGCGCAGGCTCCACGTTTTCCCTTGCCTCGATCACCGATTCAGTGGGAGAATTTGTACCTTGCCAGGTTGCTCATGGTCAGGCGGTGAGATGCAGGGGATACCCAAGGCAAGCAGATGACATCGCCACGGATAACAACCTCAGGATACAGAACGACAACCCCCAGCGGGCGAGCTGAACCTGAGGGTTGAGTCCGGCTCTGCGGCTGTGCCAAGTCTGTTTTGGCCGGCCTTGCCACGAGCCAAGACCTTCCCCCCCCAAAGCCTCCGGTCGTCACCACGGGCCGGGCCCAGGAACGGCCAGTGGCGGCGAATGGAGAGGGGGATGGCTTGCCCCATGCTCGCTGGCAATGGGAAGTGAGCCGGACCAGTGCCAGGCTGGCGACGGAGACGTCGTGACAAAGATCAAAGGACATGGCGATGTGGCCGAAAACGCCCGGATTACCCTCCAATCTCCCCTCCGGAGAATGTGACGTGGATTGCAGTCCCCTCGCTCGTCACCCTCAGCGTGCGGTCCTTACCCCCGGTCATCAGCGGCGCAAGCGAGAGTCAATGAGAGTGAACAGGCCGGGAATCATCCTCGCCTTGTTGTGCGCCTCCCTAGGCTATGCACAGAGCGCGCGGCACGAGGTAAAGGCAATTCTCGACCACTCGCTCCAGCCGCGCGAGGTCGTCACGTTCCAATTGCAGGAGTATCTGCTGCGGAGGGCGCCCCAGCTTCCCGCTCCGGCCAGCGCCGCCGAGTGGACCGGCCAAGCGGCGAAAATCCGGCGGCATCTGGTCGACGACGTATTCTTCCATGGCTGGCCTCGCGCCTGGGTCGATGCTCCACCGCAGTTTGAGGACCTGGGCCCGATTGATTCCGGCAAGGGATATCACCGGCGCAAGCTGCGCTATGAGATTGTGCCCGGCCTCTATTCCACCGCAATCCTCTACGAACCGGAGAATCCCGGAAGCCTGCGGCCCGCCGTGCTGCACCTGATGGGACACTTCATGGAGGACGGCAAGTCAGCGGAGTTCGGGCAGAAACTCTGCATCAACCTTGCGCTGCGCGGCATCGTCGCGTTGAACCTGGAATGGCTGGGCACAGGCGAGTTGCAGAACAAGGAGAGCCTGCACTGGTTTGCGGCGGACCTCGACCTCGACGGCATGAACGGCGCGGGCCTTTTTTACCTTGCGATGCGGCGAGGCCTGGACTACCTGGCGGCGAAGCCCAACGTGGACCCCAAGCGCCTGGGCGTCACCGGGCTATCCGGCGGCGGGTGGCAGACCATTATTCTGAGTTCGCTGGACGACCGGGTGTACGCGTCCGTTCCCGTGGCGGGCTACACCTCGTTCGCCGGCCGCCTGCCCATTGCGGCGACCGAAATGGGTGATTCGGAGCAGGAACCCACGGATTTTCTCGCCGGGCAGGATTATCCCACGCTGACGGCCGCGCGCGCTCCCCTCCCGACCCTGCTGATCAATAACGCCGAGGACGACTGCTGTTACCGCGCCCCGCTCGTCAAACCCTATATCTTCGATCCGGTCAGGCCGTTTTTCGCTCTGTACGGCAAGCAGGATGCGTTCGAATTCCACGAGAACACCGACCCTTCCGACCACAACTACGGACTGGATAATCGCCAGCAGGCATACCGCTTTTTCGCAAAGGCCTTCGGGCTCCCCGTAACCGATAAGGAAATCCCGGTCGATGCCGAGGTCAAGAGCTACAACGAGCTTGCGGTGGGCCTGCCCGAGGGCAATCTCACAATCCTGGGATTGGCGCGGAAGCAGGCGGCGGAAATCACCCGGCCAGCCATCCCGGCCGATGCCGCAGCCCGTGCCCATTGGGCGCAAGCGGAGCGGGAGAAGCTCAAGGCGGTGGTCCGCTTCGACCCGCTGGAAGTTCGCGAAGTGTGGAGGGTCGGCGGCACCAAGAGCAAGGGAATGGAATCCTTGTGGTTTCGTTTCGGATTGAACGATGGACTGAGCGCGACAGGAATCTGGATCAAAGCGATTGCCACGCCAAGCGATGCTCCGCTGGCCGTTGTACTCGACGACCGGGGAATGAAGGCTGCGGGTGAACAGGTCTGGAACCGCTTGCCGTGGGTCGCCAATCTGGTCGAGCGCGGCCAGCAGGTGCTGGTGCTGGATTTGCTCTTTACCGGTGAAGCCGCGCCGGACAAGGTGCTCTATCCCTTCGCCGAAGGCCTGGCGGCCACCGGGAAGCGGGCGCTCGGCATCGAGGCGGCGCAGTTGATCGCCCTGGTGCGCTGGGCCGGCGAACAATGGAAGCCACAGCAATTCCGTCTGGAAACAGCCGGTCTTCGCAACCAGGTGGCGGGATTAGTGGCGGCGGCAATCGAGCCGCGGCTGTTCTCCGATGTGGTCACTTACGCGGGCATGGAGAATCTCCGCTACCTGCTCGATGCGCCGGTCGATTTTCTGGAAGCTCCGGACATGTTCTGCCTAGATTTGTACAAGGACTTCGACCTTGATCGTCTGGCGACCATCGCCGGACCGACCCGCGTCGTTGCTTTAGAGAACTTGAAGTTAGCCCCGAAAGCTGAGTCCGCCGCCGGAACACCCAAGTAAGTTTGGGAAACCTCGCCGGGCAAGGCCAGAGAATAAGATAGGGGGTGGGCCGGAAGGCGACCCACGAGTGGATGAATGTGTAATCTGGTGAAAGTTGGACCTTATAAATGCAAATAGGAATTCTGGATTGGATCATTATCGGCGCTTACCTTGTGACCTTAGGGGTTGTAGGAATCATTGCCACCCTTAGAGTGAAAGACACCGGCGGATATTTTCTCGGCAAGCGGAAGTTTGGCAAGCTGCTCATGATCGCCCAAACGTTCGGCGTGGGGACGCACGCCGATCAGCCCGTGAGCCTGACCGGAGCCGTGTACAAGTACGGCATCTCCGCCGTCTGGTATCAATGGAAGAATCTCTTCGCCATGCCGTTCTACTGGCTGATGGCGCCGATCTTCCGCCGCGTTCGCCGCACCACATCGGCCGAGATGGTCGAGGACCGCTACGGTTCCGCCATGGCGGTCGTCTATGTGATCTTCGCGTTCGCGTTTTTCA
>Ga0326727_10024217_pt1 | contig 11506 bp, 8 predicted proteins | sample MB2enrmetagenome_FD_207643 | JGI IMG/M metagenome (GOLD analysis project Ga0326727, IMG submission 207643) | Lab enriched peat soil microbial communities from McLean, Ithaca, NY, United States - MB29MY | ecosystem: Environmental > Terrestrial > Soil > Wetlands > Peat | place: USA: New York... | reverse complement strand
GGCAAACCGTGCCCGGAATGACAATTCTTAAGGGGCTGCGCTGGGAATGACAGGCGTGGGGTTAGGGCTGAGACACTGAGTTACTTCACCAGCTCTTCCATCTCGCCTTCATCAATTACCTTCACCCCCAGCTCGCGGGCCTTATCTAGTTTGGAACCCGCGTCGGCGCCGGCTACTACGTAGTCCGTCTTTTTGCTGACCGAGCCGGTAACTTTGCCGCCGGCGCTTTCGATCATCTTCTTTGCCGCCTCGCGGCTATGGCGGGCTAACGTGCCGGTGAGGACAAAGGTCTTACCCGCCAGCTTTGCGCTGCGCTGCTTTTTCTTTCCGGCGAAGGTGAGGCCGGCGGCGCGCAGATCTTCTACCAATTGGCGGTTTTTGGGTTCGGCAAAGAACTCGCGGATGCTATCCGCGATACGCGGGCCGACCTCCTCTACCTGCTGGAGCTCCGCCTGGCTCTGTTCCTGGTCGGCAAGGGTGGCTGCGGCCATCAGCGCGTCCAGGGAACCGAAATGCTGGGCGAGGAACTCGGCGGTGCGCTCTCCGACAAAGCGGATGCCGAGCCCGTAAATTACCCGTTCGAGCGGCAGCTTTTTCGAGCGCTCGATTTCATCGAGAACGTTTTGCGCCGACTTGTCTCCCATGCGCTCCAGTTGCAACAGATCGTCTTTGGTGAGCCGGTACAGGTCGGCTACGTTTTTCACCAAGCCGCGGTCCACCAACTGGTTCACCAGCGCGTCTCCCAGGCCATCGATGTTCATGACGGAACGCGCGGCAAAGTGCAGGATGGTTTCGCGCAGCTTGGCCGGGCAGTTGGCATTGACGCAGCGGAAATCGACCTCGCCTTCGGTTCTGACCACATGCCCGCCACAGACTGGACAAGTGGCGGGCATGTGGAACTCTTTCTGTCCGCGCGGTTCATCTTTCACTACTTCTACGACTTTGGGGATCACGTCGCCGCCGCGCTCGACCTTCACGAAATCGCCGATCTTCACTCCGAGATTCTGTAAAAAATCCATATTGTGCAGCGTGGCCCGGCTGACCGTGGTACCGCCAATGAACACGGGTTTGAGCATCGCCACCGGAGTCAGTTTGCCAGTGCGTCCGACCTGTACCTGGACATCTTCGATCTGGGTGATGCCAGCGCGCGCGGCGTACTTGTAAGCAATGGCCCAGCGCGGCGCCCGGCCGGTAAACCCCAGCTCGCCCCACAGCGGCACTTCATTCACTTTGACCACGATGCCGTCGATTTCATAAGGGAGAGAAGCCCGTCTCTCTTCCCAGTGAGCAATGAACTTCCAGACCTCATCGATATTTCTGACCAATTTGCGCCCGGGATTGACCTTGAAGCCGGCCGCGGCGAGGGCCGCCAGGTCTTCCCATTGTTGTTGGCCGAAGATGCGCCCGTTTACCAGCAGAAAATAGGCGAAGAAGTCGAGCCGGCGCAGAGCGGTAATATTGGGATCCAGTACCCGGACGGCGCCCGCGCCGGCATTGCGCGGATTGGCGAATTTTGCCAAACCCTGCTTTTCCCGTTCCTGGTTGAGGCGTTCAAACGCCGCCACGGGTATCAGCACTTCGCCGCGAACCTCGAACTCGGGCGGAATACTGTGGGCCTGCAGCAGCTTGCCTGCAATCGAGAGGGGCACGGAGCGGATGGTGCGCACGTTGGCGGTGACCTCTTCGCCTACCGTGCCGTCCCCGCGAGTCAGGCCCAGCGCCAGACGGGAGCGTGATTGCCCGTCCTCGGGGGCGTAGCGCAAGGCCATCGATAAGCCGTCCAGCTTCAGCTCGCAGACGTATTCCACGTCTTGCCGGCCCGTCAGCTCGTGCACCCGGCGCTCCCAATCGCGCAGCTCCTGCTCGGTGTAGGCGTTGTCGAGGGAGAGCATGGGCGTGGAGTGCTCGACCTTGACGAAGCCTTCCCGCGGTTTGCCGCCTACGCGCTGGGTGGGCGAATCGGGTGTGATCAGTTCCGGATTTGCCTTCTCCATCGCCTTCAGCTCGTTCATCAGCGCATCGAACTCGGCATCGCTGATCTCCGGCTGATCGAGCACGTAGTAGCGGTGTTCGTGATAGCGGATCTGGTCGCGGAGCCGCTCGAGGCGGGCTTGCATGTCTCGGTGCGCAGCGCTTGGCATGCCGAAATTGTAGCCGGTAAGCGAAAAGCGCTCCAGACAGCAGCAGGTAGCTGAACCGGTACTGGGAGCCGGGCAGCCTGCATGCGAGAATACTAAATTGGTGGTTTTTGTCTTGAAACTACATGCACAAAGCGGCCTTAATCTATAACCCGGTTTCGGGTCAGCCCAATGTTCGGCGGGAGGCGCAGATCGCGGCCGCCCTGGCCGAATTGCGCCGCGGTGGGGTCGCGGCCGACGCGATCATGACACGCGCTCCCGGCAGCGCCGGCGAACAGGCCAGGAAAGCCGTATCTCAGGGCTGCGATGCGGTGCTGGCCTGCGGCGGGGATGGCACCGTCAATGAGATTCTGCAAGGGATGATTAACACGGAGGCGGCGATCGGCGTGGTTCCCCTGGGGACGGCCAACGCTCTGGCCCTCGACTTGGGCTTGCCGGCGGCGGCCGACAAGGCGGCCCGCATGCTGCTGGATGCCAAACCCGTGCGTATTGCCGTGGGCCGGATCTCCTATAGCCGGCGGGATGGCCAGGCCAGCTCGCGTTATTTCACCGTGGCGGCCGGAATCGGCCCGGATGCCCACCTCATGTATCACCTGAACGCCCAGTTGAAGCGGCGTTACGGTTATCCGGTGTACATTATCGAAGCGCTGCGGGTGTGGGCGACGCACAAATATCCCTTCTTCGATGTGGAGCTCTGTACGGACTCCGGCAACCGCCGGGAACGCGTGTCGCAGGTGCTGGCGGTACGTATTGCGGATTTTGGCCGTATGCTGCGCCGGCTGGCGCCGGGAGCGGCGCTGCGGCACAACCACCTGCGCCTGGTGTTGTTCAAGACGCGCAGCCGCCTGCAGTACTTGCGCTACATGTCGGCCGTTCTGTTTGGGATCGAACCGCGGATCCGGGAGATCGAAGTGCTGGACGCGGCCACCATCGAATGCCGGTTGCCGTCGGGTACGGATCCCCGCACCTATGTGGAGGCCGATGGGGAATTGCTGGGCACGCTGCCTGCCAAACTGGAAATCGTGCCGAATGCGGTCAACTTGCTAATGCCTCCCGGAGCTATAAGTACATGCTAAGGCTCCGGTTTTCAGCAGCGTTGAAAGCGCAAGGTAGATGCTGCGAGAGTATTTGAGTTTGTCTTTGGAAGCCCAAACTGACGCGCACGTAGACACGCCGGAGGCGCGGCGATACAACCGCCAGCGTCGCCGCCTGGGCATTCTCGACCTGGTGCTCAGCCTGGCCGTGCTGGTACTGCTGTTGGCTACCGGTTGGAGCCGCAGTCTGCGCGATTTTGCATACCAGATGGCCGGACAGCGTTATCTGCTCGCCGTCTTCTTCTATCTTCTGGCGCTGGCGCTGGCGACCAAAGCTCTGGCGGTCGGTTTGGATTACTACGGTTTTCGCCTGGAGCACCACTACCGGCTGTCGAACCAGAAGTTGCGTTCCTGGCTATGGGACGAAGCCAAGGGCTGGCTGCTGGGACTGGCCATCGGCACCTTATTGGTGGAGCTGCTTTACTTCGTCATCCGCCTGGCGCCGGAGTACTGGTGGCTGATCGTCTGGGCCGCCTTTACCCTGCTGTTCGTGTTCTTCGCCCAGATCGCACCGGTGGTGCTGTTTCCTATCTTTTATAAGTTCCAGCCGCTCCAGCGGGAAGAACTGAAGAGACGATTAACGCTGCTTAGCGAACGGGCCGGAGCACGGGTGCTAGGCGTGTACGAGTGGAAATTATCGGAGAAGAGTAAGAAGGCGAACGCGGCGCTAACCGGCCTGGGCAGGACGCGACGCATCCTGTTGGCCGACACGCTGCTGGAGCATTACTCGGACGATGAAATCGAAGCCGTACTGGCGCACGAGCTCGGCCACCATGTCCACAATCACGTGCTCAAGAGCATCGCGGTACAGGCGGCGATCACGCTGGCCGGCTTCTGGGCCGCGGTCCGCATCCTGCACTATGCCAACCAGCGCCATATGTTCATTGGAGACTATGATTTCGCCAATCTTCCCCTGCTGGCGCTGGTCGCCACCCTGCTGGGGGTACTGCTCTCTCCGGCCCTCAACGCCTGGTCGCGGCACAATGAGCGCCAGGCGGATCGCTACGCCTTCCGCTCGATTTCCGATATCCAGCCGTTCGTCAGCTCGATGAACAAACTCGCCACGCAGAATCTGACGGAACGTGCGCCCTCGCGCCTGGTGGAATGGTTCTTTCATTCCCATCCGGCCGTGGCCAAGCGCATTGCCGCCGCGGAGAGCTGGGCCAGGAACCACGAGAAATTTTGAATTTCGACTTTTGACTTTTGAATTGAGGAGCCGGCAGCCGCAGATTTACGCGGATTGTCGCTGATCCGAAGACGAGAACGAAATTCCGATCTGTGTTTATCTGAGCAAATCAGCGGCTAAAGGTTCTTCAAATCAAAATTCAAAATTCATAAATCAAAATTCTTTCTCTTCCGGGGGACGCAGCCGGCGGAACACGCGATAGAGCAGCATGTCATAGGCGATCTTCAGACTGCCACCCAGGACGAGGGGCGCGGCCAGTGAGAGATTTTGCATGAGCGCGCCCGCCGCCGACGCGGCGGCGGCCCAGGAAATGGTTCGTGTGAGGTTGGTTATGCTGCTGGCATAGGTGCGCTCGTGGGGTTTCACGACGGCGGTCAGGTAGGATTGCCGGGTCGGCACATCCATCTCGACCAGCGATTCACGCAGCAAAAAAAGCACGATAGCCGTCTTGGGACTGGCGGCGAAAGCGGCGGCGATCAGAAATAAGCTGGACGGCAGATGGGTGAACACCATGGTGTTCACCAGGCCAATACGGCGGGAAAGCCAGGCTGCTCCCAGATGAGAAGCGGCATTTAACCAATGAACGGCGAAGAACAGGACTCCGAGCTGCTTTTCGTCAATGCCGAAACGGCGAAAGAACCAGTAGGCCACCAGGGCGTCGCCCAGGAATCCGCCGCCGACGGCGTCCACGGAAAACAGTGCAGCCAGACGGCGAACGATCGATTTGCTTTCGCGGCTAACCTCGGCGGGAAGCGGCTGTCCCGCGTCGCGGATGATCTCCACCTGCGGTGAAAGCTGGAGGTAGAGCGTGGCGCCCAGCAGTTGCAAAGCGGCATAGGCGAAAAAGAGGTACTCATAGGCGGCGCTCAAAGGGATTCCCGTCCAGGACGGGAGGAGCAGGGGTAATGCGCCGGCCAAGGCTCCGAGCGCGCCGCCGCCATCCAGCAGCACGTTGTACCAGGAAAGCGCCCAGGTCCGCGTCTGGTCCGGAACCAGGCCGGGAATGATGGCCTGTTCCAGGGCGAAGGCGGCGCTGCGGTCGGTTCCCATGCCGTTTACCATCCCCAGGAAACTCAACGCCAGCAGCGGCCCGAAATGCGGAACCGTGGCGAGGGCCACGCCTCCGGCGGCGGACAGGACGGCCAGCGCCAACAAGGTGCGCCGGCGTCCCAGACGATCCCCATGAAAAGCAACGATGGCCGTCGCCGCGGTTCCACCCGCCAGGCCGGCGGCCAGCACCAGGCCGAGTTGAACGGAGCTCAGGCCAACGCGGAACAGGTAGACACCTAGTACCACGCCGAGCAGGCCGACCCCTAAGGAACGCAAAAAGCCCGCTACGTAGACCACCAGCAACTCACGCGGCCATTGCATGGGCCCCTTTCACAAAAAAGTTTCCAGTTTCCAGAAAAACAGCAAACAAGCGACTCTTGACGTCGGTCAGCCAGATCGCGAAGGCGAACCAGCGTCAGCTCTGCCCTTCCAGGGTATTACGAAACTGGAACTATGGGCGGAAACTCTGCGCCAGGATAGGATGGTCACAAGGTACCTCCTTCCGCCCACTTTCAGATTACGCATCGCTTCGGCCCGGTGGTTTTGGCTAGCTGAGCAGCAGCCACTTTCTGTTGGCTCGCGACATCTAACTGGCGCGAGGTAAAGCGGAAATGATCCTGGTTGCCGGAGCCTCTGGAAACGTTGGTAGTGCCGTGCTGCAAGCGGTTATTGCCAGTAATCATCCGGTTCGTGCCATGTACCGTTCGGAAGCGGATGCGGAGAACGTCCCTCGCGGCGCGAGCGCGGTGGTGGCCGACTTCGCCGACCGGAGGAGCCTGGCTAAAGCCCTGGATGAAATCACGCGAGTCTTTCTGGTCTGCGCCCCGGTCCCCCAACTGGTGGAGCTGGAAACCAACGTCATCGAGCTCTGCCGCCCGCGCGACCTCGAACATCTGGTGCTCAATTCCGCTCTCGGCGCCGGCACCTTCGATGCTTCCTTTCCCGCCTGGCACGGCAAGGTAGAACATAATCTGGAACGATCCGGCGTGGCCTACTCGGTTCTGCGTCCCAACACTTTCATGCAGAATGTCGCCAACTATTACGCCCCGACGATCCGGTCACAGGGAGCCTTCTACGCCGCCCTGGAGGACGCACCCATTAGTTACATCGATGTTCGCGACGTGGGCGCATTTGCCGCCAGGCTGCTGACCACAGAAACCGGCCAGGGCCGAACCTACGAACTAAACGGGCCCGAGGCTTTGACGTGCGACGAGATCGCGGCTCGTTTGACGCGCTTTACCGGCCGTCCCGTGCGCTACGTGAATGTGCCGCCAGCGGAGCTGAAGAAGTCCATGCTCGGCGCGGGTATGCCGCAGTGGCAGGCGGATGCGCTGCGGGAACTGCAACGCTACTACGCGGAGGGCAATGGCGGGCAAACGGATAATGTGGTGCGGCAAATGTTAGGGCGCGATCCGATCCGTTTCGACCAATTTCTGAAAGACTACTCCGTTGCATTCCAGCAGGCGGCTTGAATTTCAGAGTCAGAAGACAGAAGTCAGGAGTCAGAAGTCAGAAGGAAGATGTTATCTCTTTCTCTAAGTTCCACCCGTATTCAATGCATTCCTTTTCGTCAAAGTGGCGAAATTGCGTGTCTATCGGTGCGCCGGCGTTGCGCATTGTGGCCAGAGCTGAAGTTGCCCGCGACCAAGCTGTCGCGCGCGACGAGCAGGTTAAGCGAGTCGCACCCGTACTCGAATTGGAAAATGTCTCTCATCGATCTTAACTACCCCACCCAACGAAAACCGCGTTGCGTGGGCCACCCACCTAAATCGTATCGACGCAAAGCGAGCGGAGTTCTACCAGTTGTGTGGTCGTGCAGGTATCGAACCTAGCAGTTTCTTTGAGCTACAGTCCACACGCGGCAAGCCGTAGCTGCCTTCTAGGCCAGCACTTGTCGGTCGATACTGCGCACGTCGGGCACACCGGTCACCACCATGGCTGCTTCCAGCTCGTCGCGCATGGTTTTCATGAAGAGAGCTACTCCTGGGCGGCCGCCGCCATATGCGGCCCGGATGATGTGGCGGCCAACCAGCACCGCATCCGCACCCAGGGCGACATACTTGAGAACGTCGTCGCCGTAATGCACGCAGCCGTCCACCAGGATGACCATCTTGCCCTTCACTGCCTGCACGATGGCGGGTAGCACCTCGGCGGTGCCGGGGGTGTGATCCAGAACCCGGCCGCCATGATTGGAGACGCAGATGCCGGCCGCTCCCGCCTCGCCTGCCAGCAGCGCTTGGTCCGGCGTCATGATGCCCTTGAGGACCACCGGGATTTTGGTGGCGCGCACGATTTCGCGCAACTTGGCTAGCGGTTTGGTCTCCAGGGCGATGTCGGGATGGCTGCGCCCGTAGCGGCCCGCCGAGTCGGTGTCGATGGTGATCATGAACGCGCCGGCCTCTTCCGCCAGACGCACCACTTGCAGCAGACTCTGCTGGGGACGTGGCTTGATGCCGGCGATCGCCTTACCTTGATAGCGTTTGATTACGTCGAAGCGGCCCTGGACCAGGGCCATGCTGTCCATCTCGCCGTCGCCGATGGCGCCCACGGTTCCGGCATCGACGCAGCCACCGATGACACGGTCGAAATATTCGGCGTCGGGCAGCAGGTTTTGAAAGTTTCCGCCCGGGCCGCCAATGGGAGCGGCCATGGCCGGCAGCGCCAGCTTCTGGCCGAAGATCACCGTGGAGGTGTGCGGTTTCTTGTCCCGGCTCGACAACTCATGCAGCGTACGCAGCTCCAGCTTGACTTTCCGCAGGGCTTCGAAGTTGTTCTGGAATGAGGCGCCCGACCAGACGCCTCCCATGCCGGGATATTCTCCAGCACAGGCCACGCCGTTGCACTCCCGGCAGACGCGGCAGATGGGATACAGCACCTGGCGGGCTTTTTGATAAACCTCAGCCACGCCTCCCCTGGCGCCACCCGGTCCGTATTCCGGGAAAGGAGGTTTCAGTGGCACGCTGGATGCCGCCTGTGGCGCCGCCGCTGCAGAACTGGGCGAAAGGGCTTCGCTGGCCACTGCGCCAGCGCCAAAAAGGGTTGACACTCTTAGAAAAGTGCGCCTGAACATAGGACCTCTCCTCTTGGGACTGCGCAAATGGATCGGTAATACCTTCGCCCCTGCGCTGTACTGCTGCCCAGTAGATAGTAAATTCACCACACCTCAACGCCAGGGACGATGCTTACCCCCGGGTCCCGGCAAGCCCGGTTTGCGCTGGCTGCGTAGAGCGTGTTTCATCGATGCCGCGGGCCAGGTTGCCAAGACATGCCTCAGCGGCTAAAGCCGTATAAATGGCCGCTCGAAATGGCACGGCTGAAGCTGTGCCCTTCCGAAACCTATTTTTGAAACACGCTCTAGAAAATACACGCACGCCCCAAGCCGGTAGGATGTACAGGTGCTCTGGGAGTGCAGTTAAGTGTGTCTCGAAGTTGGCAGGGTGTCAATGCGCTTCGCGGTAATCAATACTTTTTAAGGGCTAGGATCAAGCTGGCCGTCATTGCTACCAGCAACATAATGACGAACGCGTAAATGGCGCCGAGAAAAGAGCGCCTGTCACACGTTGTCCGGGAGCTGACTAAAATCCACGCCGTCCGTTTTTGGGGGAATCACTAACGCTAAGGGCGACCCACGCCAATAACGTAAGGAAATGCTATTACTGGAGAACACTACGAGGTAAGATGTCAGGCCGGGAGGCACAGTGCGTGCGGTGGTAAAGAGACTCTTTCTTCGCTGCCTGCTCTCAGCTTGCTATGTGTTCTCTTACGTATTGCTCCTGCCGCTGCTTGATTCGGGAGAGCAAGGCTGGTTGACCGGGCCACTGCCCGTCTTAGTCGAGTGTAGCGGTCTCCTGTTTCTAATAGCTGCGGTTCTTGCGCTTCGTGCGTTGCGCTGGGCGGGGCTCGTCGGGCTGGCAGCCTCGGTCTTGTGTTCTCCCTGGTGGCTATATGCCATTAGCCCCAACCTGTACAAACCAATCTTCCGGGTTTATCGGTCGGTTGATCCCCATGCAGGATGGTTGAAATCCCCGCTTCCGCAGGGTTTTTCCTATTCGCCTCAGCTCTGGGTGCGAGTGCTATTCTTCCTGTTAGTTGCGGTTTTGAGTTTCCGCACTTTTAAGACCGCAGTTCCTAATAAAGCCGCAGCTTGAGGGAAGCGTAATTCCACCCTCGCATCGATGTGCGGTTTCTGGGTAGCGCAGGCGTGCTAGCGCATGTTCTTCATGTATTTCATCCACGGATACCACTGCTGCCACCGGGTCGGGAAATCGTCTCCGTCCACGCGGATGAATTCCACGCGGTAATAATGCAGCGGCGCGGTCCCGCCGTTGTGGATGGCGTGCGGAGCCTGCGGCGCCATAGTCATGCAGCTCGGCACCTTCATGTCCATTACCGTGGGCGGCGGTCCGTAGCCGGCGCCTTGCCCGTTGAGCGGGCTTTTCGGATCGAGCTTGATGTCGGTAACGTCCTGTGGGTTTCCGCTGATCGCATAGAACGCGGAAACCGACGGATACGGTGTTCCGGCCATCGGGGTGGTTTCGCCGGGCCGGACGGTCACTTCGATCAGGCGCAGATGCCCGTCGTTGAAGAGTTGCCGGTAATTGTTTGGGGCTGCGGCGATCTCATCGTAGGCGACAGGATAGGGCCACTGCTCCGAGAAGTTTGGCCCCAGTGCTGGCCCAGGAACCAGTTCCTTCACCGGCTTTTTTGGCTCCAGCATCCACGGATAGAGTGCCTTCCAGCGGCTACGAATCTCCTCGGCGTCCAGATGCGGGAATTCCACCCGATAGAAGTGCAGAGGTACGCTGCCCCGGTTGATCGGCTTGTGCGGCGCCTGCGGAGGGGAAGTTGTGCAACTGGGAAATTTCCATCCTGCCGGCGGAGGACCTACCTGCCAGCCTTGCCCATTAAACGGGCTGTTCGGGTCCAGTACCGGATCGAACAATCCTCCGGCGCCCGCTCCCGCCGTAATTTCCAAGGCGGTGCGCGCTTCCGGAACCACGGCGTTCCCGCCGCTCCCTCCGGAATCGCGTACAAACACCGAGGGAAAGGGGTGTCCGTGCATATTCACGTCCAGGCCGGGGGGATTGGACACCTCGAGCAACCGCACGTTTTCATCTTCATAGAGCATCCGGTGAACGTCCGGATCGGCAACTTCGGCATCCAGGTAAGCGGAGTAGGGATAGCCGCCCCAGGCTTGCCTCGGCATTACGTCAATTTTGCGGGGCGAGTAGGCGGGCGGTTTCGTGTTGGTCCCCTCGACCGGCGGTGCCTGCGCCTCCGCCCCTCGGCATGCCAAGCCGAGAACTCCGGCGGCAGCCAACACTATTGCCGCCCGCGACAAGAAGTTGGGAGTTTTCATCTCCGCCTCCATTCACGATCTTCGCGCAATTTTCCCGGCTGTATCCGGCACGCTTCAGAAGTCCAACGCAGAAGCGCAGAACAGGGATTTTTGAGTGCCTAACCGCCAGCTACAGACCGTTGTTAACTTGTTGGTTAAGTTGACGCAAAAGGGGCATTGTTAAAGCATTGTTAATATCGACACCGAAGGCGGACGCCCAGGATTGTCGAACTCCGACGTTTCCCAGCCATCTTCACGTAACACCCGTCTAGGATTTTGCCCTCAGGTTCCCTAAGCACAAAAGCTGAACTGATATACGCAGTGTAGCTGATGTCGAGAAAGCCAACGCCCACGTAATCTCTGGCCAAGTTCCCAAACACCTGCCCAGGAGATTTCATGAACACAGCGACACTGCGGTTCTTTAGCGTCTTATTGGTCTTGGCTACGATAGCCTGGTGTACCGGATGCGGGTCCGGTTCAGGCAACAACGCGAACGCCCAGCAAAGCGGAGCGCAATCAGCGACAGCGGCTGGTTCGAATCCGTCGTCTGCTACGCCGTCTTCGTCCACGCCATCTTCGTCTTCGCCTTCGTCTTCGTCTCCGTCTTCACCTTCAACTCCGACGGGTTCCACGCCGGTGGCGAATGCCACACACCATATTTTTGTGTTCTCTGAAGAGAACACGAGTTTCGGGAACGTGG
>Ga0326727_10024216_pt1 | contig 11506 bp, 7 predicted proteins | sample MB2enrmetagenome_FD_207643 | JGI IMG/M metagenome (GOLD analysis project Ga0326727, IMG submission 207643) | Lab enriched peat soil microbial communities from McLean, Ithaca, NY, United States - MB29MY | ecosystem: Environmental > Terrestrial > Soil > Wetlands > Peat | place: USA: New York... | reverse complement strand
GAAGGTGGAGATCTTGCGAAAGAGCTGGAGAAATGCCTCCTGCGTGAGATCTTCCGCTTCCGCCGTGTTACCCGTCATGCGCAGGCACAGTGAATAGACTCGCCGCTTGTGAGCTTCGAAAATCGCTGCGAACGCTTCTTCATCACCACGCTGTGCGCGCGCAATGAGCTGAGTATCTGACGCAGCCTTCGGTGCCGGTGTCTTGTTGGTGTCCAAGCAGTCTCGCTACCGGCCGCACCTCAACTCCCTCTTTCAGATGCGGGGCAAGATTTCTGAGTTGTATTCTTTCCGACGAATGTACCGCCGCCACAGTTACCGTACGGGCACGCCATGGCGTGCCCCTACCGTCGTGGCATGGCCGTCCCGGCCATGTCCGGACGCGGGCGGGACGCCCGTGCCACTACTGTGCCGGCTGGCTCCCCGCGCCGCCCTGGATCCGGATGACCGCCTTGCCAACCCCGATATTACCCGAGGTGTCGGAGGCGCGCAAAGCCAGAATGTGCTCACCCGGCGCCAGATGGGTGAGCTTGAGAGTAAATGTCTCTTTGCGCGAATCAATGACGCCGTCATCGGACAATACGTCGTGCCAATCCTGTCCGTCCAGGGAGCTTTCCGCCGCCCGCAGTGGGGACGTGCTGTCTTCTGCGGAGAATTGCACCTCGGCGGAGGTCCCCGTCACCGTCTGCTTCACAACCTCGATATCCGGGGGCGTATTGTCAACCCAGAAGGGGGCGCTGAGCAACTCGGTTTTCCGGGCCAGATTGGGGGGATTGGACTCCTCGTCCGATGCTACCAGGCGAGCCACGTACTTGCCGTCCGCCAAGGTGGTGGGGTCGATCGAAAAATTAGGTTGGCGGATTTTGTCCTTGAGGAGATGCCATTCCCGCTCGTCCGTGGCTTTCACATAAATCGCATAGACTAACTGGTCACCGTTGGGGTCGTCGGCCTGCCAGGTTATGGTTATGGGAGCTTTCCCGGAAGGAGGCGGCTGCGGCGATCCGCCGAAACTCACTGATGGCGGAGGATTTACGATCATACCGCCCATGCCCATATTGGCGGACCCTGCTGCGCCGGTGCGCTCACTGGAGGCGCTGACGTTCAGCGAGTGGATTTGCGGCGGCAGGTTCTGGTTCAAATAAGAGACCGTCACCTCTTCCAGCTTGGGGGAACCACCTCCGGTAGTGCGAAGGACTGCCTTCCATTGGAGGTAGCGGGCGGGGGGGCTCTCCAGGGCGTCACCGTTGGGGTTGCTGTAAGGCCCCGCCCAATCGCTCCAAGTGGGGTCGGGGCGGTCAGAATTCCCCGAGCGCGTGTAAAACTGCAACGTGCAGCCCGGCGGAACGTCTCCTCGCCAAGCCAAAACCCCCCAGTGGGAAATAAACTTGGTGTCCTTCACTGGCGATTCGAAGGTGCCCTCGTGGGTGGCTGATGCCGCGACGTGGAACAATTTGGCCACGTTGCTGGTGGCGGCGTAGAGGTCTGAGCCTCCCACCAGCAGGCGGGTGGCAAGCGTCTCATGCGTTTCGGTCAGAATCGTCAGCTTCTGGTTGTTGGGGGTAACATCCAGGTCGAAAATCCGCCCGTTGCTGTCCGTGGTGAACAGCACGTGGTCATTGCGGATGGCCAGCCCGAAAATGCTCTCGTTGTTGGAGCTCCAGATGGTCTCCGCACTCGAATCCGGGAAGATTTCAACCAGTGCGCCGTGGCCGCCTCCCAACTGCAGAGGAGGCATCTGGGGAATCTGGGGCGTCGACCGGTTGAAGCTGGGAGCCGTGGCTCCTCCCGGGGGAGTTTGCCCCTTGGCCGCCGCCTCGTCCGTCGAGGCCACCACCGTGACCGTGGTGACTCCACCCGCCGGAACGCCTTGCGGGGGGGCCATAAACAGGTCGGGGGATCCCTTCGCACCGGCCCCCCCGAGGGTGGCTGCAAAGATGCGGCCCTGCGTATCCACCGCCAAATCATGAACTTCCGGCAGAGAAGACTCATAAATCACAAAAGCCTTCCCATGCGGCGAAATGCGGTAAATCAGGCCATTCGGAACGCTGCCGGCCAGGAGGTTGCCCTTGGGGTCAAGCTTCAGGCACATGATGTGCGTCTGCTTGCTGTCAAAGAACGTCTCTCCCTTGCCGGAGGCGTCCACGCGGAAAATTTGTCCCTTATCGCCGGTCGCGACGTACAACTGCCCCTGTGCGTCAAACTGCAACGCCCAAATGTACTTGGCCTTGGGGTCATAGAAAACGCTGGACTTACCGTCGGCAGTGACCTTGTAGACTTTGCCCTCCGGGGAGCTGCCCGCGTAGAGGTTGCCATCGGGGCCGACGGCCATGGCGAAAATGTCCGGCTCCTTGGCCGTCAAGACCAAGGTTGACTTTTTGTCAGAATCGACGCGGAAGACCTTGCCTTGGTGCCCGGTTCCGACATAAAGACTGCCGCGGGAATCGCGGGCCAGCGAGAGCGCCAGTGCTTCTTCGGGACTAAACAGGACCTGAGCCTCGGGCGCCAGGGTCAAATCGCCTTCTTTGCTTAAGGATACCCCGTTAAGCGTTCCCTGAAGGAACTCCTCGAAGGAACCGACCTGCCAGAAGGTCGTGTCCACCGCCAATGCCGACGAAGCAACAACAACAAGCAACAATAACTTGTTAAGGATTCTGCCGAGTTTCATTCCCCACCTTTCAAGAGCAGTTGCGAGTGGTTAGTGGCTAGTGGCTAGAGGAGCGTTGCCCGCGGTTATTGAGGGTTGCGGATGACTCCCCACTAACCACTAGCCACCGACCACTAACCACTGCCTTTCACATTCCCGGTCCCGCCACTTTGAGAATCAGCGTCTTTTGTCCATGGATGGCGTACCGAGTCGGTTTGGTTTCAAAATCGCCCACCACGGACGTCCCTGTAAACATCACGCCGGAGGCAGCGGCAGGGTCCGCCATAAAAGTCTGCAAGAGGGAAGGCGGCGGCGATGGGTACTCATCCCCCTGGATCACGAAGGAGCGCTGGGGCGCCATCAGCAATGCGTAAACGCGATTGTTGCGCCGCATGCGGTTCAGGGCGTGCACTAGTTGCTGCGAATTGCGCGGCGTGCCTCCCAGCGCCGAGAAGCGAAACTCCAGCGCATTGATGCTGCCTCCTCCGCCCACTATCAGTTGCACCATCCTGTCCGTGATGCTTCCGGGCACATCCACCGGGATCTTCTGCGTCAGCGTCGCGCCCCCCGGCAGGCTGAGCAGAGCGGTCACTTCCAGGTGGTCACCGGGCCGCACTTCCGCTTTGGAGCTCCACACTTGCTCGATCGTGGCCGTGCGCTTTTCGTCCAGCGATTCCACGCTGAGGTCGATGTCCTGAACCTTCAGGTCGGGGAATCCGCTGGACATCAGCATCGCGAGCGGCGCGGCCACCGTGGCCCCCGCCATGTTGGAGGTTCCCACGTCGCTGGAGAGGATATCCTCCAGTTCCACCGTCTGGCCGCCCGCCATCCGGATCCGGGCTTTCACGTTCAGTGTGGAAGTCCCTACCTGGCGTTCCGTGGCGCCGAGGGCGGAGGTCAGGGCGAGATTGAGGAGCAGCGGGGAAAGGAAGGGCTCCTGAATCATTTCGAAATTGTAATCGGATTTCCTCTGCAGCGTCGACGCCACGTGCACGTGGACGGAAATCATGGGCGGAGTTTTCTCCCCCACCCGGCCGTAGATGGCATCAAAGCGGTCCTGCCGGATGGTCCCCATGATGGCGCCCGGCGCATCCACTTTGAACGAGGAAAGGATGCTCGGTATAGTCACAATAACGTGCGCGGGCGCGAAGGGAAACTGCGCAGGGCCTTCCGCCAGAACCTGGTGGCCACACGCGTAGAGGTTGTTCCCTTGCCGATAGGTCACCGTGCAGTCGATGTTCAGGTTCAGGTCGCCGTGCACCAGCATCAGGCTGATCATGGAACCCGGCTCGAGGTCCGTGGGGCTCGGCGGAGCGTCTTGCCCGCCCCCGGCAATCACGCCGCCTTCCATGGGTTCCAAGCCCATGCGGCGGAACTGCGGCGCAAATTGATTGACGGCTGAATTGGAGAATCCCCCAAAGCGTAAGGGAAGTTGCAAGGTGGGATACGGTCCGCTTTCCGTCGCTTCGGAACCACTCGCTACATTGTGTCCCGCGCCTTCTTCCAGGATTATTCGCCCGAGGTCGGACATTCCCCCCGAAACATTGAAAATCCGATAGCTGTCATTGGGTAATGCTTGCGCCGTAGAGGTCGACGCGGAAGGCACCACGGACAGCATTTCCTCGATGGGAGTGATCCCTGCGATCGAATCCTTGGAGAGCGGAAACGCCCGCGACACGGCGCCCACCAGCTTGCCGTCCACATAAACCGGGCTCCCACTCATGCCGGCAATCACGCCGGTGGTGGCGAGCGGGCCGCCCAAAAGCCGCGCCAGGATCAGGTCGCGCTTCGGGGCCAGGGCATTTTTCAGCACGCCCAGAATCTCCACCTGGAACTCATCGATTTTGTCGCCTTCGAAAATGGTTCGCCCCACGCCTTTCTGGCCGGCGCGGACATCGCTGAGCGGGAAAATGGGTGGGCTCGCCTGGCCCCACAGGTGGCTAGCAAGAAACAAAACCAACGCGAGACTGGCAAGCAGTCGTCGGAGTAGCATCATAGCGGGCACAGGCTCTTAAGCTCTGGACAAAATTCTAGTCTAAGGACAATCGGCGCGGGCGTCAAGCAAAGTGCGCTGCAAGGGCGCACGTCACCAGAATGGGGTTTGGTGAGTTGTGGTGTTTTTTTTGACTTGTCTTACGGTGTCTATAGCCGTAAGATTATGCTATGGACAATACACTGCCGCCTTCTCGCCTTCGCCAACTCGCGGCCGAGTTGGCAGAACCGAAACCCATGCGCCGGGGCTCTTTGTCCGAGCGCACCATTAAATGCAGCAAGCCCGGTTGCGCCTGCGCCCACGACCCGAAGGCGCGGCACGGCCCTTACTTCAGCCTCACCCGGAGTGTTGGGGGCAAAACGCGCTCGCGGTTTTTGACTCAGGAACAAGCCGCCCTAGCCCGCCAGCAGATCGAGACCGGGCACGCGTTCCGCTCGCACGTGGAGGCCTATTGGCAAGACTGTGAGGTCTGGGCGGATCGCCAGTTAGACGAGGCGGTCCCGGCCTCCCCCGAGGGGGCCGAAAAAAAGGGCTTCACGCGGACCTCCAGAACGAAATCGTCCAGGAAATCGAAAGGCTCTTAGGCCGCCCGTCCATCGCGGATTTGGACTTTGAGGCGGTGGAGTTGGTGGCGCGGCGGCAGGCGTTACAGTTGGCCGCCCGGGCTCTGGAACAACGCCTGAATGCCGACCCCAGCGATCATCAGGGACCGGAACTGCCTTGCCCTTGCGGAGGCACCGCTCAGTATCATGGCCGCCACGCGAAGACCTTCGCCAGCGCCCTGGGGCCGTTGCGGCTGGAGCGTGCTTACTATCACTGTGCGCGGTGCCAGAGCGGCTTCTGTCCGCGGGACCGGTCCTGGGGCCTCACCTTAGCTGCGCTGACTCCCGGCGTGCTGCGCATGACCGCGAGCGCGGCCGCCTTGGTCAGCTTTCAAGAGAGTAGCGGGTTGCTGAGCGAGTTGGCAGGAGTGGAAGTCAGCGCCAAGCAAGTGGAACGCGTCGCCGAAGCGCTGGGGGCCGAGATCGCGGCCGACGAACGGAAGTTCGTAGAAAAGACCGGCCCCGGCGCTCTCACCCTGTATCTGGGGATGGATGGCACCGGGGTGCCGATGCGCGCCGCAGAAGTCGCCGGGCGCACCGGCAAGCAACCGGACGGTTCCGCCCAAACCCGTGAGGCCAAGCTGGTCACGGTGTGGAGTGCGGAATCGCGCGATGCGGAAGGCAAGCCGAGGCGCGACCCGGGATCGATTACCTATTCGGCGGGGATCGAAAGCGCCGCCACCCGCGATACCCGCCCGCAAATTTCGGATTTCGCGGCGCGCGTCCAACGCGAGGCTACCCGGCGAGGTTTCGCTCAGGCGAGGCAGCGCGTGGTGTTGGGCGACGGTTCGGCTTGGATCTGGAACACGGCGGCCGAATTATTTCCCGATGCTACGCAGATTCTCGACCGGTTTCATGCCAAAGAACACCTCAGCAGCGTCGGCAAGATCATCCTCGGGAACCCCGTGGCAGGCCAACCCTGGATCGAGCAGCGCTCTGACGAACTCGATGCCGGTCGCTTGCGATCACTGATCCAAGCCCTGCGTCCCTACGTCCGCCCACACCCAGAAGCGCGCGACTGTATGCATTACATCTGGAATAATCGGCGACGCATGCGCTACCCGCGGTTTGACCAACAAGGGTTATGCACCGCGACCGGCGTGGTGGAGGCAGGGTGTAAAGTGGTGGTCGGCACCCGGCTGAAGCGTGCTGGCATGCACTGGACGGTCCATGGGGCCAACGCCATACTCGCCCTCCGCTGCTGTAAACTCAGTGGACGCTTCGAGGATTTCTGGGAGCGCCGCTCCGATCAAATAAAGGCGGCATGAACTTTATCCCCCAAATCTGACGTGCGCCCGCGCTGCAAGCCAAGGGGAGCGCAGATTCAGATCTCCCATGTAGGAATTTGGCGAGGGTACTTGACATGCTTACCGGCAACGTTGTATGTTAATTACAACACTATGCAGGGAGGTGCAAAGTGGCTTCAACATTTGGATCCTATTTCAAGGAAATGAGGACGAGGAAGGGATGGAGCTTGCGCCGGTTCTGTGAGTCGCACGGGTATGACCCTGGGAACATCAGCCGGCTGGAGCGGGGAATCTTTCCTCCTCCCGAGTCGCCGCAGAAGCTGCGCGAGTACGCCAAGGCATTAGCCCTGAAGGAGGGTTGCGAAGAGTGGCTCGAATTTTTTGACAGAGCTGCCGCATCTCGTGGGCAACTTCCCGCCGACCTGCAAGCCGACGAGAAGCTCGTCGCGCGACTGCCCGTGCTGTTCCGCACCCTGAGGGGGAGAAAGGTTACGCCGGAGAACCTCGATCAACTCGCGGAATTGATCCGAAGGGAGCACTCCGATTAAACTCCGCGTTCGCCGCCTTTCGTACCATGAAATCCGCAGAATATCCGAGCAGTTCTTGCGCGAATATCATGCGGACGGATCGATTCCCACCCCCATCGAAGAAATTGCCGAAATCAAATGCGGCCTTGACATCATCCCCTTGCCCGGATCGCGCGACCTTCTCGAGATTGATGGCTTCATTTCCAGCGACTTGTCTTCCATCACCGTTGACCAGTTCGTCCTGGAGAGACGGCTAAACCGTTATCGGTTCACCATCGCGCATGAACTCGGGCACCTTTACATGCACCGGGATATTTACACCGAGTTCAAGTTCAGTACCCTGAACGAGTGGAAGCAGTTCCAGAGGAATGCCGACGAGGCCGATTACAACTGGCTCGAATACCAGGCGTGTGCCTTCGCCGGGCTCGTGCTGGCGCCCACGGGCCATCTGAAGGCGCAATTTCAATCCGCCGCCGAGGCCGCCGAGCGGATAGGATTCAGCCGGCAGGGCGAGCCCGAAGCCTTTCTGGAGTATGTAGCTGAAGCGCTGCGCGAGGTCTTTCAAGTATCCGACGCCGTGATCGCGAAAAGATTACGGTCTGAGAATTTGGATCGATAGAGGACGGGGAGGACAGGGACAGGCACCAGCGTCCCCGTTGGCCCGGCCTTCAGCCTGGGCTTTGTTATTTCGCCCCTTTGGGGCTCACCTGCCCATCCTCGCTTTTGGGGACAGGAAAACCGATTACGCGCGCAGGCGCGTAAAAACTCTGTTTTCCTTCTCCAAGGGGAAGTACGACTTCTGGACCCCGACGGGGTCCCTCGGACCCCGGCAATCGGGGAAGGTGGACGGCGACGGGCGTTCTCACCAGCGGTATCGGGCAGGGGGCCCCACGTTCTGCTTGTCGTGGGGATGAGGGGACATTTCCCGAGGGGCCCGCTGCCCACAGAGAATATTCCCTCATCCTCCTCCACCCTTCCGCCGATAAACGAAGCGGGGGAGTGTCGGGGGCACTGCGAGGGGGCCAAGGACGGGAAATGGGACGCCGGGCTCGGGCTGTCGACTCGTCACTCACCACTTGTCACTGCACTTCCCGTGCCCTAGCTTTGCTCCCGTATCCCGTATCCCGAGTCCTGCACCCCGGTTCTGCTCCCACTTGTCACTGTCTTCGCGTCCGGCTGCCGGTTCACGTGAGCGCGCGGGGAAGAGCCGCACCGGGACGCACAAAACCCGCACCTGCGATACCCGCTGCGCCAGCCGGCCAGGGGGCAAGGGGTGAGGGGGGCATCTAGCCCCACACTTTTGGCCCGCAAGCAAGCTCGGGGCTATTTTTTCATCTGATTCAACACGTGCTGATATGCCTGCTCGTATTCGCGCTCGGTGGGATTCATGGTACGGGCAGTACCATATTCGCGAAGGGCTTCCGGAAGGTTTCCTTTCATCTCTGCCACCGCTCCCAGGCAGAAATGGCCGTCGTCGCTCTGCGGGTTGAGTCGCAGGGCTTCGTGGCACTCGGCCAATGCGTCGTCAAACCGGCCTTTATGGGCCAAGGCGTAGCCCAAATCGCCGTGAATATTAGGTTCGTTGGGGTCAAGGCGCAAGGCCGCGCGTTCTTCAGCGATGTCGCCATCCCAATCGCCTTTTTTGCCTAACGCCCAGGCGAGGGCGGTGTGAGCGCCACTGCTATTGGGATTCATGCGCAGAATGGTACGTTGTTCGGCAATGTCGCCGTCCCAATCGCCCTTTCTTCCCAAGGCGTCGCCGAGAGCGACGTGCGCGTCAACGAAATTGGGGTTCAGACGCAAGGTTTCGCGTTGGGCGGCGATGTCGCTGTCCCAATCGCCTTGCTGGCCCAGTGCCACGCCCAGGTTTACGTGCGGATTCTCCATTTGCGGATTCAGGCGTAGGGCCTCGCGCAGTTCCGGAATCGCCGCCTGGGGATTGTTCTGATGGAGGAAGGCTTCCCCCAGGCCCGCGTGGGAGTTAGGGTCCTGAGGATTCAATCGGATCGCCTCCTTGAATTCGTTGACCGCCCCGTCCCAATCGAATTTCCGGTTCAGGCACACACCGAGCTGAAAGTGCGCCCTGCTCTGGTTGGGATCCAGGCGCAGGGATTCGCGGAGTTCCGGCATAGCCCCATCCCAATCACCTTTTCTCCCCAGCACCGCCGCCACATGAAAATGCCACTCGGCATTATGCGGATCCAAACGAATGGCCTCGCGCAGTTCGGTCAAACCACCGTCGAGGTCACCCCCATTGGCGAACGCCAGACCCAGGTTGGCGTAGGCCCCAGAATTCTTGGGATTCAAACGGAGAGCTTCCCGGTCTTCCGCCATCGCCTCCGGCCAGGCGCGTTTCCAGCCCAGGGCCGTCCCCAGGCCCGCGTGGGCGACATCATCGTTGGGATTGATCTTCAAAGCCTCCCGGAACGCTGCCATCGCTCCATCTAGGTCACCCGCCATTCCCAGCGCGAAGCCGAGATCAGTGTGGGCAAGGGCATTACCAGGGTTCAGGCGCAACGCCTCACGCTCTTCCGCCTCGGCCCCGGCGCAGTCACGTTTGACGAACAGCGCGTACCCCAAGCCCACATGGGCGTCGTCATCATGGGGATTTAGCCGGATCGCTTCGCGTTCTTCCGCAATTTCACCGTCCCAGTCACCACTGTCGCCAAGGAGAAAACCCAGTTTGCTGTGCGCGACGGCAATTGTCGGGTTTAAGCGAATCGCCTCGCGATATTCCGCCATGGCCCCGGCGCTGTCTCCCACCTGGGCCAGGGCCTCCGCCAGATACTCGTGGGCGAAGTAATCCTTCGGCTCCTGCCGGACGACCTCCCGGTATTCGGGGATGGAGCCTTTCCAGTCGTCGGTGGCGGCGATGCGGCGGGCCAACTCGGAGTGAGCGCCGGGGTCGTCCGGTCGCATGCGTATATACTCACGTGATTCGCGGAGCGCCCCCTTCCGATCGCCGATTTGCTCCAGCATCCCGCCCAGGATTTCGCACGCAAAATCATCGTCAGGGTCCAAACGTAATGCCGCCTGCTCTTCCGCGATGGATCCCTTCCAATCGGCGCGCCACATCAGGTCCTTACCCTGCGCCGCATGCAGTTCCGGGTTTTGCGGATCCAGCCGCAACGCCTCAAGGTATTCCGACTGCGATCCCTTATCGTCAAGCGCCCATCCCAGCGCTTGGGAAAAAGCCAGATGGAGGCCCGGGTCTTGCGGAGCGAGCGGCACGATTTCGCGAAACTGGGCCGCCGCTCCTCCCCGCGGCTGCGAAATCATCAATTCGGCCGCCTTCACCGCCTTTCGCTGAATGTCCGCCCGTTGCGCCGCACCTTTCGAATTAGCCTTTGGCCGCTTCGCGACCTTGGCGGATTTCAACGTTTCCACAAGCTCCTTGTTGCCCTCGAAGTGAAGGGTCTTGGCAAGCGGACCCGCCGGGTCGATGTACGGCAAACCCTCCGCGCCAGGCTCGAAGTCAATCCCCCGCGTTCTCACCAGCACTGCCACGCGGTTGGCGGGAACCGACCATGTGAGCAGGGCGACAACTTCCGCCTCGCTCAGCGGCTTGGGCGCCATCTTGGGCTTGCGCCGGCGATGCGGGGCCGCGCCCAGGGCGGCAATAAAGGCATCATCCGCGCCGGCGGTTGTGAGGCTTTGGATGAAGTCTTGGGTGGGTGAGAAATCAATTCCCTGTTGCCGGATGGCTTGGGCGCTGGTCTCGTCAGCCATTCCATGACGTACCATGCCTTGCACCTGGTTTTGCGTAAAGGGAATCAACTGGGATACGGCCGGCGGGGCGAAAACTGCATTCATGAGCAGCAACATCACAGCAGGGAGCCGATGGCCCATCAACGCCTCCCGAATCAAGGAATCAGAAAATGGCGCATTCTAACATGTTGAGGCTTACAAAATGCGGGAAAAAGGGTTCGGGTAGAGCGCCGGGATAAGCCGGCATGCAGCCGAGGATGCGAGAGCCTCACAGGAAATGCACGAGAAAAAACGGGACTCCACCGTATTTCCGATTTACCAACGTCACAGCTTACACCGCCTTGCGCTAGGAATTAGGGATTGGGAATTAGGGTTCTGTAACCACCCCCGTCGCTGAGCGCTCCGCCCCCTCCTGAATCAGGAGGGGAGTCCGCCCGTCCGTCCACCCTGGCAGCCTGTGGCGCGGAGCAGCCGCCGGTTTTCCTCTGTGTCTCCGTGCCTCTGTGGTGAAGGTTGGTTTGGGAAAACCGGGGACACTAGGCTGCACGGTTTCCCGGGGTCGAGTACCTATTGTTAGCTAATTCATTTCCTTTGAGGCGAGCGATTGATTTGCGTATAGCGAACCATCGCCTAAGCCCCATTGGCGAGAATATGATGACTCCGAAGAAAAGCAGAGCGAGGAGTGCCCCGCCCAAGTGGTACTTATCCTGCCCTGCCGTCATAAGCATCGTCATCCCCATTAATCCGTAAACAAGGAGCCAAACGATAGCCCACTCGTTGATCAAATA
>Ga0326727_10024215_pt1 | contig 11507 bp, 14 predicted proteins | sample MB2enrmetagenome_FD_207643 | JGI IMG/M metagenome (GOLD analysis project Ga0326727, IMG submission 207643) | Lab enriched peat soil microbial communities from McLean, Ithaca, NY, United States - MB29MY | ecosystem: Environmental > Terrestrial > Soil > Wetlands > Peat | place: USA: New York... | reverse complement strand
CCCGCCCCAGGTCGCCGAAGCGTACAAGTTCCCCGCAAACGCCAGCGGAGCCGGACAGACCATCGGGATCATCGAGCTCGGCGGAGGGTACAAGCAGGCAGATCTCACCGCCTACTTCAAAACGCTCGGTCTCCCCGCGCCGGCCATAACCGCCGTTCTGGTGGATGGAGGCAAGAACGCTCCATCGAACGCCAACAGCGCTGACGGAGAGGTGATGCTGGACATTGAAGTAGCCGCGTCAGTGGCGCCGGGGGCGAAGATCGCGGTTTACTTTACGCCCAACACCGACCAGGGGTTCATCGACGCTATCACCACCGCGGTGCATGACGAAACCAACAAGCCAGGCGTGATTTCGATCAGTTGGGGTGGACCGGAATCGAGCTGGACCACGCAGTCGATGACGGCGCTCGATGCGGCTTGCCAGTCTGCCGCAGCACTGGGTGTCACTATTACTGTTGCCGCCGGCGACAACGGATCATCGGACGGAGCGACGGGCAACAATGTCGATTTCCCGGCGTCGAGTCCGCATGTGCTCTCGTGCGGAGGGACAAAGCTCGATGCCAACGGTTCGACGATTGTCTCCGAGGTGGTGTGGAACGAGCTGGCCAACAAGGAGGGCGCCACCGGCGGCGGCGTGAGCAACGTCTTTGCGCTGCCCAGTTGGCAGGCAAACTCGAACGTTCCCAAACCAAGCGGCAGTACCGGCGGGCGCGGCGTGCCCGACGTGGCCGGCGATGCCGATCCAACCACCGGGTACACGATTCGGGTGGACGGCGATACAACGGTAATCGGCGGCACCAGCGCGGTTGCTCCGCTTTGGGCCGGACTGGTGGCCGTGGCCAACCAGCAACTCGGCGCACAGGTGGGGTTCATTCAGCCGGCCATCTATGCGGCCAAAGCTGCCTCGGGGTTCAACGACATCACCCAGGGCAACAATGGGGCCTTTTCTGCCGGGCCTGGGTGGGACGCCTGCACCGGGCTTGGCTCGCCGATAGCCGGCAAACTGATTCCGCTGCTGGCGCCGGCAACTGCGAGCGCGAAACCTGCCGCCAAAAAGAAAGCTTCCTCTGCCAAGAAAGCGAAACCGGCGAAAAAGGCCGGGAAGGTGGCGAGAAAGAAGCGGAAGTAAGAACGCAATCTCTGCCCGCCTGGCGAGCGCAGGCGGGCAGAATTATCCACGGCTTTTTTCTTGAGAGCAGGCCGGGCGCGTGTCTTCCGTCGGCTGGGAGAAGCACAAGGATGCAACTTCGCGCCAGGAGATTGTTGAACATCTGACTCGAACCGTGGAATCGGCCCGCAGGGGCTAAAGCCCGCGTTGATTTCGCGGCATTTCGGCACCCTTCGGCTACGCTCAGGGCAGGCTATAAGTCGTGCCATGACACAAGGCGCTACAGTTGTAGATCGAGGAATTCGGAGGGAGCAGGGGGCTTAAGCCCCCTGAAAGTGCGCGGATTCACGGGACCTTCAGGTCCGGGTCTTTCCCGCCTTTCCAAGACTCCGAGGGAATACAACTGTAGTGCTGAGGCGGGATTTCACAGTAGGAGTGTGCGCGATGGCGGCTGAAATTCATCTTCCCGGCAGTGGCGAGACGATCGATTTGCAGCAGCAGGTGTCGCGGCTGCAAGCGCTGCTGGAAGCTTCGCGGCAGGTGCACTCGACCATTCGCGAAGAAGAAGTGCTGGAGCAGGTGCTGCGGATTGTGGTGCGCGAGCTGGAGATGGCCGGCGCGGCTTTTCCCGGCACGGGGCTGGCCTATGGCGACGCGCTCCCCGGCGGCGGCGCTGCGGTGAACGGTGCTTCCCTGCCGAGTTATTCGCTGGACGACCGCGACGGCAGGCGCATGACCAAGCTGGTGGTTGCCGCTCCCGACGGGCGCGAACTGACGCTCTACGAGACCGACTTCATCGAAGGGCTGGTATTGCAGGCCGCCGTGGCTCTGGAAAACGCGCGCAACCACAAACGCAACCTGGAGTATGCGCGCGTGCAGCAGGATCTGGACGCGGCCCGCGCCATCCAGCGTTCGCTGCTGCCGCAGAATCTGCCTTCGATTCCCGGCTACTCGGTGGCCTTTCGCTCGGATACCTGTTACGAGGTGGGCGGCGATTATCTTGACATTGTGGAACAGCCGGACGGAAGCCTGCTGATCGCAGTGGCCGATGTGGCCGGCAAAGGGATGGCCTCGGCGATTGTGTCGGTGAGTTTCCGCTCGGCCTTCCGTGCGATGGCGGCCAGCGCACCGCCGCTGGATGAGCTGGCTGCGCGCATGAACCAGTACCACTGGGCGGAGGGCGAAGAGGCGCGCAGGCGCTATGTAACCGCCATCTTCCTCAGGCTGCATCCGGAGGCAGGCGAAATAGAGGTGGTGAATGCGGGCCACAATCCCGGTTTTCTTGTGCAGCCGGGCGCGCCAGTACGCCAATTTGACGCCGGAGGCACGCCGCTGGGCCTTTTGCCGGGGATGCGCTACAAGAGCGAGCGGTGCGGGTTTACACCGGGAGCACGGCTTTTGTTTTACACCGACGGACTGACGGAAGTCTTCAAAGGGGATGAGGAATTCGGTCCCGAAAGGCTTCTGCATGAGTTTTTAAGCTGCCCGGCGCGGAAAGCCGATGGTATTCTCGATGCATTGTGGGCGGCCATCGAAGCGTTCTCTGACGGCGGTTCGCAATGTGATGACATGACCGCGCTGGCGCTGTGCCGCGCGACGAGCGGGACGGAGATGGCGGAATGAGCGAGTTCAAAACCGCAAATGTAGAAGTCCGAATGCCCTCGCGCATGGGCTTTGAAAAAGTGGCCATGAGCACCGCGTCGTCGGTGGCCAGGCTGATGGGCTTCCGCGACGACCGCATCGAAGACCTGAAAACGGCCGTGGCCGAGGCCTGCATCAACGCCATCGAACACGGCAACCGGATGAACGAAAAATTGAGCGTGGGCGTGATTTTGTTGGCCAGCGCTGATTCGCTCGAAGTGAAGGTGATCGACGACGGCAAAGGCCTGAAGACGCCGCCGGGCAAGGTGATCAAGCCGGACATTGACCGCAAGATGCACGGCGAGGAAGATCCACGCGGCATGGGCATGTTTCTCATTCAGTCGCTGGTGGACGAGGCGGAGTGGGTAACAGGCACAGAGGGCAAGAGCAGTTATGTCCGGCTGGTAATCCGGCTGGATAAGGATACGGAATAATCGAACAGAACACGGAGACGAGCAATCGTGCAGAACGAAACCAGGGCACACGTAGAAAATCTCACTTCCCCGGCCGGCCATGCGGTCAGCGTTTTGCGCTTCGAGGGCGATATCGCCAGCACCTCGAAGGACGCTGTTCTGGGCACCTATCAGTCGCTGCCCAAGGAGACCGCCAAACTGGTGCTGCTGGACTTTACCAAGGTGGATTACATCAACTCAAGCGGCATCGCGCTGGTGATTCAGATGATGATTGAGGCCTCGAACTCCGGCCAGAAAGTGTATGCCTTCGGCCTCTCGCCGCACTTTACCAAGGTCTTTACCATGGTGGGCATCACCAGGTACGCCGGCCTGTTTCCCAACCAGGCGGAGGCGCTGGCGGCGCTGTAAACGCGGCCGTTAAACGGGCAAAGTTCCAGTTCTATTGTTACCAGAGCGTCACCGCGAGGAATTGAACGAAGAGAATAATGTATCCAAGTCTTTTATTTTGTTGGCGTCCCCGACGGGATTTGAACCCGTGTTATCGCCGTGAAAGTGCCAAAAGAATGTATAGACAGAGATAGCCTACGGTAGACAAACATATCAAAATCACTAGGTTCCATGCGGGTTCCATGACTGCTCACTATGACAGTCGTAGACAGCGAATGACTGGTTTTTCACATCGTTCGTCACCGTATCGTCACCGCCTTTTTATGCTGGCATCGGCTGTATAGCACATATCCCGGCACTAGTTGGCACTAATCGCTGGCATCACCCTATTTTATGAGAGAGTCGATGTATCGGCTGTCGAAGAGTGCCACATCTTCATATACGTGTACATGGCATCCTTCGGGTATCTTGGCATCCTTGGAAGAGTGCCAACGTGCACGAAGAGTGCCAAGAGAGAGAGAGATAAGTCCTTTATATTACGAAGAGTGCCAATTTCTCTGTATGTGAATCCTTGGCGTCCTTCGCTGGATTTTCAATCACCTTACTCTCTGGTGGCGCTGACAGCATCGCATCCAACCCGGCGACGGCCTGATGTACCTGGGCAGCGGCTATCCGGGCGTAGCGCCGCGTCATGCGGAGGTCACGGTGTCCTAGCTGGCTGGCGATCACATCCAATTCAGTACCGTTCTGCCGGAGCCAAGTTGCGAAAGTGTGCCGCAGATCGTGAAGCCTTATGTCTGAGATTTTGAGCAGCGCACAGACGCGGTGAAAGGCCATGCTTACGGCTTCGGGCGTCACATCGGGAAAGAGTACTTCGTCCGGCTCGCCTTGATGGATGGACTTGAGCACTCTTTGAGCGAAGCCGTTCAAGTGGACTTCCTTGGGTTCGTCGTTTTTGGATGTGGGAAGCAGGATGCGCCCGCTGTCGATGTAGGACCATTTGCAGGTCAGCAATTCGCTACGGCGCATCCCGGTAGCGGTGAGCAGGGCGAAGATTGGCTTCATGGGTTCCGGGGATGCGGCCAGCACGCGGCGGAATTGATCGGGGCTTAGGTGCTGGCTTCGCTCGTCATGCACTTGAGGCGAGGTCACATCCAAACAGGGATTGGCGGCACGGGGCAGCAGTTTCCATTCTCCGCACGCCAGCCGGAACAGATGCTTGAGCGTGACCAGTTCCTTGCGCACGCTCCCCTTGCTCACCTTGCCCATGCGCTCGGTGACGAAATCGGATACCTGGGATGAAGTCACGTCCACCAGCCGGGCGGTAAAGAACGCCTTCATATCGTCCACGATTCCCGCTTCCCGCTGGTAAGACTTCGGCGTTACGCGGGGCAACTGGTAGGCGAGATACTTGTCCGCCACGTCCTCGAAGGAATCCCGGCAGACCCGCACTTCGCCCGGTTTCAGATTGCGCAGTTCGCGGGCCTCGCGCCGTTCATCGGCGCGGAAGGTTCCGGCCTCATCATGGTTCTGCGCTTCCGGGGCGGGTTTGCGCACGCGCTTGCCGGTGGCGTCGATGTAGCTCACCCACCACGCTTTTCTGTCTTTGCGCCAGTACAGTCCGTCACGCTTTCTTAGCTTTGGCATACCTTCCCCCTTTCACTTTGCGGTTGCCCACGGTTTTCTTCCGCGCTTCCCATGACCATCGTTTTGAGGTACAAGCGGTAGAACACCGAATCTGGCTCTTGTTTTTGCTGTGATCGACAAACCACTTATGGCAGATGGGACAAGTTTTGAGCCTTGTCAGGTCGATGCGGCGGTAGAACACTTCCCATAGTGTCCATAAAATTCTGTCCGTTGCGCGGTTCTGCTCTATCGCCTTATCGCTCATCTCCACACCCGCGATACATAGAAGCGGAATCGGCAAATGATCGGCACAAACGTTAATGGGGCCTTTGGCTCGTTCGAGTCCTGTGATTCGGAGAATACACGGAAACCGCGACAGAAATTCATTAAGTACGTAGAGGGGCGATTCAGGCGCGGGGTCACATGGAGTGGGGCCGATGAACGGCTCATGTATTCTCACCCATTCCTGTTTCGCTGGCGGCGTAGTGACCAGCCTTTCGATTAGCTCCGCTATTACATGATCGGGAGAGTCGGGCGCTACATCGTTCAGCACGGACGCTAGAACTTCCAACTTGAACAGATCATCGTTCCGGTAGAGAAACAGCCGGCCAACAGAAGCAAGGCCCGGTTCCTCCCCTACAATTCTTTGCACAAGTTTTTTTATTTTTCCATTCGGTTTGGTCCGCTCCATACGCTGCCTTTCCGTGTCCTACAAGTCTATCTGCTTTGACTTTAGTGAACCATGTTGGAAAGAATATGTCAAGTGGGAATACGAAAGGACAACATGGAACACAAGAAAAGCGAAAAACCAGAAAAGCAAATCCTCAGCGTCGGCTATGTCGCGGGCTTGCTCGGCAAGTGTAACCGGACAATTTATCGGGCCGTCAAAGCAGGGAAAATCCGTGCGGTTCGCTTTGGCGGGTCGGTGGGGATTCCGGCTGACGAGGTAAAGAGAATCTGCGAACGGGGCTTCTAATGACGACCGCGCTCGATTCCATCCTGGCCAAGACCGGACTCCCGCCCGCCGCGCTGGCGAAGGCTCAAGCGCCCGCGTTGAAGTTGGTCGAGGCCCCGAACGATCTTCTCCGCGCCGCGCTGGAGTATGCGGACCTGGGCTATCAGGTTATCCCGCTACACACGCCAACCGGGAAGGGTTGCTCTTGCGGGAAAGCGGATTGCGCCAGCATCGGCAAGCATCCCCGCTGCAAGAATGGCCTCAAGGATGCGACCACCAACCCCGCCGCTATCCGGCAATGGTGGAAGCAGTGGCCGGATGCGAACATTGGAATCGCAACCGGGCCAGAATCAAACCTGCTCGTTCTCGACATTGACGGCAAGCAAGGCGAAGACTCGCTCATCAAACTGGCGCGGGAAGGTTGCACACTCCCCGATAGCTACGTTGTAAAAACCGGCTCCGGGCAACACATCTATTTCCTCTACCCATCCGGGCGGGACGTTCGCAATAGCGCAAGCAAGCTGGCTCCCGGCCTCGACATAAGGGGCGCGGGCGGATACGTTGTCGCTCCCCCTTCCCTGTACCGGAACGGCACGCGATACGAAACGCTGGAATCGTCTGTGCCGCCCGTCGATGCCCCTGAATGGCTACTGACCCGCCTACAAGAGCAGAAAACGCCAGCAGCCCCCGCCAGCGCATCGGCACCGGCTACCGTAGCAGCCCCGGCAAGACTCCCCAAGGGGAAAGGCGACCCTGCCAAGCTCTCTTTGGCTGGCACCATGTTCCGCAAGAATCAACCCATCGAAGTAATCGAAGCGGCGGTCATCGCATTAGACAAGACGTGCGAACACGAGCGAGGCGAAGCCGATTGCAAGAAGAAGGTTGCGGAGTGGGCGAAACGTTACTCGCAAGGTCAACCCCTGGCCGAAGTGAATCACGCCAGTGTCGAGGCCGATGTGGTTACCCTATCGGACGTGACAGCGCGTAACGTATCTTGGCTCTGGCAACCCCGCCTTGCTTTGGGGATGGTCAATGAGTTAGTCGGCGACACCGGCGTGGGGAAAACCACCATCGCAATGAATATCGCCGCCGAAGGCTCACACGGAAGATTACCGGACGGCGGAACGTGCCCCCCATTCGACACCTTATATCTGACCCATGAAAACCCACTCGCCGAAGTGATGCGGCCAAAGCTGGACGCGATGGGCGGCGATCCGCGAAGGTTTCATGTCCTGCTCGGCTCTCGCGCTGAGATAGACGGAGAGATGCACAAAGGCTCAGTCAACCTCGCCGATGTGGAACTGCTCGAAAAGGCAATCCGGCAGACCGGCGCAAAGTTGGTTGTATTTGACCCCGTTCAATCGTATTTTGGCGCTGGCGTCGATTGGAACCATGCCAACCAAACTCGGCCGATTTTAGACGCGCTGAATCGGCTGGCCGACTCTACACGCTCCGCAATCCTGCTCATTCGCCACAGCGGAAAAGCAAGGGGCGGGAAGGCTACCAGTTCCGGGCTTGGCTCTATCGACCAGACCGCTACCGCCCGCAGTTCTTTACTGGCTGGCGTGTTACCAGACGACGAGACACAGTGCGCGTTGCTTCACACCAAGACAAACATCGGACCCCGTGCCCCGGCGCTTGGCTACAAGATTGACTCTCTAGGCCGGTTCTCTTGGACTGGGGTATCAAATATCACGGCGGCGGAATTGCTCGCCAGCCCCGAGGCCCCGGATAGAAAGCTGACTGAGGCGACTCAATGGCTCTCCGACAAACTCAAAGGCGGCAGCGCAGAACAGAGCGAAATCCGCGAACAGGCCGAAGCCGCGGGCCTCTCTTATCGAACTCTAGTCAGAGCTAAAACTGCGCTCAGAGTTAAATCCCGCAAGGCTAGTATGGGCGCTGGCTGGTTTTGGTGGTTGCCTGATGCGCCAGAAAGCGGGACCGTGCAATGAACCCTTGCGTCACTTGTGAATACTGGCTGACCCGCATTGCCGAAGAAAGAGCGCGAGCGATCAACGGTATCCCCGGAGCTTACCGGCGCGAGATTCAGGCGCGGCGGGAACTGAAAGAGCATCAGGAACGCGAGAAAGAAGATGCACCGTGCCGGTAGAAGGCGACAAGGTTTATTTGCGCGGCCTGCGCGAAGTGGGCAGACCTGGCACCATCATTCGCACCAAACGCGGGAAGCAGGTCGTGTACTGGCCCGATATGGATTATTGGTCTAAGCATCACCCGGACTCGTTAGAACTGGCCGCAAACGTTATTCCACAACCGGAAGGAGAACCCGAACAATGAGCGACACATCAGGATACGACCTGTCCAAGTTAAACCTGCCCCCGGCGAAAGAACAGCCAGCGCCGCAACCGAATAGCGCAAGCTCTAAACCCAACCCCAGTCCGGGGGGCTACGACCTCAGTGTGTTCGACCTGCCGGAGAAGATCGAGGTTCCACAGCGCACCTTAGACGGAAGGCAAGCGACAGAGAAGATTTATATTCGCGACTTTCCTAAACACATCCGGGTGCGGGTCGAGGACGCTTTAGACAGGGGCAAGCCGGGAGAAGCCGCCGCCGCCTTGCATTGGCAGATCGGTGTGGCGAAAGGGGCCGGGCTGATGCCCGCTCCGACATTGAAGCAATTTGAGGAATTGGGGCAGGAATTCACCGCGTCGAAAAATCCCAAAGTTTTTTTCAGCAAGTCTGTTATCCCGTTTTTGAACAGCCTCTCACCGAAAAGGAGAACGTAACCATGAATCACGTCAAGGATCAGACCGAGCCAATCACTTCTACCGTAGACAGGATGCTTCAAGAGTTGAACACAACTCTTTCCAAGGCAGTCGCCAAGCTGGAAAGCGACCGCGACGCACTGGAGCAAGAGTCAGCGGAGATATTGACGGCAGCCAACGAATTGAAACTCTTACTCCCTGCCAAAGCGCGAGAGGCCGAACGCGAAGCCGATAGACTCTTGCTGGCCGGCAAACCCGAAGAGGCGACGGCCAAAATACAAGAACAAAAGTCAGCCGAACGTGCGCCGGAAGAGATGGAGCGGAGGCGTTATGCCATTACTGCCCGTCTCGGAGAAATCGCCAGCGAGGAGAGAACCATTGCCGTCCGCGTCTTTCAAGAATGGTATCCCCGCTTGCGAGCCGCTCTCGTTGCCGAACAGTTGACGATGTGCAATGCCCTCGACAGCGCATGGGGCGGCATAGTGCGTTTTTCCGGGGAGACCGGAACCGGCGGGATAGGCGGGATAGTCAAAGCAAGCATGGAGAACGACCTATCTGCGCGTGACCAGGGGCCGGAGAGGGCGATTTACGAACGCTTAGTTTCGTGGTTTGGTGGGGGGCGGCGATGAAACGCAACCCTCTCACCGAAACCGAACGCGAACGCGCCAAGGTGCTGGCCGCGAGCGGACAGACCCCCAGCCGCATTGCAAAAGGCATGGGCCGCTCGCATCACACCCTCGCCAAGTTCCTAGACAAACCCGAAGTCCGGCAAGTCGTATCCGTCCAGCGGGAAGAACTGGCCGGGATGTTCGATCACGTCGCACACCGGATCGTGAACGCTGTCAGCCCGGAAGATGTGACCAAAGCGACACTCCAGCAAAAATTAGTGAGCGCGGGGATAGCCGTGGACAAGGCCGCTTTTTTGCGCGGAGAGATTCCCCCAACGGTGAATGTCAATGTGCTGCTGGATCTGGTGACAGTGATACGGAATCAGCGAGAAGCGGACGACGCACGCCACCTCGCCGAATACCGTGCGGCCCACGGATTGTCCGCACCCGTCACCCTGGACGCGCCACAATGAAGCACACTCTCCTGGCCCTGCTCATCCTCGCGTCTTTCACCCGCACAGGGGCGCAGACCATACCCAATGCGCCCCCAACGCTCAATCGCGCTCAATGGGCCTTGCTCACCGCAGACGCCGCAACCCGCGCTTTTGACGTTTATTCAACTCAATGGATGCTGGCCCACGGCTACCGCGAAAGAGTTTTGCCGGTAGCTGTCGCCAGCAACACAAGCGCACTGGCCGCTTTTTCCGGCGCCACCGTCGCCCTCGACTGGTACATCGAACGTGAGTTGACGCGCCACCATCACCGGAAACTCGCCGTCCTCTACACCGCTATCGACATCGGCATCGACCTGCCAAAGACACAAGGTAATTCCCTTACCGGCGTCCCTCGCCCCATCCCCCATAGCTGCCCCGGCAACACAGGCATTTGCCTTGCACCATGAAACACACCCTGGCCATCCTGATAATCGCCCTCTCCACCTTCGCGGGTTGCTCCCATCGCAGCCCGCAATCTCCCGGCGACACCCCGCAGCAAACACACCCCGCCCCGCAGCGCACAGCGCACGCCGAACCCATCAACTGCTAGGCCATAGGAAACCATCACCCCACGTCCTGCAATCGCTCTCAGGGCAAATGTGAAGGCCGCTTTTAGAGGGAAATCTACAGAGCGAGATATGTACACCACTACCACCGGGGGTGTCTGTGGGGGGTATGCCGGGTCCTTGGGTCCTACTTTCTGGCCCCTGGCAGCTAGCAATCGGCACACTGCGCAGTTCGGCCCGTCATTCTCCCCGCATCTCCCGTATCGCTTGCACTGCGTCCAAGAGAGGCTGGACTTCCATCATCCTGTGTTCCTCTTCGACTTTGCCGATTATCTCGTTGATGCGTGTGCCGGACAGCGTGGGGCAGTCGAGCAAAGCGTTGGCGACTGCCTCTACCAAATGCCAGTTCTGCTCAATCAGGTGAGCAGTCCACGTGTGCAGTAGCTGTGAATGGGCGCTTATGTCCAACTTCCGTTCATCCGGGGCATATTGACGAAGAAGCGCAACGCATTTCTTGAGATCGTCCTGAGAGTGACCACGGCGAACGGGCTTTGAATTGTACAGCCGTTGCGCCACATCCCCGGCTTGCAGGATCATTGCCCGCTTTTCCGCGATAAACCGGGAAGTATCCCAGCGGTCGCCTCGTGCAATAGCGTCGCAGGTGCTAGGCTCTTCCGGTTCAATCGCGACATGCCCCAAAGATTCGTCATCGCGAATGATGCTTGCGTCGAGCACCTTGAACCCGAGATGCCATGCCGCGACGGCGTGCCCGGCCTCGTGGTATGCGGTAGACGCGTCTCTCTTGCTGGTCTTCATTGGAACCTGTTGGCTGCTTCCATCGACGTGTCCGCAAGAGGAACCACTATCCTTAGTCACCCATTCGTCACCGCAAGCGTCACATCAGAGCGTTGTACCTATCTAAGTAGTTGAATCTATTGGCGTCCCCGACGGGATTTGAACCCGTGTTATCGCCGTGAAAGGGCGGTGTCCTAGGCCGGGCTAGACGACGGGGACGCTTGAGAGGGCTTATCATCGACCAGGGTTGG
>Ga0326727_10024214_pt1 | contig 11507 bp, 6 predicted proteins | sample MB2enrmetagenome_FD_207643 | JGI IMG/M metagenome (GOLD analysis project Ga0326727, IMG submission 207643) | Lab enriched peat soil microbial communities from McLean, Ithaca, NY, United States - MB29MY | ecosystem: Environmental > Terrestrial > Soil > Wetlands > Peat | place: USA: New York... | reverse complement strand
CAGCGATATGCTAACTCCCGATAAAATCGGGTATCCAAACAAGTGACCGGGATTCAAACTCCCCCGAAGTCCTAGGTTTTATCAGTAGCGCACCAGCGCAAAAAACGAGAAAACGAAACTATCCTAGCGGCGCGCTCCCGATAAAACGACTTGAAGGCGGCCGCTGGGACCTATGGATTGTGGATTATAAATCTTTGTAGCGCAACAATTTGAGACGAGAGGCCGTTGGTCGTTAATTGCAGGGTAAACGCGGGGTTTCCCGACATGGCGTCCCCTAATAGCACATAAGAAGGAACTCCTGCAGAATGTTGCGGGCGTTGCCAATGTTGATTTGCACGCACGCGCAGCATCCGCCGCGCAGCGGGCTACGGTTTAGTCGCATTCGGGGAAATTGCGCCAAAATGTTAATTAGGCCCGCCAACGTCTCCGATAAGCGCGTAATTCACTTTCCGGCTACGCGACAATACCGCCAAGTCAAGCCAAGAAAAATCCCGCCAAACAGAGACAACCCTGGCCCCTGCTGAAGACAAGGCAGATTGCACAGGCCGGAAGGTAAAGCTGCGTGCAAATTTGTGTTCTGCCGGTTTTGTTTGGTAGTAAGATTCGATGAAATTTCCATTGTTTGGGTTTTTAAGCTGATCGGTGGCATCCGGAGCGCCGTCGCAGTTAGCGCAGGATTCTTGTCAGAGGAGAAGGTAGTCATCCTGCCGGGGCATCAAAAAATGGCAGGTTAACTCCACCAGTTCGCTGCTCCCGTCAATTTCAAAATTGATATTTCCTTAAGGAGATGGGCAAATGAATGAGCCAATGCACAGAATCAAATACACAAAACTTACAAAAGAACAGATAGACCAAAAGCTTGTCGCGACTGCAGCAAGCCCCGCATGCGCGTCCGAGTATTCAGACGTTCTTGCCGGAAAGTCGCTCAAAATCGTGACTGATAACGGCCCTGTTTTGAGCTACGCGTTTAAGAGCAAAAACAAGCTTGCCGTTGCTGAAGACGGCGGAGCTCCCGCGGAATCAGGTTACGGGGCGCTGACGCTCAAGCAGGTCGTCTTCTTCTCTCACATGGTGCCCAAGAGTCAGAAGGGCTACAACGTTGTTGTGGATCTCAAGACCAATCTTGCCACGGTGTTCGAAGTGTGGTTCAGCGGCTACAAAGACGATAACCGAGAGGTTATGCGCCAGATTTACTACGGCTATGTGGACGTTGCCGGCAAGGAGCCGCCGAAAGAGCGCCATCACCTTACAAACCGAATTGAGGGCAAAGCCTTCCATTGGACACAAGACAAGGGCATTGAGACACTGGAATTCTATTCCTCGGTAATCTTCTCGTCGTTTATCGAGCTGACACGGCACAGCAACGAGCTTATGTTTTGCGGGCCCTCGGACTTCATCATGATAAACGAGAACATGTATATCTATGACAGGGTCGAGGTCGTAATGTCCGGCATCATGACCATGTATGTTCTTGACCTGTTCAGCCTGAAGCAGGTTGGAATGCGGCTCGGCTTTGATGAAAAGGATGCCCTCGAATACTACATGTTCAGAGGGGATGGCGAAATTGTCGGTCAGGGTGCCACGTTTGAAAACTTCCGTGATCATGGCGAAAAGATTGTCATGGGACCAAACAGGCCACCTATGACGGGAAAGGGAGAAAGACCGGTGTACCGTCCTCTCCTTACGAATCCGCCCATGACCGAGCGGGAGGTCTATGAGGCTTGCCAAAAAAGCACCAGAATTTTTGCCGGCGGTATGGGTGCCGTCCCTAGCGGTACGACCGGTGGCGAGATGGCAGGCAACAAATTACCGCCCAGCGGCTTCCTTGTCGGCAAGGAACTCACCCTCCGCTACGACAACGGCGGCCCGGTCTGGAATTACAGGTTCGACGAGCTGAAAAAGCTCCGCTGGCGGCGCGAAGGCGAAGGGCAATGGCACGAGGAGATTTATGAAGCCTTTGAACCCGCCGAGGAATTGATTTTGTTCGCCCATATCCACAGCGGAACCAGGCCCAACGAGTGTGTCACAATTGCCCTGGACTTTGAAAATGGGCTCACGACCTGCGTAAGTGCGAAGCTAGGCACTCCGTATATGGCAAACGAGGTTTCACGAGAGATCATCTTTGGCATGATCGAGATGAAAGAATTGGAAGCTCCCAGGTATTGGCGCCACACCTTCACCGATGAGCTCGTCGGCCGCTCGTTGACATGGGCTTACAGCGACACGATGAGTTCCATGCATGTTTACAGCACGCCTCAATCCTATTCGTGGTCGATATTCATGGATAACGGCACCCTCGGCATGATGTGGAGCTCTCCCTGCCACTATGTAAAGCTCCGCGACTACGCTTATTTGTTTGAATGGATGGAGGAAGCCTGTAACGGGCATCACAGCACGATCGTGATCAACACCAGAACGATGCGCGAGTGCGGCTTCGGCTATGGTGTCGGCCAGAATGGTCTGGGTCTAAGCGACGTCGGAGCTCTTGCCCGCAACGCCGGTTTTTATGATGTCAAGAGATTCCTGGGACCGAAAGTGAAGGGAGCGTAAAATGGAAACCTTAAAGCCAGAATCAGAACCCATCAGCAGCCCGAAGCAGCCAAAATCCGGGCGCAGGTCTTTTATCTGGAAGACGGGCTCGGCACTTTCCGCTGTGCTTGCTTTTGCGGTTGCGGGGAAATCAAAGAGCAAATCCGATGAAGCCGGCACTTTGAAAGAGCGTGTCGATCGGCTGTCGAATCAGCTGGGAATCCTCGAGGACAGGAACGCCATCCGCAAACTGCACCATGCATATGGGTATTATCTCGACAAAGGAATTTGGGAGGAAATCGTCAACTTGTTTGCCGAGGACGGAGAAGTGTATTTCAACGGCGGCATTTTTAAGGATAAAGACAAGGGCGTCCGCCGCCTGTATACCGATTATTTCGGTCAGGGTTTCACCAGGAACAATTACGGGCCTGTTCACGGTTTTCTCCTCGACCAAACACAAGAGCAGGACGTAGTGGATGTAGCGACGGATCGTAAGTCCGCCAAGGCTCGATTCCATTGTCTGATGCAAGCGGGGGCCCAGGTGGTCTCGGATCTCCCGATGATGGAAATGGCGCGCCTGCAAGGGCAAGGAATCCTGCAGTGGTGGGAAGGCGGCATATATGAAAATTGCTATGTGCGGGACGGGGGCGTCTGGAAGATCAAGAGGCTTGATTATCGTGCAATATGGCAAGCCGACTATGCTCTGGGCTGGGCCTACTCCAAGCCGGGTTACATCCGCCCCTTCTCAAAAACATATCCGGAGGATCCAACCGGGCCGGACAAACTCACCGCGCCGGCAGCGGAACCGCGGCTCGACACCGGGCTGGTAGCCTTCCATTACCCGCATCCCGTAACAGGGAAGCTGTGGGAAGGATAATCCTGCGGATAGAGTCTTTACCCGTGGATTCTTTGCTTTTTGCAAAGAAGTTTTGTCTCTTCCGCATGTCGTGGAATATGGATACCGCCAGGTTCGCCAACCGGGCCACACGTTCGAATTTTCCCATTGCAAACTTTGCACTTCTTCATAACGGGCAAGTCCGGGATGCCGGTTGAGCATAAAGGTTCCCAGTCTTTCACGGTCGACAAGGCCGCAAATGTCTAATTGTCGATCGACGGTTTGAGCCAGATATCTTCGTGATATGGTTTCGAAAAGGCCTTTGATTGAAGCGAATTTAAGCGAGCTTTTGTGACAGGGCTTCTGCAACGATCCCGCCACTGAGATCCTGATCCCCATAAAGGCGTGCTTCGGCGCACTTGAACCAGGGGTGATCGGCTGCAGCCGGAAGAATAGGGCGGGCAATAGACAGCCTGCGGCCTTAACGCTGCAACAGATCTGATGGTCGGAGAGACATCCGAGCCTAAGGATTTAGGGACGGAATCTGGACAGCTGCTATTTCACATGGATGCATTACGGAAAATTGAATCCTCGTAACTCGCGAAGTTGCATTCGGGGAGTAATCCCCGTGCATAACAAATGCGATCCCAGTCCAGATTGCCAACTTCCAAGATCGCCGTATCAGGGGATTCGAGCCGTGTCACCTGACCGGTTAAGTCGATTACACGACCAGTTAGCAAGAAAATTTTGTTCAGCTCTGGATATCCGCTCCGCGCACGCAATTTACGGCGGTTACCAACTCCGCGTTCTGCCAAACGCGCTTTCGGAGGTTCCGACAGTCAACGATTTGAGCGGGGCGTTGAGGAATCGCACCAGAGGGATCATAGCCGAAAAAAGCGTAAGTAGCCGCGGAAAGAGCTTCGGCCCTTCGGCAAGTGCTGCCGGTTCGGTTTGCGTGACATAAAACTGTTTCTGTCGCAGCACATCGATGGCCGGGTGATCCGGAGGGAAGCCCGAGGGCGGACGGACTAGGTGCTCTCCTTGCAGATTGCCGAGCATCTTCCTGAAATTCCGCTGATTCGTAATCGCCAGAAGGTCTTCCCAGTTAGCCGCGATGTGCTGGCGTAGGGCCCTTAATGTCGCGGGATCAGGCATGTAGACCCCGCCCGCGATCACCACCTCGGCGGGTTCGATGTGGAAATACAGGCAGGCTCCGGTGTTCTTCGGGATTCCGCGGGGAACGAATATGGCCGCCACGTGGGTTTTATAGGGGCGTTTGTCGGCACTGAATCGGATGTCGCGGTAAATGCGATAGATGGCGCGTTTCGGGTCCACGACGAGTTCCGGAGCAGACTCCTGTATTGCCTGGCCGAGCGCCAGGACCAGTTCGGTCATCGGCGCTTTGACCTGTAGCTCGTAAACGTCTTTGTGGGCAAGGAACCATTCCCGGTTGTTGTTCCGTTTGAGCTGTCGCAGAAATCTGAGCGTCTCGGGCGGGAATCCTCCAAATCCGTTTCTCATAGGAAATGAACCTCTGTCTTTTCGGCGGAAAACCCGAAGGGACCCTTGCGGATCTCGACTTGCGATGATCCAGCCTTAACGTTGACCAGGAACCCTTCCCGCAATTCTCAAATGCTTTCCAAAATTCCCCAATTTGAATTTTACTTCTGGAAGGCAGCATGAGAACAATAATTTGCAAGAATCCGCACATCCCTTCTTCAGCCGCAACAACCAGCAATCTTTCGAAAACACGGGTATACACGCATTTGGTCGTATAACGCACAACTCGGACGGGTGAAATCTCCCCCTGACTCCCGCGAAGTCGCATTCGAGGAAGTTAACCCAGGCATGCCAATCACGGTTCCGGGTTCACTTTGCGCAACGTAGTTTGGTATTGCTAAAACGAAGAAGCTGCACCGGTTTGACTGCGCAAGAAACTCTTCCCTACCACTATCCCGATCACCGTTCCGAAGATCGCTCCGGCCAGGAAATCCGAGCACCAATGGATGGTCATGGAGACGCCGATGCCCACGTAAAGGGCGTAAATGATCGCTACACTCCCCAGCCACCGTTGTTTCGGCCAAAGCGTGAAGATCGTGACGCCCATGGCAAACGCGACCGTCGTATGCGAAGAAGGCCAACCCCAGAAGACACCGCCGCGCAAAAGGCCGAATCGGAAAACGTGGCTCAGATCGGTACCCACGCCGTGCGTGGGATGGACGCGGCCCGTGAACGCCTTGTAGATGGCAGCGACAAGAGCGCCGATGAGTTCGGCCTGCCCGACTGCCCAACCGGTCAGACGAATTCGAGCTTTTCCGGCAAGGATTCCGATAGCCAGCAGGAAGAGCGGCAGGACTATGGGCAAGAGTCCGCCGATATGGACGGCTGGAAACATCCAGGAACGAAGTATTGGAGCGCGAGTGGCAAGGAAGTAGCGCCAATCGAAGCCAGATGTGACGAGAATGAAGGTAAGAACTACGGCAACAGCGTGCCAGATGATCCTCTGGCCCTTGAAGCAGCCGAGAATGTTGCTGGGCAACGTCATAAAAAATTGTTTCATGTCCAGATTGTATCATTGCGGCACAGAGGTTCGGTGCGCCACATCGAAGCTGCTTTTGAAGCAACTCAATCTTGTACCGGACACTAGCTTGACATAGCAATTGCTTGAAGCCCCGCTCAAAAACGAGGTCAATGGGCTCAGCGACTGCTTGCTTCACGTCAATGTTTGCGCACGCCTTCTGAATGAATGATTCCAAGTCCCGACGTGGGAGGTTGCCCGCTGTAGGTTCGCAATGTCCTAGAACGCCGTTTATAGACAATAACACACCTCTTTATTCCATAAGTCGCTCAGATTGCACGAGATAGCCATTGAAATGTTTTGAGGCGACGCGGCCTACTTGTCCGGTTCCGCGACATAACCGGCTAATCTCTGCCCGTTCTCATGGGGTGCAGAGTTGGAGCGCTTCTGTGACTATACCGCAGGTTGCTGTCATTCATTGAGTGGGATCTTGAAAAAATAAGCGACGTCAATGAGGACGCCACCTCTCTCTGGCCATGAACGCTTGGATACGAACCCTCGTATGGGAAACGGAGAAAAAATTGAAGAAGAATATGGGAAAAGCTATTTAACTGAATCTAAATCGAAGAATTATAGGAAAGCACGGCAGACCACCTAAGATTGGCCGGTTTTTTTCGACTAATCCGTAGAGAGATCCCCCGGCTCTGCCGGGGAGGCAACAAAAGTTTGACGCATCCGGGAGTCTGCCTTTCCTCTCAAGCTGCTTCACATTGCTTAGCAAGTGTATCAACGGGCAGTGCGAGAGGTGCGAAAATACGGCGACCCCCCTATGAAGCACTCGGTTTTTGATCGGTTGCGATCAGGCCCCTTTGAGGGGCCAGCAACCGGAAAGCCTCCGGCTCTGCCGGAGGATCGTTACTCAATCAATTGAAGGGTCCCTACAGACTGCGGGTTTTCCTAAATTCCGAAATCTTGTCACTAAATTTGTCAAATAAGACGCTTGATTCACTGAAGCCGAAACAATGATCGCTTGAATTCTCTCGGATATTCTAGGAGTAGGCACGACCACCGTTTCATCGTAGCGACTGCTGATGAGCATCGGTCTGGCGAGCAGCCTCTCCGAGATCCTAGAAGGCAATCCGGATTGCAGCCACCTGGTGGAAACCCGACTCTCCAGTCGCCGGGCGACCTCCGGAGTCTATCGCGCGCCGCCGCGCTGAGGAACGATCAGCGTGGGGGACAGGCGCTTCTCAATGTCACCCGCTTTGACGCGCTGAGCTTCGGTGAGAGTGCCCGGGTCCGACTCGATCCGTTCCGAAATCCGGTGCGGATACTTGTACTTGGGATCCGTTTTGTCCTTCTGCTGGATCATCAGCTTGTAGTTCTCGTTGACCCGGAAACTGTCAGCCCAGGAGAAGAACTCGTCCGCAAGTGCGTCGTTGCCCTGCCGCTGGGGCGGTACGAATTTCAGCGAGACATGTGTACCGGTTTGGAGCGCCGCCTGGGGACCGAAGAAAAGCGCCGTCAAGCAGGCCAGGCGTCCTTCCGCGGCCATCAGGCTGAAGTTCACGTCTGTGGTCATGTCGTTCAAAGTGGGGCCATTATAGGGGTCGGACGTGTCGCGGTCTTCGGAGACAACCGGATCAGCCGTGGGATCGCTGCTCATCGCGTTTTCCTGCTTGTGTGCCGGGCCGTAAGTCCGCAGGTGCGGGTGGACATCCTGTGCCATGATGCCATCCCAGTTGGCGCCGTAGTCGAGCGTCAGGACGTAGCCCGCATTCAGGACCTTCCCCGCACCCTGGATGAACTTTTCCACTCCAAGGTTCACATACGTGACCACTCCCTCGTCATGTTTCGCGAGTTCGGTGGCGTAGAGCTTCGCGTAGCGGCGAAGATGGTCGTTCAAGTCGGGAACCAAGCGCGCGGGAATGTAGATCTCGTTGAACTCCAACGACTGGGCCGCCAACTCGTACCCTTCCGTGGGAATGAGCGCCTCCAGGAACGCCACAAAGGACTGCCGGGTCAGATACGTAGAATTCTTGCTGCCGGGAAAGAACTTGGTCCTGATCTCCCGGTCGCCTTTCGTCACCAACTCAACGACAGACTCCGGCAGGACCTTCTTGAACCGATCCCAACTCTGGTTTGGGAGCGAGGGCGCCACGAACACGACTTCCGCGGGACCATTGGTCGAGAGGATCACCTTGTGAACGCTGAAAACGTCGGGCAGTTCGTTCGAAAGGATCACACCCTTGAGGCTGCCCGGACGGATGGTGGCCGTCAGATCGGTCGCATCCGCCTGGCGCGCATCAAACCGCTTTCCGAAACGGGAGTTCCGTTCACGCTGCGTTTTGTTCAGCGCCGAGGAACGGTCGTAGCATATATAAAGCACCTGGTTCGCGAAGTCCGTCCACTGCTTGTCGTGCCTGTCGCGGGCCTCGCGGACGATATAATCCAGTATCGACTCGGCCATGGCTCCGTCGCCCGCTCCGAATTCCGCAATCGTGAATTGCTCGTTCGGCCTCAGGGTTCCCGCGCGCACCATACCCTTCCACATGCGAAAAATCTGCTCGGTAATCATGTGCCCAAAGTAGGGGGAAAGCACGATCGGGAACGTCTGATAGTCGCCCCAGAAGCTAACCCGTCCGCTGGAGTAGTATCCGAACTTGGGATGGAACAGCGCCATGTCCTGGTAGTCAAGGAACGACGGAAAGTAGTCCTTCACCGCTGCTTCGCTTCCCGGAGCGACCTTGATCTCGCTATGGACTTCCCACACGTTGAGAAGTTGACGGTCGGGCGCGGTTTGGGCCGCATCCTGAGTGGGAGTGGCAGCATGAATGGCTACCGGGGAAACGCAGAACAGCGTCACCAGAAACATGAGTACCAGGAGGAACGGGATGCTCGTGGCTTGTTTTTGCATGCGCGGTAGTGTACGTGAAACCAGCGTTTCCGAACAGCAGCAAGTTGTGAAAGGTCGCTGGAATTGGCCGAATGGCGGGCCGCCCGAGCATTGCAGGCGAACCGACACTTATAAACAGTTGCTCCTGAAGTTCAGCCCTCGATTGCGGTGCTGCCGTTCGTCAACATGAGCGAGGCACTTAAAGGAGGGCATCTCCGTTCTGAACGTTGTGATCGGCAGTTGACGGACATTTTTGCAATCCAGGATGAAATTGCGGCAGCTATTGTTAGTACTCTCCAGTCAAAATCTCGACAAAACCAGAGACACAACGAAGGCATCAGCCTAATCTGCGGTAATCGGATCCTTATTCCAGCAACCCGTGGCTATGGACTCTGAAATATCCAAGTCGCATTGTGGGAAGTAATCCTGCGGCTGCAGATCGCTTACCAGGTCGGCGTGGGTTACGTCCTCGAACGCCGTTTCGGGACAACAATCCCGGTTACTGTTTACAGGACGACATTTAGTACGTTAATTCATGCTTGTAAATTCATTGACTTAGACTGAAAAGTAATGTGGCCTATCGGTCGAATAAAGCCTCTTTTTCAAACATGGGTATCCTTCCACGGGTTCTCTGCTGCGTCTGATAAAGGGGGGAAATGTCGACTGTGCACGTTGTCTAGCGATCTTCCGCGACAATGATTCCCATTTCATGGGTTTTCGGGGAAGCAGTTAGACTGGCGGGCAAGCTTCGTCCTTTCAGCGCAGTTTGGTATTTGTTTTCTTAGATCGGGAACTCCTGTTCGTCCCTTTAGGCTGAAAATATATGGTTAAACCTTGCAGCTTGACTTTGAGCTCATAATTCGACCCCCCCGCTTCTAGATATACGTCAGCCGCAAATAGCAACTAAGAAAACAGCTGGTATTGAGTTATATAAAATGCAAGCTGTACTATTTCGGATAGCATAATTTAGAATCTATTCATGCTTCCCTGTCAGTTTAGCTGCTTTTGTCCGGCGGGATTGCGGGCCTGAGGAAATAAAAATATCTGTCGTGGTTGAGAGGGAGCCCATGCCGAAAACTTTTTTGTCAATTACCCTGGCTCTAGTTTCCTTGTCTGCTCTTCAGGCACAGGATCTGGTTCGAATAAATGACTCGAAAATCCGCGCGGTGCTTAATAACAACTCAACGGTCGTTTCTGTTTCAATCGTTAATTCCGCAGATCACGTGATCAAGGCGGGGCTATCGCTCGCATGGCTGGGCATTGATGATAAAGAGCTGAATGCGTCTCGGCGCGATGTAGAGCTGAAGCCAGGCCAATCCGACATCGAGCTTCCCCTTCCTCTGGCCACACCATCAATCTGGACCCGGCTTCGATACACGCTAACTCCGGCACGCGCGGAAGCAAGAGCTTTCGGAATAATAAACGGAATAGTTTCCCTGCCCCACATTGCCGACTACGTTTTCGAATTAAGGCTCAGTCTTTTCGGAAACCCTAAACCGGGCGGGCGAATCACTGTTTTTGGTGAAGCGGTTCACCCGGTAACGCGCGAACCCGTCCCGGGTATCGAATGGATTGCGAAACTCACTATCGATAAAAAGGACGTGACTCCAGCACAGGTTGCTAAACGAAACGATTTCTTTGTGGAATTCACGTTTGATCTCCCCCAAGCGATAGCAGCTATAAATGAAAGGGGAAAAATAGAAGTGTCCGGCCGGCTGGGAGACTTTACCCAAAAAGCCTCACTCAATTTGTATGTCGGCAGCGGGCTTTCGGGTCTCATCCAAACTGATAAGCCGATTTATCAACCCGGCCAGACGATGCATTTGCGGGCAATTCTCCAGGATGCCAGGGGCCGCGCAGCCCAGGAAACAAAAGCCACCCTTCGCATTGAAGATCAAAGCGGCGAGCAGGTCCATGGGATCCAGCTCGTTTCTTCGAAATTTGGCGTGATTCACGACGACTGGCTCATTCCGGAAACTGCATCCCTGGGCACGTATAATCTCTCACTCGGGGGTGACGCAGAGTACTATCAATTTGCGCAACACACAGTACGGGTAAGCCGCTACGAACTGCCGACCTTTACCGTACAGGCGAAACCGGATCGCACCTACTACCTTCCCGGTCAAAAGCCGCAAGTCGCGATCACCGGCTCATACCTGTTCGGAAAACCGGTACCGAAAGGGCATGTCAAGGTCGTTCGAAACAACGAGCCGCGGTGGATGCCGCAAAGACGCAAATCGGAATCCTCGGAGACCACGGTGGCGGAGGGGGACGCCAATGAGGATGGACAGTTTACGGCTCCGCTGGATCTGGCGGCGGATTATGAAAATCTTGGCAAACAAGAGCGCACACAATTCAGGGACATTCATTTCGCAGCCTACTACAAAGATTTGAGCTCCGGGAGTACCGAGCAGCGCCGTTTCGATGTCCGGATTACCTTGGAGCCGATCCACATTTATGTAATTCACGGCAAAGGTGGCGGGACGTTGCCCTCTCCCCTTTACATCTCGACTTCCTATGCCGACGGGAGGCCGGCTTCAGTTTCCGTGGAAATACGCTTGCATGGCCGGGTCATAACCCTACATACCAACCGGTATGGCGTTGGAAGAACCCTAATTCCGGGTGATGACGGAAGCAATAACGAGGAGGATGGAAATGGTCTGGAGATCACGACGACTGATGCCGGCGGAATAACCGGACACTGGAGAGAACCGTACTGGCGGACTGGG
>Ga0326727_10024213_pt1 | contig 11507 bp, 8 predicted proteins | sample MB2enrmetagenome_FD_207643 | JGI IMG/M metagenome (GOLD analysis project Ga0326727, IMG submission 207643) | Lab enriched peat soil microbial communities from McLean, Ithaca, NY, United States - MB29MY | ecosystem: Environmental > Terrestrial > Soil > Wetlands > Peat | place: USA: New York... | reverse complement strand
GCGATTGTTATGGCCGCGTCCCGCTAATCTCAATTTACTGAAAGAGACATATATCAATGTACAACATGTCAAGGCATTGACGGATGCATCCGAAGGGTGTTGGGATGCGATCATGCATAAAGACTTAGAGAAATTTGCTTTTTATTTCAACTGTTCGTTCGAAGCACAGGTTCGTATGTTTCCTGCCATGCAACCTATTGAAGTAAAAGAGGTGATGGAACAATATAAAGAGTCTTCTTTAGCTCAAAAACTTTCCGGGGCAGGGGGGGGCGGTTATATGATTCTGATAAGCGAAAAACCGTTAGATGATACTATCCGAATCACTATTCGCCGCAAAAGCTTTAATTTGTAATAAGAATATGGAAGACATACTGCTAATTTATACCACAACTTCCCTATCTCACGAAAAATAGACAGGTCAATGGCTAAAAATAAAAAGACACCGCCACCGGCTCGTCCGATACATCCTCCGATGAAAAGAACTCATCGCGTAGCTTTTTTACTCAACGATGAAGAACTCAAAGCCGTTAATCGTTTTGTGGAAAAATATCAAATACAGAATACCTCCCGTTTTATGCGAGAAGCTGTAATTCGCACTATTCTAAAACGCTTGGACGAAGATCACCCTACGTTGTTTGATTAGATTTATCAAAGCAAGCATGAATCAATAAAAAAGAGCTTCTTCTTTGAAAGGAAGCTCTTTTTAGTATAAGAAACACGTGTAAAGATTTTGGTTACTCTTTTATACTGCTCTTTTCTTCAGGATCAACCATCTCCTCTTTAGCTATTTTTGAGTCTTTTATTTCAACTTCGGCAATTTTTTTATCTACAGGTTTAGTATGAGTTACTACTTTATCTGTCACATCTCCTATTTTTTCTTTCGCAGTTTCAATAAATTCCTTAGCTGTATTAACAGCTTTGGCCACTTCTGGTTTATCCTCTATCTCTTCAATCTTTTCTTTGGCCTTACCTAACAATTCTTTTGCCGAATCGACAGCTTTAGTAACAGTCGGACTATCGGGAATAGCTGCAATCTTTTCTTTAGCTCTATCCACAAATTCCTTGGCTGAATCCACCGCTTTTATCACTTCTGGGTTTCCCTTAATCTCTTCGATCTTTTCCTTGGCGGTTTCGATCAATTCTTTTGCCGAATCGACAGCTTTGGTAACGGTAGGACTATCGGGGATAGCTGCAATCTTTTCTTTAGCTCTATCCACAAATTCCTTGGCTGAATCCACCGCTTTCACTACTTCTGGTTTTTCCTTGATCTCTTCGATCTTTCCTTTGGCGGTTTCAATCAATTCTTTTGCCGAATCGACAGCTTTAGTAACGGTAGGACTATCGGGGATAGCTGCAATCTTCTCTTTAGCACTATCCATGAAATCCTTGGCTGAATCCACCGCTTTCACTACTTCTGGTTTTTCCTTGATCTCTTCGATCTTTCCTTTGGCGGTTTCGATCAATTCTTTTGCCGAATCGACAGCTTTGGTAACGGTAGGATTATCGGGGATAGCTGCAATCTTCTCTTTAGCACTATCCATGAAATCCTTGGCTGAATCCACCGCTTTCACTACTTCTGGTTTTTCCTTGATCTCTTCGATCTTTCCTTTGGCGGTTTCGATCAATTCTTTTGCCGAATCGACAGCTTTGGTAACGGTAGGATTATCGGGGATAGCTGCAATCTTCTCTTTAGCACTATCCATGAAATCCTTGGCTGAATCCACCGCTTTCACTACTTCTGGTTTTTCCTTGATCTCTTCGATCTTTCCTTTGGCATTTTCAATCAGATCTTTGGCCGAATCTACTGCTTTAGTAACATTCGGATTTTCTTTGGCATTGCCAAGTATCTTTTTTACAAAATCTTGAAGTCCCATAGTGTTATTTTTTAGGATTTATGTCCTACAAAGATATAACTTATTTTGAGAATTGATCTGTTCATTTCTAAAAAAAACAATGTAATTCTAATGATAGAGCTTCATCAAATCATAAATTAAATTGGTGCATTCAAAATCAATTGTGTAATGGGGTTGATTTCATTGTATTTTTCTGTCACGGTAAATCTTTCTCCTTATATTCAATGGTTTTTCTTATTACACTATAAATCTCTAATTTCAATACGACTGAGAAAGCAGAGCCTCTTATACGCATTGACAGTGTGATACGGAAGTTTTTATTTGTGATTATTAAGTCTATTCGCGTTGAATTTCTAAAAAATGTCTTTTTTGCAACTTCACATCATAAAGATGATTATAATGCATAAAAATCCAAACGATATAAATTTTGGAAAACTTTTTATTGAAATAAAAAAATTATTTCTCTGATTAACAATTACTTGAAAAATAAAGTGGAAAACTTTGTAAAAATAACAGGGAAAATATTTTTCAATTTGATAAATCTGTTGTATCATTGTGGAGGAAAAAACAGCCAAATTTGATGACGTTAATCCCCTTATAATTAAAAAATTTTGACACGTGGAAAAGAAAACTTATTCTTACGATGAAGCATTTCAATCATCGTTAGACTATTTTCAGGGTGACGAGCTGGCCGCTCGCGTTTGGGTAACCAAGTACGCACTGAAAGATTCGTTCGGTAATTTATATGAACAAAATCCGAACGATATGCACCATCGCATTGCATCCGAAATAGCACGTATTGAGGCTAATTACCCCAATCCGCTTTCGTATGATGAACTCTTCGGCCTTTTGCAAAGTTTTAAGTATCTTATTCCGCAAGGAAGTCCCATGACAGGCATCGGTAACAACTATCAGGTAGCTTCGTTATCGAACTGTTTTGTCATCGGATTTGATGGAGAAGCCGATTCTTACGGTGCCATCATTAAATTAGACGAAGAGCAGGTTCAACTAATGAAACGACGGGGTGGAGTAGGGCATGACCTTTCGCACATCCGTCCAAAAGGTTCACCTGTAAAAAACTCGGCATTGACTTCAACAGGATTAGTTCCCTTTATGGAACGCTATTCTAACTCAACCCGCGAAGTAGCTCAAGACGGACGCCGTGGGGCATTGATGCTGAGTGTTTCCATAAAACACCCTGATTCCGAATCATTTATTGATGCAAAATTGGAACAAGGAAAAGTAACAGGAGCCAACGTGTCGGTGAGGGTACACGATGATTTTATGAATGCAGCCATCAATCATCTGCCTTACACACAGCAATATCCAATTCTATCTGCAAACCCTACGTTTACGAAAGAAACGAACGCCACCGCTTTATGGAAAAAAATCATCCATAACGCGTGGAAATCGGCTGAACCCGGAGTGCTTTTTTGGGACACTATCCTACGCGAGTCGGTACCCGATTGTTATGCCGATCTCGGATTTCGCACCGTATCGACGAACCCTTGCGGTGAAATTCCATTGTGTCCCTATGATAGCTGCCGGTTATTAGCCATCAATCTCTATTCGTATGTAGCACATCCGTTTACCAAAGAAGCTTATTTCGATTTTGACCTGTTCAAAAAACATGTAGCTTATGCCCAACGCGTTATGGACGACATTATCGATCTGGAGATGGAAAAAATTGAAAAAATAATTGAAAAAATAAAATCCGATCCGGAAGACGATGATATTAAACTGACTGAATTCCAGTTATGGGAAAAGATTAAACATAAAACGTTACAAGGACGTCGTACCGGCGTGGGAACCACAGCTGAAGGTGATATGCTGGCTGCTTTGGGACTTATATACGGAACAGATGATGCTACGGATTTTTCTGAAAACGTACATAAAACGGTAGCCTTAGCAGCTTATGCTTCTTCAGTCAACATGGCTAAAGAACGTGGGGCTTTTGAAATCTATGATGCGAAACGCGAACTCAACAATCCCTATATCAATAGGCTGAAAGCTGCCGATCCTGCATTATATAAGGAGATGGTTAAATACGGACGACGCAACATTGCATGCCTTACCATCGCTCCGACCGGTACAACCAGCATGATGTCACAAACAACATCAGGTATTGAGCCGGTATTCTCGTGCGGTTACAATCGTCGGCGTAAAGTCAATCCGAATGATACGGAAACTCATGTCGATTTTGTGGACGAAATGGGCGATACTTATGAAGAATATTATGTGTTCCATCACAAATTCGTAACGTGGATGGAAGCCAACGGTTACCCTACAACCAAACATTACACACAAGACGAACTTGATGCAATGATTGCTCTTTCGCCTTATCATAAAGCGACTTCGGCTGATGTGGATTGGTTGAAAAAAGTACAAATGCAAGGTCGCATTCAAAAATGGGTAGATCACTCCATCAGTGTTACCATTAACTTACCTACTGATGCCACTGAAGAGTTGGTAGAAATACTATACGTTGAAGCCTGGAAATCAGGATGTAAAGGTTGTACTGTCTATCGCGACGGTTCGCGTGCCGGAGTTCTTATTGCAGCCAGCAAAGACAAGAAAGAAGAAATTTCAGAAATACAAGAAGATAAAGATAAAAAATGCTTTTGCTTCACTGAAGTTTCCGTTCGTCCCAAAGAGTTAGAGTGCGATATTGTGCGTTTTCAAAACAATAAAGAAAAATGGATCGCTTTTGTCGGTTTGCTGAATGACCGTCCGTACGAAATTTTCACAGGATTATCAGATGACGAAGATGGTATTTTATTACCCAAGAATGTAACGGAGGGTAAAATCATTAAAACCATTTTAGAAGATGGTTCGAAACGGTACGACTTTCAATTTACAAACAGACGTGGTTATAAAACTACGGTTGAAGGGCTTTCTCATAAATTCGATCCTGAGTTTTGGAACTATGCCAAATTGATTTCAGGAGTCCTTCGCTACGGAATGCCTATTGATCAAGTAATTAAATTAGTTTCCGGATTACAACTCAACAGCGAATCCATTAACACTTGGAAAAACGGAGTGGAACGTGCCTTGAAGAAATACATTCCTGACGGAACTACTATTGCGGGCAAGCAATGTCCTAACTGCGGACAAGAAACATTAATTTACCAAGAGGGATGCCTATCGTGTAAATCGTGTGGATATTCGCGTTGCGGATAGGTTTTATGACCGAATTATTAAAGAGAGATATCTTAGAGGTATCTCTCTTTTGTTTTTATTTTGAGTTGATTATGTGAAATGTGCAACCGAACGGATGTGTGAGGCTGATAAAATTTCGGTAAATTGCGGAAATTTTTCCGTATTAGTTGGCGAAACCAAGCCTTTTCGTTACTTTTGCACTGCATTTTCAGTTTGATCAAACTAAAATAAATACTGTTGAAAAATAGCTGTTTATAAAATTAAATCTCTACTCTGCTAATTATTATCCATTCAATAAACATCAATTCAAAACTGTTATGAAGTTATTTATTATCGACTCTTCGATTGGAAGGAAGCTCATTATGAGCTTATCGGGGCTATTTCTATTCGTCTTTTTGACATTGCACACCTTTCTTAACATGTTATTGTTGTGCGGACCTGCAACGTATCAGGCAGGATGCGAATTTATGGAATTGCCGGTTGTAACCGTGATGGTACCTGTTTTGGCCGCCGGATTCCTGATTCACATTGCTTATGGCATGTGGCTCTCTTGGCAAAATTTACGTGCCCGTGGCGAAGTAGGCTATGCATCCGGTAAGAAATCGCAAACAACCTCATGGGCAGCCCGCAACATGTTTGTGTTAGGTTCCATTGTTTTGTTATTCATCTGCTTACATTTAACCCATTTTTGGGCAAAAATGCAATTACAGGCTTTCTTAGGCGGTGCCGATCAAGTTCATGCTGCAGACGCATACAATCTGGTAACCACTTTACTACGTAATCCTTATTACAATATTGCCTACATTGTTTGGTACGGCGTTTTGTGGTTCCACCTCACACATGGTTTCTGGAGCGCATTTCAAACAATTGGCATCAACAATCAAAAATGGCAACCACGCTTACAAGTTATCGGGATTATTTATGCCTCATTGTTAATAGCTTGCCTTACCATTATCAATCTCTACTTCTTGTTCGGATTTGGCGCTTAATCCTCTCTTTTTCAGAAAATAATAAATAGAATAAGATATGACACAAATTAATTCGAAAATTCCCGAAGGGCCATTGGCTCAAAAATGGAACAATTACAAAGCCAGCCAAAAATTGGTCAATCCGTCCAATAAACGCCGACTTGATATTATCGTGGTAGGTACAGGTTTGGCAGGAGCATCTGCTGCCGCATCATTAGGCGAATTAGGTTTTAACGTTTTGAATTTTTGTATTCAAGACTCACCACGTCGCGCTCACTCCATTGCAGCTCAGGGAGGTATCAATGCAGCTAAAAATTACACAAATGACGGTGACTCTGTTTATCGTCTTTTCTACGATACAATCAAAGGGGGCGACTATCGTGCTCGCGAATCAAATGTTTACCGTTTGGCAGAAGTATCGAACTGTATTATTGACCAATGTGTAGCACAAGGTGTTCCTTTTGCTCGCGAATACGGAGGTTTACTTGACAACCGTTCGTTCGGTGGTGCTCAAGTATCTCGTACTTTTTACGCTAAAGGTCAAACAGGCCAACAATTATTGTTAGGAGCTTACTCTGCATTAAGTCGTCAAATAGCTCAAGGCACTGTAAAAATGCATACCCGCTATGAAATGATGGATGTCGTTGTTGTGGATGGTAAAGCACGTGGTATTATCGCACGCAACTTGCGTACCGGTCGTTTGGAACGTTTCTTTGGACATGCCGTAGTAATTGCCACCGGTGGTTACGGAAATACCTTCTTCCTTTCAACCAATGCAATGGGATCCAACGGTTCTGCAGCCATGCAGTGCTACCGTAAAGGAGCATATTTTGCCAATCCTTGCTACGCTCAAATTCACCCGACATGTATTCCTGTTCACGGTGAATTTCAATCGAAACTAACTCTGATGTCCGAGTCATTACGTAACGATGGTCGCATCTGGACTCCGAAGAAAAAAGAAGATGCGGAAGCAATTCGTGCAGGAAAATTGAAGCCTACTCAAATTCCGGAAGATGAACGTGATTATTATTTGGAACGTCGTTATCCTGCATTTGGAAACTTGGTTCCTCGTGACGTGGCTTCACGTGCAGCTAAAGAACGTTGCGATGCCGGTTATGGTGTAGGTGCAACAGGATTAGCTGTGTATTTGGATTTCTCTGAAGCTATCAACCGTCTTGGACGTGATGTAGTAGAAGCCCGTTATGGTAACTTGTTCCAAATGTATTATAAAATTGTGGACGAGAACCCTTACGAAACCCCAATGATGATCTATCCTGCTATTCACTACACTATGGGTGGTATTTGGGTTGATTATGAATGTATGACCAGCGTGGAAGGTCTTTTTGCAATAGGTGAAGCCAACTTCTCCGATCACGGCGCTAACCGTTTAGGAGCTTCGGCTTTGATGCAAGGTTTGGCAGACGGATATTTTGTATTGCCTTTCACCATCCAAAACTACTTGGCTAGCGAGATTCGCACACCTCGCATGAGTACTGAAAAAACAGAGTTTGTTGAAGCTGAAAATGGAGTACAAAGCCGTATTCAAAAACTGATGTCCATTAAAGGTAACCGTTCTGTCGATTCTATTCATAAAGATCTGGGTCACGCAATGTGGGAATTTGTTGGAATGGGTCGTACCAAAGAGAGTCTCGAACATGCATTGGAACGAATCAAACAAATAAAAAAGGAATTCTGGAGCAACGTATTTATCCCGGGCGAAAGCGAAGATTTAAACGTAGAATTGGAAAAAGCGCTTCGCGTAGCTGATTTTATTGAAATCGGCGAACTGATGGCTCGTGATGCTCTTCACCGTGAAGAATCTTGCGGCGGTCACTTCCGCGAAGAGTATCAAACGGAAGAAGGAGAAGCTCTTCGTCAAGATGATAAATTCTCATACGTGGGATGTTGGAAATACGAAGGCGATGATAAAGAGCCGAGCTTATTGAAAGAGCCTTTGGTTTACGAATCAATTCATGTTCAACAACGCAATTACAAGTAATTAGAACCAGATAATTTGTTTTACTTGTAACGAAAAAATTCAATGTAATCATGGAAAAAATAATAAATATAACCCTGAAAATATGGCGTCAGAAAGGGCCGCAAGCCAAAGGCGCTTTTGAAACATATAAATTAAACGGAGTCTCAACCGAGAGTTCGTTTCTTGAAATGTTGGACATTCTCAACGAAAAGTTAATATCGGAAAAGAAAGAACCTGTTGTTTTCGATCACGACTGTCGCGAAGGTATTTGCGGTATGTGTTCACTCTATATCAATGGACATCCGCATGGACCTGATGAAGATGTAACGACATGTCAGTTGCACATGCGTAAATTCAAAGATGGAGAAACAATTACGATCGAACCTTGGCGTTCGCGTGCATTTCCTGTTATCAAAGACTTAATGGTCGATCGTGCAGCTTATGACAAAATCATTCAAGCAGGAGGTTTTGTTTCTATATCAACCGGTGGTGTACCCGATGCTAATGCAATTCCTATTCCTAAACCGAAAGCAGATGAAGCCATGGATGCTGCTTCTTGTATCGGTTGCGGAGCTTGTGCAGCCGCTTGCAAAAACGGTTCTGCGATGCTATTTGTTGCAGCTAAAGTCAGCCAACTGGCACTTTTGCCTCAAGGACGGATAGAAGCTTCACGTCGTGCTAAAGCAATGGTAGCTAAAATGGATGAACTCGGTTTCGGTAACTGTACCAACACCGGTGCTTGTGAAGCCGAATGCCCCAAAAGCATCTCAATTTCACATATCGCCCGTTTGAATCGCGAATTTTTAGTTGCAAAACTGAAAGACTAATATAGATTATTTTTCTATGGATTTCAAATTTGTCCATAACAATATCAATGTCTTTGATTTAGATAAGAGTTTAGCCTTCTATGACAAAGCTCTTGGACTCAAAGAAACACGCCGGATAAATGCACCGGACAATAGTTTTATTATTGTCTACTTATCTGACAATCAAACGTTGCATCGTTTGGAATTGACATGGTTACGTGACAAAAAGACACCCTATGATCTAGGAGATAATGAGATACATATTGCTTTCACAACGAAAGAGTTTGGAAAAGCACATCAACAACATCAGGAGATGGGTTGTATCTGTTTTGAAAACGAAGCAATGGGCATCTATTTTATTGAAGATCCGGACGGCTATTGGGTTGAAATCATACCGGAAAAGTAATTGAACAACATGAATCTGCCTCGGATTGTCACAAACAATTACGAGGCAGTTTTTTGTGCGAAAACAGAACAAACAATCCTTTATTACAATTAAAAATCGGTATCTTTACACGTTTTTTGTGTGAGATTTCGATTAAATATATGTAAATTATAAACAAATGAAAGTCGATGTATTATTAGGCCTTCAATGGGGCGATGAAGGAAAAGGAAAAGTAGTAGACGTTTTAACCCCGAAGTATGGTATTGTTGCTCGTTTCCAAGGTGGCCCCAATGCCGGTCATACGTTAGAATTTGAAGGCCAAAAGTACGTGTTGCGATCTATTCCCTCTGGTATTTTTCAGGGAAATAAAGTCAACATTATTGGTAATGGTGTAGTACTTGATCCGGCTCTTTTCAAAGCTGAAGTCGAAGCTTTGGAAGCCTCCGGCCATGATCTGACCAAGCGCTTGTTGATTTCAAAAAAAGCACATCTTATTCTACCGACTCACCGGTTACTTGATGCTGCTTATGAATCTGCTAAAGGTGCTGACAAAATCGGAACTACCGGTAAAGGTATTGGCCCGACTTATACCGATAAAATTAGCAGAAATGGCGTGAGGGTGGGGGACTTGCTTCATAATTTCGAACAAAAATATACCATTGCCGTTAATCGACATAAAGCCATTTTGGCTCAATATAACTACCCGACTGATCAATTGGAAACAATTGAAAAAGAATGGTTCGCCGGAATCGAAAAACTAAAACAATTTCAATTTATCGATAGCGAACATGAAGTAAACGGATATTTATCAAAAGGTAAAGCTATTTTGGCCGAAGGAGCCCAAGGTACTATGCTGGACATTGATTTTGGCTCTTATCCTTTCGTAACATCTTCTAATACAATATGTGCAGGTGTGTGCACCGGTTTAGGAATTGCGCCTCGCCATATTGGAGAAGTATTCGGCATCTTTAAAGCTTACTGTACTCGAGTAGGCAGTGGCCCTTTTCCTACGGAACTGGAAGACGAAACCGGACAAAAAATGCGCGATTTGGGACATGAATATGGCTCTGTAACAGGGCGTCCCCGTCGCTGCGGATGGCTTGATTTGGTAGCTCTAAAATACGCCATTATGATTAATGGTGTCACCCAGTTGATTATGATGAAGAGTGATGTAATGGACGATTTCGATACTATTAAAGCCTGTGTTGCTTATAAAATTAATAGAGAAGAAATTAGCTATTTCCCTTATGAAGCAGATGATTCAATTGAGCCTGTTTATGCTGAACTTTCAGGTTGGAAGTGTGACATGACAAAAGTTCAACACGAAAACGAGTTTCCTGAAGAGTTTAACGCTTATATATCGTTTTTGGAAAGCGAATTAAAGACTCCGATTAAGATTGTTTCTGTTGGACCTGATCGTAAACAAACTATCTTTAGAGGATAAAAGTCATAATTTACACGATAAAGAGATTAGAGGAATCTGGCAAATGCTATGATTCCTCTAATTGTTTTTGATAATCGGGAAGTGCAGTTTTCAATTTAACCACTGTTTCTTGTAACGACAGATAGCTCTCTCCACCTGAGGCATTTATGTGTCCACCTCCATTAAATAGAGTAGAAGCTACTTTGTTTACAGGAAACGTACCTCGTGAGCGTAATGATAGTTTAACCATCTCTTTCCCTTCCTTAATAAGTACTGAAAAGACAATACCTTTGATACTGAGAGGTATATTCACAAAACCTTCCGTATCACCTTCTTTATAGTTAAAACGGTCTAATTCGGCTTGAGAAAGAGTAATAATAGCGGTATGGTATTCGGGCAAAATATCCATCTTCTCGCTTAGAGCATACCCCATAAGTCTCACTCTATCAGAAGAATATGTATTGTAAACTTTGTTGTAAATTTCGTCCTTGTTGATACCTTTTTTAAGCAATTCCGATATAATATAATAAACCTCCGGATGATTGGAATTAAATGTAAATGCCCCTGTATCTGTCATCATTCCCGTGTAAAGGCATTCGGCACTCATTTTGTTAATTTTGTCGAACGACCCCATTTGGTAAATTACCCGAAATACTAATTCCGAAGTCGAAGCTATCGTGGGATATGAAATAGTAAGATTGCAAAAAGCATCAGGATCCCGATGATGATCAATCAATATCTTCTTGCATTGCAATTGACTCACAAATTTGTTCATCTTTCCAATGCGACTTAGCGTATTAAAATCTAACGCAAATAGCAAATCACAAGCTGACAACTCAGTTTCTACTTTTTCCTTTAGCTCATCATACACGATTATTTTTTCACTCCCGGGCATCCATGCTAAAAAATCTGCAAAACGGTTTGGAACAAACACC
>Ga0326727_10024211_pt1 | contig 11509 bp, 10 predicted proteins | sample MB2enrmetagenome_FD_207643 | JGI IMG/M metagenome (GOLD analysis project Ga0326727, IMG submission 207643) | Lab enriched peat soil microbial communities from McLean, Ithaca, NY, United States - MB29MY | ecosystem: Environmental > Terrestrial > Soil > Wetlands > Peat | place: USA: New York... | reverse complement strand
AATGGGACTTAAGCCGGCAGTGGTCGGCGGTGGCGGTGCGGGAAGAAAACGGCCTGCTCGGCCTGGATTTCTTCGTCAAGCGCCGGTTCAAGTAAGGGGCCGCGCGCGACTACAATATAAGCTTCATGAGCCGGCCGGCCAGGCGCGGGATCGAGATCGGTGCGGGGGGCGCGGTGTGCGGCGCGGCCGCTTTGCTGGCATGGGCCGTGCGCGGCCGCTCGGCGCAGGTATTCGGACCGTCGGTTTGGCGCGGCCGGCCGGAGTCGCGCGCGGTGGCCCTGACCTTCGACGATGGGCCCAGCGAGAGCACGCCGCAAATTCTGGACATTCTGGCCCACTACCGGGCGCCGGCCACGTTCTTCCAGTGCGGCGCCAATGTGGAGCGGCTGCCGGAGGTGGCGCGCACCGTGCGCGAGGCGGGCCACGCCATCGGCAACCACGGCCACGCGCACCCGCTCTACTGTTTCCGCTCGCCGCGTTTCATCGAAACGGACCTGCGCCTGGCCCAGGAGGCCATCGAAAGGCACGCCGGCGTCCGCCCGCGCTGGTTCCGGCCGCCCTTCGGGGCCCGCTGGTTCGGGGTGGGGGAAGCGCAGCGGCGGTTGAAGCTAACCGGCGTGATGTGGACCGTAATCGGATATGATTGGAAGCTGGGGGCGGGTGAGGTCGTCGAGCGCATCCTCGCGCGCCTGGTGAGCGGTGCTATTCTGTGCCTGCACGATGGCCGCGAGTTGCGGGCCAGGCCGGATATTGGGGTAACGGTGGAGACGGTCCGGCGCCTGATACCCATGGTCCTCGAGCGGGGTTATAAGTTCGAGTCGCTGAGCCGATTGCTATGTCCGACGAGCTAATTCAACGGGTTCTGAAAACGATCGCCACCTCCAAGCGAATCCCCCTGGAGACGGTCACCATCGATAGCGAGTTCCAGCAGTTGGGTATCGATTCGATGGATGCCGTCGAGATTCTCTTCGCCCTGGAGAACGAGTTCGATATCAGCATTCCGGACGAGGAAGTGCGCAGCGTGCGCAACGTGCGCCAGATGTGCGAAGGGGTGGAGAAACTCCTGGCCGCCAAAGTCGCGGATGCAAAGGCCGGCAGCTAGCCCATGCGGCGAGTCGCCATCACCGGAGTGGGCGCGATCAGCGCCCTGGGCCGGACCGCCGCGGATTTCGCGGCATCTCTTTGCGCGGGCCGCTGCGGCATAGGCCCGATCGAATCCGCCGACACCTCCCAGATCCGTTTCCGGAACGGCGCCGAGGTGCGCGGCTACAGCCATCAGCCGTACTTCGACGACCGGCGCGCCGACTTCATCGACCGGTTCGCGCAGTTCGCCGTAATCGCGGCACGCGAGGCCGTGGCGGACGCCGGGGTGGCCTGGACGCCCGAACTGCGCGAGAACGCCGCCATCGTCACGGGCTCGTGCGTGGGCGGGCAGAGCACCGAGGACATCGGCTTCCGCGACGTGTACAAGCTGGGGTTGAACCGCGTACATCCGCTGACCATTCCCAAGACCATGGCCAACGCGGGGGCCAGCCATATCTCGATGGAGTTCGGCATCACCGGTCCGAGCTTCACCGTTTCCACGGCCTGCTCATCGTCCAGCCATGCCATCGGGCAGGCCTTCTGGATGGTGCGCTCGGGCATGACCGATCTGGCGCTGGCGGGCGGCAGCGAAGCGCCTTTCAGTTTCGGAATCCTGAAGGCCTGGGAGGCCATGCGCGTGGTCTCGCCGGAGACTTGCCGCCCCTTCTCGAGGGACCGCAAAGGCATGGTGCTGGGGGAAGGCGCGGCCATGCTGGTGCTCGAGCCGCTGGAAGCCGCCGAGTTGCGCGGGGCGCGCATTCACGCCGAGATCGTGGGCTTCGGCATGTCGGCGGACGCCTCCCACATCACGCAGCCATCGGCCGAGGGCGCGGCCCGCGCCATGCGTGCGGCGCTGCGCGATGCCGGCCTGGAACCGGAGCGCATCGGCTACATCAACGCGCACGGCACCGGCACCATGGCCAACGACTCCACCGAGACGGCGGCCATCCGCGCGGTCTTCGGCGCGCACACCGCGGGGCTGCCGGTCAGCTCCACCAAATCCATGCACGGCCACGCGCTGGGCGCGGCCGGCGCTCTCGAATGCCTGGCCGCCGTCACGGCCCTGCGCGACGGCGTGCTGCCGCCCACCGCCAATTTCAACGAGCCCGATCCCGAGTGCGACCTCGACGTGATTCCCAATCACTCGCGCCGCGCCCAGGTGGAGTTCGCGCTTTCCAATTCTTTCGCCTTCGGCGGGCTGAACGCGGTGCTGGCGCTGGCCGCCTATCGCTGATAGAAATCTTCGCGGTGGATGACGAACTCGGGATACGCTCCCGCGCCGAGCTCGTAGAGATCCAGGCCCTGCAGCTCGCCCTCGGGAGAGATGCGCTGGCGATAGAAGCGGTCGAGCAGCCAGTTCCAGCCGTAGGAGGCGGGCAGCACCAGGCCCAGCAGGGTCGCGATGCCCACCAGTTGGGCCACCGCCTGCCCGGCTTCGGTGACGCGCCCGAACAATCCCAGTGCCGCCAGGCCCCAGATGCCGCCCACCGCGTGGGCTGAAATCGAGCCACCCGGATCGTCTACTTCGAGATGGAAGTCCAGCCACTCGACCGCCAGGGTAACCAGCGCGCCCCCCACTCCTCCGGCCAGCGCCGCCACGGCGGGGCTCATGAAGGCGGATCCGGCGCTGCTCGTCACGAGGCCCCCGATCCAGGCGTTGGCGCACAGCGAAGGGTCCGGCCGGCCGAAGCGCGCGCGCGTGAGCGCGGCCGAAACCAGCGCAGCGGCCGCGCCCGAGAGCGTGGTATTGACGAAGACGAGGGCCACGCGCTCCGGCGGGACGCCATTGAAAAGGATCGCGCCCGCGGCATTCAGCCCGAACCATCCCATCAGGGCCAGCAGGCAGGCGAACAGCACCAGCACCGCGTTGTGGCCCGGTATGGCGGCCGGCATGCCATCGCCCGAGTAGCGGCCGCGCCGGGATCCCAGCACCCAGGCGATCGACAACGCCGCGATGCCGCCCGCGACGTGAATCGAGGCGGCGCCGCCGGTATCGAGGCAGCCGCGTCCCAGCCCGTAGCGGACGCCCAATTGCGAGAGCCATCCGCCGCCCCAGATCCAGTGGGCGAACAGCGGGTTGACGATTCCGCCCAGAATGGCCGCCGAAATGCACGTGGCTCCCAGCCGCCAGCGATCCGCCCCTGCGCCCAGCGGGATGATGGCGGTCAGGCCCGCGCCCAACATTCCCAGGCAGGCCGCCGGCAGGGTGGAACCATCGAAGGGATGGCTGCCCAGGAACAACGGCGCGGTCAGCGCATAAGCCAGGGCCGCGACGGCAAAGGCGCATAAAGAGGAAAGCAGGGCATGCGCGGCGCTGCGCGACCGGCCCAACCCCGTATTCATCAGCGCCACCCCGGCGGCGGCCAGGGGGATCGGCAAGAGGAAAACAGCGGCCAGCGCGGCGGTCTCGTTCATTTTTTCGCTCCACGTTTGCGGATGTGCGAGCGGAACACCAGCACCAAACCCATAATCTCGACGCCCAGACCGGCGGCCACAAAGCCCGCCCGCTGCCCCAAGGAATGCAGTAAGATCACCGCGCTATATACCAGAGCGCATCCCGCCACGAGCAGCAGTAATCCGGCCAGACGCATGTATGGAAGTAGAGCCCCCGGGCTAAACGGCCCGCGCCGCCCCTACGTTGAGAATAGCCGATCGAAAGCGCGAACACTCACATGAAATCAGGCAAAATTCGCAATCCGGGCCATAGAAATAATCTATTAGCATTTCACGCCCAGCCAGGGTACATTGAATCTAATCTCGTCGCGAAAGTTCGCCCCCGATGCGCGGCTTTCGATCCACTACCAGCTCAGTTGCCTGGATCAAACCATTAAAAGGGAGAGCTTTATATGCGGAAGAATTGTGTCCTCAGTCTGGCTGCCGGCCTCTCGCTCCTGGCGGGTGCGGCCCTTGCGCAGACACCGGCGCCCGCCCCCGCGACCGCCGATACGAGTGCTACCGGTCAAGCTCCGGCCGCCGCGCCGGCAGCGACTACACCGGCCACTCCCCAGCCGTCGAATTTCACACACTGGGGCACGGACTTCAGTTTTCTGCTGGACGGCTACGTGGACGGCAACTTCAACGACCCCGACTCGGGCTACAACCAGCTCCGGAACTTCGATTTCCGGGCCAACACCGTGCACATCAACATGGGCAAGATCACCATCGATCATGCCCCGGCTCCGCTCGGCTTCCACCTGGATGTCGGTTTCGGTCAGACCTTCGATGTCATTCATGAAGGCAACCGCGATCCAGACGCGTTCAAATACTTTGAGCAGGCCTATGTCAGCTTGAAACCGAAATCCTGGAAGGGCGTAGAGGTGGATGCCGGCGAGTTCGTGACCGCCGCGGGCGCGGAGGTTATCGAGACTAATCAGAACTGGAATTATTCGCGCTCGCTGCTGTTCTCATGGGCGATCCCCTACTACCATTTTGGCGCGCGAGTCTCGTTTCCCATAGGGCCGCATTTCACCGGCGGCTTCCAGGTGGTGCAGGGCTGGAACGACATCTATCCCGTCAACGGCGGCAAGACTTACGGCGTGAACGGAGCTTATGCCTGGAAGAAGGTAACCTGGACGAACGTCTACTATACCGGTCCGGAGAAGCCCGGCACCACCACCGGATGGCGCAACCTTTATGACACCACCGTGCTGGTAAACGCCAACGATAATTTCAGTTACTACGTGAACTTCGACTACGGACGCGACAAGAACGTGGGGCCCGGCGCGCAGTATTGGACCGGCCTCGCCGGCGCGGCCCGCTATGCCCTCGGAAAGAAGTACGCCGTGGCCACCCGCCTGGAATGGTATGACGACAAGGATGGCTTCACCACGGGTTTGCCGCAGACCGTCAACGAAGTCACCCTGACAGGCGAATACAAGACGACGGGCTGGCTGCTGACCCGCCTGGAGTTCCGCGACGACTGGTCGAACCAGGCTTTCTTCCAGAACAATGGCGGGCACTCCAAGAATCAGCCTACGATCCTGCTGGGAATGGTGGCCTTCATCGGCCCCAAGAAGTAGCGACGAGTAACACAAGAACGATCGAGAGAGAAGAGGAGAATGAACCCAATGGCAGATAACGCCGAAGTCAAAATGCAGCCCACGCTAGGCCTCACCGGGCTCACCATGAACGCCATGGCGCTCATCGCCCCCGGCGCGTTCCTGTGGCTTACTTTCGCGATTCAGGCTAACACCGGGACGACCGCGCCCTCCATGTGGGCGGGCATCGTGCTCGCTTTGCTGCTGTGCCTGGCCACCGCGGTCTGTTACGCCGAGATGGCCAAGCTGTACCCTGGGACCGGAAGTTCGTATTACTTTGCCGAGCAGTCGTTTCTGAATCACGATAAGGCCTGGCGCTACGCCCGCCTCGCCAAGTACATCGTGGGATGGGGATCGCACCTCTACTACTGGATCTATCCCGGCGTGATGGTGGCTGTGATGGGCCTGCTCTGCGGGTACCTGGCGGGCACGCTGTGGCCAAGCTTCATGAGCGCCTCCAATCCGGGTCCGGCGTTCATGATGTTAATCGCGATCGTGTTCTCCTTCGGCATCGCGTACATCGGGCACCGCGGGATAACCGGCTCGACGGCGGTGAACATCGCGATCAACGTGATCCAGATCACGGCGCTGGTGGTTTTCGCCACCATGGCGCTGAGTTACCGCTCGACGCATCCGGCAGGCAGCGTGGGTTACCAGTTCGATTCGACCTCGGGCGACGCCTATAATTACCAGTTCGCCACGCAGAAGGCCACGGCCAACGGGCAAACTACCGAGACGATTCTCCGCAACGCGGATGGAACTCCCAAGCCGCTGATGGATGCGGCCGGCAAGCCCGTGCCGTTCCTGGTGGCCTATCCGGAGAAGGACGACAAAGGTAACTTCCTGTCGCATGCCGACAAGACATCCGTGGTGGCCCCGCATAACTGGGGCTGGACGTTCGTTCAGGCGACCGTGGCCATCTTGATTCTGGTGGGCTTCGAATCGGTGACGGCCATGGGAGGGGAGGCCAAGAACGCCCGGAGGGACGTTCCCATCGCGGTGATCGTCTCGCTGCTGGTGCAGGGAGCGTTTTGCTACCTGTATGAATACTTCGCGGGAAACTACTTCCTGAACAGCGGGTATACCATGCAGAGCGCCACCGGTTCGGCGGCGCCCATCGGCGACATGATGATCGTGATCGGCAACTCCATGTTCGGTCCCGGAGGTGGCCGCATCTTCATGCTGGTGGAAGCCTTCACCGTGTTTCTGGCGATCATCGGCACGACTCTTTCCTGCATGAACACGGGCGCCCGCGTGACCTACGCCATGGGCAAGGACAACGAAGTGCCCGAGCATTTCGGCTTGCTGCACTCGAAGAACCTGACCCCGCACCGCGCCATCTGGACGCTGGCGACGATTTCGGCCGTGATCGGCTGCGTGGCCCTGCTGATGCCGTTCGGGGACTCCGGAGCGCTGGCGGACACGGCCATCAAGGCCCTGCCGCAGGGCTTCTGGTCGAGTTTCGGCTACGTGAGCCACGACACCATGGCGGCCATGCCCAACTCGCTGCTGACCATCACGCTGGCTTCCAATTTCGGGACGTTCCTGCTATACGGCCTGAGCTGTATCATCTGCATGGTGGCCTATCATAAGCATCCGAAATTCAAAATGGTTCGCCACCTGTTCATCCCGGTTTTCGGATTGGTCGCCAACCTGGCCTGCATGATCTTCTACCTGGTGGGACCTTTCATGGGATTCGGCACCAAGATGGAGCCGCTGCTGGCTTTGGGAATCGCGCTGGTCTGGGCGATCTACGGCGGCATCTACTTCGTGCGCTCCAGTAAGCAGACCGGCCGGACTACCCTGGTCGCGACGCGTTCGGAGGCGGCCTTCTGAGCTGGAAAACAGTACCCAAACTAATATCGAGGGGGGCGGGCGGAAGCTCGCCCCTCGCCTTGTCTATGCTCGATATCGAATTCGCCCAGGCGACCGATTGCGGCCGCGTGAGGGACCATAACGAGGATTACCTCGGCTACGTAGCGCCCGCCTCCCGTAACGGGACGCAGGAGCGCGGCTGGCTGTTCGCGCTGGCCGATGGAGTCGGCGGGCACGATCAGGGCGAGGTGGCTTCGCGCCTGGCCATTGAGACGCTGGCGGCCGGCTTCGAGCGCGCCTCGGGAGCGGAGTCTTACCTCTCGCTGCTGCCGCGGCTGGTGCAGCAGGCCAATGCCAAAGTGTTCGAGAGCGGCATGTCAGCCGGCCCGGGCGGCATCGCCATGGCCACCACCATCGTCACCTGCGCGCTGCGCTACGACCGGGTGGTGGTCTCCCACGTGGGCGATTCGCGCTGCTACCTGGTCCGCCATGGCCGCGCCGAATCCCTCACCCGCGATCACACCATTGCCGGCGAGCACATGACGCTGGGTCTTATTACCGCGCGCGAAGCCGCCGAAGCCGGCACACGCCACCTGCTCAGCCGCTCGGTGGGCAGCGCCATGTTCGTAGGCGTGGATACGCGCGATTACCAGATCTTGCCGGGGGACGTCCTGCTGCTCTGTTCGGACGGCTTGCACGGCGCCGTGGAGGCCTCCGACATGGCCCTCATCGTCACCCGCAACACGTCGCTCGAAAGCGCCGCGCGCGAGTTGATCGACCTTGCAAACGAAAGGGACGGCGGCGATAATGTCAGCGTGCAGCTCATCCGCATTCGCGGCGTGGAACGCGTGGGCATGTATCGCGGACGCCCCTACAAGCTGGCCTGACGATAAGCGAGCGGCGCGCGGAGGGCGACCGCCAATTCCATGACCCCCGTCCATCCCGGCGAGCAACTGGATCACTACCGCATCGACAGCCTGGCGGCGCGCTCCGGCATGGCTTCCATCTTCCGCGGCGTGGACCTGCGCAACGGGCGCGAGGTGGCCCTCAAGGTCCCCCACCCCGAAATGGAGAGCGATCCGGTTTTCTTCGACCGCTTCCAGCGCGAGCAGAATATCGGCCAGGCCCTCGACCATCCCGGCGTCATGAAGGTCTTCGCGGACGACGACCGCAGCCGCGTCTACATGGTGATGGAGTGGGTTCCCGGGCGCCTGCTGCGGGAGATCCTGGCCACCCAGCACAAGCTCCCGGCCGCGCGGGCCGTGCGCATCGCCATGGGCATCGCCGAAGCGCTCGACTACATCCATGCGCACGGCGTGGTGCACCGCGACCTCAAGCCCGAAAACGTGATGGTGGACGATAAGGACCGCGTCAAGCTGATCGATTTCGGGATCGCCGGCCAGAGCGGCGCGCGCCGCTTGACCTTCGCCAACTTCACGCAGGTGATGGGGACGCCGGACTACATCTCTCCCGAACAGGTCAAGGGCAAACGCGGCGATGGGCGCAGCGATATTTACGCTCTGGGTGCGATGCTCTACGAAATGCTGACGGGCAAGACGCCGTTCCGGGGATCCACCCCCTTCGCCATCATGAACGACCGGCTGCTCAATTACCCGGTGCCGCCGCGCGAGCTCGATCCCGCGATCTCGCCCGAGTTGCAGGAGGTGATCTACCGGGCCATCGAGCGCGATCCCAAGAGCCGCTACGCTACGGCCAAGGAGTTCGCCTGGGACCTGGCTCACCTGGACCAGGTGGGCGTAGCCGACCGCCCCGAGCTGCGAGACTGGAGATTCCGCCGCAAGCCCTGGCTGCGCCGCGCGCTGTTCTATGTCGGCGTGGCGTTGATCCCGGTGGTGGTATTCGGGCTGCTGCTCTACGTGGCCCGCCACAGCTAGGCTTACGCCAGCCGTTGCCGTCGCGAACGGAAAGGCAGCAACCCGCCGATGCCCCACACGGCCGTCGAGACGAAGACGAAGCCATAGAGGAAGGTGCCGGCGGTCGTCTCCAGCAGCGGTGTGCCGGGCGCCAGCCCCACCACGCCCGCCACAATCAGGGCCAGCACATGCCAGTACCAGGCCGCGCGGTAGCGGGAGAGCAACCAGATGGGAAGCGCAATCGCCGCGAGATAGATCAAACCAGCGAGGATCGAGAACATAAGACGGCTCCAGCGGGTATTGTAGGCCAAATCGCCGCCCTCAGCGATAGCGGTACAGCTTGACGCGCTGGATGCTCAGGTCCCGCTGGAACATGTTTTTCCCCAGGGTGGCGTCTCCCGGCCAGCCGGCGCTCTTCCAGAAGCCCCATAAACTCACGAAATTTCCCTGGTCGGTGTCATCCCCCGCGAACTGGCGGCCGGCGAGCCAGCGGCCGTTGACGAAAGTGCCTTCTTCCACGGTGCCGATTCCGGCGAGCGGCGGTCCCGGTGCGTTCGGCGTGAAGGCGACCTTTATGCCGCTGCCGGCGATGATGTACTCGTCGGGTCCCGTCTGAATGAAAATCGCCGCCGAGTTCGGCATGGTTTCCCGCGGCGGCAGCAGCGTGGGCCTGACCGGGGGCACCAGGTACGAGGCCTCCAGGATATAGTCCCCCACTTTGACCTTCTGCGGCGGGTCGTTCGGGAGCAGGCGGACGGCGGACATCGTGCCGGTGCCCTGGTGGTGCAGAATCAGCGGCGACAGCCGCGCGAGGAAATCGTAGACTCCGGCCAATTCGGGATCGTTGCCCGCCCAGCGGTCGATGGCGAATGGCGAGAAGCCGATGGCATCGTGCCGTCCGAAAGCGTAGATGGCCCTGGCTTGGTCCCCCGGCCCGCCGCTCGCCTCGGGTATGAACAGCGGGTTGCCGGATTCGGTGTAGCGGGCGCAAAACGCGTTGTAATCGGCCTCGCTGTAAATGTCGGGCGAGAGGATATCGATGGCCGGCCCCGCGGCTTTCCACACGTCCATCACAACGTCCCAAGGCCGGCCGCCGCTCGCTATGGGTTGAGGCGACATCCCGATTCCATACAGCGCCGCGTTTACGTACATCGGCAACGGGTATTCGGCTTTGCCCGCCTCGATCACCCGCCCGATGTAGCGCCCATAGTTCCAGGCCATGAAGATTCCATCCGTCGCCCTGCTCCGGCCAAAAACTTCTTCCCACGTCCCGGATGTTTTGAAGCCAGCCGCTTCCCACACCTGGCGAAACTCCGGAACCAGCGAATCCTTATGCTTCTGGAGGTACTCCATCAGCTCCTTCGGCACCGGGCCCGCGAAGGCTTTATCCGCGGCGGGGGAGCGGTCGCGGGAATCGCCATGCATTCCCACTTCGTTCTCCACCTGGAGCATGATGACGGTGTGGCGCTGGCCATCCACGGCCTTGATGTGCCGCAGCAGCGCGGCGAAGGCGCGCGCATCGGCGTCCCGGTTCGCATCGCCGAGGGTGCTGAGCAGTTCGATGTTCCGGCCCCCCACGACCTGAGCGCGCGGGAACCTTTCGAAGTCCTTCTTCACCCAATCGGGCGCGTAGCTGGAGAGACTATTCTTCCAGCTTCCGAACCATAGAGGCACCAGATGCAGGTTGTGGCTGCGCGCTTCCTGAATCAATCCATCCAATACGCTGAAATCGAATTTGCCCTCCTGGGGTTCGATCTGGTTCCAGGAAACGCCCGGCAACAGAGTATTGAGCTTGGTTTCCACGAGCCTGGGCCATACCTCCTTCATGTACTCGAGGCTGGTGGCGCTGCTGTTGAGCAGTTCTCCCGCGAGCGCCAGATACGGCTTGCCGTCCACGATCAGTTGGGTAGCCGTGCCCTGCTTCTGCAAATGCGGTATGTCCGAAGCGCTTTGGGCCTGTCCCGCGGCGGCGGCCAGAAGGCAGATGGCCGCGCAGCCAAACAGAATTCGAAGTTTCACGACGATCTCCTTTGCTTCCGATCCCCTCAACCCCACCACGGTTCGCCGTCCGCAAGATTGGCCTTCAGATAGCCTTCATCCAAAAGTATGCCCAGGCCGGGGAGCGCGGCCACCTGCATGCGGCCGTTCTTGACCACTGGAATGTTGCCCGCCGCCTCCGGCGCCTCGTCGAACCACGACCGGCACTCGATCCGCGGACAATTGAACACGCTCGCCGCGAATTGCTGCGAGGCCAGATTGAGCGCATAGCCGCTCACATTGTGCAGGGCGATGGGCACCCGATACGCAGCCGCCAGATCGGCGACGATCTTGGTCCCCGTGATCCCGCCCGCGTGCACCAGGTCGGGTTGCAAATAATCGACAGCCTGGTTCTGAATGAAAGGCATGAACCCCTCGATGAGTGCCAGGCTCTCTCCGGTTAGGATCGGTACGCGCGTGGACCGCCGGACGGCCATCCAGGACTCCGAGTAGTCCGGAAACAGCGGATCTTCAAACCAAAGCGGCTTGATCTCCTCCACCGCCTGGGCGACCTTGATGGCGCTCGTGACATCCAGTTCGTTGTGGCAGTGAACGATGATGTCGTAATCCGGTCCCAGCGCCTCGCGGGCGAGCGAATACACCCGCTGCACCTTGGCGGCGGTCTGCGGGCTGATACTCGAAAAGAATTCCCCGTTGCGAGCG
>Ga0326727_10024210_pt1 | contig 11509 bp, 11 predicted proteins | sample MB2enrmetagenome_FD_207643 | JGI IMG/M metagenome (GOLD analysis project Ga0326727, IMG submission 207643) | Lab enriched peat soil microbial communities from McLean, Ithaca, NY, United States - MB29MY | ecosystem: Environmental > Terrestrial > Soil > Wetlands > Peat | place: USA: New York... | reverse complement strand
TTCGGTAAAATTACTTTTTTTCAAGGCGAAAGAACCACAGTTCAAATTCATCTTGATAAGTAGAGCAGTAAGAAATAAGTGAATGGCGATACTGGCCATGTGTCAGCAAGAGGTTTAAAAAGAGATTGTAGAGGCATTCGGACTTGTTTCGACCTTTTTTAGACCTGCGCCTGATTTTTCTTTAGAATTTGAATGGCAGATTTTCAAACGGGCACAGCTTGGAGGTGGAGCTGTATGATGCGATGCAGGTAGGGAATGAGGACGCTGCAGGTATGTGCGGTTGCGTGCTTGGGAATGGCGGCGGTTTTCCTTATTTCAATACTCTTGGCGTTTCTTATTGGCGACACGCAAAGGGCCGTTAGCATGGATGTCATTGCAGACTTATGGATGAGCCGGAGGGGCAGATGAGTGAGGAGCGACATTTTGCGATAACCATATCGAGACAGATGGGAAGCGGCGGAGCGTATATAGGTCATTTGGCGGCGGAAGAGCTCGGGTTCGAATATTTTGATCGGGAGATATTAAGACGAGCCGCAGAGCATTTTGGCACAGAGGTGGGGATGCTGGAAGACGTTGCGGAGAGATCGCCAGGCCTTATTGAAACAATTATCAAAGGGTTTTCATACGGGACACCCACCTTGGGAGCATTACAACCGATGAGACCGCCTGTTTATAGCAAGGATTTGTTCACCCGGGAGTGCAAGATCATCCAAGGGATTGCGGATCAATGTAATGCCGTCATCATAGGGCGTGGCGGCTTCTACGCACTGAGAGAGCGGCCTGGCGTGATTCATGTATTTATCCATGCCCCCCGGGAATTTCGGGTCAAACGAGTCATGCAGGTGCAGAATATCACCGCCATCCGTGAAGCCCGCAATAAAGTCAAGGATTCAGACGGGAACAGGACCAAGTACATACGGGACATGGCAGGCGTCCACTGGACAGACCCGGGTAATTTTCACCTTTGCATCGACTCAAGCTTTATCGGTTTTCGTGAGAGTGCAAAGATGATTGTCGGCATCGTTAACAAAATAAAACTCCCAGATCAGGGTAATGGGAAGAAATAAGGAGCTTCTTTGCCTTGTTCGAATTGAGTTGTCTATATCCCAATTTTCAGGAAGGCCTACAGTCAATCATAATCCTGAATGGAAAAAGGATTATAGGGCGATAACGCTCAAGGATCTTTTAAACGCCGAAGCGTGTTGCATGGAAAGTAATGAGCTTCAAATATAAAAAGGATGGTGAAAATGTCTGAAAAGTCACGGCAAAAAGCGAAAGAGTGGGTGGCCAAGGCAATAGCTTTTTACAACCAAACAGGTCAAACAATCGCTTTGGCAGAGTTCTCAAATTCCAAAGGGCCTTTTGTTAAAGATGATATGTATGTTTTTGTGGTGAACTTCAAAGGAACTATGCTTGCACACGGAATCAATGATAAATATGTCGGACAGAACTTCATGGATGTTAAAGATGCAAGCGGCAAAAAATTTATTCAAGAAATCATTGAATCCGCCCGTTCAAAAGACAGTGGCTCGGTGGAATACGAGTGGTACAATCCGGTAACTAAAGATGATCTCCTTAAACAAGTATATTTTGAAAAAGTTAATGATCTGATTTTTTGCAGTGGAGTCTATCATAAAATGTGGGAGGAATAATATTAGTTTGCAGCATTTCAGCAAAATACTTTATCATGCCCACCGTAACAATGTTTGCTTCCTTTCCTCCAGTTCTTTTGCTTTTTAGCGATCTTTACGCAAGTTCTCTAAGAAAATAGACAGCGAGACGCCGATAGGGCTCTACCTGCATTGGATCGTAGACAATTACGCTACTCACAAGCATCGCCGTGTAACATCTTGGCTAAAATGTCATCCACGGTTTCATTTACACTTTATCCCAACTGCTAGTTATTGATTGAACTCAGTCGAACGCTGGTTCCGCGAGATTACCGACGAACGTATTCGCCGTGGCACATTCCACAATGTGACAGTACTGACTGCAGCAATCAAGAACTATATTGATGTTCACAACCGAAATCCCCACATGTTCCATATGGTCTGTATCCGTGGAACGTATCTTGATGAAAGTTAGTAAATGTAAAGAAGCGTTGGAAGCACTACACTAGAATAATATGCCAAACATTTATTTTTGAATGGCATTTTCTTGTACATTCGCAATACAATTTTTCATGGCTTCAGTGAACATGGAGAGCATCATTTCAGCAGATGCGGTTGGCCTAAAACCCAATTCGATTGTTGCCTTGCTCCAATCCAAATCCCATACCTCGCTCAAAAATGCAGGTCCATACCATTGTTCAGAACGGATGAACCGGATGGGCGAACTGGAGTTGGTGAGATGCACAATGATCTTCACGATCTTTTCCCATGTGAGAAAAAAGCTTCCCAAGTTGTAGATCTGACCTGATGCAGTAGGTCTTGATGCTGCAAGCAAGATGACACTTTCGAGATCAGCCATGGTAATAAATGCGCCACCCGCACCGCGAACCAATTCGAGGGGTTGATTGTTTATAGCCTTCCTGATTAAGTCTCTCAAGTGACTCCCGCCGATGCTATCACCGAAAGCCCACCAGAAACGGAAGATTGTGACATGAAGCCCACGGGTCTTATGGTAGTACTTGCAAAGCTCTTCGGCCGTTAACTTACCAAGCGCGTATAAAGGCTTCCTTGCTTCTCCAATAAGACACTGATGAGCCTCTGTTATGGGGTGCACAACTGCACGGCCGTATACAGTTGCCGTGCTTGTATAGATGAAACCCTTAACTCCCGAAGATGAAGCTGCTTCTAAGAGATGAGTATGACCTTTGATATCTGTGTCAAAAATTGTGTACGGATCATCGGCAAAACTCCACGCAAGGTTGATGATCAAATCCTTTCCACGGACTGAGTCTTTGGTTATCGTTGCATCTGAAATATTTCCTTGAAGATAGGTCAGAGCCGGATTTTCATTAAACCATAGAGGGCGCGGAGCCTGGTCAAGGATTGTTAGTTTGTACCCCCTTAGGGGCAGTACGTTTGCGAGGTATCTTCCTACTTCTCCAGCACCACCGACAATAAGGATCTCCATATTGCCTCACGTCTGTTCTAAAAAGAGTAAGGGCGGTCAGCTGAATTCCTTTTTCTACCGGCAGCGCTTCAATGGAACATTCACTAGCAAAGAGGTATTTTTGCCGCCATCAGGGGCATCTCGTCTGAAACTCTCTCAAGACCATTGCTTCAGTCAGCCAATCGATTATGGTGTCTTGGCTGTTGCCTCTATCTGTGTCGCGGCAGGACGCAACGGCTAAGCTCGCACCGGTTTACCTATCTTTTTCAGAATCAGCGCACCAATTCCCGAAGCGATAGCAGCTGCTCCAATAATCGAACAGCCGACCGTCCATCCAATTTCATAACCCTGCGACTTGGTATAATATAAAGCAAGAGCAGTGATAAAGGTTGGTCCTATCATGCCGCCAACACCCTTTGCCGTATACATTATGCCATAATTTGTAGACAAATATTTTTCGCCAAAACGATCATCAGTAATGGGTGGGAAGAAAGCAAACATTGGCCCGGTGCAGAAAAATGCTGCCGTTATTACGATCATAAACATATACGGATTATCCGATACAAAGGGTAGAAGAATATACAGCAGACCGCACGCGACAAAATCAATTAACATGGCATTTTCTCTCCCGATCTTGTCTGAAATTATGCCCCAAACGATTCTCCCGATCCCGTTTGCTGCAGTGTATGCCGTAAAGGCAATGGTAAATATTGCAGCCGGAATCTTGTAGTCATTGGCCATTAGCTTGATGTTCGGCGTAAGGAACATATATCCGATCGCCATAAGCACGAACATGCCATACATCAGATAAAACTGCCCCGTCCTTAACATTTCCACGGGGCTGTAACTCTCAGTTTCAGTTTTTTTCGGTTTATCGGAATCAGCCGGTTTTGCGGCGTCAACGGCCTCAGGGAATCTGAGCACCTGCGCAACCAGAAGCAATATTACCGCAAACCCAATGCCGGTATAAAGGAAGGCGGTTTTGCAGCCATAATTCGCAACAAGTATGGTTATGAGCCATCCGAACAATGCTGCTCCGGAACCGAAACCGCAAGCCATGATACCGGAAGCCGTGCCTCTCTTCTTTGGGAACCACTTTAAGGACGCGGCTATGCCGCCCGTATATATAAAACTTGCTCCGATGCCTGCAAATCCGTAAGAGATACACATTGGCAACACCTTATCATGTGCACCAATGCTCCCCCATCCGCCGGCTACCAATATTGCTGCAAGGGAGAAGAAAATTTTTGTGCCGAACTTGTCCATCAGGTAGCCGGTTAGCGGTCCGGCAAAGGTCATACATGCTATAAATGTTGCAAAGGCCGCCTGAATCTCCACCTTTGAAAATGTTGGATTAGACTTCAGAATGTCAGGAACAAAAAGAGCCCAGGAATACTGAAGACTGGATATCATCGCCATGCCGAGAACGCCGGCTGTTAACATTATCCAAGGATTATTCATGAAACCCATTTTTGTATCGACTCTGTTTCCCATTTTTCCCTCCTTTATCAATTTGGCAGAAGGTTCCCCCTCACCCGACGTTCGTGAGGAGGCATCTTATACTTAGATCCATGACACCACCTTACAATGAAATGTTTAAAGCATTTAAGTTTTAGAGAGATTCAGGGCGCCCGGCCGGAAGCGGCAGGGTGCCCTGAACTAATTACGCAATGCAAGAAGCACCCTCATCCCTCTTCGTAGTCTAGGCCTTCTTTTTCTTCGGCGTAGGAATCGGAGCTGCAACTGCAATCGCTTTGATCCTCTGGATCTTCTCGTCGACGAAGGCCTGCATCTTGGCAATGTGTTCCGGTTTCAGATGAGAGAACCTTCCCTGGTATTTCATATATTCGTCTACAGTTTTGTACTTTTTGGGGAGACGCGAGTACTTGTATACGCCATTCTCCCACTCATAGAGCGTCCACATACCTGTCTCTACAGCCAGCCTGCCCATTTCGAGTGTAAGTTTCTCATCGAATCTCCATCCCTTCGGACAGGGTGCGAGCATATGCAGGAATGTGGGGCCGTCATAATTGAGAGCCTTGCGCACCTTATTCATCAGGTCGACGGGGTAAGAAACACAGGTAGTGGCAACGTACTTTACGGCAGGATGTCCCCCGATTACCAGTTGCGGGGGGTCCTTCGGAAAGAGGACATTGCCTTCCGGAATTTCTTTGCCCGGTGGTGTGAAAGTAGTATTCGCTCCATAAGGCGTTGTTGGTGATACCTGAATACCTGTGTTTGCATAAGATTCGTTGTCATAGCAGATAAACAGAGCGTCATGAGCGCGATACATCATTCCAGACATTGCCTGGAGACCGATATCAACGGACCCGCCATCGCCTGCCATTACTATGACATTTGGAAAGTGTCCGTCATATTTCTTTTTACGGGCCAGTATCTTGTAGGCAGCCTCGATACCCGACCCCACAGCTCCGCCGTTGGTTATCTGGGCATGAATCCACGATACGGCGTACGGTGTGCACAGATAACTTGAATTTGCCACGTACATACAGCCCGTAGGCCCAATGAAGATTGTTTCCTTACCTGCGGCTTTTGCCGTAAGACGGTAATTCAGTGCGGGTCCGCATCCGGCGCATGTCCTGTGCCCTGGCACATACATCTCTTCCCTCGGTGCGCCCCTGAGGGACTTTATCGGCTCTAAAATTTGTTTCTTATAATCAAAGGCTTGCATAATTTGACACCTCCTTGTTCTCCTTATTATTCTTCATCTTCAAATCCAACCCAGTATACCTTCTGACGCACTTTCTTCTCTTCAGCCATCTTCTTCATGATCTTCGCCATATAGTAAAAATCTTCAAGAAGAATTACGTCACCTCCGAGACCGGCCATAAATGATGTGAGCAATGGTCTCTTATCAAGGTCATAGAGGGTTGCGCTCAGCTCATGAATCAGGTTGCCGCCTCTTGTGGCGCCACCATAGGAGGTGCTGGATTCCACCGTAGCTACAGCTTTCACATGTGCAAGCGCTTCGATGATCTGTTGGGTCGGCCATGGTCTAATCCAGCGTGGTCTCACCATGCCGGCCTTTAAGCCCTGGCTCCGCAATTGACGGATAGCAGCCTTGCATGTATTTGCATGGGCCCCCTGGATAAAGAATGCCACCTCTGCATCATCCATCATATACTTCTCCAGCCATGGGTCTAGCTTCCGACCGAAAATCTTGTTGTAATCGGCCACTGCCTTTTCGATTACCGGGGGCAATTCCAGAAATGTCAGCGCCCGTTGAGCATCCATGGGCGCTCCCTGATCCGGCCTGATTTGCGGCCCATGGGAAACGGGACACGTGGTACTTAAGGGATGAGGCGAGCTGTAGGGGGGTAAAAATTCCCTCACCTGTGAGAGCTCTGGCAATACGACCTTATCCGGAATGTGGGAAAGGAAGTAGCCATCCTGACAGACGAATTGGGGAAGCATTATACGAGGGTCTTCTCCGACACGATAATTGATGAGGGTATTGTCAAAGACCTCCTGAGGCGTTGATGCCCACCCCATCAGCCAACCCTGGTCTCTTGCTGACATTGCATCTGTATGTTCCGAGCCGAAGTCTCCCGGTGGATCGAGTGTCCTGTCTGCAATGGCCATTTGAAATGGATAGCGTCCGCCCGCTGCCGGGCTGTAAACCTCAAAGGCGTAAGTAACGCCCACACCAGAGCTCCCCGTATACGCCCTGGCGCCGCACGCTGAGGCACCAAGGACTACTGACACCTGGGCGTGCTCGCCTTCACCATGTATAAACTCCGCATTCAGTTCACCGTTCGCGACCATTTTGGCAAGTTCCATCATGATCGCTGTATAGGGACGAATGGGGAAAGAACATATTACCTCTACTTCCGCAAATTTTGCTCCCTGGGCAGCAGCTGCACACCCACTAAGCATTTTTTCTTGAGCCATATTGTTTCCTCCTTCTTACTTAAAACGGTTTTTCTAAACGCTGTACCCCGTCTTCAAAATCAAGTTCCGGTACAGAAGATATCGCATCTGCCGGGCACTCATGGATACAAATCTGGCAGCCTTTACAGAACTTCCAGTTCCATTCCATATGATCTTCTTTTTCATTGTATGACCAGCATGAATCCGGACATGCACCATAACAGGTAAAACACCTTGTACACTTTTCATGGTCGATAACCGGCCTGACAATCCTCCAGTTTGATGTTACAAAAAGCTCCTGCTGTTTGACTGGTGCCGGAGTGATTGCTCCAAAAGGTACTTCTCTGTCTTTAGGTATCTTTATAGCCATATTTTTCTCCTTCCTTTAAGTTTTAATGATAATGCACTAAACACGAATTAACCTCCCCAAGAATATTCGACACGGGATTTTCTGAATTTTTCCAGCTTTACCTCCTTGAAGCCGCGTTCCATTGCGGCCACATCGCTGACGATCTTTGCGAGGGTTTCCTTTTTCGCCATCTTGGTTACTTTTGCCATCGCTCCCAGAATGGGAGCCGCAATGCCGGCGCCTATACCGGACGCATCGACGCCGCCCTCCGATCCGGAGAAGTCCACGGTTCTTATTCCTGAAATGCCGTCGGCATCAACAGTGGCAATAGCGCCAAGTATGTCGGCATTGGGAATGAATTGGAGCATGTAATTGATGGATCGGGCCGTATTAATGATGAGTAGACCTCCTTCGGGCATCCCCTTTAAAATATTAATTCCTTTTACAATGGTTGGTTCAACAACTACCACGATGTCAGGATGGCTGTTGGTATAGAGGTATTTCATCTCAATCTCTTCATCACTGATTCGTACATACTTTCTCGTGGTTACAAGAACGCGGTCCGGCAAATCTTCGTAATTATCAAAGGCCTGAACGAATTTGCCGTCCATTTTGGCTGCCTGAGCGAAGGCATTGGCAATGTCGCGAGCTTCCTTATCCATTACCACGCCCCTCGTCCATACAGTTATCTCAGTTACTTTCGCCATAAATACTACCTCCTTCGGTTAAGATTGATCAGCCATAGGCTGACCCGTAAGACCACAATGTTATTGTGTGTATACGCGTTTTAATGAAGATCGATCCTTCTCTACACTACCCTCCTTCTTTTTGAACAGTATGTTCTCCACTTCCTCTATGTGTTGTATCATCGCCTGTCTAGCTGCTGTTCCATTGCCCTCTTTGATTGCCGCGAGAATGTTCTGATGTCCCGTGAGTGATTTCTGTTTCCTTTCTTCCGTCTGAAGATATGTCTCCCGCGTTTTGCGGAGAAAGCCCATAAGGGCAATAAGGAGACGGCCGAGCACCTTATTTTTCGACATCGTGGCTAAAGTGTAATGGAAACTGGAGTCCAACTTGACGGGGATCCGCCCTTCGGAAATCTCTTTTTCCTGTCCGGCTATGATCTCTTCCAACTGGGATATTTTTCTTCGTGATGCATTTATTGCTGCTAATCTTGCGATTTCCGGTTCTAAAATCTTGCGGAGGGCGAATATATCGATGATACTGTCCCGATCATAAAAGAGTGCTGTTGCTAAAGGTTTTATAATTGCTTCTTCGCTGGTAGCAACTACATACGTTCCATCACCCTGCCTCCTCTCAACAAGGTTTATTGTCTCTAAGGAAAGTATAGCCTCACGTACGGTCAATCGAGATACTTTAAAAGTTTCCGACAGTTCTTTTTCGTTCGGTAGCTGATCTCCGTGCTTTAGCTTTCCCTTTTCGATGAGGACTTTAATCTGTAGAACGATATCCTCGTAGGCCCGCTTTTTTCTAACTTCTCTCAACATTGGACGGTCCTCCCTTCTTTTCCAGGCTCTTAATGGCATCATGAAAGTGACGGGCACTAATGACAAGCTTTGCTGGTGGATTCCCAGAGCTGTTGATGCACTCACTAATTGCCATCATGGCGGCACTCCGGCATATAAAAGCAATCTGTGAGCCGACCATACCGCCAGTTAATAAGATCAGGTCATTCATATCCACATCGGTATGGATTGGCCTGTCACTAATGTGAACCTTGAATATTTCCAGTCGGTCTTTTTCATCAGGGATCGGAAACCTGAGGATGCAATCGAGACGGCCCGCGCGTGTGAGGGCCGGATCAAGGAACTCCTCCCTATTTGAAGCCCCGAGGACAACTACTTGGGAATGGTCGCTCAAATTGTCCAGTTCGTTAAAAAATTGCGTTGACACACGCTCAACGGTACTGCTTTCTTCTAACTTTGCATTACGACTCATTCCTAAGGCATCTATCTCGTCGAAAAAAAGTATACATGGTGCTGACTGTTTCGCTTTTTTAAAGATCTGATGAAGCGCCCTTTCTGATTCCCCCAGCCATTTTGAGAAGAGAATAGGAGCGCTTATGGAAATAAAATTGAGACCTGTTTCTCCTGCCAGAGCCTTTGCCATAAGTGTTTTACCCGTGCCAGAAGGCCCGGAGAAGAGAATTCCCTTCGGCGCTGATACTCTTCCCATCGCAAAAAGATCCGGATATCGTGTCGGCCATTCGATAATAGATATCAGCGCATCTTTGATATTTTTCAATCCTCCAATATTATGCCATTTTATAGTGGATCTTTCGGTGAAGAATTCGCGGGTTGCTGAGGGTTCTACTTCACGGAGAGCTGTAAGGAAATCTTCCATCGTGATCTGGAGGTTATCATCCAGTTTTGTAAGTATTGTATCAAGGTGGTTCACTTCTTTCACGGAAAGGTATCTTCTCAGGGCGACCATCCCCGCCTCCTTGCAGAGCGCCTCAAGGTCAGCCCCTACAAAGGCATAAGTGATACTGGCAAGTTTATCAAGTTTGACATCAGGCGATAGGGGCATATTGCGACTGTGAATCCGCAGTATCGCCAGACGGCCTTCGACGTTGGGAACCGGAATCACAATTTCCCGATCAAAACGACCTGGTCTCCGTAAGGCAGGATCGATAATCTCCGGAATATTAGTCGCGCCTATGACAATTACATTTCCTCGGGAGACGACGCCGTCCATCAGGGCAAGAAGCTGAGCAACTACCCTTTTTTCAACATCACCCAATACCTCGGCACGCTTGGGGGCAATGGCATCGATTTCATCAATGAAGATTATGCTTGGCGCTTTTAAGGAGGCCTCCTCGAAAATTTCCCTAAGTTTCGCCTCGCTCTCGCCATAATACTTGTGGATTATCTCAGGTCCGTTTACCCTCATAAAATGAAGCTTGGTTTCGCTCGCAATGGCCCTGGCAATCAGTGTTTTACCAGTTCCCGGAGGGCCATAGAGCAGAACACCCTTTGGCGCCTCTATACCAAGTTTTTCGAATACCTCGGCATAGCGCAGAGGGAGTTCCACCATCTCCCGAACAAGTCTCAACTCATTTTCAAGACCACCGATGTTCTCATAGGAAACGCGCGAGGCTGCATCCAAAGAAAAATCAGGTTTCTTCAATACAAATCTCGTTTTCTGATTGATAATGACTCCACCTGTGGGAGAAGTTGCCTCAATTTGAAAAAAGCGCTCTTTTCCTGCCAGAAAAGGAATATTGATTTTATCACCGGCTATAACCGCAAGACCTTGGAGAACTTTTGCAAACTGCTCAAGCTCACCCTCATCTGGCAATACATACGAAAAGTCAACGGGGGTCAGTACGACTGTGCCCGCAGTTGTTCGGGGTATCTTCTTAACCTTTACGAGTCCACCTATATGAACACCGGCATTCTCCCGTGTGTTACCATCGATTTGGATCAGTTGTTTTCCTTGTGCTTCAGGGAACGTACCCGTGATTCTTGCAACCGTTGTCCTCTCGCCAGCGATTTCGATAATATCGCCGAGGACAGCTTTCAATGAATTGATATCGTCGGGACTCAGGCGCGCCATGCCTTTGCCTACATCCTCAGAAAAAGCTTCAGTCACTTTCAAATCAATTCCAGCGTTCATACTTTTACGTGTTATTTCAATATTTTATGATATACATAATCATCTGATGATTTGATTATCATAACATTATATGTTTAGTCAAGAATTTTTTTTGTCTTCAGTAATATCTCACTGTCTCCTCCCTCGAATGGAAAAAAGAGAAAGTTGATAAATAAAAGGTATGATTATTATCTCGATACTTATGATGCCTGCAGCTGGTGTGGGTTTGCTAACAATCACACTGAAGAGACTGTTTCAATGACAGATTCTATAGAAGTCACTTTGTCTGTTCTGATAGTTTATGACCTTGAGGACTCGCTCATGGCATCAATGATTTGTGACATTAATGTGGGGATTGCCGTAATAAGCTCCCTTATTTACGACATTAATGCGTCAATCGGCTGTGTAAGAATCAATTGACAATTACAGAAATGGAGTTATTGTAAAATATATGCCTGATACTACATACCGTATGGAAGATAGGCTCAATCGTAAAGAACACTTCAATGAAATGAAAGGGAGTTTGGTTGAGGAGTCCGTTCTTTTCGTAAGCGTACTGAAATGGGTTGTGCTTGCGACGGGCATCGGAATCAT
>Ga0326727_10024209_pt1 | contig 11510 bp, 9 predicted proteins | sample MB2enrmetagenome_FD_207643 | JGI IMG/M metagenome (GOLD analysis project Ga0326727, IMG submission 207643) | Lab enriched peat soil microbial communities from McLean, Ithaca, NY, United States - MB29MY | ecosystem: Environmental > Terrestrial > Soil > Wetlands > Peat | place: USA: New York... | reverse complement strand
CTGAGGACGACGTCCGCTAGCGGCCCTATCCGGCTTCCGGACTGCTCGGCGGCCGTCGACGAGATCGTCTCCGACGACCTCCTCGACCGGGTCGACCGCGCGGCCCTCGTCCGCGCCCTCGCCGAGACCGGAGTGGACGGGGCCCGGGCGCTCCTGAAAGAGACCGCGACGCAGGACCGGGCGCTCGCCCAGCGGCTCGCGGCGCTCCGGGACCAGGTCCGCCGCCAGGTGTCCCGCCGCGTCGGCCGGCTCCTCGACGAGTACGAGCGCCGGGACCAGGCGCTCGAGACGGTCCGGGTGCGGGAGGAGGCGCTCCTCCGCCAGGAGATGGAGGCGCTCGAGTCCCGCCTGCGCGCCGCGCGGGAGGCCGACCTCCGCCGGCTCCTCGACCCGAACCTCCTTTCCGACGTCCAGCAGGCGCTCCTCATCCCCGATGCTTCCTGGAACCGCCCTCCCCCGCCCCCGAGCTTCCTCGACCGGATTCGGGCGTTCTTCGCCCGGATCGCGGCGTTCTTCCGAAGGCTGTTCGGACGGAAGGAGCGGCGAGCGGCCCGTCCCCCCAAGGACCGGAGGATCACCTTCGCGACGCTCTCCGGTGCCGGGCGCACCCTCGATGCCGGCACGCTGAGCGAGGCGATCGGGAGCCTGAGCGACCGGGAGCAGGGGGAGCTTAGGGAGCGCGTCAGTAGCCGCCTCTCCCAGCGCGAGGAGGAGCTCCGACGGGAGGCGGAGGCGAAGCGCCGGGAGGTGGAGGCGCAACGGCGGCGCCTCGAGGCCGAGCGGGAGGAAGCGCGGCGCCGGGCCGAGCAGGATACCGACCGCGAGGTGAGGGAGGCCGAGGAGCGACGGCTCACCGACGAGCTGAAGGAGCGGGGTCTCGTGGCGGACCGGGGCGGGGAGCTCGCCGTCACCTACGGGCTCGTCGAGCGATTCGCGCGGCTCGTCCTCGAGGACGAGGCGCGCCAGCTCCCCGGGGACGTCCGCCGCTCGCTCAAGGGGAGCGGCTCCACGGGCATGTACGAGAAGGCCCGGCTGCGGCAGACGGAGGAGATCGCCCACCTCGACATCCCCTCCTCGCTCCTGGCGGCGCGCCTCCAAGGCTCGCACCACATCGACGAGGCCTCCAGCTACGTTTATCGCGAGGTCCTGAGCGAGCGGGTCCACGTCGTGCTCGCCCTCGACAAATCCGGCAGCATGGAGGAGCATGGCAAGCTCTTGGCGGCGAAGAAGGCGTTCCTCGCCCTGTACACCGCCGTGCGCCGTCGGTACCCCGACGCAACGGTCGACGTGCTCGCGTTCGACAACGACGTTCATCCCCTCGACCTATTGCAGCTGTGGGAGTGCCCCCCGGGCTCCTTCACGAACACGGGAGAGGCGCTCCACCTCGCCCACCTCCTCCTGCGCGCCTCCCGGGCCTCCCGCCGGGAGTTCTTCCTGATCACCGATGGCCTCCCGGAGTCGTACACCGACTCCCAAGGCCACGTGCGGAGCGGCAACCTCGACGCCGCGATGGAGTACGCCCTGCTCCGGGCGCAGGAGCTTCGGACCATCGGAGCGTTCCGTTTCTCGATGGTGCTGCTCCGCAGCGACCATCCCGAGTACGAGAAGGCCGCGCGCCTCATCACGCGGGAGCTCCAGGGGGAGCTCGTGATCACCGACCCGACCCGGCTCGGCTTCGAGCTGCTCGTCCGCTGGGCGGGGGAGACCGAGACGGTGAAGGCCCCCCGCGTCGAGGAGGGTATCGGAGAGCGCCCCCTCCCTCCGCCCGTCGCGCCCGGAGCGGCCCGGAAGGGCCGACGGCGCGCGGACCGCCGGATGGGCGGCTGAAGCGTGGGACACCTTCCCTTCGAGTCGAACCGTCAAGTTTTAACCGCTCAGGCCCCCCCAGGGCACGTCGGTGCGCCCATGGATACCCCCGAACAAGCCCAACTGCGCGAGCACGTCCGAGAGCTGAGGCAAGCGGCCCGCGGCATCGGCCGCGACCTGAAGCTCGAGTTCAGCGACCTCGACGAGAAGATCGACCGGCTCGGTCGGCTGACGGCGAAGGAGGCCAAGTACGCCGTGCTGGACCTCCAGGAGGACCTCGCCACCATGAACCGGAGGATCGACGCTGAGCTCCGAAAGATCCCCGGGGCGGTCCACGACGGCGTGGTGAACGCCGGAGCCGCCATCCGGGACGGGACGGTCGCCGCCGCGGTCGCGACCCGCGACGCCTTCGTCGACGCGGGCCACGCCACGAAGGAAGCCTCCAAGAACGGCTTCGCCCGGCTCGCGGGGGTCAACCGCAAGCCGATGAAGGAGTGGAAGAACCCCCCGTAGGTCGCGCCTCCCCGGGGAGCCGCGCCTGGGACCCTTCGGCGGAGGGAAACTCCCGGCCGAGCCGGCGGTCCGCTTCCTCCAGATAGGCCGCGTCGACGTCGAAGCCGACGAACGGTAGCCCGAGACGCCCTGCCGCGATCGCGGAGGCCCCGATGCCCACGAACGGGTCCACCGCGAGGCGGATCCGCTCGACGCCGTGGAGGCGGTAGCACCATTCCGGAAGCTCCGGGGGGAACGTCGCGGGGTGGGGACGGTCGGTCTTCCGTCGTTGGATCGTCCGATACGGCAGGAACCAGGTGTTCCCCCGGTCCCGGAGCCCGCTCCGGCCGGAGTGCCACCGTCCGACGTTGGAATCGTCGGCGTACGGCACGCCGATGGCGAGCCGGTCGAGGGGGACGTCCCCGTCGTGGGTGAAGTGCAGGATGTACTCGTGGGCCCCGTGCAGGTACCGCTCGGAGTGGACGGGCTTGTAGTGCCCGACGGCGAGGCCCCGCTTCAGGCCGTGGGTGCGGCCCACGGCCTCCCGGTCGATGCTGATGGACTTCACCCAGTGGATGACGTTCTGGAGCGTCAGCTCCCGGCCCACGACCCGGGCGATCTCGAACGGGAGCCCGGGGTCCTTCGGCGCGCCGGCGACGTTCAGGAAGAAGGAGCCCTTCGGCGCGAGCGCCCGCTGCACCGCGACCCCCACCTTCCCGAGCCAGGCGAGGTACTCCGAGCGCGGCCGCCGGTCCCGGTAGGTCGAGTAGGCGACCCCGAGGTTGTACGGCGGGGAGGTGACGACCACGCTCGCCGCCCCCGCGGGAAGGAGCCGGCGGAGCCCGACGAGGGCGTCGGTCCGGTACAGGCGGAGGAGGGCGTCGCCCCGACCGCGACGGAGGGCGACCGGTTCGGTCGAGGGGGAGGCCCTCACGCCGCCGGGCGGGAACGGGCCCGCTCGAGCTCGACGCGCGCCTCGGCGACGGCCTGCTGGGGCTCCTTGTAGAAGAAGGAGACGAGCCGGCCGACATCCCGGTGCGTGAACGGATTCTGGCGCGTCCCCTGGGTCTCCTTGAGGCGCATGTACTCCAGCATCTCCACCCGGGCGCGGACCTCCCGCTCGATGTCCTTCATCGAGAGGTTCTTCATCAGCGCGACGCGTTCGTAGATGTAGGAGTGGCCGCTGAACAGGAAGGTGTCGTCGGCCGGGTTCCAGGAGTAGACGGAGTTCGTGATGAGCTCGTTCGTCTCCGGGTCGAGCCCGACGATCTCGGTGAGCGACTGGACGCGTCGGGTCATCTTGGAACCGACCTTCACCTGGCGCTGCAGCAGCACGAGGTTGAGGGCGCTCACGAGCGAGCGCGGCAGCGAGATGGGCGGGTTCTCCATCCGGTGGACCATGGCGCTCACGCTCTCGGCGTGGAACGTCGTGTAGCAGGTCTTGCCCGTGGCCATCGCCTGGAAGACGATGAACGCCTCGGCCCCTCGGACCTCGCCCACCATCAGGTACTGGGGGCGCTGGCGGAGGGCGGTCGCGAGCAGGTCGAACATGTCGATCTCGCCCGGGGCCTTGCCGCTCACCAGGTTCTTGGCCCCGAAGCCGGCCCGCGTGAGGCACGGCACCCAGTTCTCGTGGGGCAGGTTGAGCTCGCGGGTGTCCTCGATGGAGACGATCTTCATCTGGGGCGGGATGAACAATAAGGTGGCGTTCAGCGTCGTCGTCTTGCCGCTCGCCGTGCCGCCGCACACCATCATCGACTGGCCGTTCTCGATGGCGATCCAGAGGTACGCCATCATCTCCGGGCTCATCGTCTTGAACTTGAGGAGGTCCACGGGCGTGAACGGGTTGTCCCGGAACCGCCGGATCGTGAAGGAGCTCCCCCGCTTGGTCACGTGCATGCCGAGCGTGGCCTGCAGGCGCGAGCCGTCCGGGACCGTCGCGTCGAGGATCGGGTTCGCCACGGAGATGTGCTTGCCGGAGCGCTGGGCGAGCCAGACGACGTAGGCGTCCACCTCCTTGCCGCTCGTGAACTTGAGGTTCGACCGGATCGACCCGTACTTCCGGTGGTAGATGTACAGCGGGATGCCGACCCCGTCGCAGCTGATGTCCTCGACCTCGGAGTCCGTCATCGGCACGTCGACGACCCCGTAGCCGATGAAGTCCCGTTCGAGGTAGTAGATCACCCGCCCGCGCGTCGTCGGGCTCGGGGAGAGCAGCCACTGCTGGAACTGCTCGTCCACCATCCGGCGCATCTCGCGTCGCTTGGTGGGAGGGTCGAGCTCGGGGAGCGGCTGGAACTTGTCGACGAGGGAGACCTTGAGCCGGTCGAAGATCTCCTTCTCGATCGGCGAGAGCGGGGGCTCGATCACCTCGTACAGGTGCTCGTTGCGCAGGTTGTGGTAGGTGACCCGGACGAACGAGAAGTTCTCCCGGATCGGGGTGAGCTCGAGCTGCGTCAGGTTCGGGTCGTCGAGGGGAGGGACCGGGGTGACCGGGCCCTCGCTCCCCTGCCCGGAGACCCCGAGGGAGGCGAGCTTGATGGGGCGAGGCTCGTGCGTGCCCCGCCGCAGCGCGGCCCCCAGGCGGAGCAGCGGCGGGAACGCCGTGCGCCGGCGCTCGGCGATCGTCGGAACGGCCATCTCCTCGGGGGGGAGGGTCACTTCGCCTTCGTCCTGGATCTCGCCCGCCATGCTTGCCCCCTACACGTTGAGCGGTGGAACGATGTAGCGCATCATGACCCAGCCCACCGCGAGCAGGATCGTGGCGTGTCGTAGGCCATCGGAGATTCGGGCGTTGTGGAGGATCCCCGCCATGATGCCGTCCCCGACGGCGTGCGCGATGACGGCGACCATGAACGCCAGGAACAGCTCGGGGACGAACTGGAACTGGAGGGTGACGGCGCTGGAGCCCCCGAGGTTGCCAACGGAGCTGCTCGCCACGCTCTCCCCCGCCGAGATCATGGCGGGCAGGAAGTCCGCCGCGAGGATGAGGACGGTGAACAGGAAGACGAAGAACGAGATGTAGATGACCGTCACGTAGGTCAGCATCGTGATCTTCCGCGCCTCGAAGTTCAGCTGGTCCTCCCGGGCGTTCCGGGCCACCATGCTGAGCACGTCGGCGACGTTCCCTCCGGCGTCGTTGGCCCGGGTGATGATGGAGACCACCCGGCTCACGAGCGGGGTGGGGACCCGCTCCTCGAACAGCTGAAGCGCGGTGGTGACCGGCACCCCCCATTCGAGCTGGCTCGCCATCCGCTTGATCTCCTCGGTGAGGAGCCCGTAGCGGCCCTTGCTCGCGGTGATGATGGCGTCGGGAAGCGTCATCCCGAACCGCCCGGCCTCGGCGACGTCCCGCAGGAAGTCGGGGAGGCGGGTCTCGATGGCCTCGATCCGGGCCATCTCGCGGCTCTTGAGGAACCCGTACGGCCCGATGATGGCGAGGATCCCGAAGCTGATGTAGTCGAGCCCGACGTCCCAGCCGGCGGCCTCGCCGGACTGGACCGGGGTGTACAGGACCCCGAGCACGTTCAGGCCCGCCACGACGAACAGCGCGATGCCGGCCGCGCTCCCCGCGATGAGCGCGATGAGATCGATGGGCAACTTCCGGGTCGCGCCCTCCTGGATCTGCGGGAGCAGGGTCCGGTGGCCGAGGGCGGGGGTCGGGTTCGCGGTCGCCACGACTAGCCCTCCGTCGCGAAAACGTTCATGATGAAGATGAAGCCGAACTCGGTCATCGGGATGACGAGCCCCACGATGACCCACAGGAGCTCCAGCACGAAGCCCCCGTTCCCGCCGATGATGGCGAAGATGGCGAGGATGATGATCAGGAACAGCGGGAACGCCACCACGCCGATGACGAACACTTCGGCCATGAGGCCCATGGTCTCGGTGCGCTGCAAGATGGCGAGCTTGTTCTCCCGCTCGTACTGCTCGGCCTTGAGCAGGAAGTACGGCTTCAGCTGGCCGCCGCTCGTGGCGGTGGTGACGACCCCCTGCAGGAAGTCCTGGAACCGCTTGGAGGGGCTGCGGATGGCCCCCTCCTTGATCGCGGTCAGGATGTCCACGCCGAGGAGCTCGGTGTCCCGGGTGATCCAGGCGGCCTCATCGGCCACCTCCCCGTAGATCCTCTGCTGGTTCGACAGCTCCTTGAAGATCTGGTCGATGTTCACGTCGGCCGACGCCATCGCGCTCATGAAGTTCATGGCGATGGAGATCCGACGGTCGATGTTGCGGCCCCGCCCCTTGGCGACGGAGGCCGGCTGGCCCGGCAGGATGAACAGGACGGCGAGCGAGAGGAGCGGCAGGATCACGAGCGCCGCCACGCCGATGATCAGCCCGAGCCCCAGGATCAGGTCGAGGAACAGGAACGCCACCACCCCCGCGGCGAAGAGGCCGATGGCGGCGACGACCGTCGTCCCGTAGGCGATCGCCATGTACTCGTCGCCCCGCATGCGCATGTGGGCCTTGACGAGGTTCTCTTCGAGGAGCGGGTCGATGGGCTTGGAGGTGACCGTGTCCTTGAAGGTGCGCCAGCACCACTGCTGGAACCCGGTCAGCTCCGAGTGCGCCGGGGTCTGCCCTCGGGCCACCCGCACGACGGGCAGGGCGGCCGCCGCGGCCTTCGCCATCGCCGCGTTCGCGGGGCGTCGGGCGATCCGGGTGGTGGTCGGGGCCGCCATGGTCTACGCCGCCGCCCCTCCCGAGTCCGCGTTCTGGATGCGCCGAAGGACCTCTTGGGGGTCCTTGTAGTAACCGGCGACGAGCCGCCAGAGCTGGCGGTGGTCGGTGATCTTGTTGGCGACGAGGTAATGGATCACGGCGACGCGGCGCTGGAACTCCGCATCCATGTCGTCGTGCGAGAAGTTCCGCACCTCCATGATCTTGTCAAAGAGGAACGAGTGGCCCTTGAAGATGAACTTGTCCGTCGCGGGGTCCCACTCGTAGACGGTGTTGGTGATGAGCTCGTTCGTTTCGGGCTCGAAGCCGACGATCTCCAGGACCTGCTTCAGTCGCCGAACGACCCCGCGCTCCGTGCGCGCCTGGATCTGGATGATCACGTTGTTGAGCGCGGACAGGAGGATCCGCGGCGTGTTGATCGGCGGGTTCTCGAGGCGGTTCACCATCGACTTCACGCTGTCCGCATGCATCGTGGAGTACGTCGTGTGGCCGGTCGCCATCGCCTGGAACATCGTGTAGGTCTCCTTGCCCCGGACCTCGCCCACGATGATGTAGTTCGGGCGTTGTCGCAGCGCGGCCCGGACCAGGTCGAACATGTCCACCTCGCCCGCGGCCTTCCCGTCGGAGCCCCGGTCGCCGGTGCCGCTCCGCGTCGCGCCGGGGATCCAGTTCTCGTGAGGGAGGTTCACCTCGCGGGTGTCCTCGATGGAGACGATCTTGGAGGTCGGGGGGATGAACAGCGCGATGGCGTTGAGCGTGCTGGTCTTGCCGGCGGCCGGCCCCCCGCAGATAATCAAGGACTCCCCCTGCTCCGCCGCGAGCCAGAAGTAGGCGACGATGTCCTCGCTGGCGCTGCCGTTCAGGATGAGGTCCACGGGCGTGAACGGCTTCTCCTTGAACCGGCGGATGGTGAAGCTGCTCCCGCGGGTCGTTACCTCCCGCGAGTAGGTGGCCTGGACCCGGTGCCCCTCCGGCGTCGTGCCGTCGAGGATCGGGTTCGAGACGGAGACGGCCTTCGTGCACCGCTGCCCGAGCATGATGATGAACGAGTCCAGATGCTCCTCCTCGGTGAAGATGACGTTCGTCTTCACCGACTCGTACTTCGTGTGGAAGACGAACAGCGGCACGTCGACGCCGTCGCAACTGATGTCCTCGATGTGGGGGTCGGCGACGAGGGCATCGACCGGCCCGAACCCGACGAAGTCGCGGAGCAGGTAGTAGACGAGCCGCTCGGTCGATAGCGGCGAGAGCAGGATGCCGCGCGTCCGGAGGTACGCCTCCGTCTCCCCCCGCAGGTAGGTCTTCTTCTCCGCGGCGGACATCGTCGAGACCTCCCCGCCGATGATCCGGGTGAGCGTCTCCTTGAGGTGGGCGAGGAGCTCCCGTTCGTGCTTGGAGAGCTGCGGCTCGATCACCTCGTACAGGTACTCCTTGGTGCGGTCGTTGTACGACACCCGGGCGTAGGAGTAGGGCGGGTTCACCGCCTGGACATCGAGCTCCTTCGAGTCCGGGTCGGTGATCGGCGGCATCGCCGTGATGAAGGTCCCGGGAAGCTCGGTCTCCTCCGGCTCCGGGGGCTTGGGTGCCTCCAGCGGAGCGGTGTCGGTCGGGACCGCCCGAGGGCGAGGGATGCGGATCTGGAAGGTATTCGTCGTCATGCGATCCCCCTCTAGGAAGCCCCCACCCCGATCACGACGGTGAAGCTCCCGAGGATGAGGTCGAAGCTGGTGAAGCCGTTGAGGACCAGCTTCACGGGGGTCGAATGGTTGTGCGAGGCGACACAGGTGCTCGGCGTGAGCGTGTACGCTCCACTCCCCAGGTGGGCGCTGGTCAGCGTGTTGTTCAGGTAGACCGCCCAGGCGCAGGGGTACAGCGTCCCGAAGGTGACGGAGACCGTGAACGGAGTTCCGGGAGCGGTGGTGCTCCCGTTGGAGGGGAACTGCTCGACGTTGTCGTAGTTCGAGAACGCCTCGACGGTGCCTTGCGAGACGACCTGCGTCGCGTTGCCGTACAGGTCGACCAGCGTGAGGCTACCCTGCCGGTAGTTGCCGCTCCCGTTCAGCACGAAGGAGGGGGGATACAGCATCACCTGGTTGGTGTCCCCCTGGCTCTGGATGACCCCGTCGTCCTCGTACTCCAGCACCTGGGAGGAGTAGTACCGGTTGGGGAGGTAGGCGGTGATCGTGCCCAAGCTCAGGTTCTGATAGAAGTGCGGCTGCCCCCCGGGCCCGTACTGCATGCTGACGTTGACATAGACCCCCTGGGTGCGGGGGATGTAGTTGAGCGTCGCCGCGGTCCCCTGGGCGAGGAGCGGGATGCCGGCCGAGGTCAAGGTGAACGGCGTGGAGAGGGCCAGCGGAGCGCCGTTCGGGACCTCGAGGCCGCTCTCGATCTGGGTCCCGATGTTCGACTTCAGATTGGCGAAAGAGGCCTGGATCCCGGCCGTGAACGCCGCTTCGTTGTCGGTCATCCAGATCGGGACGTACTGCGTCACGAAGATCCCGAAAAGGGCGAAGAACACCAGGAGCGCCAGGAGGGTCCCGACCACCGAGACGACCCCCCGCCCGTGGCGGCGGATCGAACGGCTCCGGCGATAGCCCCGCCGGCGCTTGACACTGCTCGAAACCTCCATCGCAAGGCTCGGTCCGGGACGACTGGTCTCGGACTACGTCGATTTAGCCGAGTTCGGGTATAAATATGTGCGGAAGCAGCGGCGGCGAATCGCGCCGGGGCGCGGTAGTCTTTTCGTCCGGCAAGCCTCCGACAGGTCTACCGGAGGGCCCCATGACGCTAATCGAGCTATCGCTGCATTTGGAGAACCGGCCGGGCCGGTTGGTCGGCGTTGCGCGACTTCTCGCCGAGAACCACATCAATGTCGCCTCCCTCCACGTGGCTCCCAAAGGGGCCCGAGGGGACGTTCGACTCGTCGTGAGCGACCCGAAGACCGCCCTCCGGGTCCTCCGGGGGGCCGGCTACGAGATCGAGACTCAGGAGCTCCTCGCCATCCGCCTCGAAGACCGGGCCGGAAGCTTCCTACGCGTGCTCAACTGCCTCGCCGAGCGCGACATCAACATCCAGCATGTGGTCATCCTCGTGCAGCGGGAGGGGAGGCGCTCCCTGGTCGCGCTGGGGGTCGACCGGCTCCCGATCGCCCGGCGGGTGCTCCGCGAGGGGGGATTCCTCTCTCCGAGCGCGGAGAAGCTCGTCTCCAACGCGGACCTGGTCGCCGGGGCGCCGGCGATCCCCCCCGAGTCGGTCGGTTTCATGCTCTGAACCTGCCCCGGCGCACAAGGCTCATGAACGGACTCGCCTCCCCCTCCGCCGCGCGGTTGTGGTCTAGCGGTTAGGACGGTAGCTTCCCAAGCTACCTACCCGGGTTCGAATCCCGGCAACCGCATTCCCCCTCCCCAGGTCGATTCGTCGGCCCGGAGCTCGGGCTTCGGTCGGGGACCGGCTCCGCTCTCCTTCGCGACCCGAGGCCCCCCCCGCCCCGGCGTCGGAACAGGGCCGGCTTATGCCTCGGCTCACGTACGGGGCGGGCGTGCAGGGAAGACCGGCCGACCGCTCCGGCCTGCGGCCCGAAGGCTTGCCTGCCGCCTGCGCTCTGTACGCGTGCTACTTCCGGGCGACGTTCGCCCAGCTGTTCCACGACCCGTCCTACGTGACCCCGGGCCAGTTCCTCGGACGGGCGGTCACCGTGCGCACCTTCGGGGTCCGATGCGCCCTACGATCCCATTCGAGCGACCTCGAATACGCCCTGAAGGGCATCGACCCCTCGGTGCTCCGTTGGTTCCAGCCGCGGAGCGGTGATTCGGTCATCGACGTCGGAGCGCACATCGGCCTCTCCTCGATCCGGGCGGCCCAGGCCGGAGCGCGGGTCCTCGCCTTCGAGCCCAACCCGGGGCTCTTCGAGAAGGTCCGGGAGAACCTGCGGCTCAACTCCGTGACGGGCGTCGAGCTTCGTCCCGCGGCGCTCGGCCCCGATTACGGGAAGGGCCGGCTCCGAGTCCCGGTCATCGGGGAAGTGGTCGCCTCCCGACCACCGAAGGGACCCCCTCCGACCGGGCCCGGGCTCCCCCGAGCGGAGATCGAGGTGGTGGTGGAGCCGCTCGACGGAGTCCTCCGCGAGCGGGGGGATCGGGGGTCGGTCGACTGGTTGCTCGTTGACGCGGAGGGCTCGGAGGTCCCCGTCCTTCAAGGGGCCCCGAGGACGCTCTCCCGCACCGCGAACGCCCTCCTCGAGGTCGTCAAAGGAGCGTCGGCCGAGGAGTGCCGCCACCTGCTTGCACGGGCCGGCCTTCTCGTCGTAGCCCGAGAGCGCGCCTCGGAGCTGACCGAGCACTGGTGGGCCCGGCGCGACACGGCGCCGGTCCGTCTTCCGGAGCTCATCCCCAAATTCGCCGGGTGAGCGGCCGACCGGCCTCGATTCCGGGGCCAAGGGGTTCAAGCTCCTTGGACGCTCGGCCGGGGGGAGACCCATGGCGCCCAGCGACGACCGAGAGGGGTTCGGGGCCTGGTACGACCAGAAACAGGGG
>Ga0326727_10024207_pt1 | contig 11510 bp, 4 predicted proteins | sample MB2enrmetagenome_FD_207643 | JGI IMG/M metagenome (GOLD analysis project Ga0326727, IMG submission 207643) | Lab enriched peat soil microbial communities from McLean, Ithaca, NY, United States - MB29MY | ecosystem: Environmental > Terrestrial > Soil > Wetlands > Peat | place: USA: New York... | reverse complement strand
ATCCACGCTGTCCAATGTCGGCAGCAGCCAGCCGCATGAGAACCAGCAGCCGTATTTGACCTTGACCTTCTGTATTGCCCTCTCGGGCATCTTCCCAAGTCAGAACTGAGGGGGCAGCCGTGTCACAGCCTTTTGTCGGCGAGATTCGCATGTTTGCCGGAAATTATGCGCCGGCGGACTGGCAGTTCTGCGAGGGTCAGCTGCTGCCCATCGATCAATATACCACCCTGTTCCAACTGATCGGCACCACCTATGGCGGCGACGGCCAGTCAACCTTCGCCCTGCCCGATCTGCGCGGTCGTCTCCCGGTCCATGTCGGCTCAGGCTTCGTGCTGGGCCAGCAGGGCGGTGCCGAGCAGGTCACGCTGACCGTGTCGCAGCTGCCGGCACACAGCCATCCCATGGTGGCCACGACGAACAACGGCAACAACAATAATCCGAGCGGGCTGGTGCTGGGAGGCCAGCCTTCCATCGCGCTCTATTTTGCGGCCGCGGGAAGCGATGTCCTGGACTCTCGGACCATCGGTACAACCGGCGGCAGCCAGCCGCACACCAATTTCCAGCCATATCTCTGCGTCGATTTCATCATTTCACTGTTCGGGATCTTCCCGAGCCAGACCTAGGGTCGCGCCATGTCCAACCCATTCCTTGCCGAAATCCGCATCTTCGGGTTCAACTTCCCGCCCACCGGCTGGGCCTTTTGCAATGGTCAGCTGCTGCCGATCTCGCAGCAAACCGCGCTTTTCTCGCTGCTCGGCACCACATATGGCGGCGACGGCAGGAGCACTTTTGCGCTGCCCAACATGCAAGGCAATGCACCGATGCACCCGGGCCAGGGCCCCGGGCTGTCGCTGCACGACCTCGGCGAGACCGGCGGCACCGAAACAGTAACGCTGCTGGTTACGGAAATACCCGCGCACGGCCACCCCGTGACGGCATCCGCAAGCCAAGGCCTGTTGAACACGCCCAGCACCTCCACCGGCTTGGCGAGATCGAAAGCGGGCGATGCCTACGTCTTGCAGACCCCGCAGCCGCCGCCCCTCGTTCAAATGTATGCCAATACAATTGGCCCGGTCGGCGGCGGCCTGTCGCATAACAACATGATGCCCTACCTCGCGCTGAACTTCTGCATCGCACTGCGAGGCGTGTTTCCGCCGCGGACCTAATGTCGCTCAGTCATGAATGGTCCAAAGCGGTCGCGCCGGCGCCGTTCGGTTGGAAACGCGTGGCCGCCGCCGGCTTGAGGTTTAGGCCGATCACGGACGCCGATTTACCATTCCTCTATGAGGTTTACGCATCCACCCGCACCGAGGAGCTTGCCCCGCTCGCATGGTCCGACGCCCAAAAGATGGCGTTCCTGACCATGCAGTTCCGGGCGCAGCATGCGGACTATCAGCAAAACTATCCGGGCGCCGACCGGCTTGTGGTGACGCGCGCCGATCAGCCGGCCGGCCGGCTTTACATCGAGCGCACCGCGCGCGCGCACGTGGTGATCGATATCGCGCTGTTGCCCCAACACCGTGGACAAGGGCTCGGCGTTGCCATCATGCGCGATCTCATGGACGAGGCGGCCTGCGCCGGTAGGCTGCTGTCGATCCATGTCGAAAAGTTCAATCCGGCGCTGCGTCTCTATCGACGGCTCGGGTTCCGCACGGTCGAGGACAAGGGTGTCTACGACCTGATGCACTGGATTGCGGAGTCTCAGACGAGCGGAGCCTAGGGCCGGCCCCGTAGCCGCGGTGCGCTCCCTCGACCCGCATTTCGGGCTTGCCTCGGGGTTGGGTGCAAGTTCGACTCGCGGAGAGACCCCCTCACCCGAAGCCCTCGGCTTCGACCTCTCGCCGCACGCAGGGCGAGATAACTAGCCGCTTAGACCATAAACCCATTCCGCGTCGGCTGTACCGAGGCAATTATTCGTGCACGGCGTAGCCTCAGGTGAAGACAGCCTCGTAGCTGTTGCCGCCGTCCTTCGGCCCCAGCGGAACCAGGAATAGATCGACGGTTCCCGTGGGGTGCGTGAGTGGGTAGATGGCCTGCGGCAGAAAGGGTCCAGGCGGCGAGATGAAGGTCAGCGAGAATGCGCCACCTTCACGCATTGCCTTGCCAAGCCGTCGAACCTCAACAAGCCGGAGTTCCAGCTCCCCACCAGGCAGCAGGATGTGAAAATTGCTCTCAAGCTGCGGCTCGAAGTCGGCCGCGGTCAGTTCTGCGATGTCGATCGGCATCGGGTTCCCACTCTGCGAAAGTGATTGCTAGCAGCTCAAATAGCAGACCCGCAAGCCGAGAATGATCCGCTCATTTGTCGGGGATTCGTTCTGGGGGCTATCATCACCTCCTGGACCTTCTGAATATCGCACCGAGTGTGAAGTGGTTCACATGCCCGGCTTGTTGAAACCGGCACACTGTCCATTGTCATCCTCGGGCGCTCGCCGCAGGCCAGCGGCTGTGGCGATTAACCGATCTGGCAATGCGTAGTTGTACTGCCATCTAGCCGCATGATAAGGTTCACACTTGGTTAACCTTCTCCGCCATTGCGCGCGAAGCGCTACGTCTCAAGAACGGCGCCGACCGGGTCGAGGCTTACCCGTCGCTAAGTAGAGGAAGAGTGCCCATGGCCAGCCGCAACAGATTCTGGAGCAGCCACAAGGAAGCGAAAAATTCCGGGCCAGTCGAGAAGCCACGCAGGCGCCGCCGGCCGCTTGGCTTCATGCCGCTCGAGCCCCGCATCATGTATGACGGCGCGGCCGCGGCGACCGCAGCGCACCACCACCCCGACATCACGGCGGTGGTGGGGCATCCTTCCAACGGCGGCACGGTCGAGTTGCAGGGTACCGGAAAGGCCGGTGCGACGGTCAACGTCTATGCCGACGGCGGCACCACCATTGTCGGCAGCGGGAAGGTCGGTTCGGACGGCACCTTCGACATCACGACCAGTGCGACGTTCGCCGACGGCGTGCATGCGCTGACGGCGAAGGAAACGTTTGGCGGGAAATGGACCAGCGACGCGTCCACGGCATTCGCTGTTAACGTCGATCCAAACGCCCCTGTCATCACCGCGGTGGTGGGGCAGCCTTTGAACGGCGGCACGGCCGAGCTAAAGGGCGCCGGCGAAGCTGGCGAGACCGTCAACCTTTATGCCGACGGCGGCACCACCATTGTCGGCACCGGGATGGTCGGTTCGGACGGTACCTTCGACATAAAGACCAATGCGACGTTCACCGATGGCATCCATACGTTCACGGCGACGGAGATCAATGGCGCGAACCTGACCAGCGCGGCGTCGACTGCGTTTGCCGTCAATGTCGATCCGAATGCAGCTGTGATCACGGAGGCGGTGGGGCAGCCTGTGAACGGCGGCACGGCCGAACTGAAGGGCACCGGCGAAGCCGGCGAGACAGTGAATCTTTATGCCGATGGCGGCACCAATATTGTCGGCACCGGGACGGTCGGTTCGGACGGCAGCTTCGACATCACGACCACGGCGACATTCTCCGATGGCGTGCATACGTTCACGGCTACGGAGATCAATAGCGCGAACCTGACCGGCGCGGCGTCAGCGGCTTTCGCCGTCAATGTCGCTCCGAACGCCCCTGTGATCACGGCCCTGGTTGGGCAGCCTGTAAACGGCGGCACGGTCGAGCTGCAGGGCACCGGCGAAGCCGGTGAGTCGGTCAATCTTTACGTCGACGGCGGCAACACCATTGTCGGCACCGGAAGGGTGGGCGCGGGCGGTGTCTTCGACATCACGACCACGGCGACGTTCCCCGACGGCGTGCATGCGTTCACGGCGACGGAGACGCGTAGTGCGAACCTGACCGGCGCGGCGTCGACGGCATTCTCGGTCGATGTCGATCCGAACGCCCCTGTGATCACGGCGCTGGTGGGACAGCAGTCGAACGGCACGGTCGAGCTGCGGGGCAGCGGCGTAGCCGGTGCGACGGTCAACCTTTATGCCGACGGCGGGACCACGATTGTCGGCACCGGAACGGTCGGTTCGGACGGCATCTTCGATATCACGACTACGACGGCGCTCTCCGACGGCCTGCATACGTTCACGGCGACGGCAACGGACAGCTGCGACCTGACCAGCGCGGCGTCGACAGCATTCGATCCGAGCGCGCCCGTGATCACCGCATTGGTGGGGCAGCCAACGAACGGCGGCACGGTCGAGCTGCAGGGCACCGGCGAAGCCGGTGCGACCATCAACCTTTATGCCGATGGCGGCACCACTATTGTCGGCAGCGGGACGGTGGGCTTGGGCGGCACCTTCGATATCACGACCACGGTGGCGTTGCCGGATGGTGTACATACGTTCACGGCAACCGCGACCGATGGTGCGAACCGGACCAGCGCGGCGTTGACGGCATTCGCCGTCACTATTGATCCGAACGCCCCTGTGATCACGGCGGTGGGACAGCCGTCCAACGGCGGCGCCGTCGAGCTGCAGGGTACCGGCGAAGCCGGCGCGACGATCAACCTTTATGCCGACGGCGGCACCACTATTGTCGGCACCGGGACGGTCGGTTCGAACGGCACTTTCGACATTACGACCACGGCGACCTTCGCCGGCAGCGGCCATACCTTCACGGCAACGGCCACGGATGGCGCGAACCTGACCAGCACGGCCTCGGCGCCGGCAGCATCGGCGCCGAGTAATTCGGTCGACAAGGTCGTGTTCATCGACGGGCAGGTGCCGGACCTGCAGGACCTGATCAACGGCGTCACGCCGGGCGAGCAGGTGTTCGTGCTGAACGCCAGCCAGGACGGCCTGCAGCAGATCGCCGCCATCCTCGCCGACAATGGTTTGGACAACCTCTCCGCGATCTCGATCGTCGGCCACGGCCTGCAGGGCGAGTTCACGATCGGCGCCACCGATCTCACCGACGCTAGCCTCGCCAGCGAGGCATCGACACTCGCGGCGATTGGCCAGTCGCTCAAGCCGGGGGGCGACATCCTGCTCTACGGCTGCGACGTCGCGCAGGGCGCGGCGGGACAGCAATTCATCGCCGATCTCTCGGCCTATGCCGGCGGCGCCAACGTCGCGGCCTCGACCCAGAACATCGGAACGCTGCAGGGGACGAACGGGGGATTCGAGAACTGGACGCTCGATGCCTCGACCGGTCCGATCGATGCGAGCGTGCCGTTCACGGCCGCCGCGCTGGCAAGCTATGAGGGGTTGCTCACCAATACCACGCTGACGGCGTCGTCGATCACCACCACGCTGACGGTCGACGCCGATCACGATGGCGGCATGAGTCCGGGTGACACGGTGACGAGCACCGTCACCATCACCAACACCACCAGTACGGACGCCAGCGGAGTGACGCTGGACGAAACCGCCACCGGCTTGACGCCGGGCTCGGTGGTGATCACGCCGATTGCGGTCAACGATACCTACACGCTCACCGGCAATACCCCGCTCACCGTCAACGCCGCCGATGGCGTGCTTGCCAACGACATCGATTTCAACGGCGATGCGCTGACCGCCCTCAGCGCCACCAACGTGGTCGGCGGCAGCGTCACGCTCAACTCGGACGGCAGCTTCACCTTTACGCCGACCACGGGATTTGCGGGCACGGCATCCTTCCAGTACAGCGCCCATGACGCGGCGGGCAACAGCGACACCGTGGGGACGGTGAAACTGACGGTCACCGCTCCGGTCTGGTACGTGGACAGTGCCAACACCGGTTCCCAGGATGGCAGTTTCGCCCATCCCTTTACCACGATCCAGGCCGCCGTCAGTGCCGCCGCCGCCGATACGGCCGGCGGCGACGGCGTCAACAACACAATCTTCGTCGAGAACGCAGGCGCCGCCTATTCGGGAAGCCCGATCACGCTGGCGAGCGGCGAGCAGTTGCTCGGCGACGGCTCAAGCCTGACGCAGGTCAACGGCAATAGTGTCGGCTTGTCGACCGTCGACCCGACCCTCTCGGTCTCAAGCGCCAGCGCCGCGGTCACGCTGGGTTCGAACAACACCATCAGCGGCATCAACATCGCCAATACCAGCACCGGCGACGGTATCGAGAATAGCGGCAACATCGGCACCTTCACGATGTCCAATGTCGGCGTCTCCACCAAATCGGGCACCGGCATCGCGCTCACCAGCGGTGGCACGGTCGACGCCATCGGCTCCGGCAACACCATCAATGCCAGCACCGGAACCGCGCTCGACGTCGAGAATACGACGATCGGCACCGGCAACCTGATTTTCAAATCGATCAGCTCCGGGACCGGCGGCAGCGCCGCCAATGACGGCATCGTCCTCGTCAACACCGGATCGAGCGGCGGTTTGATCGTCACCGGCGACGGCTCGACTGCGTTCGGCGGCGACGGCTCCGGGGGCACCATCACCGGCAAGACCGGCGCTGACGGCTCAACCACTGGCGGCATCGGCATCTATCTCAACAACACCGCGGACGTGTCGCTCGACGACATGACGCTCAGCAGTTTCGGCAATTTCGCCATCCGCGGCTTCGGCGTCACCAACTTCGCGTTCCAGAATTCGACGATCAGCGGTCAGAGCGGCCAGAACCTGACGTCCGGCGGCAAGCCGACCTATGAGGGCACGATCGCCTTCGGCAGTGACGGCAGCCAGTCCGGCGGTGCCGTACAGAATGGCCTCACCGGAGCGGCAACGATCTCCAACTCGAACATCGGCTTCGGCCTGACCGACGTGCTTTACATCTACGACAACTCCGGAACCCTGAACCGGCTGACGCTCACCGGCAACACGTTTGGCGGCATCGACGACCAGCAGAACGCCTTCGGCGCCAACGAAGTCTATATCCAGGCGACCAACGGCAGTTCCATCGATGCGACCGTGACCGGAAACATCTTCACCAGCAGCGCCGGAGACGGCTTCTTCGCCGACGTCCGTGCCTCGGCCAGCATGGACCTCGTGTTCGACGACAACACCGTCGGCAACAGCGCCACGCTGCCCCTTCAGGGCTCGGACAGTGTCGAGCTCAGCGATGCCAGCACCGGCACGGTCACCTACGACATTTCCAACGACACCATTACCAATGCCGTGAGCGCTGGCATTCTCGCTGTCCTGACCGGTAGCGGAACCAAAATGAGCGGCACGATCAATGATGATACGATCGGCAGCAGCAATGCCACCGCCGCCGGCTCGGGTTCCCAATTCGACGGCATCGACGTCAAGATCGAAGGTGGCTCGGGGACCAGCACGACCGCCATCACCAACAATTCCATCTATCACTTCGGCGAGGACGGAATTAATCTGCTGGCGGACAATGGCAGCTCCACCCTGAATGCTACGGTGACCGGCAACAAGATCATGGATCCCGACGGCAGCTTCCCCTTCGCCGGCGTGGAACTCGACAGCGGCGCGCTGAACAGCGATGGCAACAACATCAACATGACCCTCGGCAGCGCCACCAATGGCTTGCTGCAGAACACCTTCACGTTCAACGGCACTTTGGAGAACACTGACGGCTACACACCTGTCTTCCTGCAGACTCTCGGGACGTCCAAGATTGCCGTGGCGCAGGCGGGGTCCGGGTCGAATACCGCGGACGGCGTGGTCGAGAATGACAACATCTTCACCCCCTTGAGCAACTCCGCGGAGGTCGCGGATTCGCAGGCTGGAGGCCCCATCAGCGAGACGTCGACGACGCCGACGACGCCGACCTCGCTCGGCCTCTCGCCGACACTGACGCAGCCCTTCATTTCCGGCACCCCCGAAGAAGGCCTGGCCCTGACCGCCGCCGCCGCGGTTGGCGACAGCCATACCAGCGGCATTGGCTATCAGTGGCAGGAGAACTTCGGCGAAGGTTACGTCAATATCACCGGCGCGACCGGGACGAGCTACACGCCGACCGAGGCCGACGTCGGTGCGAACCTGCGCCTCGTTGCCACCTCGATGGATAGCAGCGGTGTCGGTACCGAGTCGATCAGCAGCCCGACCGCGCTGGTGCAAGACCACCTGACATTCACGTCGATGCCTGTCATCAGCGGCACCGCCGCGGTCGGCCAGATTCTCACGGCCACGGCGGCGACGGCTGACAATAGCGACGCCACCATCACCTACCAGTGGGAAAAGAACTCCGGCTCCGGCTTCGCCGCCATCGCCGGCGCAACTGGCCTGAACTATCGGCCGGTCGCGGCCGATGCGGGTGACACACTGGAACTGATCGCGACCGCGACCGATCCGCACGGCGGCAATATCAGCACGACTGTCGTCGATTCGACGCAGGTGGCGGCCTTCACGGCACAGACCTTGTCGAACGTGTCGATCGGCACGCTGCCGGGCAATGACAAGGTCACTTTGACGTGGACGGCCACGGTCAACGCCCAGAGTAATGGGCTGATCACGACCCCGACCTACTCAGGCTCCATCACCGGCTCGAACCTGTCGCCATCGAGCGTCAGCGTCGTCCCGGCCGCCAACAGTTTGAACCTCGACACCCTGACGCTCGGCGGCGAGATTTTCGACGATGTCAACGGCAACGGCCTGCTCGATGGAGGCGAAAGCGGTATCAGCGGCGTCTCGGTCTCGGTGTTTGCCCAGGACAACACCAATAGCGTGCTCGAGACCGTCCTCACCAACGGCAGCGGCGACTTCTCGTTCACGGGTCTGGCGGCCGGAAGCTATGTTGTGCAAGTCAATGCCAGTAATTTCCAGAGCGGTGGCGCGCTTACAAACTTCAGTAATTCGTCCGCGGTCTCGTTCGATCCCAACAACTACGTCGCAGGCCAGAATGCCGGCAATCCGAAGTCCGCAGGCGTCGTCGATGCCCGGCCGATCACCATCGCCTACGATCAACCGTATCCCCCCGGCGCCACCACCTTTCCCGGCGACGATACCACCAACACCCTCGACATAGGCTTCGTCTCCGGGCCGGCGATCGGCGGCTCCGGCACCACCGTTGGCTACTACGAGAACGGCGCCGCGCAGGCGGTCGACACCGGCCTCACGATAACCGATCCTACCAACGCCAACATTACCAGCGCCACGATCAGCATCACGGATGCCGGCAGCTTTGTGCCCGGCGACCTGCTCGCCTTCACGCCGCAATTCGGCATCACGGGGACCTACAATACGTCGACTGGCGTGCTGATGCTTTCAGGCAGTGCTACCGCCACGCAATATCAGAGTGTGCTCGACAGCCTGACTTACAGCTTTGCCGGCGACCCCACGGTCGGCGGCACGCCCCCGGTCAGCGGCACCGAGCATGTCCGGACCGTGAGCTATCAGGTGACCGACGTCACCAACCTCACCAGCGCAGCCGTCACCAGCACGGTCGATACCTTCGCGCCCCCGACAATTTCACTCGGCGCTGCCACGGTCGCGACCTTCATCCAGGGCGGCGGCAGCCCGGTCACGCTCGATCCCACCATCAGCTTCACCGATCCGAACGCGCTCACCACGTTGTCCAGCGCCACCGTGGCGCTCGGCGCCGGGTTCGTAACCGGCCTCGATACGCTGAGCGTCGCCAGCAGCCTCACCGGTACCGGCATCACCGCCACGTACGATCCGAACAGCGGCGTGCTGACGCTGAGCGGCACGTCGAACGCAGGGAACTACGCCACAGCCCTCGAGAATGTGCAGTTCACCACGACCAGCACCAGCCTGGCCGGCCGATCAGTGACCTGGACAGTGAACGACGACGCCGGCGGCCACAGCAATCCCAGCGCCACCGCGACCAGCACGATCGCGGTCGTGCATGCCGACAGTGCGCCGGTGCTAAGCCATCTCGGCAATTCGCTGACCACCAGCGAACCGCCAGCTCCGGTTCTCGACAGCGTCGTCACGGTTTCCGATGCCGAGCTTGGTGCGCTCAACAGCGGATCGGGCGACTATTCGGGCGCAAGCCTGACCATCGCACGCCAAGGCGGTGCCAACGCGCAGGATGCGTTCGCGTTCAGCACCTCGGGCGCCACCTTCACCGTGTCGGGAAACGAGTTGCAGTCAGGTGGCAATACGTTTGCCACCTTCAGCAGCGTGGGCGGAACCCTGCAGATCAGTTTCACCAGCTCGGCTACCGCGGCTACCACCGCGCTGGTCAACAACGTTCTGGAGCACGTCACCTACACCAACCTGAGCGCGTCGACCGCCAGCGGCACGCTCGACTGGACCTTCAACGACGGCAACAGCAACGGCGCCCAGGGCGTCGGCGGCGCCAAGACCGCGACCGGCAGCACCACGATCGACATCACGACCAACCAGCCTCCCGTCGTCAGCGTCCCCGGAACGCAGCTGGATGGCGAGAATGTTGCGCTCACGTTCAGCAACACGATCTCGATCGCCGATCCCAGCATCGCCGGCAACGATACGGTGACACTGACGGTCTTGGACGGCACGCTGTCGGTCGGACCGGGCGCGGTGGCGGGATCGTTTGCGAATAACAACACCACCTCGGTAACCCTGACCGGGACGCTGGCTGATATCAACGCTGACCTTAATGGCCTCACCTACACGCCGAACTCGAATTTCACCGGCACCGATACGCTGAATGTCACGGCGACCGATCCCGGCACCACCTTGTCGGGCAGCGCCGCGGTAACGATCAACGTCGGTGGCTCGTCGATCACGGCCACGCAGACGACTACAACGGACGCGGACGGCGACGTCGCACCCGGCGACAACGTCACCACCACTGTCGTGATCACCAACACCGGCGGCAGCGATGCCAGCGGGACGTCGTTCAACGAGACCCAGAACGGCCTGACGCAGACCGGCACCGTCGAGGCCACGCCGATCGCGGTCAATGATTCCTACACGCTCACCGGCAACACCCCGGTCACGATCGACGCCGCTCACGGCGTGCTCGCCAACGACACCGACGCCAGCGACGCCACCGGCGCGTCGTTGACCGCCATCAACGCCACCAACGTGGTGGGCGGGAACCTGACGCTCAATGCCGACGGCAGCTTCACCTTTACGCCAACCACCGGATTCGCCGGCACGGCATCGTTCCACTACACCGCCCACGACACAAATGACAACTTGAACAGCGACGTCACCGGCACCGTGACACTGACGGTCACCGCTCCGGTCTGGTACGTGAACGGCGCCGCTGCGAGTGGCGGCGACGGCAGTTCCGCCAATCCGTTCCAGACCGTCGACGCGGCGGTCGCGGCCGCGGCCAATGATGTGAACGCCGGTAGCTTCAGCCGCGGCGTCAACAACACGATCCTGGTCGAGAACGGCAGCGCAACCTACTTCGAACTCAATCCGATCACGCTGGCCAATGGCGAACAACTGCTCGGCAGCGGCGATCCCACCATCTCGGTGGACAGCAGCTCGGCCGCCATTTTGCTCGCCTCCAACAACACCATCAGCGGCATCAACATCACGAATACAGGCACGGGCGACGGCATCGAGAACAGTGGTGCCATCGGCACGCTGACGATGTCCAACATCGTTGTTACCACCGGCTCGGGCACCGGCATAGCTCTCGCCGGCGGCAGCAGCAGTGACACCGATGCCGCCGATGTCGTCGATATCACCGGCTCCGGCAACAGCATCAGTTCCAGCACTGGAACGG
>Ga0326727_10024205_pt1 | contig 11510 bp, 11 predicted proteins | sample MB2enrmetagenome_FD_207643 | JGI IMG/M metagenome (GOLD analysis project Ga0326727, IMG submission 207643) | Lab enriched peat soil microbial communities from McLean, Ithaca, NY, United States - MB29MY | ecosystem: Environmental > Terrestrial > Soil > Wetlands > Peat | place: USA: New York... | reverse complement strand
GCGTTACAACCGACGTGATTAATCAGGTCGTCAAGATTCCCGCATCAGCAAGCCATTTGCTCGTTAGTGCTGGAGGAAACGATGGGCTTTCCAGGGCCGATATTCTTCAGAAGTCAGCAGGTTCAGTAGGGGATGCGGTGGATCAATTGGCAGCACTCCGGGCTGAATTTCACCAGAACTACCTCCGGATGTTGACTGCCTTGGCTGCGCTTAAGCTGCCCGTTGCCCTATGCACGGTTTACGATCCCCACTTCGCTGACCCCCTCATGCAGCGATTGACCACGACCGCCCTGAACGTCTTTAACGACTGCATTCTTAGGGAGGCAATTACGCATGGGCTGCCGGTGTTGGATCTTCGGTTGATCTGCACCGAAGCAGAGGATTACGCCAACGAGATCGAGCTTGGTGTTCCTGGTGGTCGGAAGATTGCGGCTGGGATTCTGAACCTTATCCAAAACCACGATTTCTTAGGCAACCGGACGGTGATTTACAAATGAAAATGGGAGCGGCAGACGGATTTCATTGTTTGGGCATGAAGCGGCCGTGCGGGAAAACGGCGCGATTTTGAGCAACCGTAGATCCTTGGGCGGCAATTGGCTAATGCAGCAAGTCCGGGATTTGAATTTCTTTCCATGTAATTCGTCTTATATAGGCAACAAGAACTCTGGAATATGAACACCTCACTGCGAAAAAACTCTGGTACGTGCTCCTTCGATAATCCGGCCAAACACACACAACAGAATCCCATGAAAAAACTGCTCATCTCCATATTAATGGTCTCCTTAGCCACGACATTTCTTACTGGGTGTGCTTGGCAAGTGGGCGGCGATAAAAAGGTCACAACCATGGCACCGACTACCGGCCAGCAGTTGATTGACTTGCAGAAGGCCAAAGATTCCGGCGCTATCACAGATTCAGAATATCAGGCTCAAAAGGCAAAGCTGCTTGGAAGTAAGTGAGCCAGGCCGACTAAAGCGGCGTTGGAGTGGACGGCAGGGTTGAAACGGAAGGCTTGAGCCTGCAGTTTTTGTGGAAATCATCTCCGGCGGTCAAACCGGTGCCGATCGTGCTGCTTTGGATTGGGCCATAAAACACGGCATCCCTCACGGTGGCTGGTGTCCGAAAGGCCGAAGATCAGAGGATGGTCCAATTGATGCCAAGTATCAGCTCCAGGAAACCCCCAGCAACAATTACGCCCAGCGCACGGAATGGAACGTCAAGGATTCAGATGGCACGGTGATTTTCAGCGTCAGGAAGCGTTTATCTGGGAATTCCTCGGAAACCTTGGAATTTGCCATTAAACACAGGAAGCCTTATCTGCATACCTCCTCAGCAGAATCTGTGGGCTGTTTCCGGCTCGGGGAGCCGGCCTAGCGTGTGAAACAAGGCTATTTCCATAGCGTCATAGGTGCGGAAGCCGTAAGCGCGTCTGGTCACCACTCGAATCTTGTTATTGAGGCCCTCCACGGCGGCGGAGGAGATTTCACCTTTGGCCCGGAACCAATTCAGGAGCAACTTCTCATGGGTCCGCAGCATCCGGGCCACCTTCTGCATCGGCTCAATGCGGCTGCGCATAGCCCGGCAGCACCACACCTCCAGAAAGGCAGCGGCCCAGCTCAGGGATCGATAGCGCCAGAAGTCCTGAAAGGTCTCTTTGAGCATCCAAGCCCGACCGGTAGCCAGTTTGGTGCGCAGCAGACCCCAGAGCCTCTGCTTGGCTTGCCCACGCACCCGACTGCCCCGGCGCAGCAGCTTCCAGCGCATGTGCTTGAGCTTCTCGGCCATGGGCCGGCCCCGCAGCCGTCCGGTTTCGGCTCGCCGTACTTGGTCCACCGCCTGGTTCAAGTGCATCGTGATGTGGAAGCGGTCCAACACGTGCAGTGCCTGCGGTGCCTTGGCGGCAATCACCTTCAAATAGGCCCGCCACATATCGCTGCACACATAACGCAACCCACTAACCAGCCCCGGCCCCAGCGCCGTCAGGCCCCGGCGCAACGTCGCCTGCGTGCGGCGACGGCCCACCCACAACAGCCGTCGGCAATCGCGGTCGATCTGGTAGATCACCGTCAGGAAATTGTCCGCCCGCTTGCCTTTGCCCCAATGAATCTCATCGATGCCGATGGCCTCGATACCTTCCAGGCTCCGCCGGGCCAAGCCCCACTGCACAAACCACTCTACCGAGCGGTAAACTGCCTCCCAACTGGTCTGAAAGGCGCGGGCCGTCTGCCGCCACGACAAATGCCGCGCCCAGCGCGCCAAAAACCCCATCATCGCCGTGGTGATCGGGCGCTTACCCTCGCTCCAGGGAATGTGCTCGACCACCACGCCGTGCTCGGGACATTCCACTCGTCGCGGCGCATAGAGAAACCAGGTCACACCCCCCCACAGCGACACAAACAGCCACCAGCGCTCCGGCAGTCGGTCATAGCCCGGCGCCGGCCGGCGACACTCCGAACACCGGGCGCGCATGCCCCCGTGAGGCTCAATCCGAGCCTCAATCCGTAGCTTGCCCCGGGAGCTGCACAGCCGCACGTCCTGGTAAACAAAGCCGACAAAATGTTGAATACGGTTCAATACGGTCTTAACTTCCAACTGCATCGCTGGTCTTCGAGTTTAATGCGTTCAATCGCTTCACGAAACGATTGGAGCAACCGAAGACCAGTTTTGTTCTATCAGCCCCGTGCTATTTTATCCTGCGGTTCGGGGGATAGGGCTCTGCAGGAGTGCAACCTGAGCACCGGACCGTCCCTGGATTGCAGTGATTGCATCCCACCCGGTTCGGCCAAACGCTTGGACCGGGTGTTTGTCTTCCAGGATGCCTCTGCAAGCCAGGGCCAAAGCGAAAAACTCATCGTACCTTCGGCCGTCAGGCCGCTGTTTTCGGATGGATTACCCACAAATTCTGCTACAGACCCCGAATTCTTATGCACAGCTTATTCAGCGTCTGCGCGCTGTGAACAGCCTGTGAACAACACATTCCGCCCAATAGAACCGGAGATTCCCTGCTCTTCGCCGCGCGTTTATTCATAGAGGCAATCTCGCGGCGGCAGTCGCGGTGAATAAGTTCCCGGCGTGGGGCAGTCGAAAAAGAAGCCGCAGGTTCTCTCTACTGAACGACTGCCCGGTAGAATCTCTGGGAAGTATCGGGGGAGCTTGCGTCAATGAAGAGGAATGGGTTGCTGGGCAGCACGAAATTCGTTAGCGGGATCCAATTGGTTCCGAGGATGGCTTGTCGGTAATCCACCAGGTAAGTGTCGCCTACTTGTCCAGCAATGGTCAAACCGGCATACATGTTGAGGCTCAAGAGGCTCAACACCGCCGGTGAACTTGTGGAGTTGCCGGCGAGATTGCTCACCACAACGGAGTACATTCCAGCCTGCGCGCTCGTCAGATTGGTCAACAGGAGGGTGCTGTTGGTCGCTGCGGGGACACTGCTCCCATTGAAAAACCACTGGTAACCTATAGTGCCCGCTCGCGGGTCGCCTGTAGAGACCACGTTGAAGCCGGCATTGCCGCCTGGTGAGGCTGTCACACTGGCGGGACTCGATAAGATCGCAGGCGGAGGGATGACGGTCAGGGCGCATGAGGTCCCGACACTTGCCTGATCGGCGGTGGGCTGGGGATTGTAAAGAGCGAGGAAGGCAATCGGCACATCGAGGTTGAAAATGTAGGTGTCAGGTTGGAGAACTCCAAGGAAGTTCCAGACATACTCCTGGTTGCCGCCGATGCTGGTGATGGTGCCGTGGTGAGCCGATCCCAAATACACCGTTGGCGCTCCAAAGATATCACCCCCGGCAATATGAACCCCAGAAAGAGCGCATAGCAGTGGGGACTGAACGGCAAAGGATATTTCGAAAGTGTTGCTCGCAGAGGCCTCACCAGAGGGAGCGCCCAAAGGCGGTCCACTATAGCTGTAAGCATAGGAGCAACGCACCGAGTTGGTGGCGCATATGCCGTTGGACGTAATTATAGAAGTTTGGGTGGCCGAGCTGGTTACCTCAATCGAGTTGGTTTCCCCGGAACCACTCGCACCGCCATTGAAAGGTGCAAATGTTCCCGGACCGGCTTGGAACTGGCTATACAATGTTGAAGAACTAACCTCACCACTTGCGCTGACGCTGCGGTTATCGTTTAACAATACAAATTGAGCCTGAACCTGAACGTGCGGCGCCATCAGCAAGACAATGCTCGTAGCCATGATTTGGACGGAATTCGTTGATTTCATAAAACCCTTTCATTGATAAGCCCTGATGGGAACCCACCTCACGCACGGCCCGCTTGCGGGACGCTGTGCGTATAAAAGAGAATTGCTTCTCCCCAAAGGTTTAATTCTCCATCACTGCCAACACCAATATAGCCATTCGGTTACCCGTTGTCAAGCTCTGTAATCGAGAATGAAGGCAAGAAAGTGCACGGGTAACAAATCATGGAAATCATGGATGACGACTTCTGGGAGAGAGGGTTTCTCCGCCTTTGAAATCCCCGAAGAACCAAAAACGAGACCGCCCGTGACGAGCGGTCTCGATCAGCCGAAGGAGCAAGCCTTTAGGAGGGTGGCTCGGGGCCAGGCACAGGAGGTGTGGCTGCCGCTGGGGCGGCAGGCGCGGGGGTGGCAGCAGCCGCGGCTGTTGGTGCGGCGGGCTTAGCCGAGGGGGGCGCGGGCGCAGCCGGCGCTTTGGGCTTGGCGGCTTGCTTTTTGCGCTTCAGATAGGCCTGCCGCCGTTGCCGTTTCTGACCTTTATTGTATTGCTTGCTCATATCGCTCTTTACTTCGCCAACGCATTACGGTTGTTTTGGCGCAATATGAAGATTCGCTGGCTGCGATTCAATCTCTATTTGTGCGTGGCGCTGCCGCTGGCGGCAGCGCTGGCCGCAGGCTGCCAGACCGAAGCACGCAAACGCAAGCATCAGCCCAGCAAATTGAGCGTCCACCTCGAGACGCACGCGGACGCCTCAAACCCAAGCGAGCGCGTGCCGATTTATCGCCAGCACCCGTTTATGGTGAACGTGCAGAAGGAGCCGATCCTGACCGAGTTGAACATAACGGAGGCGCAGGTTGAGGCCGTTGTAGGCGGCTTCGCCATTCGCCTCCAGTTTGATAAGCAGGGAACCTGGATCCTGGAGCAGCATTCCGTTGACAGCCGGGGCCAACGGTTTGCCATCTATTGTGAGTTCGGCAAGCAGTTGCAGGAAAAGCGCTGGCTGGCGGCGCCGATTATCTCCCGCCGAATCAGTGATGGCGTGCTTATTTTCACCCCCGATGCCACGCGCGAGGAAGCCGACCAGCTTGTCCTTGGCCTGAACAACATTGGCCGGGAAGTTAAGAAGAAGAACGAATGGTAAGCTCAATTCCCCGCGCCTGGCGGACGTTGATGCTTCCGTGTTTCCTCGTCTCCTTAGTTGCCCAGGCACAGTCCTTTCTACCTCCCACTGCCAACCACGTCCTCTTCGAGAAAAATGGCGAGGAGAAATACTTCGTCGGCACTGTCGGCAAGCCGTGGACGACCGGAACCTTCGGCTGCGTGCGCACCGACGGCTGGCAGATGCACGAAGGCCTGGATGTCCGCTGCCTCCAGCGCGACAAGCGCGGCGAACCCACCGACCCGGTCCTGGCCACAGCCGACGGCACGGTCGTCTATATCAACACGCGGCCTTCCCTGTCCAACTACGGCAGCTACGTCGTGGTGCGCCACGAAGTCGAGGGGCTGGGGCTTTACTCCCTGTACGCCCACCTCCATGAAGTCCGGCAAGGGCTGAAGATCGGCCAAATGGTGAAGGCGGGCGAGCCGATCGCGGTTACGGGCCGCACCGCCAACACCCATGAAGGCATCTCCAAGGAACGCGCGCACGTCCATTTCGAGTTGAACTTGCTGGTCAATGACCGCTACGCGAGCTGGCACAAGCAAGCCTTGCCCGGCCAGCGCAACGATCATGGCGAATGGAACGGCCAGAATCTGCTCGGCATTGACCCGCGACCCATCCTCGTGCAGGCGCACGACCCTTCCTCGAAGTTCAGCCTCCTTAGCTTCCTCCAGCACCAGACCGAGCTTTGCCGCGTTGTCGTCCGCAAAACGGACTTCCCCTGGCTTCGGCGCTACAGCGCCTTGGTCCATCCCAACCCCGTCACTCAGAAGGACAGGGTGGCTGGATACGAAATGGCCCTTAACTTCAACGGCGTCGCCTTCGAGCTAATCCCGCGTTCCGCAGCCGAGATCAAGGGCAAGGCCAAGTTCCAGCTCCTCTCCGTCAACGAAGCCGAGTATCACAAAAACCCAGCCCGCCGCCTGGTCGTTAAACGTGGTGTGCACTGGGAGCTTGGCAGCCACGGTTTGGAGCTGCTGGAAATCCTTACCTACTGAGGCGTGTCTCGGCGCTTCCGCCTGCCCCTTTCCATTCGCCAGCCGGTGCCAATGCTGCTATGGTTTTATGCATTGGTCCAATTGCCGCTGCTGCATGAAATCGTTCGCGCATCTAACCGCGCGCGCAAAGACGAACCCCGTTGCGTTTCCGGAAGCGCCCCGGGGCGCACAGTTCTCCGCGTTCACGTTGATCGAGCTGCTGGTCGTTATCGCCATTATTGCCATCCTGGCGGCACTCCTTCTCCCAGCGTTGGCCCGCGCCAAGGAGAAGGCTTGGACTATCGGCTGCTTGAACAACCTCAAGCAGTTGGGGACTTGCTGGCACCTGTATGCGGTTGATAACCATGATCTGCTTCCCCCCAATGATTCCGTGATGTACATGGGCGGCGGAATCGCCTCGTCCAACATCTCCTGGTGCCCGGACCACGCGCGCACCGACACCAACACCGTGGACCTGCGGAGCGGCGTTCTCTTCCAGTACAATACTTCGGTTGCCATTTATCATTGCCCGGCGGACAAATCCACCGTGGAAACGGCCGCTGGCCAGCCTACTACGCAGCTTCGCAATCGCAGCTACAACATGAGCCAATCCGCCAATGGTTACCCCGAGTACCTGACGGCCTTGGACGAGCCCGGCATCTCGGATATTCCTTGTTGGAAGCGGTTCACCGAGATCCGGCGTCCCAATCCCAGTGAGCTTTTTGTGTTCATTGATGAACACCCGGATACTTTGCTCGACTCGCAGTTCGGCAACCCGGCGGGCGCTCCCTACTGGCCCCCGATGTGGTTCGATATGCCCGCCGACCGCCACAATCAAGGCGGCGGCTTATCCTTTGCGGACGGCCACGCCGAACGGTGGCGCTGGAAGACCCCCATGACCTTTTTTTACCTGGGGCAGGCCCCCACCGGCGATCAAATGACCGACTATCTTCGCGTCCAAAGCGCCATGAAACTCTGGTCCGATAACTAGCCGTCGGCTTAGTGAAGGAGCAGCAGGATGATCATCCCTGCCACTGTCGTCAGGATCGTCACGGGAATGCCGTACCGCGCGTAATCCCAGAAGCCGAACTGGATGTGCTTGCGGGCGGATTCGACGACGATGATGTTGGCGACTGAACCGAGGATGGTGAGGTTGCCGGCGAGCGTGGTGGCCAGGGCCATGACTTTCCACATCAATTCGGGGTCGGCGAAGTTGCTGATCCATTTGCCGGCCACCAGCACGAAGGGGACGTTCGAGAACACGTTGGAGCCGATGACCGAAAGCCAGGCGAAGTTCCACGCCTGGGTTGCCGCGGATGTGCCGAAGAGGCCGTGCCCGCGATGATAAACCTGGTCCGGCAAGCCTGTGCCGCTTAGGCCCTCCACCACTATGAACAAGGCCGCGAAGAAGAGCAGCAAATGCCAGTCCACCAGCTTGAGCACTTCATGGGTATCGCGCCTCGCCAGCACCATGAGCAGCGCGCCGCCCGCCAGGGCTGTCCAGGACAAGTCCAGCCCCGCCACAAAGCCGGCGAATACCAGCGCCAGGGCCGAGAAGGCCAGCGTCAACAGGCCGCGGTTCAGGGTGCGAGGCAGCGTCTCCGGGCAGTGAATAACTGCCTGGGCGAGCACCTTGCGGAAGCCGATTCGCAGAACTGCATATTCGAGCGCCAGGCCGGCCGCAGCTACAGGCAGCAGCGAGGCGGAGAAGCGCAGGAAAGGAATCCGCGACAGGTGGCCGATGATCATGTTTTGCGGGTTGCCCACGAGTGTGGCTACGCTGCCGAGGTTCGCGCTCATCGCCAGCGCCAGCAAATAGGGCCTCAAGGGAAGCCCGCCGCGCACCATGACGGCCACCACCAGCGGCGTCAGCATCAGGCAGATAGTATCGTTCACCAGCAGTGCCGATAATGCTCCTGAAGTTGCCACGAGGTAGAGCAACAGCGCGTTAGGTGTCCGGGCGTGCCGCAAGATTCCATCCGCCGCCCAGTCGAAGAACCCGGCGAGGAAGAGATAGGCCGAGATGATCATCATGCCGAGCAGCAGCACAAGCGTGTCGTAATCCACCGAGCGGTAGGCCTGCTGCGGCGTCATCACGCGGCAGCCGACCATCAGCACCGCGCCCAGCAACGCCGCGGCAGGGCGGTTCAAGGGCAGAATCTTCAACTGCCGTCCGCTAATGAGCAGGTAGGTGAGGCAGAAGATTGCAATCGCCAGGAACTCCCGCTGTGTGGCTTGCATTAGGTTCCGGAAGATCCTACTTCTTCGAGCTTATATCCCCGGACTTCTTGATTGCGCGCAGCAGGCGCCAGCCGAGATAGATCGCCACCAGGTAGCCCGCGCCGCCAAAGACCGACACGCCAGCAAGCACGGGCGGCGCCTTCATGCTCCAAAGCAGGGAAGAGCTTACGATGAGCGCCGAAGTCATCACACCCAGCACCAGACGGTTGATGACCGGGTCCAGATGCCGGTGGTCGAGGTGGACAGAGAAGGTGCCGTCGCGCACACGCTTGAGGACGTCGCCGAGATCGCGGGGAAGGGCCTCCACCAGCCGCTCCCAGTCGCGATAGGCGTGCTGGAGCCGGCCGAGGATGCGGCGCGGCGAAAGTCGGCGGCGGATCATGGAGGTGTAGAAGGGACGAATCACCTCGGCCAAGCTGAAGGCCGGGCTCAATTGCTGCGCGGTGCCTTCCAGCTCGACCAGCGTCCGCAGCAGCAGCGAGAGCGGCGGCGGGAGCGTGATGTTGTAGCGCCGGATGATTTCCAGCAGGCTGTTCAGCGCGCCGCTTAGGTCCATGTCCTGGATGGACTGGCCGGTGTAGTCCGCGACAAAGTCCGTGACATCCGCCCGCAACTGGTCGCGCGGTGTGCCGGGCGGCGCCGAGCCGAGGCGCAGGAGGATTTCCGCGAGGTCGGTCGAAGTCGGGTTCACCACCGCCATGAGCATGTCCTCAATGGCCTCCGCCAGCTCTTCATCCAGCCGGCCAATCATCCCGCAATCCAGCACCCCCACCACGCCGCCCGGCAGGAGCATCAGGTTCCCGGGATGCGGATCGGCGTGGTAAAAGGCGTCGCGAAAGATCATTTGCAGATACATGTTCGCGCCGCGCCGGGCGAACTCGTTCAGGTCGGCGCCCGATGCGGCCAGTGCCGCCGAGTCCGAGCCGATAATGCCGTCCAGGCGTTCCATCGTCAGCACCCGCCGCGTGCAGAATTCCGCGTAGGGGCGCGGGAAATGGACCGTATCGTCCTGTGCGAAATGAGCGGCGAATTCCTCCAGGTTGCGGCGCTCCACGGTGAAGTCCAGTTCGCGCAGCAAAGTGCGGCGGAACTGGCGGACCACCCCGCTGGGCTGATACGGCCGAACTTGCTGCGAGTGCTTTTCCGCCAGCTCGGCCAGCCCCGCTAAAATGTCGAGGTCCGGCAGAATCTTGTCGGCGATGCCCGCGCGCTGAATCTTGACCACGACCTCCTCGCCCGTGTGCAACTGGGCGCGATGGACCTGGGCAATCGAGGCCGATGCGAGCGGCACGTAGTCGAATTCGGCGAATAGCGCGTCCGGCGCCCGGCCAAACTCCGCCTCCATCGTTGCCCGCACGGTGTCGGGCGGGTCGGCTGGGGTGGACGTCTGCAGGTGTGCCAATTCCGTGGCCAGCTCTGGCCCCACCAGGTCGGGCCGCGTGCTGAGCACCTGGCCCAGCTTGATGAAAGTCGTGCCCAGCTCCGTGAAGGCCAGCCGGACGCGCTCCTCCAGCTTCAAATCGGGAATATGTTGCCCGTCAAATGTCTGAATCCGGTCCTGGATCCACGAGACATGCCACCCCTTGAACCAGTCGGCCAAACCGTACTTCGCAAGGACGGCCAGTATCTCGCCCACGCGGTGGGTGTTGCGCTCCAGTCTGGTAAGCGGGCCAAATTTCATCGCTCGGGGGGCCAGCCTCGGTTCATAGTTTCAGCTCCAGCGTTGGGATACCAGCGTGTTGCCCAAAGAGGCTTCTGGCTTGGTTTGAGGCCGGGTTGTCCCACGCGCAGCATGAGGGGATTCTATAGGAGGGAGCGCCGGAGCGCCACCCGAATGAGGAGGGCGCAAGCGCATGGCTTGTAACCGGGCGCTTATCCAAACCGTCGTTGGCAAACTCCGGCGAATGGACTGGCCGTTAATTTTGACTTTGCCAAAGCAGTTTCCGCTGATAACGTATTGCAGCAGATGCGGCACTTTCGGAAACGAGAGCCACTTGCCGTTGTTTGACAAGTGTTCCTCGTGTTTCCGGGGACTCGGTTGTTTATCCTGTGGGGATTGCACAGTTAGAATCTACGGGGTGCAACGGAAGAATCGAAAGTGATTAGGCCCGCAAGCAGCATTGGTATTATTGGTTGCCCGCGTGGCGGAATTGGCAGACGCGCTAGATTCAGGTTCTAGTCCTTAACCGGATACAGGTTCAAGTCCTGTCGCGGGCACCACTCTTTTATAAGTACTTTTTGAAAAAGCTTGCATTGATGACAGAGTGATGACGCGCTGTCGGGTACGAAGGAATCCGACACGTCAAAACAGGCAAAAGCGAAGGACCAGGAGCAGCAGGAGATCACGTTCCCGTAAGAGTACACCAGGCCCAGGTGCTCGGTCAGTTTCAGCATCTACAAAACGCCGCGTGAGAGTTACGACGCTTTCACGCTAGTGTGTTACCAGGAGGGGCTGCGCAAGCGCGTGCTGAAAAGCACGTTCGAGGCGGCTGTAGCCGAGGCTGAAGCGGTCGCCAAGCTGCTCGGGTCCAAGGATGTTGAGGTGCCGGAACTGAAGAGCGCGGACCGGGCCGCCTACAAGCGTGCGCGGGAAGTGCTGGACCCGCTGAGCATCAGCATCGAGGTGTTCACGGCGGCGGAGCTGACTGAGATGCTCTGATGCGCGAGCGAGCGGATGGTTCCGTTCCTGGTGCTCGGCGCGTTCGCGGGCATTCGCCACGCGGAGGTGCAGCGTCTGGAATGGAAGGACGTGCGGTTCGATGCCCGTGACGACCGTGGTGTCCGGCACCCATCATTGACACCACTACCGGCCAGGCGTGGGGCGCAAACCTTTCCGCGCCATCTCCCGGCGTTCGAGGTGTGCCCATCGGGTTCTGGGAGAAGAAGACGCAAGAATAGGTCCGGGAGCCTGAGTCCCGGAGGGGCGCTCCG
>Ga0326727_10024204_pt1 | contig 11510 bp, 12 predicted proteins | sample MB2enrmetagenome_FD_207643 | JGI IMG/M metagenome (GOLD analysis project Ga0326727, IMG submission 207643) | Lab enriched peat soil microbial communities from McLean, Ithaca, NY, United States - MB29MY | ecosystem: Environmental > Terrestrial > Soil > Wetlands > Peat | place: USA: New York... | reverse complement strand
ATGGCTTTTTCCATCTGCTCATCCATACCAATGTTCAAGACCCGAGGATCAACCTCCAGTGGCACGTCTGGCGAAACCCCGTTTCCTTCAAGACAATTACCCCGCGACGTGTACCAGCCGAAAACCGGCAGACGCAGCCAGTAACCACTGCCAACGGCGAAATTCGCGGCTCCTAGAACGTTGCCGGCCGTGTTGGTCCCGACGATTGTCGCCAGATGATTCTCGGTGGCAAAGCTGGCCACCATCTCGGCGGCGCTGTTGGTCCATTCATTCACGAGCATAGCGATGTTGCCGTGGAATGGCTGTGCTCCCAAACCCTGGGTCAACAGGAGCACCGACTTGTCACGGAACGCGAACCGCACCAGCGTGAAAAAGAGTTCCGCCTTGCTCCTCGGCATCGGCACTCCTGGCAGGGTCTTCGGATCGTACCCCACACGCAACCGTTGGGGAGTCAAGCTGTGTCCGATCGGAAGTTGTCCCGGACAGAGGTAGCTAGCAAGGCGGGCGAGCCCCAAGCTGCCGCCGATGTTACCGCGCAGGTCAATGACGAGGCGATTGCATCCTTGCGCTTTGAGATCGGCTACCGCCGCATCCAACGCTCTAGCGAAGCGCAACCCAAATGCGCCGGGGAAATAAAGAATTCTCAGAAGTCCAACGTTTGGCGCGATGATTGCGTGGACGAGACTCTTCGGTGTGACGATAGGTGGGCGGGCCTTCGTTCCCTTTCTGAATGGGACTTCTACTGCGACGTCCCGACGGTTCTCACCGCGGACATTCGAGATGCTCAGCCTGTGCGTATACCCGATCTTGAACCGCGGCATCGCTGGCGGCACGGATGGCGTCCCGTCAACAGCGAGTAGCAGGTCGCCCGGCCTGATGCCAGCGACATGCGCGGGCCCGTCCTCGAAGACATCCAAAAAGAACCACTTCTGGTCACCGTCCTGCGGTCTGAAGCTCCGGAAGGTCGCGTTGATCGAATGTTGCGGTAGAACCTGGATGGTGCGTTCGTGATAAAAGACCGTGTGGCTGCTCCGAAGTTCGGCCAGAACCTGCTGTACGCCGGTTTCGAACTGGTCCCTGTCCGCGTTTAGCAGTTCCGGCACGCGCTGGTCGAAAAGCCGCGACCAATCCTCGTAGTTCACTCCAGCGGCATTGACGTGGTGTTTGAGGATTCGCTTTCTTACCGTGGCCAGAATTTCAGAGCGTTCTTTTTCATCGAATGGCATGGTTTGAATTCTTGCTTTCGTGTAGTGATGTGGTGCGATCGGCTGCCCCCTCGAAGGTAAAGCTTGCCCAATAGTACGGAACCGCTTCGCGACCGAACTTTCGCAACATGTCGCGCTTGGCGGCGGTGAGCGCATAGGCGGCTGGCTCATGTGCGGCAAGGTGCCGGTAAAACTGCTTCATGAGAAAGAGCGAGAAAGTGTCGTCGATGGCCCACAATGTTGAAACAACCGCTCTGGCGCCGGCCAGCAGGAAGGCTCTGGAAAGTGTCGCGATGCCTTCTTCGCCCTCAACCGGCCCGACCGCCGTGTCGCAGGCAGAGAGTATCACCAGTTCGGCGTTGAGTCGCAGTTGAACGATCTCCGAGGCTTGCAGGAAACCGTCCTCACCCGCAGATGGATCGCTCAGGAATACCAACGCTGAGTGATTCGGGTCCGTTCTGCTGGCAAACCCATGAACAGCCAGGTGCACAATGCGATAACCCGGCAGGTCCGCGCGTTTGAACGCTGACTCTGTTCCCTTGGACCCCAATAAAAGCGTGTTGCTGCTGTCATGAACGGCAGCGTCGGCTGCAAGTACTTCGTCTTTCGACGCAGGCAAATCAGACAGGTCACCGCCTTCGTAGCCACGCGTAAGGCTGACCTGCTTCAATTCCGCCGGGCTGTAAGGAATGCCGCCCACGGCCAACAATGTGCGCGTGATCGGATGCGTTCGACTCGTTTGGGTTGTGAGCAAGACGAACACGGTTGAGGAAGGCTCATAGATCACGTTCTGAGTTTCAACAACGTAATGCCCCGCCGGGTCTATCAATCCGTCGAACGGCACGAGATGTAGCTGGCCGTCTCGTATCACCACTAAATCCTCTTTTCGCGCAGCCTCTGGGATCGGCCGAAGAAGAACGTCGTAGAGGGCACGGGCTTCAGCGATTGCCTGTTGCTTAGCCCTCACAGGTTTCAGGTATGCGGAGATGAGCGCCTCAATCTCATGCTCGCCGGCCAATGTCACGATGCGCGCGTTCGAGCGCGAAATCACCAAACAATAGGAATGCGGATTTGCGACGACGTACTCGAGAATGATCTGCGAAGCCCCGAGGACATGCTGCAATTGCTCGATCCCGATCGTGTTGGGGCCCTGGGCCTTCAAGATGCTGAGCTCCGGGGTTACCCACCGGGACTGTTCCACTGCGAACATCTGGTCGCTAATCTGGCGCACGTCGGCGGCTGACCGTGCGTCCCTTAATTTAAGCCTGAGCTGCGCAACGCTTCGTTCGGTTTTCTTTGCTCCTTCTGACGTAACCGAACCAGCCATGAGCAGGTCAGCCGTCACGCGCCCGCGAACTTGTTCGACGATGGAATAGGCCTTTCTGGGATCGCGAAGATGTTCCGCAACTAAGGAAAAGTGCTCCGAGTAGATCTCGCTTGCTGCCCGGATTAGCGCCGTCTTATCCAGAACACTCGGGAACGTGCCGATCATGGAATCAACGAATGCGCCTGCGCGATCGTAGGTAGCCTCTGCATCGGCATACTTACCTTGACTGACCTGCAGTTCCGCGAGTGTTTGCAGTCGGCGGGGAACCGACCAGGTACGCCCACTGGCCTGTGTCGACTCCACAACGAGTTTCGCAAACTGTTCCGCCTTCGCGATGTCCCCGTGCTCTCGATACAGGTCCTCAAGTTGCGATTGCGCATCCGTTAGTTCCCGTACGAACCCGCCGGCCTCAGCCAGGGAAATCGCGTGATCGAGCGCTGATAGTGCCGTTTTGTCATCGCGTCGAGTTCGCGCAATACGTGCTATCGCCTCCAAAGCGTCTGCCTCATGCTCGGCACGGTGGCTTTGTTGTGCATGAATCAGAAGGTCATCCGCGAGACGCTGAGCATTGTCAAGCTGTCCTAATCGGATAAGCATGTCGACTCGCGCCTCATTGGTAGAGAATTGATATCCAGAGTCGGGCGTCGCGGCGGCGATCTTGAGAGCCTTGTCGAAGTAAGGGGGCGCCTGTTCGGTCATACCAGTTGTGACCAGACCAGTTCCAACGACCGTTAAATACCGAATCTGAGCACCTACGTCACCGCTCGCTGTGGCGACCATTAAAGCGCCAGCGACGTTCATGCGCGCTGTCGCCAGATCCCCGTCGTAGAAGGCCGCCAGGCCGAGTTGAGCAAGGGCGCGGTTCTGCCATTTCGAATCACCTAACTCGCGTGCGAGCGCCTGTACTTGCTCCCAATCCTCGCGCATCGCTCGGGAGTCGATTTCTCCATCGATGTCCCCTTTCACAATCAGGCAAAACATTCGTAAGGGTTTGTCAGTTTGGAGCAGAGGGTTGGTGTCCAGCTCCTCTGCGAGCTGTACGGACAGTGCTGGTAGCGCGCGTTGCTCGGCGCTCGATCGGATCTTCCCCAGCCTGGCATAGAGAGCGTTGCGTGGATTGCCGGCAGTAAGAAACAGCTTTTCGGCCTCGCCGAAGTCGTCCGCTGCATCGGACCAATTATATAGATCAGCGAGATGGAGGGCATGCTGCAACCGCTCAGAGGCAGATGGTTGCTCATCCTGAGCTGCCAACGGGCTGCAAGGTCCCAGAAAGAGTACGGCAGCCAACCAACCTGTAAACGTGCCTGACGCTATTCGCATGACCCATGTTTCCTTTACGTTAATCATCTGGCTGTCCTTCGCCTTTCATTCCAATCGCACCGGATATTTGCGCCACGACGAGTCCTTATTGCCGATGGCGAGGTGGTACTCGCCGGCGTGGAGGCCACGCAGGTTGACGGTAGTGGTCAATACTTCGGCGCTCCCGTCCCATTTCGCTGTGCCGACTGCGTCGACTACGGTTTGATCCTGCCCGTCTCGAACTTGCACTGAATAAACACCATCTTCTGTGCCGATTGGGAGTTTTATCGTCATGGCTACGAGGCCACGCCGCAGATGCGGAATCTCCACGCCTTCCGGCAAATGTGACCGTCCAGATCTTTCAGCCGTTTGCTTGCGAAAATCTAGCGTGGCTGTAAGCGTAGAGTCAACAGATCTCACGGCGGGGGGGGTTCGCACCGAGAGCAGTGCCGGACCGACTCGCCACCAGACGAAGATTGCCAGTACTAAGCTGGCAGCGAAAGCCAACGCCACTCTGCCGACGACACGAAGCCGATGACCCCGCCGACTTCTGGCGTACTCCTCGAAGCAGACTGCGCATGTTGCGATGTGGTCAACGACATCCTCTATCTCGGGATGCGAGAGTCGCCGCCGCGCGATCGCCTCAAGAACGTCCTTTCCGGGGCATCCCAACCGGTCTGGGTTGGGGAAATCAGATTGGACGACCTGAATGGCCAGCCTAAGGAGGCGACTCTCGTCCCGACGTGCAACACGCGGAACCCGCTGTTTCTCTTCCATCATTCGCGCTCCCGTTGGCCGGCACGCCTCATCTGGTCGGCAGTGAGTTCCTCATACGCCCTTTGAACACCGTAATAGAACCTCTTTTTCGCTTGCTTTGCTGAAATGCCCACGCCCCTACCGATCGCCTTCCAGGAGAAACCCAGCATTCGGTAATGAAGAAGGTGTCTCACTTCATGTGGGAGGCGGGAAAGAAGGCTCCTAATCACCAACTCCGTTTCGAGAGCCGCAGTCCAGTCGGTGGCAGCGAGCCGATGATTTTCCTCGAGTTCCTTCAGGAGACCTTCATAAGCTAAGCGGTTAACCTTTAGCAGTTGTGCGCGAACTCGGTTGTGGAAGGCCGTGATCAAATAGCCATTTAGATTCCGGCTGACTTCCGGTGTAGCCTGCATGCGGGTCGAGACTTCGATTGCAACGTCTTCGAGAAGTTCGGCGGCGCACGCACCGTCTTGTAGCTCTATTTCGACGTAGCGGTAAGCCCAAGGCCAAAGGCGCTGCGATGCCTCAACAACGCGGGGATCAATTGGCTCGCCGTGCCGGACTTCCGGTCGAATCCAAAACGGCGGCATTGGCCCGGCATCTTTTCGTTTCGGCTTCTGAGCCTCTCTCATCGCATTCAGTCGTACGAGCCACACGGTTGGCACAGGGTGGTTATCGGAGAACCAGTGTGTCCCCCCTATATTAAATAAGAGTTTGTAGAGCAGAAAAGTCCCAAAAATTAATGAAAATTGTTTCCGGTGAACCTAAATCTGCTGACTTGCCGCGAATTTTGATGGCTTATGGGACTTTTCCCCCCTCTCAACGCTTATTTCATTTGGAGCCGAATATGGTGAACTGGGCGCACAGATGGATCGGTGATGTTCTAAGAGCTTTAGGGGTCCGTTTGCCGGGGCTTCGCCGGCGAGTCAAGAAATCTCTTGACGACCTTGACCGAGAGATTTGCAACGCCCGTCTGCCGAATACGGCGTATTCTTCGGAAGAGCGACTGGATGTTGACGCTCTGGCTTCCACCGAGGAACTTCGATTGATCATCGGCCTCCACCTGGACGGTTGGACGTGGCACGAGATCAACAACTGGTTGCGCAACAGATGACCAGCAGGAGTCCCTGCCTCGCGACGCAAGTGTCGGTTGTGCTCCCTAAAACTTGCCGGGATTGTTGGGTTAGGGGTGGTGGTTCCAGCTTTGCCGGAGCCTGTTCGTTCAGCGTCCTCGTGAATGATCTAGCCCGTGGCGAGGCTTGCGCACGTCCTCAATCTCAATAGCCGCCTTGCGAAGGGCGCTTTGATAACGACCCAGCCAGCCGCCCCAGCCGTCCTCAACTGGGGCCATCCCACTTTCCATAAGTCTCCGCGCCGTTTCTTCTTGATGATGTCTATTAGTCAGGATCTTTTCGGAGGGGCCGAACTCGTCGACTTCAAGCAACGGCCGTCCGTTCTCGAACAGCTTGCGCAGACGTACGAACCTGTTGGTTCGCAAGCCGCCCCTGCCTCGCGCCTCGGCCATCTGAGGTGTGTGATAGATGCAATGCACCTTGGCGTCGGTGCCCTCCAGCATCATGAAGCTGCGGCCGCTCCCTTCATCTTCAGCGTGCGCCAGTATCCTGCCTTCAAGGGTTGTGCAGTTGCGAAGATCGAACATGACCAGCGGCAATCGCGTATCCGATACCGGCACACCGTGAGCGGCCAGGATCTTCTGCCGGTCCCCCAGACGTTGCATGGCTCTCAGTGCGGTTTCGAAATCCTGGTGTACTAGCCAGCGGTCCGGCCCGGCAGCTTCAGCCAGTCCCATGTTTTCCAGCGCTCTCAGTCGCGCAACAACGTACTGGTTTGGCGGCTGCGCTGAATTCCTGCCAACTGTGAAATGCGAGGATTCGCCATCTGGCGGCTTGTCCCGAGCAATTGCCCGGTCCAGCGACGTGAACCGGTGCTGCGATACCTCGCGGCGCTGTGCTTCAGCGATATCGCGTTGTGTGCGATACCCGAGCTGCCGGGTACACAGATCCTCAGCGATGCTCCGAATACCATGCTTCACGTAATCGCGTTCGAGGCGGAGCGATCTTCCATCTTCGCGTACACCGCGCAGCGCGATGTGAACGTGAGGGTTGTCGGTATTGAAGTGCGATGAGGCTACCCACTCGAGGCGCGTATCGAGATCCCGTGTCATGCGCCGCATCAAGTCGCGCGTCAGCTGAACAAGATCCATCTTGTCTCCGAACTCCGGCGACACGATGAGCTTCCACATGCGTTCATCGCCGGCCGACTGCCACTGGTCGAGACGAGCGGCGATATTGATCCCGCGCTCTGTGGCATCAAACCCGGCCTCAACCGCGCGCCCTTGGCTGGCGCTCTCGCGAGCGATGTAGCGTCCGTGTGCCTTCCACTGCCCGCGAGTGGCATTCTTCGCGTACATCACCCTGACGGCGCATCGTTGATTGTAGGGGCGAGACGGGTAAGGACGCCGGGCCCGCGGCTTGCGCCGCTGGGCGCGCAGTTGTCGGATATAGCGAACAATGAGGAGGTAGGTGGAGCTCCAAGTTCGGGGCGAACTGCCTTTCCGGGCTCGCGGCCTGCGGGGGTAGAGCCGAAATTTCGTCGTCTTGCTATCGCCCACGACTTGGCTCCAGCAGGCTGGCCCCGGCCTTCCGAATCGTGCGTTCAATGTAATCCTGCTGCCTATTCTCAGCGCCCTTCTTTGAGAGGTCACGTGTGCGGATGGCGGCGGCTACTTCTTGTTGTGTGGCTCCATGGGAAAGAGCGTAGACCGCATATGCCAGATCAATTCTGTTTCCGTCGCCCGCATACCGGGGATCGGATCGGAAGGCTTCGATGGTCTTCCGTTGCAGTCCAATTGGAAGCGTAATCGTTTGAAGGCGGAAGCGTTCGCGCGCCTGGAGCCTCTCTTCGAGGCTGCGTCGCACACTAGCGAGAAAGTCATCGGCCCGTAAATAGACTTTTCCTTCCGCTTCGACGAGCCGTACCAACGGATACAAACCCGTCGTGACGTCCAGATACCGGGGCTTTCTATTTGCGAACGCGCTGAGGCGACCGAAGTGCCTCCAGTCGGCTGCACCTGCATCGCCACCAAATCTTTCGGCCAAAGCTCGTGCGGTTGCCGTGCTGAGCTGCTTGTCGAGCTGCTGGGGGTGCTTAAGCCAGGCCTGGAAGTTGGATGGCGACGTTTCCACAACAACTGCCGGATGGAATCCATCGCGATCCATCGCGGCAACTGCGTCGGCAGTCAAATCGTCGACCAGGCTCAGGTTATGCTCGCCCTTTGGGCGAATGAAGACGTGCCTGCCTTCATGATTCTGCCTTTGCAGCCAGGGCACTGAGTACAGCAAGGTGTCCTGATCCCACACCCGGAGCAGCATGTTCGCGTTAACTCCTGCTGTCTGCGGTAGGAAAACGCCGACTTCGAACAGTTGAGAGCCCATGGCTATGATCTGTTGGTGAACTGAAATAGTCGGGTTGGAGGTCATCGCTCCACCCGATCCGGCAGCAAGGGATGCGAACCGTTGAGCGCGCTGGTCGCCACGCTTTTCAAGAAGCGTTCATAGCGCTCTCTCCCTCTGGCCACCGAGGCAGACGACTGTTCGGGTAAACCGGTGAGCAACGCTTTGGCGAGGGTATCCACGAATGCGAACAGTGTTTGGTTTACCCGTTGCATCCGTAATAAATCGTTCTGAATCTGCTCGATGGCGGTGGTGATGCGCCGTTCGACTGCTTCCTCGCTATCGCCGAGCGCTTGCTCTACGGCGTGCCTGATGATTGCCGTTGAAGTAAATCCTTTTTTCCTCGCGGTTTGGCGAATCTGCTTGATCGTCGTCTCCGAAAACCGGATCGTGCGTTGTGGCATAAAAAAAAACTCCCCCTCACTTTCAAGGTCTTGGGCGAGGGTGTTTTCGGACATCAAAAACAAAAATATTTTGCCTGCATCCCATTGGGATGCACCCGCGAAAAAGTGCATCCCGGACTAACTGTCTGATGCAGTAGAGCTTGAGCCGGAAAAGAAAGCCCAGTGAATCCCAACCCTTTATGTTCCACTCCGCGTTTTCCGCTGTCTGGTTAGTCATCACCAGGGGTTCATGCTGGTTCAAACCATTTACACGTTGCTCTGTTTTGGTCCATACTACTGACAACTTGGTTCACTCTATGCAAACAAGCCGGTTAGTTCTGCAGCATTTCCGCGCTCTGAAAACTGAGAATCCGCGTTCGAAGATCGCGTTCTTTCGCGGCCTATACCCGGAAATCGTAGCCACGCTGAGTATAGGTCACACTCTAAGAGACATTCATCAGCGGCTAGTCAAAGATGGCGTCGAGATTTCGTATCCGCTCTTACGGAACTATATCAACCGCATTCGCCGCGAGAGATCTCGGTCCGTATTTGCTCAGAGGAGACCAGCGCCAACGTTGCCAGTGGCGCTGGAGCGGGCGCCTGCTGCAACTGAAGATCCGCTGGCTAACGCCATGAAAGCTCTCAGTAAACCGCGATACGACATTCGCCAAGCTATGTGCGATGGAGACCCCACGAAAAAAAAGTTGATTTGACTGTCCGAAAATACCCTCTCCCAAGACCTTGTAAGTGAGGGGGAAATTCGATGGCAAAGGACAGTTCGAACGCCAACGAGGGTTTAACGACCGTCAGCGACGGTACGATCCACCTGATTCTGCAAGGCAAAGGCGGCGTCGGCAAGAGCGTAATCGCCGGTTGGCTGGCTGAATTCCTGATCAGCCGTGGCCGCCAAGTGCGATGCATCGATGGGGACCCTGTCAACCGATCGCTAAGCCAGTACAAAGCTCTTGCTGCCGAAAATCTCGACCTGGTCAACGAAGACGGACTGATTCAGCGGTGGAGCTACGATTCGCTCGTCGAGCGTTTTCTGACGTCAGTTGATGCATTTGTCGTGGACAGCGGCGCCACTGCGTTTCTGCCGTTCTGGACGTACATCGTCGAGAACGAGATGATCCGGGTGCTGCGCGAGGCCGGGCGGAAGGTTTATCTACACGTGCCAATTACTGGCGGCGAGACGCTTAACGATACGCTTCTCGGATTCTCTGCCGTGGCAAGCGCAATCACCGATCGCAGCATCATCGTTTGGCTGAATGAATTCTTCGGCCCGGTTACGCACGGCGGGAAAAGGTTCGAAGAAATGCAGGTTTACTCGGACAATCGGGATAAGGTTCTGACATCGGTGGCACTGCTGCAGCGAAGCCCCGACACATACGGGCGGACGATCCGTACGATGCGGGAGAAGAAGCTGACCTTCGATGAAGCAATCAACTCCCCGGAATTCATGCTGGTGCAGCGTTCACGCTTGCATCTCGTACGCCGTGACCTGTTTGAGCAACTGGAAAACACGCCGTTCGCGGAAGCGCGTTGATATGGCAGATCTGAACATAGGAACCCTGATTGAGGAACTGGCCCGGCGATACGGTGTTCGCTTGGATAGTAATGACCCGGCGATCACGATCGTGATACTGAACCAACTGGTATTAGAGAACGCTATCGAGGAATTCATGGACTCGATCGACAGCCGCTTGGCGGAATTTGAGGCGTCCGTGCAAAAAGTCGAGTACCAAGCCGGAAAACTGCTAGCTGAGAAAGTATCAGATGCTGCAGCCTGTGTGCGAGCGGCACTGCAGAAAGACATCGAAGGCGCGGGGTTGAAAGCGGCCCATCTCGTGTACATGGTTGACCAGGCACACAAGCGGCCAGCTATTATTCGCTGGCTGGCGGCTGGCTTGGTCGCAGCGATCGGACTTCTGTGTGTCGGGTTCTATATCGGCATGTACCTACACCTGTGAAAAAAACAGTACCTGGTCGGCCTTATCGCCAGCTCTCTAGCGCCGGTTCCACCGTTTGATACTTCGGCGGCCATCGGTTTGCTGGTCGTGAACCTAGCGTGAGGCGTCTTGGATGCGGGTGGCTGTAAATGGGAAAAAAACCCTACGCCCTGACGCAAATAGGGACAGCGGCAGCGCGCACAACTACACGAGGTGGCTCCAAGCCTCAGCAGGCACGACTCAGTGAGCCGCGCTGTCATCCTGTCGATTACGCCGCTTATTTTGGGCTATCCGGATGCCCCCCGGCTACTAATTCCACGCAATCTATGCACGCCGGATTGGTATCGCCCTGAACTGGCAACCTAATGCCACCATCTCTGCATCCCCAATCATTTTGCCGAAGGCTACCTTACCGCGAAAGTTCCCGTCGGAAAGGGTCCCGCGAAAACCCATCGTCAATTGCGTCTTGTGCGACGCTGGGTAAACGAACGTTCGTGGATCAGACGATCAAACCACTGTCGCGGTATGAGTACCACAGCAAGCCCACGGGAGGTGTCAAACCGGAACCACGGTTCCAAGCCAGGATGCAGTACTTTTCTCTCGTTGGTATTGGACACAACCACTTGAACACCACGAAGATTTACTTCAACTCCAGCACGGAGCCCGTCATCAAGGAATTTGTCGACAAGGGGTAAGCCTTGCGCGCTGCGCACCGGGACTGACGCGTTTTGGAAGAGAGCCGCACGCCGTGTGGAAAACGCCTATAATTTTGAGAGTGGAACAGTTTCAGGTTGCCCACATCAGGGTCCAGAATGTGGACCTCGTCATTGTTTTCGTCAACCCCGAACTCGGCGGTCGGCCAATTGCCGATCAGCAGCGAATTGTCGCGGCCCTTCAGGCGTGTGCAAGTACTGCTGGCTTGGCTGGCAATGTTGTCCCGGTATGGGGGGATTCCGTGGGGCGCTTGCATTTCATCGCACCGCCCAACCAGCACCCGTTTTTTGGGAGTGTCACTTACGCGTATTTATACTCCCAGATCAACAGGACTTTGACTTGTCCCTAAGGCGGAGCACTGTGAAGTGAACAAGAACTGTAATGTGTTCATCGGTTGGTCTGGC